>Ga0126305_10000397_pt1 | contig 18942 bp, 12 predicted proteins | sample Plot26_FD_92536 | JGI IMG/M metagenome (GOLD analysis project Ga0126305, IMG submission 92536) | Serpentine soil microbial communities from UC McLaughlin Reserve, CA, USA - Plot26 | ecosystem: Environmental > Terrestrial > Soil > Grasslands | place: USA: UC McLaughlin Reserve, Lake County... | reverse complement strand
TCTCTACCCATCCTGTTGCACGGGGACGCGGCTTTCCCCGGCGAGGGGGTTTCGGCGGAGACACTGAACCTGAGCCGACTGCCCGGCTACAGGACCGGCGGAACCATCCACATCATCACCAACAACCAGCTCGGGTTCACCACAGAGAGGCAGGACGCACGCTCGACGACCTACGCGAGCGACCTGGCCAAGGGGTTCGAGATCCCGGTGGTCCACGTCAACGCCGACGATCCCGAAGCGTGCATGGCGGCGGCGAGGATGGCCCACGCCTACCGCGAGAAGTTCAACAAGGACTTCATGATAGACCTCGTCGGCTATCGCCGTTTCGGGCACAACGAGGGCGACGAGCCGGCCTACACGCAACCGCTCATGTACGAGACCATCCGCGAGCACCCCACGGTGCGTGAGATCTGGGCGCAGGAACTCGAACGCCGCGGCGTCCTGGACGAGGGCGAGGCCGAGACCATCTTCGAGGAGACTATGGAGGAGATGGCCGAGGTCCAGAACGAGCCCACCGACGAGCTAGACGAAGAGGACTTCGCCACGGACGAGCTGTACACGCCGCTGGTCAACATACCAGAGACCGCCGTCGCCGCTGACAGGCTCACCGGGCTGAACGCAGCGCTGCTCGAGACGCCGGAGGGTTTCACCCCGAACTCCAAGCTCGAGCGCCTCTTCCAAAAAAACCGCGGGGATCTGGACACCATAGACTGGGCGCAAGCGGAAGCCCTGGCCTTCGCCTCGCTGTTGGAGGACGGTACCCCGGTCCGGCTCACGGGACAGGACACGGAGCGTGGGACCTTCTCCCAGCGTCACGCCGTTCTCTACGACGCCGAGACCGACGAGCGCTACGTCCCGCTCCAGAGCATCCCCCAGGCCGAAGCTTCGTTCTCCATCTACAACAGCCCGCTCTCGGAGATCGCCGTGCTCGGCTTCGAGTACGGCTACTCGGTCAACTCCGAGGGCGCGCTCGTACTATGGGAGGCGCAGTACGGGGACTTCGCCAACGTCGGGCAGCCCATGATCGACCAGTTCATAGTGAGCGGGCAGGCGAAGTGGGGTCAGACCTCGGGGCTGGTGCTGCTCTTGCCGCACGGCTACGAGGGACAGGGGCCCGAGCACTCCAGCGCCCGCCTCGAGCGCTACCTGCAGCTGGCGGCCCACGAGAACGTGCGCGTCGCCAACCTCACCACGGCGGCCCAGTATTTCCACCTGTTGCGCGCCCAGGCCGCGCTCAAGGACAACAAGCGCCCCCTCGTCATCATGACGCCGAAGAGTCTCCTCAGGCACCCTTTGGCCGCCTCCCGTCTGGAGGACCTCTCGGAAGGCGCCTTCCAGCCCGTGCTCGACGACGAAGAGGCGCGCGAGCGGGCCGATTCGGTCGAGCGGCTCATCTTGTGCTCGGGCAAGATCTTCACGGAGCTCGCCGGCAGCGAGTATCAGAAGGAGGCCGTGGATACGGCTATCGCCCGCATAGAGCTCCTGTATCCGTTCCCGGAAGACCAGATAAAGAAGGTGCTGGAAGGTTACCCGAACCTGCGGGAGATCCTGTGGGTCCAGGAGGAGCCGCAGAACATGGGCGCCTGGTCGTTCGTCGAGCCGCGGTTGCGCGGCCTCGCGGGCGAGACGCCCGTCCTCTACGTCGGCAAGCCTCCGCGGCCAAGCCCCGCCCAGGGCTCGGCCAAGTTCCACAGGCAGGAGCACGCCGCCATCGTGAGGGACGCTTTCGAAAACGTCGGGCAGGACCTCGATGAAGAACAGGCCGTGGAGGAGACGCAAATCCGCGCCTCCGCCCCGAGCGAGTAAGAGAGGAAGAGTGAGCAGTGGCTGCTGAGATACACGTTCCCGAGCTTGGGGAGTCGGTCGCCGACGCGACGGTCGGGCGGTGGCTCAAGCAAGAGGGTGAGGCCGTAAAGTCGGGCGAGGCGCTCGTCGAACTCGAGACGGATAAGATCAACTTCGAGGTCGAGGCCGAGCAGGACGGCATCCTCCAGTCCATCTCCAAAGCCGAGGGCGAGACCGTCAACGTCGGCGAGGTCATCGGCACCCTGGGCGAAGGCGCCGAGCAAAGTGATGAGCAGCCGCAGGCCGTGGAAGAACAAGAGGAGCAGTACCAGGCCGAGCAGCCCGAGGACTCCGGGGACGAGACGTCCAACGGCCACAGGGAGGTCGAGGACGGCGCGGGCCGCGCCTCGCCGTCGGTCAGGAAGCTGGCTCAGGAGTACGAGGTCGACCTCGCCGAGGTCACGGGCTCCGGCTCTGGCGGACGCATCACCCGCGACGACGTGGAACGTTTGATCCGCGACCAGTCCCGCCCCGCTGCCCCCGAGAGGACGGAAGAGCCGGAGCGTGATGGCAAAGGCGAAGCGCCGCAGCCGGCGCCGGTCGTATCGGAGGACGGAAGGGCGGCGCTGGAGGAGAGGGTGCGCGTCTCCCGCAGGCGTCAGACCATCGCCCAGCGGCTCGTCGAATCGCAGCAGACGGCGGCCATGCTCACCACCTTCAACGAGGTCGACATGGGCGCGGTCATGGAGCTCAGGAAGCGCCGCAAGGAGTCTTTCCAGGAGCGAACCGGCGCCCGTCTTGGCTTCATGAGCTTCTTTACCAAAGCGGCGATCGGGGCGCTCAAGGCCTTCCCCAAGGTCAACGCAGAGTTGCAGGAAAGCGAGCTCGTCCTCAAGAAGTACTACGACATAGGCGTGGCCGTGAGTACGGACGAAGGGCTCGTCGTCCCGATAGTACGCGACGCCGACCGCAAGAGTTTCGCCGAGATCGAACAGGGCATTGCCGACCTTGCTACGAAGGCCCGCGAGGGCAAGCTGACCCTGGACGACCTGAGCGGTGGCACCTTTACCATAACCAACGGCGGCATCTTCGGCTCGCTCGTCTCCACGCCCATCCTAACCATGCCCCAGGTGGCGATACTGGGTATGCACAAGATCCAGGAGCGCCCCGTCGCCATAGACGGCGAGGTCGTGGTCCGTCCCATGATGTACCTCGCGCTCTCCTACGACCACCGCGTCATAGACGGCGCCGAAGCAGTCAGCTTCCTGGTAAGGATAAAAGAGCTCGTCGAAGACCCCGAGTCGCTACTGCTCGAGGGCTAGAGAAGCTTTCAGCTTTCAGCAAGAAAGGAGGCTGAAAGCTGAAAGCCGATGGCTGTAAGCTATTTTTGGGAGGAAGGTCTTGGATCTCCGGTCGGTACAAAGGCCGCTGAAGAAAAAATATCGCGATGAGCCGGGGTCATCCCGGATAACTCTAGAGGCCAAAGCGAGCCAGGAGGACACCCCGATCTCCTGCTCGGTGGATGTGGGCCAGGCCGTCTATGAGGCCGAAGCCCACGCGGGCGTTGGCGGCACGGGAGAGGTCGCCTGTTCCGGAGACCTACTACTCGGGGCCCTGGCGGCCTGCGCCCAGGTAACCTGCCAGATGGTCGCCGAGGCCATGAAGATAGATACCGAGCGCATCGAAGTCACCGTGACAGGGGAGATGGACCTCGCCGGCACTCTCGGCGTCTCCGAGGACGTCCCCGTCGGCTTCGAGACCATCCGTACCACCTACGACATCGTGGCGCCAGGGGCGACCGAGGAGCAGTTGGAGAGATTGCGCCACAGCACAGAGAAGTACTGCGTGGTGTACCAGACGCTGGCCAACTCGGCAGAGCTCCAGACGGAGTGGGCGTAGAAGAAAGGACCGACTCCGCCGGGCTCGTAGAACGGTTGCTCTCGGGTGACCGGCGGGCTCTGGCGCGGGTGATCTCCAAGATAGAGCGCGAAGACGAAGAGACGCCAGGGATAATAGCGGATATCTACCCCGAGACCGGGGGAGCGCTCACGATGGGGTTCACGGGGCCGCCTGGCGTAGGCAAGAGCAGCATCATCGCGAAACTCATCGAGCTCTACAGGCAGGAAGAGAAGCGGGTCGGCGTGGTCTCCGTGGACCCTTCCAGCCCCTTCTCCAAGGGTGCTATCCTCGGCGACCGCATAAGGCTCTCGGACCACTTCCTCGACCCCGGGGTCTTCATCCGCTCGATGGGGAGCAGGGGACACCTGGGTGGTCTCGCGGGCGGCTCGCGGCTCGCCGGCGTCGCGATGGAAGCCGGCGGCTGCGACGTGGTGATCTACGAGACCGTCGGGGTGGGGCAGGGGGAGGTCGAGGTCGCCTCGGCCACCGACACAGTGGTGCTGTGCCTGCAGCCGGGAACGGGAGACTCGGTGCAAGCGCTCAAGGCCGGGGTGATGGAGATAGCCGACATCTTCTGTATCAACAAAGCGGATAATCCGCAGGCCAAGAACGCCGCCTCGGAGGTGCGTTCCATCCTGGAGATCGGGCACGAGCTCGACCCCGACCCCTGGTTTCCCCCCATCGTGATGACCCGCGGCGATACCGGCGAAGGCGTCCAGGAACTCAAAGAGACCATAGCGAAGTACCGCCGGTTCCTCGAGGAGGACGACAGGCTCGGCAAGAGGCGGCGGGCCGCCCTGAGAGACTTCGTCGTCTCGTGGGCCACAAACCGCCTGGAGAACGAGATGCACGAACGCCTGAACCAGGAAGATACGGAGATCGTCGAGAAGGTATACAACAGGGAGCTCGACCCCATCTCCGCCTCGGATCTCATCTTCAAGGAAGTCTAGTTCTCAACGAGGCATTGCCTCGTTGCAAGCTGTTAGCTCCTCACCCTATCAGCCGTACCGACGCTTTCCTCGCAGCTCTCGCTACTACGTCGACAGGTCTACCGCCACCGGCAGTGCCCTCCGCCGCCAGTTCTCCAGACTACCGGGTCTGCTCTCGTACTTTTCGACCAGGAGACGACGCGCCAGCTCGTCTTCGGCCGCGTCTCTGGCCTCGCGGGCCTGTCCGGCAAGACTCTCTCCCGATATGCGAACCTCAACTTCAGGGTTACGGCGGAGGTTCTTCACCCAGTCCGAGCGTTCACCGCCCCCGGAGAGCATGTAGAGGGTTCGAGTTTCCGGTTCGAGGGAGAACCAGATCTCGATCTCGTGCGGCCTGCCTGTTACCCTACCCGTCGTCGTCAGGTAGCAGAAGTCCTCGTCTGCCAGAGTACGGAGATCAACCTTCACTGACGCAGCTCGACGCGACGGATCTTGCCGCTCGTCGTCTTGGGAAGCTCCTCGATGAACTCTATACGGCGCGGGTACTTGTACGGGGCGGTTTGCGCCTTGCAGTAGTCCTGGATCTCCTTAGCCAGTTCCTCCGAAGCGTCGTGATCGGGGCCGACGACTATGTAGGCTTTGACGATGCTTCCCCGGTCCTCATCGGGCAAGGGTACGACGGCACTCTCGACGACCGCGGGATGCTCGATGAGGATGCTCTCGATCTCGAAGGGACCGATACGGTAACCGGCCGAGAGGATGACATCATCAGAGCGGCCTACAAACCAGAGAAAGCCGTCAGCGTCCCGATAGGCCCTGTCGCCGGTCAGGTAATGGCCGTCACGGAAGACCTCCTCGGTCGCCTCGGGCTGCTCCCAGTACTCTTTGAGCAGCGCGGGCATGCTTCCGACGAGGGCGATGTCACCGGGCTCGTCCGGCGGACACTCGTTACCTTCGGGGTCGATGATTCTCATGTCGCAACCGGGAGAGGGTTTGCCCATGGAGCCCGCCCTCACCTCCAGGCCGGGATAATTGCCGATGAGCAGAGTGTTCTCCGTCTGCCCGTAACCGTCGTAGATAGTCACATCGTGGAGTTCTTGCCAGCGCTCGATGACCGCCGGGTTCAACGGTTCTCCGGCGGAGACGGCGTGGCGGATGGAGGCGAGGTTGGCGCGTTCGAGTTCAGGGGTCTTGGCGAGGAGGCGGTATTCGGTCGGGGCCTGGCAGAGGACCGAGATATCGTAGCGTTCGATCAGGTCAAGTCTCTCGGCAGGATCGAAGCCGCCCTCGTGGAAGAAGATCTCCGTCCCCTGGCTCCAGGGACCTAGGAAGATGTTCCAGATGCTCTTGGCCCACCCCGTCCCCGAAGTGCACCACAGCCTGTCCCCCTCCTGTAGGTCGAGCCAGTATCTGGCCTGCATCCACGCGGCGTGCGTGTAGCCGTGGGAGTGCACGGCGCCTTTGGGATTCTTCGTCGTACCCGAGGTGTAGAGGAAGAACGCACTATCGTCCGCAGCCGTGTCTTCGACCGTGAAGTCCTCGGAGGCACCTTCCATCAGAAGCTCGTAGGTTTCCCAACCGTCATGCTCTCCGCCCAGAGAGATAAAGTACCTTAGGCCGGGGGCGTCCCCGCGCATCTTTTCGACCTCTTCGATACCTTCCGGGCTCGAGATCATGGCCACCGAGCCCGAGTGCTCGGCCCTGAACTTCAGGTCGCCTGACCTGAGCTGCGGGGCACAGGGGATGGCGACGGCGCCCAACTTCAAGAGCCCGGTCATGATAGCGTGCCACTCCGGAACCTTGCCGAGAAGGACCATCACCCTGTCGCCGCGCTCCACACCCATCTCTCGCGCGACGTTGGCGAATCTGTTCGAGAGGACCGAGAACTGGGCGAAATCGAAACGGCGCTCTTCGCCGCCCGTTCCGAGCCAGACCATGGCCGCCTTATCCTGCGCCGCCCACCGGTCGACCACATCCCGCCCGAAGTTGAACCTCTCCGGCGTCTTCCAATCGAAGTCTGCGTAGGTCTTCTCGTAATCCCCGATATTGGCCACAGTCCATCACCTTTCCCCAAAGGTACCTATCCAGGCCCGCATTGTACAAGAGTGGGTTCAGGAAGGTCGACCTTCCTGAACCCACTCTTGTCAGCACGGCGCTTCGCGCCTTTCAGCACGCTCCCTTCGGTCGCTTGTCAGCCAGCCAGCTTCTTGTTCTTGCTGACATGCTACTATCCGTCTGCGACCGCCGACTCTGCGGCGGTTTTGCCGAAGACGACGGCCGAGGCAAGGCCGCTCGTGTACCCGCCTACGGAGACGCCACCGACGTCGACTCCCGCGGCGTAAAGGCCTGGGATGGGGCGTTCGTCCTCCGCGCGAAGCACCCTGCAGCCCGCATCTACCGTGAGCCCACCGACCGTGTGGGTTATGGAAGGCGCGACCTTGACGGCCACAAAGGGCGGAACGCGCAAGGTCACGGCCGATCCGGTCCTCGGTGGCGAGGGGACTTCACCCGCGGCTATGGCGGCGTTGTACTCCTTCACGGTGCGTAGGGAGGCCTCGCGGGGCACGCCCTGTTCGGCGAGTTTGTCCGCCAACTGCGTGAGACTCGCGGCCTGGATGACGATTCCTCCCGTGCTTCTGGCTGTCTCGACCATCTCTTTGACGCTCCGTTCGCGCACCAGGCCTTCGAGCCCAGTGGCGTCGAGGACGTACCAGGCGTACAGCCCAGGTTGGTGGGCCGTGGCCCGTGTCAGGGCCGTCTCGGACCAGTCTGCGCCTTCGTCGGCGTAGCGTTCTCCACGGCCGTTGATCGCCACGGCGTAGCGACCGTAGAGTTGAGATACTTCGACGAATTGTTCCGGAGTAAACTTCGCCGGGGAAGCAGGTAGATTGCGCCCGTAGAATTCGTCCAGGCCTGCGCTTGCAAGCGCGCCCTTCCGCAGCGCCGCCCGAAAACCCTCCCCCGTACTCCTCGGGTGCGCCCGCACCCGCATCCTTCCGGGCCCCCCAACTATGTGGCGTCCGACCAATTCGGGGTCGCCGGCGAAACCACCTGACGCCAGGATCACGGCCCCAGCATCATAATCTCGTAGGCCCCCCGCGGACCGGACGAGCACGCCTGTTACGCGTCCCGCATCGTCATCCAGTAGTGCCTCGAAAGCGGTGTCGGTGAGCAGCTCACCCCCCGAGGCGTCCAGACGCTCTACGAGCGCCGAGGCTGTCTTTTCCGGGTCGAAGCGGGCACCAAACGTGAGGGGGTTTCCCGTCTCGCGCGAGTGGAGCCTGCCACCTTCGCCCTCGAGCCAGGTCAGGCAGGATCCGAGGTGTTCGAGGATGAGCCTCTGGAGGACAGAGTCCCCGCCGGGCGCCTCCCTGCGGAAGGTCGGCAGGTCCACGTACGACCAGATGTAGCCACTGGAGTAGACGAAGGAGCCACCGGGCCTGTCACCCTTCTCCAACAGAGTTACCCGTGCTCCGAGTTCCGCTGCCCTCAGGGCGGCGGTGAGGCCGGCGAGCCCGCCACCGGCGATGACGACGCGCATCTCTAGCAATCAGCTATCAGCCAAAAATCGAGCTGACGGCTGATAGCTGACAGCGTGGTTTGCAGAATGCAAACCACTTCAAGTCAGCGAGAACGCAGGCTTGTGCTCCACGTACTCCACGCTGACGCCTTCGGGGCCGCGGACGAAGGCCGCGAGGGTGTTGGGACCATCGACGAAATCCGTGACCTCCAGGCCGCGCTCCTCGGCCTCCCTGCGGTGGTCTTCGGCAGAATCAACCAGGCAACCGATGTGGAAGAGCATGCCTCCCTCCGGCTTTCCGCCGTTCGGCGCGGTGTCGGAGAGGCGCATCAGGTACCCGCCCGCCGTTACGGTGGTGGCGTCTGCAGGGGCGAAGCCCATCTCGACAAACGTGTGCGCGGACTTCTCGGGCGAGCCTGAAAGCAGGGTGAAGCCTTCCAGGTCGTAGTCCGCGAAGTGTCCTTCGCCGGGAACGAGGGCCAGAGGGAGGTCTTCCGGTCCCGTGAAGGCGTACCCGCCGTCGAAACGTTCGGCGTTGGCCTCGGACGGGAGCTCTTGCGCGGCGGCCTCCGGGTCCGAGACGCGGATGGTTATGCGTTCGATCTCTCCAGGTGATGGGGTGGTGCCCTGCGGGGCGTCGAACAGGGTGAGCTTGCCGAGCCTGCCGCCGGCCCCGACCAGAGTGTAACGGTCCGTATGGTCGACGACGTGGAACCCGAGGTGGGTGGTCAGGAATTCGGCGGCAGCCTCCCTATCATTCATGTAGATGGCTATGTGATCCAACCTCTGTACGTTCATGTAGTCTCCCTGTTATGAGGTCCATCTTCCGAGAAGATAGCATTTAATACGCGAGCTGGTTCTCTACTGGATCGAGGTGCGGAAGGCCTGCTGTAGTGGTTGCGAAAATGATGGTTATCCCACACCGCACTGCCAGAAGGCTTAGACTGTAGGCGTTGACCTTCGAGGCAGAGGAGTCGCATTGGAACGCACGGTAATACTCGGGGCGGCGCGGACACCGTTCGGCAGGTTCGGAGGTGCGTTGTCCCCCCTGGGCGCCCCTGAGCTCGGTGGGGTGGCGATCAGGGACGCCGTAGACCGCTCCGGCGTCGAAGACGGAGAATTGCAGCACTCCATCTTCGGTATCGTAGTGCAGGCCGGGGTAGGCCAGATCCCCTCCCGTCAGGCTAACGCTTGCGCGGGACTCCCTTTCTCACTGACTACGGAGACTCTCAACCAGGTGTGTGCTTCGGGACTGAGGAGCGCGACACTAGCCGAGACCCTGATCCGTGCCGGTGACTACAAGGTGATCCTGGCCGGCGGTATGGAGAGCATGTCGAACGCGCCCTACATGCTGCCGAAAGGCCGCTGGGGTGCGCGCATGGGGGATACGCCAACTATCGACGCCATGATGCACGACGGCCTGCTCGACGCCTTCGAGCACGTCAACATGATCCGTTTCGGCACCGACGGTGCCAGAAAGTTCGATATCTCCCGCGAACTGCAGGACGAGTGGGCGCTCAGGAGCCACCAGAGGGCTGCAGCAGCGGCCGACGAGGGAAGACTCTCCGAAGAGATAGCCGGAGTCAAGGTTCCCGGCAAGAAGGGAGAGACGACCTACGTCGATGCCGACGAGCCGATCCGGCGCGACACCACCCTGGAGAAGCTCGCCGCACTCAAACCCATGGACGAGGGGGGCACCGTGACCGCAGGCAACGCCCCCGGCGTGACCGACGGGGCAGGCGCCTTCGTGCTCGCCGGTGAGGGTTTCGCCGCGAGGCGCGGACTCGAACCATTAGGCACCGTCGTGGCGCACGCCAAAGTAGCCGAGGAGCCTCCCGACCTGTTGACCGTCCCGGGAAACGCTGGGAAGCTCGCGCTCGAGAAGGCCGGATGGAGCGCGGATGACCTGGATCTCGTCGAGATAAACGAGGCTTTTGCCGCGGTCGCGATCCACTCCACCCGCATACTCGGCGTAGACCCCGCTATCGTCAACGTCAACGGAGGCGCCCTGGCGCTGGGCCACCCCATTGGTGCCTCCGGCGCGCGCATCCTGACGACGCTCCTCTACGAGCTGCGGCGCAGGGGTGGTGGAAAAGGCCTCGCCGCCATCTGCTCCGGCGGCGGGCAGGGTGACGCCGTGCTAGTCGAAGTATAGAGCGACGATGTAGGGGCGGGTTTCAAACCCGCCCAATAACGTGGCGCACTCCAGCGTAGACGCGAGATCCAGGAAACCGAAAGGAGCCGTGAAAATGAGCCAGGACGAAAACAACAACGCGGACAATCCTGGTGTGATCGCCCCTCCGCCCCTTATCTACACTAGCGCCCTCCTCGCCGGTCTGCTGGCCAACCGCCGCTTCCACGTTCCCTTTCTGCCGCGCCCTCTCGTGCGGATGCTCGGATGGCCGCTAATCGTCGGCGGGCTCGCTGTCGGATTCCTCGGGTCTCGCCAGATGCGCCGGGCCGAGACCAACGTCAGCCCGTACAAGCCGGCGACGGCGATCGTTACGGAGGGTCCCTACCGCTTTACCCGCAACCCTCTCTACCTGAGCATGACCCTGCTCTACGGCGGTGTCTCGGCCCTCGCCAACGCGCTCCCGCCCGTCCTCTTGCTCCCCCTTGTCCTGCGCCTGATGCAGCGCGGCGTCATCGAGCGTGAGGAGAGCTACCTGGAGCGAAAGTTCGGAGACGTGTACCTGGAGTACAAGGTAAAGGTACCGCGTTGGATCTGAACGACAAAGGTAACGTGCTTCCCCACGGCGACACCTTCCCCCGGATCGCAGCGTCTGCCTGGGTCGCGCCGGGAGCCTACGTCATCGGGGACGTCCACCTGGACGAAGAATCGAGCGTCTGGTATGGGGCCGTGTTGCGCGGCGACACAGAGCCGATCCGCATCGGGGCCAGGTCCAACGTCCAGGACGGCTGCGTCTTGCACGCCGACCCAGGCTACCCTGCAGTAGTCGGCGAAGGATGCGTCGTCGGCCACAACGCTGTCGTGCACGGGTGCGAGGTCGAGGACGATTGTCTCATCGGCATGGGCGCCACCATCCTCAACGGCGCGAAGATCGGCGAGGGTTCCATCGTCGCCGCGGGCGCCGTCGTCCCCGAGGGCCGCGAGTTCCCACCCGGGAGCCTCATAGTCGGCATCCCCGCCAAACGCGTCGGTGACGTGAGCGACGAGCAAACTAAAGAAATAGCCAGCGGCGCCAGCGAATACGTAGAGCGCGCCGCCGCCCACAGGGACTCGCTCGAGCGAATCGGGGAGGGTCATTGACCCTCCCCGATTCGCTCTATCAGCAGTCAGCTTTTCTTGCTGACTGCTGAAGGCTGACGGCTGTTAGCCTTCTGTGGTCTCCACCTCCTCGGGCAGAGCATCAGGCGTTGTTATGAGGTTTCGGATCTCCCGCAGAGCGACCGAGAGGGTGGAGAGGTCGAAGGTGCCGCTCGAGTTTATGTCGGCGAGAACCTGTAGGGTGCGGTCTGCAGGCCCCTTGTTGGCTTCGACCCACTCCTCTATGCGTTCGTTGGCGGGCTTGTCTTCCGGAGTATCGCTTAGTATCTCAGCGGCGAGGGCGGCCTGCTGGTTGTAGATGTCATCGCGTAGGGCCGAGCGCGCCAGCGTGCGCCAGCGGTTGTCGCGGGGGAGGGCCTCGATATGGCGTCGCAGCCAGTGAAGCCTGAGCCTGTCGCCGAGGGTGAAGTATACGGCCGCTGTCATCTCGAGAGGCTCTCCCGTGGAGTTGGCCACGTCGGTAACGTCCAGCGCGGAGAACAGCGGGCCGAGGTTCGCCGCCCGCTCCGCCAAGTCCTGCGGTACGTTCGCCTCGGTCAGGCGGTGGGCGGCGTTCGCCACCGCTTCGCGGTCGCCGTCGAGCAGGATCCCCGGGATGAGCTCGGAGAGTTCGCCAGCGCCCTCGGAGAAGTGCGAGATCGTCGCCCCGACGTGGAGCGGCGCGCGGCGGTAGCGGAGCAGCCAGCGGGTCGCACGCTCGACGAGTTTGCGGGCGTCGAGCATCATCCTGGTCTGCACCCTCGCCTCGACCATATTGTCCAGGGCCTCGATAGCATCCCACAGGGAGCGCATGAAGAAGATCTCGCGCGCTGCCGTGTAGGCGCGGGCGATCTCGGACGCCGGAGCCCCCGTCTCCTCGCCCAGCCTGAACACGAAGGAAGGGCCGTTGCGGTTCACCAGGCTGTTCGTGATGTGGGTGGCCGTGATCTGGCGGTGCAGCCTGTGCTCGTGGATCTGCTCCTTGAAACGCTCTCTCAAAGGTGTCGGGAAGTACCTCTCGAGCTCTCGCGAGAGATAGGGGTCCTCGGGGACATCCGAGCCAAGTAGATCCTGGTAGGTCGTGATCTTGCTGTAGGAGAGCAGTATGGCGAGCTCGGGTGCTGTGAGACCCTTGTTCTCGGAGCGCCGCTCACCGAGCTCCTCATCACCGGGCAAGAACTCTAGCGTACGGTCGAGCCTTCCCGCATGCTCCAAAACGTGGATGTAGCGCGTGTGTACGTCGACCATGGGGTGGGCGAGCGCCGCGGCCTGGTTTATGGCCTGGGTCTGCTGGTAGTTGTCGCGCAACACCAGGTCCCCGACCTCGTCGGTCATGCTCGCGAGCAGCTCGTTGCGCTGCTTCTCCGTCATGTCGCCGGACTCGACGATGGCGTCGAGCAGGATCTTGATGTTCACCTCGTGGTCGGAGCAGTCGACCCCGGCGGAGTTGTCGATGGCGTCCATGTAGATCCTGCCGCCCGAGAGGGCGTACTCTATGCGTCCCATCTGTGTGAACCCGAGGTTCCCGCCCTCCCCGACCACCCTGCATCTGAGCTCGTTCCCGTCTACCCTGAGGGCGTCGTTGGCCCTGTCGCCGACCTCGGCGTTCGTCTCCGAGCTCGCCTTGACATAGGTCCCTATGCCACCGTTCCACAGCAGGTCGACCTCGGCCTCGAGCATCGCGCTTATGAGCTCGGTCGGCGTCATGGACTCGGCCTCGATGCCGAGCATCTCGCGCACCTGCTCCGAGAGCGGGATGGACTTGGCCGTGCGGGGGAAGATGCCCCCGCCCTCGGAGATGAGGTCCTCGTCGTAGTCCGTCCACGATGAGCGCGCTAATCCGAAGAGGCGCTCGCGCTCCTGGAAGCTCTTCTCGGGGTCGGGGTCGGGGTCGAGGAAGATATGCAAGTGGTTGAAGGCGCCGAGGAGCTTTATGTGGCGGCTCAGGAGCATGCCGTTGCCGAAAACGTCGCCGGACATGTCCCCGATGCCGACGACCGAAAAGTCCTCGTTCTGGATGTCGCGGCCGAGTTGCCTGAAGTGACGGCTCACGGACTCCCAGGCCCCCCGCGCCGTTATACCCATCTCCTTGTGGTCGTAGCCGACGGAGCCGCCCGAGGCGAAAGCGTCGCCGAGCCAGAAGTCGTATTCGGCCGAGATGCCGTTGGCGATGTCCGAGAAGGTCGCCGTGCCTTTGTCCGCAGCGACGACGAGGTAGGGGTCATCATCGTCGTAGCGCGTAACGTCGGGCGGAGGGATGATCTCGTCGCCCGAGATATTGTCCGTTACGTCCAGCATGCCCCGGATGAGGGTCTTGTAGCAGGCGACTACTTCCTGCTGGAGGGCCTCGCGGCCGCCTCCCTGGGGCGGGCGTTTGACTACGAAGCCGCCCTTCGCCCCGACGGGGACTATTACAGCGTTCTTCACCGTCTGGGCCTTCATCAGGCCGAGAATCTCGGTCCTGAAGTCCTCGCGCCGGTCCGACCAGCGGATTCCGCCGCGGGCGACCTCCCCGCCGCGCAGGTGGACACCCTCCGTACGCGGGGAGTAGACGAAGATCTCGAAGCGGGGCCGCGGTAGCGGCAGGCCAGGGATCCTCTCGGGGTCTAGCTTGAAAGAGAGGTGCGGTTTCGGCTCTCCATCCGGTGTGCTCTGGTAGTAGTTCGTTCTCAACGTCGCCAGGGTAAGGTCGAGGAAGGAGCGCAGGATGCGGTCCTCATCCAGGCTCACGACCTCCTCGAGGGCCTCCTCGATCTCCTCCTTCAACCGCTCGCTCTCTGCGTCGTTCTGGCGGGAGGGGTCGAGGCGGGCCTCGAAAAGATCCACCAGGAGCCTGGCGATGTGCTCGTTGTTGACGAGGGCGTCCTCCATGTAGTCCTGGGAGAACGTCGAGCCGGTCTGGCGCAGGTACTTGCAGTAGGCCCTGAGGACCGAGATCTCCCGCCAGGTAAGGCGGGCGCGTAGCACGAGGCGGTTGAAGCCGTCGTTCTCCACAGCCCCGCGCCACGCCCTGGCGAAAGCGTTCTGGAAGATCTCCTTGACCTCACCGGTCTGCAGCTCGTCGCCGGTCTCGTGGACGAGCCCGAAGTCGTAGATCCAGACCGGAGCAGAGCCCACGGGCTTCACCTCGTGCGGGCGTTCGTCGACCACCTCGACGCCCATGTCCTCCAGCAGCGGCAAGATATCCGAGAGCGAGACCTGCTCGCCGAGCCTGAATAGCTTGAACCCGAGGAAATCTTCCCCCTCTTCGATCGGGTGGTAGAGGCTCATGCCGAGGTCGTCCTCGTCTTGCAGGGTCTCCATCCGCTGGATGTCAGAGACGGCCGTGCGGGGCAAAAAGCCAGAGCGGTAGCCAGGGGAGAAGGCGTCGCGGTACTTGTGGAACAGCTCGATGCCGATCTCCTCGCCACACTGTTCGATCATGGCGTCGTAGAGGCTGTCCGACCAGGAGCGGGTCGTCTCGACGATGCGGGCTTCGATCTCTTCCTCATCGTAGTCCGGTGTCTCCCCTGGCTTGGTATAGATTATGAAGTGGATGCGTGCTAGCACGGACTCCGAGAGCCTGACGTTGTACTCTACGTTAACCCCGTCGAAGGACCTGAGCAGAATCTCTTGCATGCGTTCCCTGATCTCGGTGTTGTAGCGGTCGCGGGGAACGAAGACCAGGCAGGAGAAAAAGCGTCCGTAGGTGTCGCGCCTGACGAAGAACCTGACGCGCTGGCGCTCCTGCAGATGGAGTATGCCCATCGCTATCTCGAAGAGCTCCTCCTTGGACATCTGGAACAGCTCATCGCGAGGATAGGTCTCCAGGATCTCGATCAGGTCCTTCTCGTTGTGGCTCCCCTCGGGGAAACCGGATCTCTCCAGCACGTAGCGCACCTTGCGCCTGATGAGCGGGACGTCGAAGACGCTCGAGCTGTAGGCGGTGAAGGTGTAGAGTCCCAGGAACCGCCTCTCCCCGGTGACCTCACCCGACTCGTCGAACTTCTTGATGCCGATGTAGTCGAGGTAGGATGGCCTGTGCACCGTAGCCCGTGAGTTCGCCTTCGTGAGGTTCAATAGCTTGGGCGTGCGGGCGAGCCTTCTCACCTCCGGCGGGAGCTCGGCGAAGCTGTGGGAGATTGGCCCCGAGTTCGTCTGCCTCAGGATGCCGAGCCCAGAACCCTCGACGGCGCAGAGGGCGTCTTCGCCGTCCTGCGTAGTGAGTTCGTACTCGCGGTAGCCCAGGAACGTGAAGTTGTCGTCGTCGATCCACTCCAGAAACGCGCGGGTCTCGGCCAGGTCCTCGGGCTCGAAATCTGGCGGCTCCTCATCGAGCGTGGAGACGATGTCCCCGACCCTCTCGCGCATCTCGAGCCAGTCCTCGACGGCCGCCTTCACGTCGGCGAGGGTCTTCTCTATGGACCCTCTCAAGTCCTCGAGCACCTCCGGCTCCGTCTGGCGGTCTACCTCCACGTGGATCACCGACTCGACGATAGCGTCTTCCTCGTCAGCGTCGGGAGGCAAAACGTCGATAAGCTGGCCCTCTTCGTCCCGGCGCACCTTCATGACTGGGTGCAATATCATGTGTATGGCGTAGCCCTGGCTGTTTATCTCCATCCTCGTCGAGTCGACGAGGAAGGGCATGTCGTCGTTGACCATTTCTACGACGGTATGGGTCGACTGCCAGCCGTGTTCCTCGAATTGGGGATTGTAGACCCGGATCTTCCACTCCCCCGGCTCGCGACGCCCGGCGAAGCTCCAGTGGGATAGCGCTGCTCCGTAGGCGTCTATGGGGGAACGGTCCTCCAGGTCTTCCGCGTCGACCCACCCGTAGTACTGGCGCGTGAACTCCTCGACCAGCGGTGCCTGATCCTCCGTCATCTGCTCCCTGATGCGGTCTGACACCTTGTCAAGAAGCTCGTCTTTTACCAGCATCGGCACGCCTCCCTCGGCGGTTCCTTCTCCCTGAGGGCTCCATTATAGTCCTGCGGTGATCTTCCTGGGGAATGAGGAAACCACTTATGATGCGTGATCATACGGCGCCTTCCCTATAATCTGTACGCCACAATTCAGACGATGGGAGGCCCCGTGAACTTCGACCTGAGCTCGGAACAGCAGGAGCTAAGGGAGCAGGCGGCAGAATTCGCCGACAGGGAGGTTGCGCCGCACGCTGCGGAGTCGGACCAGGAAGACAGGGTCCCTTTCGACACGCTCGAGAAGCTGGCCGATGTCGGGTTCATGGGGTTATGTGTTCCTGAGGAGTACGGTGGGGGCGGGATGGACTTCCTCTCTTACTGCCTCCTGATCGAGGAGATCAGCCGCGCTGACGCCGGGATGGGCGCGACGCTCGCCGTCCACACCAGCGCGGGCACACTCCCCATCGTGATGTACGGCACCGCGGAGCAGAAGGAGCGGTGGGTGCCGCCGCTGGCACGAGGAGAGAGGATCGGAAGTTTCGCCCTAACCGAGCCGGAGACGGGTTCCGACGCCTCCGCCATAGGGGCGCGGGCCGAGAAGGTCGATGGCAGCTACCGCATCTCGGGACACAAGCAGTGGGTCACGAACGGACGGATCGCGGGGACCATGATCCTCTTCGCCCGTGCCCCCGAAGGCGTTACGGCATTCGTCCTGGGAATGGACGCCGCAGGGATCTCCTTCGGCAAGCACGCCCAGAAGATGGGCGTGATCTCGGCAACCACGGACGATGTGCTCTTCGACGACGTCTTCATCCCTGAAGAAAACCGTCTCGGAGAGGAAGGCAGAGGGCTTCGCGTAGCCCTCGGAACGCTTGATACGGGCAGGATCGGGATAGCCGCCCAGGCCACAGGCATCGCCGAAGCGGCCTTCCGCTACGCCACGCAGTACGCCCTGGAACGCACCACGTTCGGTAAGCCGATCGCCGAGCACCAGGCGATAGCGTTCAAGCTCGCGGACATGCAGACGAAGATCAGGGCGGCTCGTCTGCTCGTCTACGAGGCGGCGTGGATGAAGGACCACGGAGAGCGCATTGCCGAGTCGGGAGCCCGTGCGAAGCTCTACTCTTCGCAGGTGGCGAACGAGGTGGCCTACGAGGCGATCCAGGTCCTGGGTGGTAGGGGGTACATGAAGGACCATCCCGTAGAGAGGTACTACAGGGACGCGCGGGTAACGGAGATCTACGAGGGAACCAGTGAGATCCAACGCCTCGTCATCTCCCGCGCCATCATGAAAGAGACAGCCGAGCTTCTCGAAGCTCCCACCAACGTGGAACAGTCGAGACCCGCTGTCGGGTAAGGACCGGCTTATGCTACAGTCCCATGGCAGGGGTTAGAGACACAGGAGGAGCACGTCTTGGATACCAGGAAGAGCGCGAAGGATCGCTGGGAGGAAGCGTATTCCAAGGGGCCGGAGCGCGACGCGGAGTTCTCTACCATGTCGGGCGTCCCGATCAAACCCCTCTACACCCCTGAGGACGTCGAGGGCGACTACGACGAGAGATTAGGCTACCCGGGAGAGTATCCGTACACCCGCGGCGTCTACCCGAACATGTATCGTGGAAGGCTCTGGACCGTGCGCCAGTTCGCCGGTTACGGGACGGCTGCAGAGACCAACGAGCGGTTCAGGTACCTCCTGGATCACGGCCAGAACGGCCTCTCGGTCGCCTTCGATATGCCCACCCTCATGGGCTTGGACTCCGACTCGCCGCTCTCCCTCGGTGAAGTCGGCACGGAGGGCGTCGCCGTGGATTCCCTCGAAGACATGGAGCGCCTCTTCGAGGGCATCCCGATGGGCGAGGTCTCGACTTCTATGACCATAAACGCCCCCGCGATGGTCCTGCTCGCCATGTACGTAGTCGCCGCCGAGAAGCAGGGGGTTGCGTCCGAGGAGCTGGCCGGCACCAACCAGAACGATATCCTCAAGGAGTACATCGCCCAGAAGGAGTGGCTGTTCCCCCCAGGACCATCGATGCGCGTCTTCAAAGACATGCTCGTCTACGCCACACAGCACATGCCCAAGTGGAACACCGTCTCCATAAGCGGCTACCACATCAGGGAGGCAGGGAGCACGGCGGCACAGGAGCTCGCTTTTACCCTTGCCGACGGCTTCGCCTACATAGAAGCCGGCATAGAAGCGGGTCTGGACGTGGACGACTTCGCCCCGCGCCTGAGCTTCTTCTTCAACTCGCACATAGATTTCTTCGAGGAGATCTGCAAGTTCAGGGCCGCTCGCCGTATCTGGGCCACGGTACTCAAGGAGAAGTATGGCGCCAGAGACGAGAAGAGCCTCCTAATGCGCTTCCACACCCAGACCGCGGGCGTCTCGCTGACCGCACAGGAGCCTTACAACAACGTCGCCCGCACCGCCTTCGAAGCGCTCGCCGCCATCCTCGGCGGTACGCAGAGCCTGCACACGAACTCGCTCGACGAAGCCCTCGCCCTGCCGACGGAGGAGGCCGTACGCATCGCCGTACGCACGCAGCAGATAGCGGCGCTGGAGACCGGCGTTGCGAACACCATAGACCCGCTCGGCGGATCCTACTTCATCGAGGCGTTGACCGACGAGCTCGAAAAGCAGGCCTA
>Ga0126305_10000395_pt1 | contig 19017 bp, 18 predicted proteins | sample Plot26_FD_92536 | JGI IMG/M metagenome (GOLD analysis project Ga0126305, IMG submission 92536) | Serpentine soil microbial communities from UC McLaughlin Reserve, CA, USA - Plot26 | ecosystem: Environmental > Terrestrial > Soil > Grasslands | place: USA: UC McLaughlin Reserve, Lake County... | reverse complement strand
TACGACCGCTTCGGCCGTATCCTTCAGGATGGAACCTTGGCCTACGGCTATGACGCGAACGGCAACCCCACCTCTCTCCTATACCCTGGAGGAACGTGACCCTGGACAACGTGACCGAAGGCACGACAATCGGCGGCTTGACCACGACCTCGACTTGGCAGTACCTGACGGTAGACCATCTGGGCACGCCGATCCTGGTGACCGATACGGCCGGCAACAAAGTCTGGCAAGGAGGCTTCGAGCCCTTCGGCGCCGACTACAGCTCGTCGCCGACTGTTCTGCGTTTCCCGGGTCAGTGGTCCGACTCGACCTGGAGTGGGGGCAAAGGCAGTGGGATGTACTACAACGTGCACCGGTGGTATGAGGCTGGGAACGGTCGGTACACGCAGCCTGATCCTTTGGGGGTGGCAACGAGAGAGCATGTACCCTCATCCGACCGACAGTCAATTGAGCGCTTTAGCCTCTACGGATACGTGGATGGTAGCCCAATGAACTTCGTGGATCCTCTCGGGCTTCTGAAGTTTGAGGGCTGCAGCACCGATCAAATGCAGCAGGTCAAAGATTCACTGGAGCAGGTCTGCCCCAAACTCGATACTCCAAGCTTCGCAACCTGTTGCGGTCGGTCATCGATTGTAAGCGGACTCAAGAGGCTGTGCGCGGATTCCCAGTTGGTTGTACAGTGCAAGCCAAATGCATCCGGGAAATGCGCTTCTGAGATCACCCCACAAGGAAAGCTTGTAACCTGTGCCTGGTCTCTTCCCGGTGGACGGGTTGTAAGAATCTGTCCTGACGCATGGACACCGAGTTGCGGAGCCTTAGGATGCACACTGCTCCACGAGATGACGCACATGCTCGGGCATCCCCGAGAGAAGTGGCCTGAGCAAGTCGAAAGTTGCCTCGACTGCGGGTAACATAAAATGCTTATTATTCGTCAAGGCTGTTTATTTCTCCTGGTCTTACTTTGGGCATTCTCAGCCGCCGGCGAAGCTGCGGAAAAGCGAGGCCGATTGCTGAGCCGTGACGAGGTCTCCACGACTTGGATTGGTATTACCGAAGATGAACTCTACCTGGTGAGGCTTGAGCTTCTGACCTCAGGGGAGGCAGCGGTAGCCTATAACTTTCTTGATGAACCGCCGCACGTGCTCCGCGGAATGGCGTGGCGCTATGATCCAAATAGAGGCTCATCAATTTGGGTCGGCCCGACAGGCTCTGGTGCCGGGTTAAGCCTGCGTGGAGATATCCTAGGGGTGAAGATGGACCTAGTGATTGCGGAACGCGACTGGAGTCGTAAGGTGACTTTAAGGAGAGAAGCAGAGTTTGAGTCTCGTTGGAAACGACTTCGTGATGCCATGCGGTAGCTTCGAGCCCTTTGTTGCCACTACAATTCGGCGCCGAGACCGTGTGACGTCGCAGACCGGAACGCCCGAATCCGGCACCACCTACGCTTATGACGGCAGAGGCTTTCTGATCCGATCGCCGGGGCGCGGCCCACTTCCATCCACGATTGCCTGACGTCTGGAAAGTGCGAGAGCGCGGCTGCGGACGGCCCTGAAGGTCGGACCGGCGGACCTGCGGGGCCGACCGTTTGCCCCGCGGGTCACGATCTTGACCTGCGGGGCCGCGCTCTCGACCTGCCACGGCACGGAGCTGCCCCGCGGGGCAGGTGAACCGCCCGCGGCTCCTCGGCCTGACCTGGGATAAGAGCCTCGACCTGCGGGGCCGAGGTCTCGACCTGTGGGGCAGGTTCGTGCCTTGCCAGGTCCAACCGTCCACGCCGCAGGTCAAAGCGTCACGCCGCGCCAGCGGCGCCCGCCGGGCAGGTCGAACGGCGGACGCCGGAGGACAGGCGGCCGCCGAGCCCTCGGGCTCAGGGCCGGATCGCCACCTTGAGCACGCCGTCGAGCCGGTCGCCGAAGAGGTGGTAGGCGTCGGTGATGCGGTCGAGCGGGAAGGTGTGGGTGAGGAGCGGCGTCAGGTCGACGCGCCCGTGGTGGACGACCTCCATGAGCCGCCGCATACGCTCCTTGCCGCCTGGGCAGAGGGTGGTGACGATGCGATGGTTCCCCAGGCCGGCGGCGAAGGCGTCGTAGGGCATCTGGAGCTTGCCGGAGTAGACGCCGAGCGAGGAGAGCGTCCCGGCCGGGCGCAGGGAACGCAGGCAGCCCTCGAACGTCTCCTGGGTGCCGAGCGCCTCGATGGCCACGTCCACGCCGCCGCCGGTGAGCTTCTTCACCTCCTCGACGACGTCCACCTGGCGGTAGTCGAGCACCACGTCGGCGCCCATCTTCTTCGACATGGCGAGGCGGGTGTCGTCGCCGTCGACGCCGATGATCAGACCGGCGCCCATCAGCTTGGCGCCCGCCGTGGCGCACAGGCCGATCGGCCCTTGGGCGAAGACGATCACGGAATCGCCGATCCTCACCCCGCCGGACTCGGCGCCGGAGAAGCCGGTCGAGGCGATGTCGGCCAGGAGCACCACCTGCTCGTCGGTGAGCTCGTCGGGGATCTTGGCCATGTTGGCCTGGGCATAGGGCACCAGGAGGTATTCGGCCTGGGCGCCGTGCATCGTGTTGCCGAAGCGCCAGCCGCCGATCGCCTCGTAGCCCTCGCCGTGGCCGCACTGCGAGTGGTGGCCGCAGAGGCAGGCGCCGCACTGGCCGCAGGGGGTGATGGCCCCCACGAGCACCCGGTCGCCCACGTTGTAGCCCGTGACTCCCACGCCCAGCTCCTCGATGACGCCTACCGGCTCGTGGCCGATGATCAGGCCGGGACGCACCGGATACTCGCCGCGCACGATGTGCAGGTCGGTGCCGCAGATGGTGGTCAGGGTGACGCGGATCACCGCCTCGCCGGGGCCGGGCACCGGCCGCGGCACCTCCTCGACGCGGATGTCGCCGACGCCGTGGAAGACGGTCGCCTTCATGGTCTTCGGGGCCATGGTCCTTGGACGCCGGACCAGCTCCTCTGTCGTCTCCGTAGGGGTTGCGGTTGCCAGCTCGATCATGATTGAACCCTCCTTTCTGCGCCTCTCAGAGTACGGCTGACGAGTGCGCAGCCCGATACCCCGGAGAGGGGTGGGCTCCCCGCATCGAAGGGTGGGCTCCCCGCCTCGGGCACCCACCCCGTAGCGTGCCGCGCCATACCTGCCCGGGTGTACCCCGCTGGACGCCGATGTGGGAAAAAGTGGACATGACCAACCGATCCCCCAAAGGAGGAAACTTCATGTCTAACTCCCTGAAGACCATCGTCATCGGCACATCGCTCACCGGCGCCAGCGACGGCGTCGTGCGGACCGGCATGGCTCTCGCCGGCACCACCGGCGCCTCCCTGTGGCTCGTCCATGCCTATACCCCCCTCTTCGGCGCGGCCGGGGCAGGCATGGATGCCGTTTGGATGGAACAGCAGATCGAGACTCTTCAGGGACTGATGAGCAGCCAGGTCCAGCGGACCGGCCTCACCGCGCTCCCCGGCTTCTCGCCCGCCCAGGCCCGCCTGGTGCTCGGCGCGCCGCACCGGGAGATCGTGGAGCTCGCCCAGCGCGTCCAGGCCGACCTGGTGATCGTGGGCGCCACGGAATCGGTTCACGGCCTCCTGGGCTCGACCGCCGAACGGGTGATCCGCAAGGCGCCGTGCCCGGTGCTCGCCGTGCGCTCCGAGACCGCCTTCCCCCCGGCCCGCGTGGAGATCCCCGTCGACCTCTCGCCGGTCTCGGCGGACGCTCTCCGCCAGGGTCTGCACTTCCTGGCGCAGATCGGAGCACCGCTCGACGGGATGGAGGCGCTCTTCGTCCTCAACCCCCTCGAGGTGGCGGGCTCGCTCCAGTTCACCTCGGCGCAGATCGAGCGCTTCGCCGGCGAGGAGCTGCACCGCTTCCTGGCGGACAACCTGGCGGACCAGGGCGCCGGCGGCGCGTCTCCGATCAAGGCGCGGGTGCGCAGCGGCTTCCCGCGCGAGGAGATCCTCGCCACGCTCGAGGAGAGGCAGGCCGATCTCGCCATTCTCGGCACTCACGGGCGCAGCGGCTTCGAGCGCCTTATGATCGGCAGCATCGCCGCCGGCGTGCTGCGGGCGGCGAAGTGCAACCTGCTCGTCGTGCCGCCGCCGGCGGAGCGGCGCCACGACACGGCGACGGTACGCCGGGAAGCGCAGACGGCCGGGGACTGGAGCTACGTCTCCGACGAGTCGCCCGCCACCGCCGGCCCGTCGAAAGCATGAAGCCGATCCCGAAGCCCGGCCGGCTGCTCACGCGCCTGCTCACAGGCATCGCCCTCGCCGGCATCCTCGCGGGCGCCGCGGCCTGGCTGGCCGGATTCGCGGGCCCGGCCGGCGTCCTCTGGGCCCTCACGACCGCCGTGGTGCTCGTCCCCCTGGCGCTCACCGTCCTCGCCGACCTGCGGCAGGGCGAGCTCGGGGTGGACCTCATCGCCCTGCTGGCGATGGCGGGCTCGCTGGCGCTCGGCGAGTCTCTGGCCGGCGCCGTAATCGCCCTCATGCTCTCCGGCGGCCAGGCGCTCGAGGCCTTCGCCGGCGCCCGCGCCCGGCGCGAGCTCGCCGCCCTGGCCGCCCGGGCGCCGCGCGAGGTCCACCGCTACGAGGACGGCGGCCTCACCTCGCCGCCCATCGAGGACGTCCGCGCCGGCGACCTGCTGCTGGTCAAGCCCGGCGAGGTCCTGCCCGTCGACGGCCTGGTCGAAGACGAGGCCGCCGTGCTCGACGAGTCGGCGCTGACCGGCGAATCGCGGCCCGTCGAGCGTCCCGCCGGCGAGCTGGCGCGCAGCGGCACGGTCAACGGCGGCGGCCCGTTCAAGATGCGGGCGGTGGCCACCGCGGCCGAGAGCACCTACGCCGGCATCGTCCGCCTGGTGAGCGAGGCGGAGGCGTCCAAGGCGCCGTTCGTCCGCCTCGCCGACCGCTACGCCGTGATCTTCCTGCCCTTGACCTTCGGTATGGCGGGGCTCGCCTGGGCGCTCTCGGGCGACCCGGTGCGGGCCCTGGCAGTGCTGGTGGTCGCCACCCCCTGTCCGCTGATCCTGGCCGCGCCGGTCGCCATCCTCTCCGGCGTGTCGCGCTCGGCCCGGCGCGGCGTGATCGTCAAGGGCGGCGCGGCCCTCGAAGCCCTGGCCCGCGCCCGCGTCCTGCTGCTCGACAAGACGGGCACGATCACCACCGGCATGCCGTCGCTCTCCGGCATCGAGAGCTTCGGCCCGGAGACGGACGAGGAGGTCCTGCGGCTGGCCGCCTCCCTGGACCAGATGTCGCAGCACGTGCTGGCCGCCGCCGTGGTGCGGGCGGCGCGGGACCGCGGCCTGACCCTGTCCTTCCCCACCGGCGTGACGGAACGCCCGGGCTGGGGCATCCGGGGCGAGGTGGACGGCCGCCAGGTGGCTCTCGGCAAGCTCGCCTGGATCGATACGGGCAGGCCCGGCGGGACGCTCCCTCCCGGCGTGGGGGAGGTGCGCCGGCGGACGGCGCTCGAAGGCTCCTCGAGCATCTTCGTAGGAGTCGACGGCGTGGCCGCGGGCGCGCTGATCCTGCACGATGCCATCCGTCCCGACAGCCCGCGCGCCCTGCGCGCCCTGCGCCGGGCGGGCATCGAGCGGGTGGTCCTGGTGACTGGCGACCATCGGGAGGTGGCGGAGACGGTGGGTGCCAGCATCGGCGCCGACCTCGTGCTGGCCGAGCGCTCGCCGGAGCAGAAAGTGGAGGGCGTGCTCGCCGAGCACGCCCGCGGCCTGACGATGATGGTGGGCGACGGCATCAACGACGCCCCGGCTCTCGCCGCGGCCGACGTCGGCGTCGCCATGGGCGCGCGCGGCGCCACGGCCTCGGCCGAGTCGGCCGACGTGGTGGTGACGGTCGACCGCCTGGACCGCCTGGGCGAGGCGCTCGTCATCGCCCGCCGGTCGCGGGCCATCGCCGTCCAGAGCGTGGCCGCCGGCATGGGGCTGTCGCTCGCTGCCATGGTGGCGGCCGCGGCCGGCTACCTGCCGCCGGTGGCCGGCGCCCTGCTCCAGGAGGCGATCGACGTGGCGGTGATCCTCAACGCCCTGCGCGCCCTGGGCGGGGGACGCCGGCACCCGCACCCTCCAGGAAGAGGATCTGAGCCGCCGTTAGCGGGCCGAGCACGGCCTGCTGCCCCCCACCACCCCGCCGGGTAGGCTCCTCCCCAACCCGTCCGCGCGCAGATCCGACCCGCCCGGAGGTGGCCTCGTGAAACGTCCATCGGCAAGATGGATGCTGAGATTTGAGATTCAAACCACGAGGAGACACCCCCATGAACGATCTTCGAGTCCGCGACCTCATGACCCCGAACGTGGTCACCGTCCGGCACGACGACACCATCGCCACGGCCTACGAGCTGATGCTCGAAAACCGGTTCCGCCACCTGGTGGTGCTCAACGAGGACGGCGACCTGGTCGGCCTGCTCACGCACCGCGACCTCCTGCGGCATGCGCTGATCGAGCGCGCGGAGCTGCCGCTGGGGCTGCAGCGCAGCATCCTCAAACGCATCCGCGTCGAGGAGGTGATGACCTCCGAGGTGGAGACCGCCGAGCCCGGCCAGTGGCTGCACGAGGCGGCGCGGATGATGTTCGAGAACAAGTACGGCTGCCTGCCCGTGGTCGACAACGCGCGGCTGGTGGGCATCCTCACCGAGGCCGACTTCGTCCGCTTCTTCGCCCTGACTACGGTCCAGCAGCCGGCCCTGAGGCTGGCGGGAATGCCGTCGTGATCGGCCTCGCGGCGCTGCGCGCCAACACGGCCCTCCTGAAGCTCGACCTCTACTGCCAGGGCGTGCGGCTCGACGACTCCTGCTACATCGAGGGGGACGGCGGGCGCAGGATCCTGCGCACCCGCGCCGGCCTCGGCAGCGGGCTCGAGCTCATCCTGCCCGGCGGCCTGTGGACGAACGTGCCCGTGACCGAGCGCTTCGCCGAGCGCTCCCCCTATACGCTGCACCGGACGAACGGCCGCTACCTCCTGCGCTGGAACGGCGACGACGTCGCCCCGGTGCGGCTGTCACCGCGGCCGCGCTGGTACGACGGCACGACCTCGAGCGGCAAGCCGATGACCCGGATCGGCACCCTTCAGGGGACCTACCTGGGGATCTACCAGGCCAAGGTCTGCGAGTACTGGACGGCCCGGCCGCACAAGAGCAACTGCAAGTTCTGCTCGGTAGGGCTCAACCTCGGCGTCGACGACGCCAATGAGAAATCCGTCGACGAGGTCCTCGAGGTCGTCCGCGCCGCCCGCGACGAGTCGGGGATCACCTACGTCGACTTCAACACCGGCCACTACGACGGCGACACCTACCTCGACCTCCTCGAGCCCTACATCGTGCGGATCAAGCGGGAGCTCGGCCTGCTGGTCGGCGTCCAGACGCCGCCGCACCGCGACCTGCGGCGCTACGCCGGCCTGCGCGAGATGGGCGTCAACCGGGTGTCGTTCTGCTTCGAGATCTTCGACCGCGCGATCTTCCAGGAGGTCTGCCCCGGCAAGCACGCCGAGTACGGGCTGGACCATTACCTGGAGGCGATCCGCTTCTGCGCCGCGCTCGGCCGCCAGGGGCCGCGGCACGAGCCCTGGGTGACCAACGGCGAGATCATCGCCGGGCTCGAGCCGCCGGAGTCGTCCATCCGGGCCATCGACTGGATCACCTCCGTGGGCGCGATCCCCACGGTCTGCGTCTTCCGGCCCCTGACCGGCACCGACCTCGAGGACGCCGAGCCGCCGCGGACGGAGGACCTCGTCCCCGTCTTCCGCCGCCTCTTCGAGGCCTGCATGGAGCACGGCCTGCCGATCGGCTGCGCGCCCAACGTCCACGTCAGCCTGGTGCTCCTGCCCGAGGAGTGCCGGGCCTTCAGCCCGCGGCGGTATCCGTTCCAGACGCTGAAGCTCAAGGCCATGGCCCGGATATTTGCCCGCAGGCTCGCCCGCAGGTTCGACAAGCGGCTGGCGGCGCGCGCCACCCCGCGGGGCGGGCGAGCCGGCCTACCCGCCGGGTCTTCTCTCCCCATCCCGGCAGAGGTCGCGGCGCCGCGGCGGGCCGGATAGGGTTGCTTACAGAGAGCGACGTTCAAGGAGGATTCCATCATGCCCGAGCTGAAGACGATCCCGCAGAGCCCTTTCCCGGCGCGCTGGCTGCCGAGCCTCGATCTCCATGAAGAAGACGGCGAGCTGGTCCTCCACGCCCACCTGAGGGGCTTCGGCCAGGAGGATGTGCTGATCTCGCTCGAAGGCAATGACCTGGTCATCACTTCGCCCGGCGAGCGGGACGCCCTCGCCTGCTGCGGCCGCCTGTCCCTGCCCTTCGCGCCCCAGGCTCTGCGCACGGTGACCCGGCCCGGCCACGAGGACCTGGAGGTCCGCATCTCGATCGAGACCGCGCATGAATAAGCGCCTGGCCGCCCTGGGGGGCCTCGCCACGCTGGCGGCCGGCGTCTCCGGCGCCCTCGCCTACGGCGCCTCACGGTGGCAGGGCGAGACCCGGAAGCTGCGCGCCAGGATGGACGCCGCGCGCCTGCCGGCCAAAACCGGCAGGTACGGCGAGCGGGAGGTCGAGAGCCTGCCGGCGCCCGTGCGCCGCTACTTCCGGGCCGTGCTGCGGGACGGGCAGCCGATGATCACGGCCGCGCGGTTCTCGCAGGAAGGGCAGTTCCGCCTCAGCGAGACCGAGGAGAAATGGGGCCCGTTCCAGGCGACGCACGCGGTGACGGTGAAGCCGCCGGCCTTCGACTGGGACGCCCGCATCGCCTGGGCGCCCGGCGTGAAGGTCTACGTCCGCGACGCCTACGCCGCGGGGTCGGGGACCCTGCGCGCCGCCGCCTTCGGGCTCGTCCCGCTGGCCGGCCAGCACGGCACGCCTGAGCTGGCCGAAGGCGAGCTGATGCGCTACCTCGCCGAAGCGGCCTGGTACCCGACCGCCCTGCTGCCCGGCAGCGGCGTCGAATGGGCAGCGATCGACGACTCGACGGCGCGCGCCTCGCTCGCCGACGGCGCCACCCGCGTGGCGCTCGATTTTCACTTCGACGCCGAGGGATTGATCGCCAGCGTGCGGTCTCCCGGCCGCCACAAGGATGCCCGGACGGTCCTGCCCTGGCAGGGCCGGTTCCGCGGCTACGAGCTGCGCTCCGGCGTGCGGATCCCCCTGGAAGCCGAGGTCGAGTGGGTGACGCCGACCGGCCCTCAACCGTACTGGCGCGGGCGCGTCACGGGCATCGCATACGAGACCGCGGGATGAATCGCGATCCTCAACAGGACTGGCAGGTCCGCTATGCCGCCAAGATCGCCACGGCCGAGCAGGCGGTGCTATGTGTTTCCGGGATGACCTTACGGCGGAGCCTTGCCAAACCGGGGAACTAGTCTTATAACTAGTCAGGCTGGGTCATTTGGAGGGTGCCTATGGCTGCAAAACAATCCGCAAGGCGATGGCCAGTGCAGGACGCGAAAGCGCGGTTCAGCGAGTTTCTGGAGGCGAGCCTCAAGGAAGGTCCGCAGATCGTCACCCGGAGGGGTGTAGAAGCCGCTGTTCTGGTTCCCATTGAGGAATGGCGCCGGCTTGAGGCGGCGCGGCCGACGCTCAAGGAGCTGCTCCTCGCCGGGACGCCGCGGGCCGAGATCCCGGTTCCTCCCCGTCGCAGGTGGCGTCGGCGGACGCCCGAGGCACTCGAGTAGAGGATGTATCTCCTCGACACCAACGTCATCTCGGAGCTGAGACGACCCCGGCCTCATGGTGCCGTAGTCGCTTGGCTCGAAGGAGTTGCCGACCACGATCTTCACCTGGCCGCCGTCACCCTGGGCGAGTTGCAGGCTGGGGTTGAGATCACTCGCGAACAGGATCCGGAAAGGGCTTCCCAGATAGAGTCGTGGATCGACCAGGTGGCAGAGACCTGGAACGTCCTGCCGCTTGACGGCAGGATCTTCCGCGTCTGGGCGAAGCTGATGCATCGGCGCTCCGACGAGCTGCTGGCCGACGTACTCATTGCCGCCACGGCGACCATCCATCACCTGGTGGTCGTGACCCGAAACGTCCGCGACTTCGCCCCCCTGGGGGTCGAGACTCTCAACCCATTCGAGGCAGGCTGACCGCCCTCTGATCCCGGACCCTGGCGACCGTCTGACGTTTCAGGAGGCCCCCTGAGCATGAGCACCGATCCTCAACAGGACTGGCAGGTCCGCTATGCCGCCAAGATCGCCACGGCCGAGCAGGCGGTGCGGCTGATTCCGCCCAGGAAGCGGATCCTCATCGGCTCGGGGGCCGCGGAGCCGGGCGGGCTGGTGGACGCCATGGTCACCCACGGCACGCACCTCGAAGGCAACGAGGTGGTGCACCTGATGACCCTGGGCTCGGCGCCCTACGTCCAGCCGGGGCTCGAGAGAAGGTTCCGCCACACGGCGTTCTTCATCGGCGCCAACGTCCGCCAGGCGGTGCAGGAGGGGCGGGCCGACTTCATGCCGGTCTTCCTCTCCGAGATCCCGCAGCTCATCGCCTCGGGCCGCGTGCACATCGGCGTCGCCCTGATCCAGGTCAGCCCGCCCGACCGCCTCGGCTTCGTCAGCCTGGGCGTCTCGGTCGACATCGTGCGGGCCGCCGTCGACACGGCCGACCTGATCCTCGCCGAGGTCAACCCCAACATGCCGCGCACCCTCGGCGACTCCTTCCTCCACGTCGACCGCATCGCCCAGCTCGTGCCCGTCGACGTGCCCCTGCCGGAGCTCGCCCCCCAGCCGCTCGACGACGTCTGCCGCGAGATCGGCCGCAACGTCGCCTCGCTCATTCCGGACGGCGCCACCCTGCAGATGGGCATCGGCCGGATCCCCGACGCCACCCTCGCCGCGCTCGCCGACCGCAACGACCTGGGGGTCCATACCGAGATGCTCTCCGACGGCGTGATGCAGCTCGCCGAGGCGGGCATCATCACCGGCCGGCGCAAGAGCTTCCTGCCGGGCAAGATCGTCACCTCCTTCGTGATGGGCACCCGCCGGCTCTACGAGTGGGTGCACGACAACCCGCAGATCGAGATGCGGCCCAGCGGCTTCACCAACGACCCCTTCCACATCGCCCGCAACGACCAGATGGTGGCGATCAACTCGGCCCTGGCGGTGGACCTGACCGGCCAGGTGGCGGCGGACACGGTGCGCGGCCGGTTCTTCTCCGGCATCGGCGGCCAGGTCGACTTCATCCGCGGCGCGGCGCGCAGCCGCGGCGGCAAGCCGATCATCGCCCTGCCGGCCACGGCCAAGGGAGGAAGCGTCAGCCGAATCCAGCCCGCCTTCGAGGAAGGCACGGGCGTGGTGACCAGCCGGGGCGACATCCACTACGCCGTCACCGAATACGGCGTCGCCGACCTCTGGGGCAAGAGCATCCGCCAGCGCGCCGAGGCCCTCACCGGCATCGCCCACCCCGACTTCCGCGCCGGGCTGCTCGCGGCGGCCCGCCAGCGGTGCTACGTGTTTCCGGGGTGAGCTCACACAGGGATACCTCGCCGTCAACCGCTTCGCGGCGCTCAAGGCGGACAGCGACGTCTTCACCACCTTCGAGGGCGACAACACAGCTCCATCGAGATGGAGGGACCCTCACGCCGGTATGACGATCAGGCCCGGCTCGAGTCTGGTAACAGTAAAGGGATCTGAAGTGCCGACGCCGGAGTGAGTTGGAGGAGGGCGCGGAAAGCAGAGAGGTGGTCGGCCGGATGCAACTCGGGGCTGACGTACATCTCGGCGATGAGGTCCCGCCAGCGAAGAAGCTCACGGCGCAGACCGTAACCAGCCTGGACCTCGACCGTGAGATCCACCAGCCTTAGAACCCTCTCGTAGACTCGCAAGACGCCCGCACGATCGGCGAGCCGAAACAGGCGAGTGGCGCGGTTCATTTCGTTACCGATCATCAGAATCTGTTGGTCGCGAGAGAAGACAGCCCAGCGTTCGGGGGAAAGAGAAGCGTGCTGGGTCATGGGAGAGGCTCGCCTTCGCCGATCAAGGCGAACGTAATCTCCCGGACGCGCTCACGGAGGCCGGGGTCGGCAATAAGCATGCCGCGATTCTCCTGGGCGGGCCGAATGTTAATGAGGGACGTGTATTCGATGCACTCTTCAGGCCCTTTGCCAGGGTAATAGTTCGCACCCCAAAGGTCCCCCTGCCGGCTGCCGGCCTGGAGGAGGAGTTGCTCGGCATCCGCGTGTAACTCGCCGCCCACGGCTGCGACTCGACGCTCAACATCCACCACGTACTTCACCATGTCCTCGAAATGGAGAAGGACAAGCCGGGCGAGCTCACCCGGCTCAATCCTGCGTTCGACGATAACGATGTCGGGGTCGATTTCGGCCATGGGATTCGCATTCTACCCCGACGCCCTCCCGGATTCAGGCGCGGTGTAAGTCCGGGATCGCGCCGTTCCCTTCGGCGATCCCGGCGAGGGCCTCGGGGTCGCGGATCAGGAGGCGCTGCCGCCCGGGCTCGACGATGTTCCGCTCCTGCCAGTCGGCGAGGGTGCGGCTGACGGTGTAGACGCTGGTGCCGGCAATCTCGGCGAGATCCTGCTGGCTGATGCGCTCGACGAGGATGGGGCCGCCCGGCTCGCCCCTGCCGATCTGTTGTCCCAGGCGTAGCAGGGTGCGGGCAAGCCTCTGGGCCACGGCCTCGGTGGCGAGCTCGCGGAGCCGGCTCAGAGCCTCCCGGGTGTGCGTGGAGACGATCCGCAGGAGGTTGGCCTCGAAACGCGGATGGTCCCGGACCAGGCCGGGCAGGACCTCCCGCGGCCATGCCCGGACGCGCGTCCGCTCGGTGGCCTGGGCCGCCACGGGGTAGGTGCTGCGGTCGAACAGGGCGACGGCCGCGAAGGCGTCCCCCGGGGCCAGGTAACGCATGATGACTTCCTGGCCGTCGGCGGTGAGCTGGGTCAGCTTGATGCGGCCTGACTCCACCAGGTAGAGAGCGGTGGCGGGCTCGCCCTCCCGGAACAGGACCTCGCCCCGCCGCAGGACCCGCGGCGCGCCGCCGGCCAGCACCCTCTCGGCCTCCCCCGGCGCGAAACCCTGGAAGAGCCGCTCATAGAGTTCGGACGGAGCGGCCATGGCCGCGCAGTCTACCGTCCTTTTGCTTGCGCCAGCGCAAGGACGGCGGCCCGGCGCGGCGATAGCCTGCCTTACGAAAGGAGAGCTCAATGAACATGAACATCACGCCCGACACCCGTGTCGCGGACATCGCCGCCCAGAACCCCGCCACGATCCGGATCTTTCAACGCTTCTCCATCGACTTCTGCTGCGGCGGCAAGCGCCCGGTCTCCGAAGTCTGCGCCGAGAAGCACATCACCTTCGGGGAGCTGCGGACGGCCCTGGATTCGGCGGGCGGGCCCGAACGCTCCGAGCTGCCCGCGGCCGACGCCAGCCTCACGGAGATGGTCCGTTTCATCGTCGGCAAATACCACGCGGACCTCCGGGCTGAGCTGCCGCGGCTGGCCCAGATGGCCGCCAAGGTCCTCGAGGCCCACGGCGCCAGGCATCCGGACGTGCTGCCCGCGCTCGCGGCGACCTTCCGCGGGCTTTGGGAGGAGCTGGAGACGCACATGATGAAGGAGGAGCGGGTGCTCTTCCCCTACATCGAGCGCCTCGAGGCTCTGGCCGCGGACGGCCAGCGGCTGCCGGCCTCTCCCTTCGGCTCCATCCAGGCGCCCATCGGCATGATGGAGCACGAGCACGAGAGCGCCGGCCAGGCCCTCTCCCGCCTGCGCGAGCTGACCGCCGGCTACGCGCCGCCCGCCGATGCCTGCAACACCTTCCGCGGCCTCTACCACGGCCTCGCCGAGCTGGAGAGGGCCCTGCACGAGCACATCCACCTGGAGAACAACGTCCTCTTCCCGCGGGCGGCGCGGTTGGAAGAGGAGCTCACACATCGTGCCGTGATATAAATTTTCCACCCTGAAGACTCACCAGGAGCGCCTGTGGTCGAAACGACTTCGAAGCTCACGCCCAACGCCCGCCACCTCGCCCTGGGCACCGTTTCGTTCGCGGTCTCCTTCGCGGTCTGGGGGCTGATCAGCGCCTTCGCCCCCCGCTTCCGCGACCTGTTCTCGCTGTCGGGCACCCAGACCGCCCTGCTGGTCGCCCTGCCGGTGCTCCTCGGCTCGATCGGCCGGTTCCCCATGGGCCTGCTCGCCGACCGCTTCGGGGGGCGGGTGGTGTTCGCGGTCCTGCTGGTGCTGACCGCCATCCCGGCCTGGCTGGTGCCCACGGCAGAGAGTTACCGGGACCTCCTGACGGTGGCTTTCTTCCTGGGGCTGGCCGGTTCGGCGTTTCCGGTCGGCGTCGGCTACGTTTCGCGCTGGACGCCGCCCGGCCGGCAGGGCAGCGCCCTCGGCGTCTATGGCCTCGGCAACATCGGGCAGTCGGCGGCCGTCTTCCTCGGGCCGCTGCTCGCGGCGGCCATCGGTTGGCAGTCCGTCTTCCGAGGCATGGCGGTGCTGTCCGTCCTCTGGGGCATCGCCTTCGGCCTGCTGGCGCGCAACGCGCCTTCCGCGGCCCGGCCGGCGGGGCTCGGCGCGGCGCTGCAGGTGCTTCGCCGGCCGCTCGCCTGGGTGCTCTCCCTCTTCTACTTCCTGACCTTCGGCGGCTTCGTCGCCTTCGCCGTCTACCTGCCGACGCTGCTGCGCGACGAGTTCGGCCTGCGCCCCGCGGACGCCGGCTTCCGGGCCGCCGGGTTCGTGCTGCTCGCCACCCTACTGCGGCCGGTGGGCGGCTGGCTCGCCGACCGGATCGGCGGCGCCCGAGTGCTCTCCGGCGTCTTCCTGGGGGTGATCCCGTTCGCTCTGCTGCTCGCCTGGCCGGCGATGCTGCCGTTCACCGCCGGCGCCCTCGGCTGCGCGGCGCTGCTCGGGCTCGGCAACGGCGCGGTGTTCAAGCTGGTGCCGCAGTACTTCCCCGCCGAGACCGGCACGGTCACCGGTCTGGTCGGCGCCATGGGCGGCCTCGGCGGCTTCTTCCCGCCGCTCCTCCTCGGCTTCTTCCGCGACCGCCTGGGGGCGATCTGGCCGGGGTTCGTGCTGCTCGCGGCCATGGCCGGCGCGCTCTGGTGGGTCAACCGCCGGGTGTTCGTGCCGCGCCAGGAGGCGCTGGAGAGGGAGCTGCCGCCCGAGCGGACCCGCGCGGCCGACCGCCTGCGGGCGGGCGCCTGGGCGACCTTCTCGACCGGCGCGCTGGCCGCCGCGATCGTGGTCGGCTCGCGCAACCTCCAGAACTTCGATCCGGCCCTGGTGGTCTACACCTTCGCCACGATCTTCGCCACCTGGGGGGTCTCCTACCACTACACCGTCTGGCTCCAGAAGCCGCCCACCCGGATCTACTGGCGCCGGAGCTGGCAGCTCGTGCGGCAGTTGGGCGTCCTGCGCAGCCTGCGGCAGCTCGTGCCCACGGCCTGGACGCACCTGGCGGCGCAGACCTTCATCCGCGAGCGCTCGGTCCTGCGCTGGTGGATGCACCAGCTCCTCTTCTGGGGGTGCATCCTGGCGGTCCTGATCACCTTCCCGCTGGTCTTCGGCTGGATCCACTTCGGCAGCGCCGGCCAGGACCAGATGACCTACGTGACCTACATCTTCGGGTTCCCGACGGGATCGTTCCGCATCCGCACGGTCTGGTCGTGGCTGATCTTCCACGGCCTGGATTTCGCGGCGGTGCTGGTGCTCGGGGGGATCTCCCTGGCGCTCTGGCGCCGGATGCGCGACCGGGGAGCGCGGGCGGTGCAGGACTTCGGCCGCGACTTCTTCCCGCTGATCCTGCTGTTCGCCATCTCGGTGACCGGGCTGGCCCTCACGGCCTCGACCCTGTGGCTGCGGGGGAGCTTCTACGGCTTCCTCTCCATTCTCCACGCCGTCACCGTGGTCGCCGCCCTGCTCTATCTTCCCTTCGGGAAGTTCTTCCACATCTTCCAGCGGCCGGCCCAGCTCGGCGTCAAGCTCTACCAGCAGGCCGGGGAAGAGGGAGAAGGCGCCTCCTGCGCCCGCTGCGGCGAGCGCTTCGCCTCGCGGATGCACGTCGACGACCTCAAGCTGGCGCTGCGGGACCTCGGCTTCGATTACAGCCTGCCCGGCAAAGCCGGCAACTGGCAGGAGCTCTGCCCCGCCTGCAAGCGCAAGTCGCTGGCCAGCGCCCAGCTCCGCCTCAAGGAGAACGCCCGTGGCTAAGGAGACAAATGGATAAGGAGAGAACCCGTGGCTGAGAGGCCCCTGCCCTATGAAGAGCTGATCGCCCGCTACGGGCCCCACCTCGCCTACGAGCCGCCCGGCGGCTACGCCGAGCAACGGGCGAACCCGCCCGACCGGCTGGTCAAGACCCATTGCTGCTTCTGCGGCCAGCAGTGCGGCATCCAGCTCAAGGTGCGGGACAACCAGGTGGTCGGCTTCGAGCCGTGGGAGGAGTTCCCGTTCAACCAGGGGATGCTCTGCCCGAAGGGGGTCCGCCGCTATCTCCAGAGCTCCCATCCCGACCGGCTGCTCAGCCCCCTTCTGCGGGCGCCGAACACGCCCGCAGGCTTCCGCCCGGCGCCGTGGGACGAGGCCCTGGACTTCACGGCCCGCCGTCTCCGGGAAGTGCAGGAGCGTTACGGCAAGGACGCCGTGGCCGTGTACGGCGGCGCCTCGCTGATCACCGAGAAGGCGTACCTCGTGGGCAAGTTCGCCCGCGGGCCCTGGGCACCCGGCACGTCGACTACAACGGCCGCCTCTGCATGGTCTCGGCGGGCACCGCCTACAAGCTGGCCTTCGGCGTCGACCGCTCGCCCATTCCGTGGAGCGACATCCCCAAGGCCCAGGTGGCGTTCGTCATCGGCGCCAACGTCGCCGAGTGCGCGCCGATCACCACGCAGTACCTCTGGAGCCTCCGCGACCAGGGCGGCCGGCTCATCGTGGCCGACCCGCGGATGACTCCGATCACCCGCAACGCCGACCTCTACCTGCCGGTCCGCCCCGGCACCGACCTGGCCCTCCTCATGGGGCTCCTCCACGTGATCCTGCGCGACGGCCTGGAAGACCGGGCCTTCATCGCCGCCCACACCACGGGCTTCGAGCAGGTGGCGGAGTCGGTGAAGGCCTACGACCCGGCGACCGCCGCCCGCATGACGGGGGTCCCCCCCGAGGCCATCGAGAAGGCCGCGCACTGGATCGGCGAGGCCGACCGCGCCGTGCTCCTCCACGCCCGCGGCCTCGAGCACCAGTCCAAGGGGGTCGAGAACTGCCTGGCGGTGATCAACCTGGCCCTGGCCACCGGCAACATCGGCCGCGAAGGGGCCGGCTGCTCCATGATCACCGGCCAGGGCAACGGCCAGGGCGGCCGGGAGCACGGGCAGAAATGCGACCAGCTCCCCGGCCAGCGCTCGATCTCGGACCCCGCGGCGCGCGAGCACGTGGCGCGCGTCTGGGGCATCGCCCCCGAAGAGATCCCCCAGGCCGGGCTGTCGGCGGTGGAGATCATGGAGGCGATCCACCGCGGCGAGATCAAGGCGCTGCTGTCCATCTGCTTCAACCCGCTGGTGTCGCTGCCCGACGCCAACTACGTCCGCGAGGCGCTCGAGAAGCTCGAATTCTTCGGCGTCGTCGACTTCTTTCTGTCCGAGACGGCCCAGCTCGCGGACGTGGTGCTCGCCGGCAGCCTGCAGGAGGAAGAGGAAGGCGTGGTCGCCAGCGCCGAAGGGCGGGTGCTCCACATCCAGAAGGCCGTGGACCCGCCGGAGGGGGCCTGGCCGGACAGCCGGATCTACATCGAGCTGGCGCGCCGCCTGGGCAAGGAGCGGTTCTTCCCCTACACCTCGACGCGCGAGATCTTCGAGGAGCTGCGCGAGGCTTCGCGCGGCGGGCCGGCCGACTACTCCGGCATCACCTACGAGAAGATCGACCGCCAGATGGGGGTCTTCTGGCCCTGCCCGAGCGACGCCGGCCAAGACTTTCCGGGCACGCCGCGCCTGTTCGAGGGGGGCCGCTTCTTCCATCCGGACGGCAAGGCCCGCTTCATTCTCACCGAGTGGCGCGACAGCGGCGATCCGGTGGACGAGGACTATCCCGTCTACCTGACCACCGGACGCGTGGTCAACCAGTACCTGTCCGGCACCCAGACCCGCCGCATCGGCCCGCTGGTGGACCAGTTCCCCCACCCGCGGGTCGAGATCCACCCGCTCCTGGCCGAGCGCCACGGCATCGCCGACGGCGACTGGGTGACCGTCGGCTCCCGGCGCGACGAGATCACCCTCCAGGCCCTGGTGGTGCGCACGATCCGGCCGGACACCGTCTTCATCGCCTACCACTGGCCGGGCGGCCGGAGCGTCAACCGCCTGACCCACCGCACCCTCGATCCGCGCAGCAAGATCCCCGAGTACAAGGTCTCGGCCTGCCGGCTGAAGAAGGCCGCGGGGCCGCCCGACTGGGTGACGCAGGAGCTGGCGCCGGGGGAACCGATCCCGGTGCGGCCGGCGCGTTCTGGCGGCGGCCTCAAGGTGGTGGGCTAGCCATGTTCGGCTACGAGTTCTACATCGATCCCGAGCGCTGCATCGGCTGCCAGGCCTGCGTCAACGCCTGCGCCGAGTGCGACACCCACCGCGGCACGCCCATGATCACGGTCGACTACCTCGACCGGCGCAACGGCATCGCTACCGTGCCCGCCATCTGCATGCACTGCGACGACCCTACCTGCGCCGAGGTCTGCCCGGCCGACGCCATCAAGAAGGGGGAGGACGGCGTGGTGCAGTCGGCGCTCAAGCCGCGCTGCATCGCCTGCTCGAACTGCGTCCTGGCCTGCCCGTTCGGCATCCCCAAGATGATGACGAAGCTCGAGCTGATGATGAAGTGCGACATGTGTTACGACCGCACGTCGGTGGGCAAGCGGCCGATGTGCGCCACGGTCTGCCCGAGCCAGGCTCTGGCCTACGTGACGCCCGAGCGGATCGCGCGCGAGCGGCGGGAGATGCCCACCAACGTCTTTCAGTTCGGCAACGAGACCGTCACCACCAAGGTCTTCATGATGGTGCCGCCGGAGGTGCCGG
>Ga0126305_10000394_pt1 | contig 19027 bp, 15 predicted proteins | sample Plot26_FD_92536 | JGI IMG/M metagenome (GOLD analysis project Ga0126305, IMG submission 92536) | Serpentine soil microbial communities from UC McLaughlin Reserve, CA, USA - Plot26 | ecosystem: Environmental > Terrestrial > Soil > Grasslands | place: USA: UC McLaughlin Reserve, Lake County... | reverse complement strand
CGTCTGCTGCCGGGCGATGAACTCGGGGTTGCCGCCGAGGAGGATGTCGGTGCCGCGGCCGGCCATGTTGGTCGCGATCGTCACCGTACCCTTGCGGCCCGCCTGCGCGACGATCTCCGCTTCCTGGGCGTGATACTTCGCGTTCAAGACGACATGCTTGATGCCGCGGAGTTTCAGCAGCTTCGAGAGGCGCTCTGACTTTTCGATCGAAACGGTGCCGACGAGCACCGGGCGGCCTTGCGCCTGCTTCTCGATGATGTCGGTGACGATCGCGTCGTACTTCTCGCGTTCGGTGCGATAGACCGTGTCGGGCTCTTCGACGCGCTTGAGGACGCGATTGGTGGGGATCACCATCACGTCCAGCTTGTAGATCTTGTTGAACTCCTCGGCTTCGGTATCGGCCGTGCCGGTCATGCCGGAGAGCTTGGCGTACTTGCGGAAGTAGTTCTGGAAGGTGACCGTCGCGAGCGTCTGGTTCTCGCGTTCGATCTTCACCCTTTCCTTCGCTTCCACCGCCTGGTGCAGGCCGTCGCTCCAGCGCCGGCCGGGCATCAGGCGTCCGGTAAACTCGTCGACGATCACGACGCCGTCGTCCTTGATCATGTAGTCGACGTCCAGCCGGAACAGCGTGTGCGCGCGCAGAGCCTGATGGATGTGGTGGAGCAGCGGCATGTTGGCCGGATCGTAGAGGCCGCCCGGCTGCAGGCGATGCGACAGCATTCGCTCCGCCTTGGCCATGCCGGTCTCGGTCAACGTGACCGTCTTGTGCTTCTCGTCGACGAGGTAGTCACCGGTTTTCTCGAGCTCGTCCCGATCCTCCGCCTTGACGTTCCCCTGGGTGACCGCGCCGGGCTTGAGACCCGGAATGATCCGGTCGACCTCGTAATACAGGTCGGTCGACTCCTCGGCAGGGCCTGAAATGATCAACGGCGTCCGTGCTTCGTCGATCAGGATGCTGTCGACCTCGTCGACGATCGCGAAGTTGTGCCCGCGCTGCACGTACTGCGCAAGGTCGAACTTCATGTTGTCGCGAAGGTAGTCGAAGCCGAACTCGTTGTTCGTGCCGTAGGTGATGTCGGCTGCGTAGGCGACCTGGCGTTCCTGGTCGTTGAGGTCGTGCTGTATGACACCGACCGACATACCTAGAAATCGGTACAGCCGGCCCATCCACTCGGAGTCGCGGCGCGCAAGGTAGTCGTTGACAGTGACGACGTGAACGCCCTGCGAGCCGAGGGCATTGAGATAAGCGGGCAGGGTCGCGACCAGCGTCTTGCCTTCGCCGGTCTTCATTTCCGCGATCCGGCCCCGATGGAGCACGACGCCGCCAATGAGCTGGACGTCGAAGTGCCGCATGTTCAGGACCCGCTTGCCCGCCTCCCGGACGACGGCGAAGGCATCGGGCAGCAGCTCGTCGATGGATTCTCCGGCTGTAAGGCGTTGGCGGAACTGCTCAGTCTTCTCGCGCAGCTGAGAGTCCGACAACTTCGCGATCTCCGGCTCCTTCGCGTTCACTTCTGCGACCATCGGCCGGATTTTCTTCAGGTCACGCTCGTTCTGCGTGCCGATGACTTTCGCGAGGAGGGTGTTGACTATCATTTAAGGGAGAAATCCGTCGGGGGATATCTCCCGATTGTACTACTTCTACTTTCCGGCGAGAAGGTTGAGCGGATTCGTGAGTTGTCCGTTGACGAGGATTTCGTAGTGAAGATGGGCGCTCGTCGATCGACCCGTCGAACCAACGTAGCCGATGACCTGCCCGCGCCGAACCTGCTGCCGGGGCGCGACCGCGAACCGTGAAAGATGACCGTAGCGGGTAGACAGGCCGAAGCCGTGGTTCAGCGTCACCAGATTGCCATAATCGCCGCTGAACGACGCGTCGTCCACGATCCCGTCAGCCGGCGCCTGAATCGGCTGGCCGAGTCGTCCGGATATGTCCAGGCCGGGGTGAAAGTCGGAGTTGCCGTTGAATGGGTCGCGCCGGTTGCCGTACCCCGACGAGATCCATCCGGCGATCGGCCAGATCGATGGAGTGGCGGACGCGAGCGCCTGTCGGCGTTCAACCCCGGTGCGAACGGTCTTGAGTCGCTCCTCGAGAACGCCGAGCAGGTCGCGGAGCACGCCGAACGAATTATCGGGCGAGCCGAAGATGCCGCTGAGCACGGGAGCCGCAACCGCGCCGCCGCCCATCGCCCGCGTCCGGACCCGCTCCGGAAGTCGATTGATCGCCGCGTCCGAGGCGGGATCGACTGCAGCACGAACGCCGATGTCGTCCACCTCCGACTGCAGGGAGGAGATCTGCGCGGCCAGCTGGCCGGTCGCTTCGCGATAGCTTGCGACTTCCATCTCCAGCGACTCGTTCTCGGCTCGGAGCGACGCGATGGTGGACCGGGCGCTCCAGCGCGCCCCGAGTCCGATCAGTACCGGGACGGCGAGCACGCAGAGCGCTGCTGCGATCGTGGCCCGCAGCGGAAGCGTGAAGCGTCGCACCCGCCCTCGGGTGCGATCTGCCAACACGATTCTGTAGCGTTTACATGTCAATCAATGCGATCCGGGAAAACGTGACTGTACCACAGGTCGTGAAGATCGCCGGATATTGAAGAGCCAGCAGAACTTAGCAGGCACTGGACGGCTCCTTGCACAACGCCTTGCGCCGCCGGACAGACGCTGTGAAGTACGACCCGGCGGAGGAAAACAGAGTAACGGACGGGAAAATGAAGGCACTGTTGGTTCTTGTAATTGTGCTCCTCGCGGCTGCTACCGCGTTTGCCTACGGCCGTGCCGACTTCTCTGCCGAAATGTCCACGGTTGTCGCCCAGACGACGGACGCATTCGCCAACGAGCCCACGGCGATGCTGTTCTCGGGGGGAGTGCTGCTCGCGGTGGCCGGCGCCATGCGCCGGTTCCCATTTTCAATCTGACTCGGGACGGAACAGGAGGTCTCCTTGCTCAAGCGTTGTTCAACAGTGGGTGCCATCACCCTGGCACTACTACCTGCGGTCGCATCGGCCGACCCCGTGACTGTGGGAACGTTAACCACCACGAACGGTGGGAACGTCATCGGAACGGCATCGGTGGCGGGCACTTCGGTCTTCGGACTTGCGGTGAACTTGCCAACCGTCGGCTCGTCGGCCGTGCTGCAGGTGTCCGGCCTCGCTTTCAACACCGACTACGCGTTGAGTCTGATGGTGTCTGGCGCCGGCTCCACCTGGAACACCCTGCGGGCGGAAATATTCGATCCGCTCGACGACGACGATGCTCTCGACGAAGGCGGAAACCCGTCCTACGTTCCAGCCGGGTACTCCATCTCCAACGACACGGATGGGTTCAGCTTCGCGCAGCGCTCAGGGTTGGAACGGAGCGCGACTTACCTCGGCGGGAATGCCGCGGTGACGGCGAATGAGTTGACCAACGTCGGCGACGTACTGCTGTTCACTGGAGTCGCCGGAGCATCCGACTCGTTGAAGGTGGCGTTCGGCCTGCGTGATTGGGCCGGGGCGAGGAGCTTCCTGATCCGGCTCAGCGCCGAGGATGGACTCTCGGAGAGTCCCGAGCCGGCCTCCATGCTGCTGATTGGAACGGGTCTCGCCGGGTTGGCGCTGCGCCGCCGGCGTTCGGGAGCAATCGTCACCCAGGCCTAACGATGGGGGAACGCCGCGTCTGGCTTGTGCTGGCGGCGGTCGTTGCCGCGATCGGGTTCGCCTATTGGAGGATGTTGTCATCGCTCGTTCAGCAGTGGGCCAGTGATGACAACTACTCTCATGGATTCTTTGTACTCCCTCTCGCCTTTTACTTTGCGTGGGAGCGGCGACGAGCACTCGAGGCGGCCGAGGTCCGTCCCGCCCTCGCGGGCGCTGCCTTGATTGCGCTGAGTCTGGGCATCTGGTTGGCGGGAACCTTCGGCGCAGAGCTCTTTCTCACGCGCGTGTCGCTGATCGGTGTGATCGCCGGAACGATCTGGTTTCTGTGGGGCTGGCAACACCTCAGGGTCCTAGCGTTTCCAATCCTCTTTCTTGTGTTGATGGTTCCGCTTCCAGCGATCATCTTCAACCAGATCGCGTTTCCGCTGCAGCTGTTCGCGTCGCAGGTGGGGGAGCAGGCGATTTCTGCCGTGGGCATTCCGGTGCTGCGGGACGGCAACATCCTGCGCCTGCCCTCTCGCACCCTCGAGGTCGCCGAGGCCTGCAGCGGGATTCGATCGCTGGTGTCGCTCGTCATGCTCGCGATCGTGCTCGGATATTTTACGGAGCGCCGCACCGGATCGCGCATCCTGATTGCCGTGAGCGCCGTCCCGATTGCGATTCTCGCCAATGCGGCTCGGGTCGCAGGTACCGGGATCGCCGCCGAATGGTTCAGTCCAAAGGCAGCCGACGGATTCTTCCACACGTTTTCCGGATGGCTGGTGTTCATCGTTGCCTTCGTGGGGCTGATGGCGGTTCAACAGGCAGCGGCACGTCTCGCGGCGCGGCGCCCCAGGCCGGCTGAGATGAGGGTGGCATGATCGCTCGGGGTCTCGTCGTGGTCGCGATGCTGATCTGTGCCTCCCTGACAGGCGCACGGGCAAGCCATGAAGCGCCCGTCGAGCGGGCGTCACTTTCTACGCTTCCCCGGACCATAGCCGGCTGGCACGGACGGGAATCGAGTCCGCTCACGGGCGACGTGCTTGCGCAGCTTGGGGTTGACGACTACATCAACCGCACCTACACCGCGGAGGGCGCGACGCCCATCGGCCTGTATGCCGGCTATTACACCAGCCAGCGCCAGGGAGACACCATCCATTCCCCGCAAAACTGTCTGCCTGGTGCAGGGTGGCAGCCCGTTTCGTCCACGACCATTTCGCTCGGCGCCGGCGGTCGCAGCCTGCCGGTAAATCAGTACGTGATTCAGAAGGGAGTGGATCGACAGGTCGTCCTGTACTGGTACCAGGGCCGCGGCCGGGTTGTCGCCAGCGAATTCGCCAACAAGGCGTATCTGATGTGGGACGCCGCCGTGCTGCGGCGGACCAACGGCGGACTCGTGCGCGTGATCTCGCCGCTGCCTCCAAGCGGTGGGAACAGCGTTCAGGATGCGGTCAGGTTCGCCACCGCCATCATCCCCAGTCTCGACAGGCTGATGCCATGATCCGGATCGTTCGAAACGCTGCGGTCGTTCTGATCGCCGCGGGCGCCTGCGCCGGCGCTGCCGGTTGTTCTCGCGATCCCCTGGCCCGCGCACAGAACTACATGGCGAGCGGCGACGCGTACGTGGCAAAGCGGGAATATCCGGCGGCAGCAATCGAGTACGGGAATGCGGTCAAGGCGAAACCGGACCTCGCCGAGGCTCACTACAAGCTGGCGAAGGCCTACGAGGCGGCCTCGGATCCAGTGAACGCGTACGCCGCCTACGCGCGTGCCGCCGACATCGACAGCTCGAACATGGACGCGCAGCTGAAGGCCGGGGCGCTGCTGCTGTCGGCCGGCGAGTACGACATGGCCCGTACGCGCGCGGAGCTTGCGGTCCGGGCCGATCCGAACAATCCCGCGGCGCATATTCTCCTCGGCAATGCTCTGGCCGGCCTCAACGACACCGGCCGAGCGGTCAAGCAGATGGAACAGGCGATCGCACTCGATCCGCAATCGGCGCCGGCATGGAGTGCGCTCGGTTCGGCGCGCCTTGTGACCGGACGGCAGCGAGAAGCGCAAGCGGCATTCCGCAAGGCTGTGGCGATCGCGCCAAAGTCCGCTGATGCGCGCCTCGCGCTGGCCAATTGCGAATGGGCGCTCGGGGATCGCGCTGCCGCCGAGAAGACGCTTCGGGATGCATACGCGCTCGAACCACAGAATCCCGCCGTACATCGGGCGATGGCGCTGTTCTATCTCGTAAGCCGCCGCGCGCCAGAAGCAGAGCCGCATTTCAAAGCCCTGGCCGGGGAACCCGGCGGCCGGCTGGCGCTGGCGGACTTCTACTCCGGCATCGGCAGGCTCGACGAGTCAGCCAGGGTGCTGGGGCCGATCGTCGATGACAGTCGCCACCCGGACTGGCACGTCGCGCGGTTGCGGCTGGCGGTGATCTCGCACGCACAGGGACACAAGCAGGAGGCGCATGCCGCGCTCGACAAGCTGCTGACCGAAAATCCTCGCGATGTCGAAGCCCAGTCGGCCAAGGCGAGAATGCTGCTGTCAGACGGCACGAGTCCCGAGGAAGCAGAGCGGCACGCGCGGGCGGCGGTGGAGGCCGATCACGGATCCGCAGTCGCTCAGTACGTGCTCGGGCTGGCGCTGATGCAGCGGCGTGATCTCGCCGGCGCCGAGCAGGCGTTCAGGGAAGTCACCCGGATCAATCCGCGCGCGGCGGCGGCACAACTCCAACTGGCACGCGTCCACCTGGCGCGAGGGGATGCCGCACAGGCGGCGCGTTCCGCGGAATCGGCGGTGCGGCAACTGCCCGACGACCCGGCAGCAGCGGTCGTCCTCTCACGCAGCCTGCGGGCGCAGGGGGATGTGTCTCGCGCGGAAAGCGAGATCGCCCGCACGCTCACGAAAAATCCAAAGGCTGCCGGCGCGCACCTCGAGATGGGCTACGTTGCCCTGCAACGCGGCCACGCGGCGGCGGCGCGGGATTCGTTCGAACAGGCGCTCCGGATCGACCCGCGTTCGTACGATGCGCGCGTCGGACTGATCACGTCCGACATTGCGGAACGGAACTTCCCGTCTGCCACCACGAGGGTCAACGCGTGGCAGCGTGAGTCACCCAATGATCTTCGGCTCAAAGTTCTCGGCGCGCGTGTCGACGTCGTCGCGGGGCGGCAGGATGTTGCGGAGCGGACGCTGCGGCAGGTGATTTCGTCCGATGCGTCCAACCTCGAGGCTTACGAGCTGCTTGGCCGTCTGTATATCGCTCGCGGTGAGGGGGAGCGGGCGGCCTCGGAGTTCGAGGCGATCGCCGCTCGCGCCAAGGCGCCGGCGGGCGCGATGACCATGGTCGGCTTGATCCGTGAGGCGATGGGGAAGCGTGACGCAGCCCGTCGGATTTATGAACAGGTACTCGCGAAGGATTCCCGATCGGGGGTTGCCGCCAACAACCTGGCGTGGATCTATGCTGAAACGGGACGGACCGACGAGGCGATCCGGCTGGCGACGGTCGCCCGCGAAGAGATGCGCGGCCGCCCGGAACCCGAAGACACCCTGGGATGGGCACACTACCAGGCCGGCACGATTGACGAGGCGATTGCGCAATTCGAACGCGCCAGGGCCAGGGCTCCCAACAATCCCGTCTACCACTATCACCTCGGACTTGCGCTCGATAAGGCCGGCCGCGAGGCGAAGGCACGTGCGGCGTTCGCACGCGCGCTGGCGCTCAAAACCGATTTCGCCGGCGCTGACGATGCCCGTAACCGGATCAATGCCCGGAGCCAATGATCATTCGCCCCTGAACTGCAGCGCCTCCGCGAGATGGGTCGACATCACCCGGTCCTCATCTGCGAGATCTGCGATCGTTCGGGCCACCCGCAGCACGCGGTCGTGACCGCGAGCCGTGAGAGACAGCCGGGTGAGCGCTGAATCGAACATCCTGCGCGCATCCGCCTCGAGATCGGTTGAATGCCGCAGCCTGCGGCCCTGCAGGCGCGCGTTGAGCACGCCCGCGCGATCGATCTGCTTTCTGCGTGCGTCTACCACGCGGTGCCGGATCGCTGCCGAAGGTTCTCCTCCAGCGGCGTCACTCAACTCTCGCGCCGGCATCGCCGCCACCGGCACGGTGAGATCGATGCGATCCCGGAGCGGTCCGGATAAGCGGGAGCCGTAGCGTCCGATCTGCTGCGGTGTACAGCGGCAGACGCGCACGGCATCGCCGGAATACCCGCACGGGCACGGGTTCATCGCGCCGATCAGCATGAATCTCGCAGGAAAGCAGACGGTCCGCAGGGCGCGCGAAATGCGAACCACGCCTTCTTCGATCGGCTGTCGTAACACTTCAAGTACATGCCGGCTGAACTCTGCCATCTCGTCGAGGAAGAGAACGCCGTGATGCGCGAGACTGATCTCGCCAGGGCGCGGGTTCGATCCGCCGCCCACCAGCGCCACGTCTGAGACCGTGTGGTGGGGGGCTCGGAAGGGGCGTTGGAAGACGAGCCCGGTGCCGGCCGCGAGCAGCCCGGCCACCGAATGGATCGAGGTCGCCTCGAGCGCTTCGTCGAACGTCAAGTCGGGCAGGATGCCGCCGACTCTCCGCGCCATCATCGTCTTGCCGGACCCCGGGGGGCCGATCATCAGCGTGTTATGGCCACCGGCTGCGGCGATCTCGAGCGCTCGCCGCGCCATGGCCTGGCCGTGCACATCGGCAAAATCTCCGTCGTAAGCTGGAACCCGAGCCGGCGGAAGCGACGGTTCCGGCTGGTCGCCACGCAAGATGAACTCGTCGGGATGGTTGAGGGCGGCGACCGCTTCAGCGAGGGACCGGACGGCAAACAGTTGCAGGCCCTCGACAACGGCAGCTTCGGCATGGTTGGGACGCGGAAGCACGAGTGCGCGAAACTTGTCCCGACGCGCCGCGGCGGCGACCGGCAGGACACCGCGGGCCGGCTGAATGCCCCCATCGAGTGAGAGCTCGCCGATCAGCATCACATCCTGAATGTCACGCCGGGTCACCGTTCCGGAGGCGGCGAGCACTCCCAGCGCGATCGGCAGGTCGAACGACGATCCGGCTTTGCGGATGTCAGCGGGGGCCAGATTGACGGTGATGCGATGACCGGGGAACTCGAAGCCGGAGTTGCGTATGGCGCTTCGAACGCGGTCCCGGCTCTCGCGCACCGACGCGTCAGGCAGACCCACCATGTTGAAGGAAGGGAGGCCGAACGAGACGTCCACTTCGACCTGGACACCGCAGGCCTGGATCCCGAACACGGCCGCCGTCCGCATGCACGCCAGCATGCCCCGACCGGGTGCAAACGAAGGTGCGGAAAAAACCCTGAAGGATTTCTACGTGAGCGTCGGTTCTGTGTGAAAAACCGCTATACCGGCGCGAACCGCGTTGGCAATATTCTCAACGTCCTCGCACGAGGAGCCGGGTGCCGGCCGAGATGACGTTGCTCTGAAGCCGGTTCCAGCTCTTGATCTTCGCGACACTGGTGTCGAACAGCCGGGCAATCGACGACAGTGTGTCGCCGCGCTTGACCCGGTAGTAAGTCGGCGCCGCGGCGGCAACCGGTGCAGGGCGGCGGGTTTCCGAGATGGACGCCTCGCCAGTCACGGGACGCGACGCGACGACGGCAGGAGCCGGGCGGTCGGTTCGCGTCGCGAGGAGCGTCGCAGGCGCTCGCGGGATGACGAGCTCCTGGCCGGCCCGGACGCGCGACTTGACCGACAGATTATTGGCTTCGGCGAGCTCCGTGCGGCCGACGCGGAGCTTACGGGCGATGGTCGCGAGCGATTCGCCCTGCTTGACGGTATGCCACTTGAGCGTGTTCAGATCATCGGCCGACGCGTTCGCGAGACGGGCGCGGAACGCGTCGGCTGTACCGGTCGGCAGCTTCAACTCGTAATCGGGATATTTGATTGGCGTCGTCCATCGACGTAGTTCCGGGTTCAGCGCCTGGATCTCATCGACGGAGCTACCCGTCCACTCGGCAACGCGGCGCAGATCGATCGCCCGGCTGACCGGCACTTTGTCGTAGGCGATGGCCTCTGCGGTGCCAAGTGTGAATCCGTACTGTGCGGGGTTGCGGCCGACGATCATGGCCGCGAGGATCAGCGGCACATACTCGCGCGTTTCCTTCGGCAGGTACTTCGAGCCTTCCGAGAGGTCCCAGAAGTTCTGCGCGCCCGACCGGTCCAGCGCGCGCTGGACCCGGCCAAGGCCGCCGTTGTAGGCGGCGAGCACCAGGTGCCAGTCACCATTGAACAGCCGAGACAGCGTCTTCAGATATTTGGCGGCTGCCACGGTGGACTTCTCGAAGTCCGACCGCTCGTCGACGTACCAATCCGTCTTCAGTCCATGGTCCTTGGCTGTCGGAATCATGAACTGCCACGGGCCCTTGGCTCTCGACTTCGAAAGTGCATTGGTCTTGAAGCCGCTCTCGATGATTGGAATGAATGCGAGATCGAGCGGCAGGCCCTCGGCGCGGAAGGCGTCCTGGATCATTGGCAGGTACTTCGCGCCACGGGTCAGGCTCTCCTGGACGTAATCGCGCAAGCGACCCTGCAGAAGTTCGACGGACGACAGAACTCGCCCATTCTGCGGGATCGGAATGTCGTGGTCGGTGCGGGCGAGATCCTCTTCGACGGCGAGTTTCGTCTCCGGCTCAGCAGCGGGCTTGGGGAAAGTGGCAATCTTCAGCAGTTCGTCGATCGAAGCAGGCTCGTACTTCTGTTCGGCGAACCCGTCGCCCTTGGCCAGCGAAGTAACCTCGTACGCGCTGATACGGTCGATCAGACGGTCGAAGTGCTCGCGCATCCGCGCATCGGTCCGGGCTCCATAGGGGGACTCGAGCAGAACGTCGACGGCGCGATCGAACTCGGTTCGCGCGCGTTCAAGGTGGCCCAGGGTCAGCTCCCGTTGACCGGCCTCGAAGTGTTTTTGCGACGTCCCAATCAGAGCGGTCACGGGATCCACCGGCTGGGGCCGAGGGGCCGGAGGAGCGGAGGCAACCGGGGCGGGCGCTGGCACCACGGCTTTCGCGCGGGCAGCTCCGCCACATCCAGTCACGGCTGTTGATAGTCCGATTGCCGCCAGGATCGGCAGCCAGATCTTAGATTTCATCCAGAGCACTCCCGCGAGACATCCTGTGGTGTGCATTGCCGAGAACTCTGCAACCGAGGTGCCCCGTTGAGGTCGTTGAATTGCTGGGGCCGACAGAATAGCATCCGGCCCGCCGGAGGTCAACCTTAAGCCTAATCGGCTCAACAGTAACGAGTAGCGCCGTGACTCACGTGCGCCAATCCGCCTGAACAAAGACGCGGTGCTGCTCGCCGAGGTCGCGTGCAGCCGGTGTGACGATCGTCCGGTCACCAATCACGATCTTGCGACCGTGTCGGACCGCCTGCCGGACGTCGTCTTCGCAGACGAAATCCGTTGGTTTGGCCGGTCGGGCAGTAGTATCTGTCTTTTTCGCCTCGACGGCCGGCTCGACCGGTGCTGTGATTCCCTTAGGTTCTGGCACTGGAGCAGGCGCATACCCGCGAGACGTCAGGAACTGGTCGATCCGGCGGGCGAGCGATTCGGCGGCAATGCCGGCCTGGGGGATTGAAGCGGCAGCCGTCGGAAGCGCTGGCCGTCCGCTTGTGACTGGCAGAGAGGTGGCGCCAGCCGGAGCTTCGCCGGCAGGATCCCGCCAGACCGGTGCCGGCGAGGTCTCATACGCCACCCTCTTGATGTTGAGCAGATGACGGGGCGAAATGTTGTCGGACGTGATGTTTCCGCCCCAGCCACCGCACCCGAGCGTCATCGACGGATCCAGGCTGGTCGTCAAGCCGATCGACCCCAGCGTTGTCGGCGTGTTCACCACGATGCGGAAGGCCGGCTTCTTCAATCCGAATTGAAGAATGATGTCGTCGTTCCGCGAGTGAATGGACATGGTGTGGCCCATCCCGCCGTATCGCAGGATCTGCTGGCACCGCTCGCAGCCCTCCTTCCAATCGCTGACCACGTAAGACGAGAGCACCGGACACAGCTTTTCGATCGACAGCGGATAGTCGCGTCCGACACCTTTGAGTTCGGCGATCAGCACCCGGGTGCCGGCGGCGACCGCGATCCCGAGCTGTTGCGCGATGTAGGTCGCCGACTTGCCGACGAACGCCGGGTTTGGAAGCCGCTGGGCGGTGACCAGAGCCTTTCCGAGTACGTCGATCTCCTGCGCGGAGAGGAAGTGAGCGCCGTTGGCGACGAACTGCCGCTTGACCTCGTCGGCCAGCGGCGCATCGACGACGACCGAGTTCTCTGAGGAGCAGAGCAAGCCATTGTCGAACGTCTTGCCCGTGACGATGTCTCGGACCGCCTTGACCACGTCGGCACTGCGCTCGATGAATGCGGGCGCATTGCCTGGTCCAACCCCGTAGGCCGGCTTGCCGGCGCTATAGGCCGCACGCACCAGCCCCATGCCTCCCGTCGCAAGAATGACGGCGGTCTCTCGAGCCTTCATCAACTCCTGCGTTCCTTCGAGCGTCACCTGCGTCATCCAGTTGACCGCGCTTTCGGGCGCCCCCGCAGCCCGCCCCGCAGCGGTCATCAGCTCGGCCGTCCGGGTGATGCAGCGCACAGCCGAAGGATGCGGGCTGATCACGATAGGGCAGCGCGCCTTCATCGCGATGAGGATCTTGTAGATGGCGGTCGAGGTCGGGTTGGTGGTCGGCACGATCGCCGCGACCACACCGAACGGCTCGGCGATCTCGATGATCTTCTTGTCGTCGAACCGCTGGATGACGCCGACGGTCTTCATCGGACGGATGAAGTTGTAGATCTTCTGAGAGGCGAACAGATTTTTCTGGATCTTGTCAGCGACGACGCCGTAGCCGGTTTCCTCGCAGGCCAGCCGGGCCAGCGCTTCGGCCTGCGACGTGGCCGCCGCGGCCATGGCATCGACGATCGAATCGATCTGCTCCTGGGAGAATTCCGCGAGGGCGGGAGCAACCGCTTTGGCGCGACGGACGAGCGTGCGGGCCTCTGAAATCGAAGCGAGGTCTCGGTCGGTCTGGGCCGCAGGCTGAGCCATGTGTCTATGACCGGCGGGGCAGGAGCGTTACGGCGCCTTGATGTCCTTTGACTTGGGCAGGATCTTTTCGACTTCGGTGTGCGGCCGGGCGATGACGTGGACCGAGACGAGCTCGCCGACACGCCGGGCAGCAGCCGCGCCGGCATCGGTGGCGGCCTTGACCGCCCCGACATCACCACGCACCATCACGGTAACGTAGCCCGCACCGATCATTTCTTTTCCGACCAGGACGACGTTGGCGGCCTTGACCATCGCGTCGGCTGCTTCGACCGAGCCGATCAGGCCCTTCGTTTCGACCATTCCGAGGGCTTCGAGTGACATTATGGCGAAAAACTACCATATTATTTTCCATGCGCAAACGCCTTCCTGCTTTCCTCTGTTTACTGCTGGCCGCCGCCTGTTCCGCCAAGAAGACCACTGAACCCCCGGTCGCCACACCGACGGTCACGTTCAGCAAGGACAAAGCGGCTATCGGCAGCCCGCTGAAGGCGACCTACAGGTTCGAAGTACTCCCGAACGCGGCTTTCGATGGCGACTACGTCGTGTTCGTTCACGTCCTCGATCCCGATGGCGAGAAACTCTGGCAGGACGACCACCCGCCGTCAGTGCCGACGTCGCAGTGGAAGCCTGGTCAGGTGGTCGAGTATTCGCGGCTGGTCTTCGTCCCCAACTATCCGTACATCGGTGAGTCGATCGTCCGAATCGGGCTCTACAACCCCGCCAACGGCAAGCGCCTCTCACTGAACGCGCCCGAGGCCTCGCGCCAGGAATACATCGCCGCCAAGCTGCAGTTGCTGCCCCAGACCGAGAACGTCTTCCTCATCTACAAAAATGGATGGCATCCACAAGAAGTGGATCCGCAAAATCCGGCTGCCGAATGGCAGTGGATGAAGAAAGTGGGGACGATCTCGTTCCGCAATCCGAAGCGTGACGCGACGTTCTATCTGGAACTCGACGCCCGGGTCGATCTTTTCACTCCACCGCAGCAGGTTGTCGTCAAGCTTGGCGGGCAGCCGATCGGCAGCTTCGCCGCTGACTCGAGGGACCGGATGCTGAAGACCTTGCCGATAGCCGCGGCGCAGTTCGGCTCCGACGACATGGCGGAAATCACCATTGAGGTGGACCGGGCGTTCACTCCGACCGGCGGTGGAGACACTCGAGAGCTCGGAATCAGGGTCTTCCACGCCTTCATCGAACCCAAGTAGACATCCGGCCCTACTGTAGGCTTTCTGGACACGAGCCGAAAGGGAATGCTAGGATGTCTCCTCTACGAATGAAAACCAAGGTCCTGAGCTTTCTGTCGGCGGCGATCCTCGTCTCGGCCGCCGCGGTCCCTGCCTCGGCGGAAATCGTCGTTCTCACCTCCAATCGCACCCTGTCGGTCAAGTCGCACAGGGTGGACGGCGACTTGATCATTCTCACGCTCCGCGCGGGCGGAGAGGTGACCTGCGATAAGTCCCTGATCGAAAAGATCCTCCCCGACGAAGTGCCGTATCCTGAGCCGAAAACCTCAGAATCCGTTGCGCTCCAGGCAGGTGCGGATGGAGGGGTCGGCGACCCGGCCCTGCTCGACCAGACGCCGTACGGGCAGATCATCGCGAGTATGTCTGAGGCCCACGGCGTCGATCCAATGCTGGTCCGCGCGCTGATCCAGGTCGAGTCGAACTACCGGCCACAGGCGAAGTCGAACAAGGGGGCGATGGGGCTGATGCAATTGATGCCGGCGACCGCTCGCGAATACAAGGTCCGGAATCCCTACGATCCCACCGCGAACATCAGCGCCGGGGTGAAGCACCTGAAGGCCCTCATCGATCGCATGGGTGCGGTGGAGCTCGCACTGGCGGCTTACAACGCCGGTGAGGGGGCCGTGAAGAAGTTCAACGGCATCCCACCGTATCGAGAGACCAGGAACTACGTCACTCGCATCCTCTCCATCGCGCGGATCAAGTAGCCACTCCTTGGTCCAGTAGCCGCCCTGCTTGTTAGGGATGTAAAAAAAGGGACTGCCAGCCGAGGCGGTCCCTTTTTTGTCAGCCGATTCGCCGATTTCCCAGTCTAACCTGCAGTAGCCTCGCCACTTCGGCCGGCCCCCCTGTTATATTATTCGTTTATACTGCGGCCGATAATGTCAACAGACACAATGCGTTGCGCTGACTTCGCGCTCCGGACTGCATAACTGCATGGAATTTCGCTGCAGGCTTGGGACTCCGGGGGGCGAGATCATCGAAGGCATCTACGCTGCCGATAATGAGGCACGCCTGAGGCGCGATCTCGAAGAAAAGGGCCTGTACATCCTCGGGATCCAGCGCGCGGGCGGGCTGAGCCTGGCGAATCTCGGGCTGCAGCGGCGGCGGCGAATCGCGACCCGTGAGTTCCTGGTGTTCAACCAGGAGCTGGCGACGCTGCTTAAGGCCGGCATGCCGCTCGTCCAGTCGCTCGACATCCTGCGGCGTCGCGTCACCAACCCGACCTTCAAGTCGGTGCTCGATGACGTGCACGAGCGGGTTCGGAGCGGGAGCTCGCTGTCGGAGGCATTCGAAGCGCAGGGAACGATGTTTCCCGGCATTTACACGGCCTCGCTCCTGGCGGGCGAGAAGAGCGGCAGCCTCGAGGTGGTGCTGCGCCGGTACGTGAGCTACGTGAAGGTGGTGTCGGGCGTGAAGCGGAAGACGATCTCCGCACTCGTCTATCCGGCGATCCTTCTGGTTTTGTCGCTGACCGTTGTCGCGCTGATCGTCCTCAAAGTGGTTCCGGCGTTCACGAGTTTCTACGAGCAGGCCGCCAACGCGGAGCTGCCGTTATCGACGCGTATGCTCGTCGCGCTTTCGAAGTTCGCGGGAACGTACTTCGGCCTGCTCGCGTTGACGATACTCGGGCTGGCGGCCGGGTTCTGGTTCTGGCTCAGGCAGCCGGGCAACCGCGTTCGCTTCGACCGGTGGACGTTGCGGGTGCCGATGCTGGGCGCGATTTCGCAGAAGTTCGCGACCTCACAGGCAGCGCGGACGCTGGCGACGCTGCTTGGCGGAGGGATTCCGCTGGTGAATGCGATCGATATCGCCTCGCGATCGATTCAGAACCAGTACGTCGCACACGAGCTGCAGATCGCCGCGCAACACGTCCGTGAAGGGCGGGCACTCGCGACATCGATGAATGACAGCGGCGCATTCCCCGATGTCGCGATCAAGATGGTGGAGGTTGGCGAACAGACGGGAGCGCTCCAGGAGATGCTCAACAGCCTGGCCGACTTCTACGATGAGGAAATCGAAACGAACCTCGGCCGGTTCATCACGATCATCGAACCGGCGTTGCTCGTGATCATGGGCATCATCATCGCGGGATTGCTGCTGTCGCTCTACATGCCGCTCTTCCAGATGTCGAATGCGCTTGGATAAAGCATGAACGGGAAAACGGGAACGACAGTCAACGGCACCCCCGAAGAGTTGTACGCCGGCGCGGCCGAGGCCTCGGAAACCGAGCGCGCCGCCGAAGCGGCGCAGGCCCGCCGCCTGGCCGACCGCTATCGCCTCGAGTACGTCGACATTTCGCGGCAGTCGATCGACCACGATCTGTTCCGGGCGATTCCGGCGGACCTGATGCTCCGCTACGGCTTCGTTCCGTACCGTCGCGAAGGGAACACGCTCGTGATCGTCGTGTCTGATCCAAGCGATCTGCCGATGATCGACGAGCTCGCCGTCCTGCTGGCGACGCGGCTGAAAGTCACGGTTGGTACCGCCTCGGCGATCCAGGCGATGCTGAAGAAGAGCGAAAGCTCGCAGCGCGTTCTCGAAGAGGCGACCGAGAGCTTCCAGCTGCAGATCCTTCACGAGGATGAAGGGGGCGACGATCAGCTCAACGTCGAAAAGCTCACCGCCGATCAGAGTCCGGTCATCCGGCTGGTCGACACGACTCTCTATAACGCGATTCAGCGGCGCGCCAGCGACATCCATATCGAAACGCAGGATGACGCCGTCTACGTGAAGTACCGGGTCGATGGGGTGCTCCAGCCGGCGATGCGGCCGATCGACAAGCGCTTTCACAGCACGATCATTTCGCGGATCAAGGTCATGGCGGAGCTCGACATTGCCGAGAAGCGGGTTCCCCAGGACGGACGCTTCAAGCTGCGACTGCCTGACAAGACGATCGATTTCCGCGTGTCGGTCATGCCGAGTGTTCACGGCGAGGACGCGGTCATCCGAATCCTCGACAAGGAGTCGATCAGCGAGCAGTTCCGCGAACTGCGCCTCGACATCCTTGGTTTCCCGGAAGACGAGCTGCGGCGATTCCGCAAGTACATTGCCGAGCCGTACGGCATGGTGCTGGTTACCGGACCGACGGGCAGCGGTAAGACGACCACGCTCTATGGCGCGTTGTCGGAGATCAAGTCGGTCGAGGACAAGATCATCACGATCGAGGACCCGGTCGAATACCAGCTGAAGGGAATTACGCAGATCCCGATCAACGAGAAGAAGGGGCTGACCTTCGCGCGCGGTCTTCGCTCGATCCTGCGTCACGATCCCGACAAGATCATGGTGGGTGAGATCCGCGATCCGGAGACGGCGCAGATCGCCATTCAGTCAGCGCTGACCGGGCACCTCGTCTTCACCACGGTCCACGCCAATAATGTGCTGGACGTACTCGGGCGCTTCCTGAACATGGGCGTCGAGCCGTATCAGTTCGTGTCCGCATTGAACTGCGTGCTGGCGCAACGGCTGGTGCGGAACATCTGCGCGCATTGCAAGCATCGCGCGACCAACATCACGCCGACGCTGCTGGTCGAATCCGCGCTCGATCCCGCGCTCGCCGACAGCGGCCTGTTCTTCGAGGGGTCCGGCTGCATCGAATGCGGCGGAACCGGCTACAAGGGGCGGACGGCGATCTGCGAGCTGCTCGACCTGAGCGACACGATCAGGGAATTGATCCTCGCCAGACGACCGACTTCGGAGATCAAGAAGCAGGCGCGTGAAGAGGGCATGCGTTTTCTCAGAGAGTCCGCAGTCGAGCAGGTACTGAAGGGAACCACCACCTTGCGTGAGGTCAACAAGGTGACGTTCGTCGAATGAGCAGCTCCTTTTTCTCGCAATTGTTCGCGACGACCCCGCCGCCCTTCTCGGTGCAGGTCACCTCGAGCCGCGTGAACGTGGTTGGCATCAGCGCGCAGGGAGGCTCGCGCTCGGTGACCGCGCATGCCACGCAACCGTTACCGTCGGGCCTCGTCACACCGGCGCTCAACGCCGTCAACGTGCACGAGTCGGCTGCGCTGGCGAGCGTGGTGAGGGCCGCTGTCGATTCGATCTCACCCCGGCCGCGCCGTATCGCGCTCATTCTGCCGGATTCGGTGGCCAAGGTGTCGATCGTGCGGTTCGAGAAGGTTCCGGCCAAGCCGCAGGAGCTCGACCAGTTGATCAAGTGGCAGATGCGCAAGGCCGCGCCGTTTCGCATCGAGGATGGGCAGGTGTCGTGGGCGGAGAGTGCTGAAATCGCTGGTGGCGGCCGCGAATACCTGGTGGTGCTCGCCCGTCGCGACATCATCGAAAGTTACGAGAATGCCTGCATCGCCGCCGGCGTCGAGGCCGGGATCGTCGATATCGTCTCCCTCAATCTGATCAACGCGGTGGTCGCGGTCGAGCCTGCGGCGATTCCGGGCGACTGGCTGCTGGTCCACTCGGCCGACGATTCGGCGACGCTTGCCGTCGTCAGACGTGGTCACGTGGTGTTTTTCAGAACGCGTCCATCTGACGGTACGAGCGCCGGTGATATAGGCGATCTCGTGCATCAGACCGCGATGTATCACGAGGACCGTCTCGGCGGCGGCGGGTTCAGCCGGGTCATCGCGTCGGGATTCGGCAGCACCTCCGGTGAGGAGGCGCAAAGGATGAAGCGGCAGGTCGAGGAGCGGCTCGGGATGCGGGTAGAGCCGCTCGATGTTTCGCGCGGTCTGACGCTCCGCGATCGAATCTCGTCGAGTCCGGCACTGATGGATGCACTTGCGCCGGCGGCCGGGATCCTTCTGCGGGACCGGCTTGCGACCGACAAGGAGCGAGTCGCCTGATGCTCCGCTCAAATCTTTCGACCCGTCCGTTCTACAACGAGCGCGCCGTCCACCTGGTGATTGGATTGGCCGCGCTGGTCGTTCTCGCCCTGACCGCCGTGAACGTGTTCCGGATGGTGACGCTTTCCAGGCAGAACACCGAGTTGTCGGGCCGCATCAACAACGATCACGCCGAAGCGGAGCAGCTGACGCGAATGGCGGCTGACATCCGGCGCCGCATTGACAAGGATGAATTGCAGGACGTGGTTGCGGCGGCGAGCGAAGCCAATTCGCTGATCGATCAGCGGACGTTCTCGTGG
>Ga0126305_10000393_pt1 | contig 19029 bp, 17 predicted proteins | sample Plot26_FD_92536 | JGI IMG/M metagenome (GOLD analysis project Ga0126305, IMG submission 92536) | Serpentine soil microbial communities from UC McLaughlin Reserve, CA, USA - Plot26 | ecosystem: Environmental > Terrestrial > Soil > Grasslands | place: USA: UC McLaughlin Reserve, Lake County... | reverse complement strand
GAGGTGACGCAGATCAGGCAGGTCCCCTGTCAGGCCCCGGAGGCCGAGGACTGCACGCAGGTCTCGGCGGAGCTTCTCTCCGGTCCTGACGAAGGATCGACGGCCACCTTCTCGACCGGCAACACCGTCTCCTCGGTCGACGTCTCCGTAGGCGACCACGTGCGCCTGCTGAAGAACCAGATCGATCCAAACGCGCCGGTTCAGGGCGATCCCTACACCTTTCTCGACTTCGAGCGCGAGGGTCCGCTCATCTGGCTCGCGATCGCCTTCGGCCTCATCGTGATCCTCTTCGGCCGCCTGCGCGGCGCCATGTCCCTCCTCGGGCTCGGCGCCAGCCTGGTCGTCGTGTTCGCCTTCGTCGTACCGGCGATGCTCTCCGGCACCTCGCCGGTATTGGTAGCCGCCGTGGGCGCCTCGGCTGTGATGCTGTTGACGATCAGCCTCGCTCACGGGCTCGGTGCGAAGAGCATGGCGGCGATCCTGGGCACGACCGTCAGCCTCGCGCTCACGATCGGTCTGGCGCTCCTGTTCTCAGAGCTCGCCTACCTGACCGGCTTCGGCTCGGAGGAGTCCTCTCTGGTCTTGGTCGGCAACAGCTCGGTCTCACTGCGGGGGCTCGTGATCGCCGGGATCGTGATCGGCGCTCTTGGGGTCCTGGACGACGTCACGGTCAGTCAGTCCTCCACCGTGATGGCCCTACGGCGATCCAATCCCGCCTATCGCTTCGGGGAGCTCTTCCGCGAGGCCCTGGATGTCGGCCATGACCACGTCGCCGCGACCGTCAACACGCTGGTGCTCGCCTATGTCGGCGCGTCCCTGCCCATCCTTTTGATCTTCTCGATCAGCGGCGTCGCCGTCTCGGACGCGCTCAACACCGAGGCGGTGGCCGAGCAGATCGTCGGCATGCTGGTCGGGTCGATCGGGCTGATCGCCGCGGTCCCCATCACCACGGCCCTTGCCGGGACGCTCGCCGTGCGGCTGCCACCGGAGAAGACGGTCGGTCCGGGCGAGCATGCCCACGCGCATTGAGTACGTAGGAGTAGCTCGACAGCCGGTGGCACGTCCTCCCCCTGAAATAAGCGTTGCAGCGAGGATAATTGGTGTTAAGAACTGCTTGCAAACCGTTTCGGGGCTGCTAGGGTCCCGCGAACATTTTGCCGAGTCCATCCAGCTCTCAGCCGGATGGAACGGGGGAACCAAACCCCAGGGGCGAATGGTCGACGAGCTTCGAGGCTCAGCTGGCCAAGCGCGACTCCTCCGCGCTAGCCCGTCAGCTAACCCCGTAGGCATTCGAGCGAGACATGAGACAACCGAACATCCGACCGGGACCAAACCGCCGCTTCATCCTGCTTGCCTTCGTCGCCCTCCTGGCGGTCGCGGGCGCGCTTGCCCTGGCCGGCGGGGCCCCCGCCCAGGACCTCGAGGCGATTCAGTCGAAGATCGAGTCCTCCAGGGCCCAGCTGGATGAGAAGCAGTCGCAGCTTCAGCACGCCGAGGATCGGGCCGGGGTCCTCTCCACCACGATCCAGAAGTACGGCGATCAGCTCGACCAGCTGCGCGGTGAGGTCGCCACGCTGCAGAACCGCATCGCGATCGTCCAGACCCAGCTGCGCAAGAACGAGGCCGAGCTCAAGGAGGCGAAGGCCAGGCTCGCTGCCCTGCGCGAGCACCTCAAGCGCTCGCTCCGGATCCTGCGCGAGCGCCTGGTGGCCATCTACGAGTCGAACAGTCCCGACGCGATGACGGTGATCCTCAACTCGCGCGGCTTCGACGACATGGTGAGCCGGTACGACTACCTCCAGCGAATCCAGTCGCAGGACAACTCGATCGCCGTGCGGGTCAAGCGCCTGCGAAACGAGGAGAAGGACACCGTCGAGCGGGTGCGCGCCGCGCGCGACGCCATCGCAGCCAAGCAGGCCGAGCTCGAGCGCACCCAGGCGGAGCTCGAGGCGCGGCAGGCCGATCTGGCCGCGGCCCGCGAAAAGGACCAACAGATCCTGGGCCAGGTCCAGCAGACCCAGGACCAGCTCGAGGGTGACGTCAGCGACATCTCCGCGCAGATCGCGTCCCAGCTGCAGGCGCAGCAGGAGGCCCAGGCAGCTGCCGCCGCGGCGCAGGCCTCCTCCTCGTCGGGAGCGACGACAGCGCCAGCCGGACCCGTGCAGGGGGAGAGCTCATCGGGGATGATCTGGCCGGTCAACGGCCCGATCACCTCCCCCTTCTGCGAGGCCCGCGCGTGGGAGAGCTGTCACCCCGGAATCGACATCGGCGTCCCGGCGGGCACGCCGATCCAGGCCGCCGCAGCCGGAACCGTGTCGATCGCAGGGCCGAACGACGGCTACGGCAACTACACGTGCCTCGACCACGGCGGCGGGGTTTCCACCTGCTACGCGCACCAGAACACGATCGCGGTGTCGGTTGGCGAGCAGGTGAGCCAGGGCCAGGTAATCGGGACGGTCGGTTGCACGGGACTGTGCTTCGGCGACCACCTGCACTTCGAGGTGCGCGTGAATGGGTCGGTTGTCGACCCGATGGGCTACCTGCCCTAGGCACGGCCCGCGCGCCCGTGGCGATGGGCCCTAAAGCTCTCGCCCAGCCTGCCGATTCGTTATGTGAATCGCCCAAAGGTTGGGCGTGGCGTGCCATCCTTGGGACTCGATGACGCTGAGCGAAACCCAGACCCAGGCACCCCGGTTCACGCACCTGCGTGCGTACCTGGCGGGCACGGGCGCGACCGGCGCGCTGGTCGCAGGCGCGGTGATCGTCTTTCTCTCGCTGGCCACGTTTGTGGCCTTCAATGGCATCCCGTTCGGGGGCAGCGGCGACAATTCGGGCAACCGCTACCTCGGCGTCAGGGCAGGCGGCACTCCAGCGGCCGCGGCAGCGGCCCTCGGGGCCGCTCCGGGCGCCGTGGCCGCCGTTCCCGTACCCGGTGCACCGATCGGAGCGGGGCTGACGGGTCCCGGGGCGGACGGCGCCGGCGGCGCCGGTGGCTTCAACGCCGGCAGCAGCATCGGCGGCGGCGATGGTGGCAGTGGCGGCACGCTCCCCGGCGACGGCACGACCCCGCCCGGCGACGATCCCGGCGGCGTGCCATGCAGCACCTGTGACCCGGTTCCCGCTCCCTCTCCCGGCATCGTCGGCAACACCATCGACCAGGTCGACAACACCGCCGGGACGAACCTCTCCGACGGCCCGGTCGGGGACGTGGCCGGCACGGTCGACGACACCGTCACCGGCATGGGCAACGACGTCGGCGGCGCGGTCGGCCAGGACGACCTCGGTGACAAGGTCACGGGCACCGTGAACGACACGGTCAACGACGTCGTCGGCGGCCTGCCGGGCGGCGGCAAGTAGCTCGCGGATCGCCGCGTCGTTGATCTAGGGCAGATTTCGCTCTAGCCAGCGCAGGGCGATGCCGTGGAGCTCGGCGTCGTGCTGGGCGGAGCGGTGGTGGCCGCCCGGGAGCAGGATCAGCTTGCGCGGCTCTCTGGCGCGCGCGTGAAGCTCCTCGGACCAATCCGCCGGGATCTGGTCGTCGCCCCGGGCGTGGATCAGGAGCAGCGGCTTGGAATCCATGAGCTCGACCGCCTGGCGCAGGTCGTGCTCGGCGAGCCACGCCGCAAGCGCGCTCGCGCCGGCCGGATCGATCCGCATCTGCAGCTCGTCGTTGCGCAGCCCCCGCGTCAGATGCTGCGCCCCGGCCGGGCAGATCGCGATCGCCCCCGCGATCCCCTCCGAGGTCGCGGCTGCCTGGATCGCCATGAAGCCGCCCATGCTCGAACCTCGGACGCAGACCCGCGCCGCATCGACGTCGTCCATCTCGGCCAGGAATCGGGCCATCCTGCTGACGTCGGCGAGCGCCTCTGGGCTCATCGAATCCTCAGAGGCGCCATGCCCGCGCTGGTCGTACGCAAGAGCGGCCCAGCCGCTCGCCGCGCAGGCGCGGCCGAAGTCCCCGTGGTTCTCCTTGCGTGAACCGGCGCCGTGGAGGATCACCACGGCTCGCCAGGGTGGAGCCGACTCGGGGAGCCAGAGCATGTATGGGCGTCCATCGTGGACTCCAATACCCGTCGGCGCGGCTACGTTCCTGCTCATTGCGTTGCGCACGTTAGTAATGCGATGCGGCGATCTCGCGTGCCACGTCAGAATGAGCGGCCTGATGAGCACCACAAGCGAGCGATCGGCTGGGGACACCTCCCCCGTCTATCCGATTGGAAGCCGCGTGAACGACCAGGGCCACCTGGAGATCGGGGGCTGCGACATCGTGGATGTCGCGGCTGAGCTCGGCACGCCCGCCTACATCTATGCCGAGGACGACATCAGGGGCCGGGCCCGCGCCTATCTCGACGCGTTCCGCGGGCGCACCGACGACTTCGAGGTGCTCTACGCGAGCAAGGCCGCGCCGATCACGGCGATCTACCGGCTGTGTGCCGAGGAGGGTCTCTCGGTCGACGTCGCCTCGGGGGGCGAGCTCCACATGGCGCTCAAGGCGGGGTTCGATCCAGCGCGCGTATTCCTGCACGGGAACAACAAGACCGAAGCCGAGCTTCGCTACGCGACTGAGTCGGGAGTCGGCCACGTGATCGTGGACTCATTCGGCGAGATCGCCCGGCTGGACGCGATGCTCGACCGCCCGCAGGACGTCCTGATCAGAGTCACTCCCGGGGTACTGCCGGCCACTCACTCCTACGTTCAGACGGGCGGCCTCGACTCCAAGTTCGGCTTCGGCCTCGAGGACGGGCTCGCCGAGCGGGCGATCGCCGACGTGCGGGGCTCGCGACACCTGCACCTCGTCGGCCTGCACGCCCACATCGGGTCGCAGATCTTCGAGCTCGAGCCGTACGTATCGGCAATCGAGGCGCTGGCTCAGCTCGTGGGGCGGGATTGGGAGTGCAGGATCCTGAACGTGGGCGGCGGGCTCGGAATCGCGTACACCTCGGCGGACGAGCCGCCTTCGATCGCGAATTACGTCGACGTCAAGGTGAAGGGCGTGGAGCGCGTCTTCGATCCGGTGCCCCGGATGCTGATCGAGCCCGGACGATCGCTGGTGGGGAACGCCGGTGTCACCGCGTACGAGATCGGCACCGTCAAGGAGATTCCCAATGTGCGGACCTACCTGTCGGTGAACGGCGGCATGTCGGACAACCTGCGGCCCATGCTCTACGGATCTCGATACGAGGCGATCGTGGCAAACCGCGCCCGGGAGACGCCCGACACCCTGGCGACGGTCGCCGGGATGCACTGCGAATCCGGCGACATCCTGATCACGGACGCGATGCTGGCCTCACCCGCGGTTGGTGACATCCTGGTCACTCCGGCCACCGGCGCCTACGGGTATGCGATGGCCTCCAACTACAACGGTGCACCCCGCCCGGCCGTGGTGTTCTGCAAGGGCGGTGACGCCCGGGTTGTCGTGCGGCGCGAGACATGGGACGACCTGGTGGGGCGAGACACATAAATGAGCGCGTGCCGGAGCAAGGGCGGCAGCAGGTTCCCCGACGCCGTGCGCGTCGGCACCGCGACATGCTGGTGCCGTTGGTGGTTTTATGAGCGCTGAGCCGGTCCGCATCGGGCTGCTCGGCAGGGGGACCGTGGGAGGCGCCTTCCACGACCTGGTGCTCCAGCGTGCCGACGCCGTCGCGGCCGCGGCCGGGCGTCGGCCGGAGATCGTGGGCGTGCTCAGGCGCTCCGACGGCGACTTCGACGGGATCCTCGATCGGTCCGACATCGTGGTCGAGCTCATCGGCGGCACCGATCCGGCGCGCGACTACGTCCTGCGCGCTCTGCGCGCCGGCCGTCACGTCGTCACGGCGAACAAGCAGCTGATCGCGCAGTTCGGCGACGAGCTCTTCGCCGCCGCGCGCGAGGGGGGCGTCCAGCTTCGCTTCGAGGCCGCAGTAGCGGGGGTCGTGCCCGTGATCCGGGTGATCCAGGAGAGCCTGGCCGCCACCGAGATCACGAAGGTCTTCGGGATCGTGAACGGGACGACGAACTTCATCCTCTCCGAGATGGCGAGCACCGGCGCCCCCTACGCCGACGTCTTGCAGCGGGCGCAGGAGCTTGGCTATGCGGAGGCCGATCCCAGCGACGACGTCGGCGGCGCGGACGCCGCCGCGAAGATGGCGATCCTCGCCCGGCTCGCGTTCGGGGCGCCCGTCGCCCTGGCGGACGTGGCCTTCCAGGGAATCACCGAGATCCAGCCCGACGACATCTCGTATGCGAAGGAGCTCGGCCTGTCACTCAAGCTCCTGGGCGTCGCCGAGCGGCGCGACGGCGGCATCAGCGTCCGCGTGTTTCCCTGCTTCCTCTACTCACATCATCCCCTGGCGCCCGTCGAGGGCCCGTTCAACGCGGTCATGGTCGAGGCGCCGGCGATCTCGGAGATCACGATGTCGGGGCCGGGTGCCGGAGGCATCGAGACCGCCTCGGCAGTGCTGGGCGACGTGGTGTCGATCGTCTCGGGGACGGCGCCCGTGCACGCCCCTCACCAGCGGTTCGAGATCGTGCGCGACATCAGCTCGGCGTTCTACCTGCATCTGGAGGTGGCGGACCGCCCCGGCGTGCTGGCCAGCATCGCCGATGTCCTCGGCCGCAACGAGGTCTCGGTGCGAAGCGTGGTCCAGCGGGGTCTGGGCGACGACGCCCGCCTGGTGATGGTCATGCACGAAGGACCGGAGTCACGCTTCTTCGCCGCGCTCGAGGAGATCGCGACGCTCGAGTTCCTCCGTGCGCAGCCACGGGCGATCCGAGTAATCGAAGAAGAATGGGTGTGAGAGCGCGGCCGCTCATCGAGCGGTATCGCGACCGCCTGCCGCTGGAGCCGGACGACCCCATCGTCACCCTCCACGAGGGCTCCACGCCGCTGATCGAGGCCACGGTCATCTCCGAGCAGGTCGGCACGCGCGTGTATTTGAAGCTCGAGGGCGCCAATCCGACGGGGAGCTTCAAGGACCGCGGGATGACCGTCGCGGTCTCACGGGCGAAGGGTTCGGGGGCCGAGGCGATCATCTGCGCTTCCACGGGAAACACGGCCGCGAGCGGGGCGGCCTACGCCGCGCGGGCTGGCCTCCGCGGAGCGGTCATCGTCCCCGAGGGCAAGATCGCGATCGGCAAGCTCGCTCAGGCGCTGATGCACGGCGCGCGGGTGATCGCGCTCCGGGGCAACTTCGACCAGGCGCTCGAGATCGTGCGCGAGCTTGCGCGCAGCCACCCGATCGAGCTGGTGAACTCGGTCAACCCCTACCGGATCGAGGGCCAGAAGACGGCCGCCTTCGAGGTCTGCGACGAGCTCGACGGTCCACCCGACGCACTTGCGATCCCGGTCGGCAACGCCGGGAACATCACAGCGTGGTGGCGAGGGTTTCGGGAGTACGGTGCCTCGCCGGTCCTGTACGGATTCCAGGCCGAGGGCGCGGCTCCGCTGGTGCTCGGCCATCCCGTCGACGCGCCGGAGACGATCGCGTCTGCCATCCGGATCGGCAACCCGGCGCGATGGGAGGAGGCGATGGCTGCCGTCACCGGCTCACGGGGGCGGATCGCAGCGGTCTCCGACGAGGCGATCCTGGACGCGTACCACCTGCTCGCCTCCCGAGAGGGCGTCTTCTGCGAGCCGGCCTCGGCCGCGTCGGTCGCGGGCCTGCTGGTCCACGGCCTCCCGGCCCCCGAGGGAATGGAACCCCCGCGGACGGTCGTCTGCGTCCTCACCGGCCACGGCCTGAAGGATCCCGACACGGCGCTCGGCAAGGCGCCGGCGGTGATCGGCTGCGAGGCCGACGCCAAGGCGGTCGAGCGGCTCGTTTTCGACTGACGATCCGATCGAGAGTCGGTTTATTCGGCCTATAGCCGAATGAATCGACTCTCGGCAGCAGCAGCGGGGTGATGTCACGCCTCGACATCACATTCGGTGCGATTGGCGCGCCACCGGTGATGGTCGCCCGGTCAGGATCGTGGGATGCTGGAGGACCTCGTCGCCCTGGTCGCTCCCCCTCGGTGCGCCGTTTGTGGCCATGGCGCTGAGCTGCGGCGGCGGATCTGTGAGCGGTGCGAGCTCGCCCTGCGACGCCTCGCGCCGGCGTGGTCGGCTGTGCCCGGTGTCGATCAGACGTTGTCGGCGGCTCCGTACGACGGCGCGGCGCGTCGCCTCGTCGCCGCGTTGAAGTTCGGCTCCCGCCTCGGGCTGGCCGATGACGCTGCCGCCCTGATCGCCGGGCGGGCTCCGGTAGGGCTTCTAGTCGGGACGATCGTTCCGGTCCCGGCAGCGCCACTGCGCCGCCGCAAGCGGGGGTTCGATGCCGCCGAGGCAATCGCAGCGGGGCTGGCGAAGCGATGCGGGCTGCCGCTCGCCCCGTGCCTGGTGCGTGCCGAGAGCCGCCGCCAGGTCGGGCGCCGCCGAGCCGAGCGCCTGTCCGATCCACCGCGGGTGTCGGCCGGGTCTGCCGTACCGGACGAGGCCGTCCTCGTGGACGACGTCATGACCACGGGCGCCACCCTGGGTGCCTGTGCGGAAGCGCTGCGCAGTGGCGGCGCGACGCGGGTCGTCGCGGTGACGCTCGCGGCCTCGAGGCCCTCGCGGCGGCGGCTTGGCGTGGACGCCTGCGCGGCGTAGGATTGGACGGCAGCCTGCCACCCAACGAGAGGAGGGAGTGTGCGGATCGAGGTCAGGGGACGAAACAAGGAGGTCACCGACGAGCTTCGCCGCCACGTGGAGAAGCGGTTTTCCCGCATCGGGCGACAGGTATCCGAACACGCGGTGCTCGAGGTGGAGCTGAGCGAGGAGAAGAACCCGCGCATCGCCGATTGCGAGGTGGTCGAGGCGACGCTCCACCTGAAGCGGGTGACGCTGCGCGGCCGCGAGGCTTCCCCCGACATCCTGCACTCGATCCACGAGGTGGCCGAGGACCTGCGTCGCCAGGTCAAACGACACCGCGAGAAGCGCCGCAAGCGCCACCAGACGCGCCAGCTCGCGGACAACCTGCGCCGGCGCACCGCATAGCCGCCTGGCGGGCCCCCTAGAGCCCGCGGGCGGTCGGTACCCTCAGAAGCAGTGGCCAAGGGACTTATAGATCGCGCTCTCCGTCTCGGCGAGGGGCGGCAGTTCAAGGAATACGAGCGCCGAGTCAGCCAGGTCAACCGGTTCGAGCCGGAGATGGAGCTCCTGGAGGACTCCGAGATCCGGACCGAGGCGGACGAGCTGCGCCAACGGGCGCGCAACGGCGAGTCGCTGGACGACCTGCTCCCCGAGGCGTTCGCGCTCTGCCGCGAGGCCGCGCGGCGGACGATCGGTCAGCGCCACTTCGACGTCCAGCTGATCGGCGCGATGGTCCTGCACGACGGCTCGATCGCCGAGATGCGGACCGGCGAGGGAAAGACGCTGACCGCCACGCTCGCCGTGTTCCTGAACTCCCTTGGCGGCGATCCGGTGCACCTCGTCACGGTCAACGACTACCTGGCCCGGCGCGACGCGGAGTGGATGGGGCCCATCTACGACGCGCTTGGCGTAAGCGTCGGCGTGATCCAGTCCGAGCAAGAGCCGTCGACGCGCAAGCTCCAGTACTCGTGCGACGTCGTCTACGGGACTAACTCGGAGTTCGGCTTCGACTACCTGCGCGACAACATGTCCCCGTCGCTCGAGCAGTGCGTCCAGCGCGAGCACGTCTACGCGATCGTCGACGAGGTCGACAACATCCTCATCGACGAGGCGCGGACCCCGCTGATCATCTCCGGCGCTCCGGAGGCTGCCGCCGATCTCTACTACACGTTCGCGCGTCTCGCCAAGCAGATGGTCGGCGTGCCGGCGAAGGAGAAGCTCAAGTCCCTCGGCGAGGACAAGGACACCACGGAGGCCGAGTACGACTACGAGTACGACGAGAAGCACAAGACCGTCGCTCCGACCGAGCCCGGCGTGGAGAAGGCTGAGCGCTTCCTGGGCGTCGACCACCTCTACGTGTCCGAGCACGGCACCCTGGTCAACCACCTGATCCAGTCACTGAAGGCCGAGTCGCTGTTTCATCGCGACGACGACTACGCGGTCATCGACGGCGAGGTCAAGATCGTCGACGAGTTCACGGGCCGCATCCTCGAGGGCCGGCGCTGGTCGGAGGGCCTTCACCAGGCGATCGAGGCCAAGGAGGGCGTCCCGATCCGCGAGGAGAACCAGACGCTCGCGACGATCACGCTCCAGAACTACTTCCGCCTCTACGACAAGCTCTCCGGCATGACCGGCACGGCGCTGACCGAGGCGCAGGAGTTCATGAAGATCTACGAGATGCCGGTGGTCGAGATCCCGACCAACGTGCCGATGGTCCGCGACGACCACAACGACCAGATCTACAAGACCAAGAACGGCAAGTGGAAGGCTGTGGTGGCGGAGCTCAAGGACCGTCACGAGCGCGGCCAGCCCACCCTGGTCGGCACGGTCTCGGTCGAGGTCTCGGAGATGCTGGCCGAGGAGCTTCGCCGCGACGGCATCGACCACGTCGTCCTGAACGCCAAGCCCGAGCACGCCCAGCGCGAGGGCGAGACAATCGCTCAGGCCGGTCGCGTCGGCGCCGTCACGATCGCCACCAACATGGCGGGGCGCGGCGTGGACATCAAGCTCGGCGGCGACCCCGAGATGATGGCCAGGGCCGAGCTGCGAAAGCTGGGCGTGTCGCCCGACGACGAGAGCTACGAGGAGGAGCTCGCCCAGCTCCTGCCCCGCTTCCGCGAGCAATGCGAGCGCGAGGGCGATCAGGTGCGTGAGGCCGGCGGGCTCTTCATCTGCGGCACCGAGCGCCACGAATCGCGGCGGATCGACAACCAGCTTCGCGGGCGCTCCGGGCGCCAGGGCGACCCCGGCGAATCGCGCTTCTACCTCTCCGCCGAGGACGAGCTGATCCGTCTGTTCGCGGGCGACCGGATCTACAAGATCCTCGACCGGCTCGGTCCGGTGGACGAGCACGGAGAGGAATACCCGCTCGAGGCGAAGATGCTCAGCCGCACGGTTGAGAACGCGCAGAAGAAGGTCGAGCAGCAGAACTTCCTGATCCGTAAGCGAGTGCTCGAGTACGACGACGTGATGAACGAGCAGCGCCGGGTGGTCTACAAGTACCGGCGCGAGATCCTCGAGGGTCGCGACATGTCTGACGTCGCGCACGCCGAGATCGGAGAGGTCGTCGCCAGGATGGTCCAGGAGTACACGGCGAGCGAGGTATTCGAGGATTGGGATCTCGGTGGCCTCGCGACGCAGGCGGCGCAGCTGTGGCCGGTGACCGTGGACCTCAGGGAGATCGACCCGACGAGCTCCGATCGCGAGGAGATCACGAGGCTTCTCACCGAGGATGCCATGGGGGCGTACGAGCGACGCGAGGGGGAGCTGGGCGACGAGCTGATGCGCTATCTGGAGCGGCAGATCCTGCTCCAGATCATCGACAACCGCTGGCGCGAGCACCTGTACGAGATGGACTATCTGCGCGAGGGGATCCACCTTCGCGGCTTCGCGCAGATCGATCCGCTCGTTGCGTACAAGAACGAGGGCTTCACGATGTTCCGCGATCTCATGAACTCCATCTGGGAGGAGTTCGCCCGAGTGATCTTTCACATCGAGGTCAACATCGAGCCCGCCGACCTCGAGCCCGAGCCCGCCCCCGCCGGTCAGGGCAACCTCACCTATGCGGGCGGCGGTCCGGACCAGCCCTCGGCGCTGGACGAGGCCTCACAGGCGGCGATGGCCTCGGGCGGATCCCCAGCTCCCGGCGTCCTGCCAGGAGCGGCGGCGCCGGTCGGCACCGCCGCCGCCGCCGGCAACGGCGTCTCGAGCGAGAATCCCGCCACCGTGGTCAAGGCCGATCGCGACAAGATCGGCCGCAACGACCCATGCTGGTGCGGCTCGGGCAAGAAGTACAAGAAGTGCCACGGCGCCTGAGGGCACCGGTTCGGAACCGCTAGCTCGAGGGCGTCATGGAGAGCGCGGCTCGATCCAGCTCGCTTGAGGCGGGCCCCGACGGCCGAGACCGCTGCCGCTGGGCGACGGCGGCGAGCGAGTATCTCGCCTACCACGACGAGGAGTGGGGCCGGCCGGTCTGGGACGATCGCGGCCTGTACGAGCGGCTTTGCCTGGAGGCCTTCCAGTCCGGGCTCTCGTGGCTCACGATCCTTCGCAAGCGCGAGGCGTTTCGCCGAGCCTTCGCCGGATTCGAGATCGAACGCATAGCCAGATTCGGACCGCGCGACGTGAAGCGGCTGCTCGCCGACGCCGCGATCGTCCGCAACCGGGCCAAGATCGACGCGGCGATCGCGAACGCCCGCGCGGCGATCGAGCTCGGTGCCGCCGGTGGCTCCTTAAGCGAATTGATCTGGTCGTTTCGGCCCCGCGAAGGGCGTCGCGCTCCGCGCACGCTCGCGGACGTGCCGGCGACGACGCCCGAGTCGAAGGCGCTCGCGCGGGAGCTGAAGCGCCACGGGTTTCGCTTCGTCGGACCGACGACCGCATACGCACTGATGCAGGCGTGCGGGCTCGTCAACGACCACTTGGTCGGGTGCGTGGTGCATGAGTCCGTCGAGCGCGAGCGAAGCGCCTCGCCCGGCACGCCCTAAGATCACATCCGTGGCCGAGACAGTTTCCCGAGAGAGCGTGTCCGGGCGGCTCGCGGAGGTCCGCGAGGGATTGACGCTGCTCGCGGACTACCTTTGACCCGCCCAAGCTTGCATCCGAGCTAGAGCGGCTAGAGGGCGAGATGCAGCGTCCCGGCTTCTGGGACGACTCCGAGCGGGCCGCTCGTGTCTCCGCCCAGCACGCCGCGACGCAGCGCCGCCTCGACACCTTTCGGTCGTTGGAGTCCGATGTCGCCGATCTCGACGAGCTGGTGGAGCTCTCGGCCGACGATCCCGATCTCGCGGGTGAGCTGGAGGCCCAGCTCGTCTCCATCGAGCGCCGCCTGGAACAGCTCGAGGAGGCGCGCCTGTTCAACGGCCGCTATGACGCCGGCGACGCGGTCGTGACGGTCCGCTCCGGGGCTGGGGGCACGGACTCCCAGGACTGGGCCGAGATGCTCCTGCGCATGTACCTGCGATGGGCGGAGCGACGGGGGTTCCAGGTGGAGATGAAGGAGGCCTCACCCGGTGAGGAGGCGGGTCTGAAGTCCGCGACCTTCATCGCCCGAGGGGAGAACGCGTATGGCCTGTTCGCCGCCGAGCGGGGCGTCCACCGCCTGGTCCGCATCTCGCCGTTCGACGCGCAGAAGCGCCGCCATACGGCCTTCGCACAGCTCGACGTGGCCCCGCTGGTCGACGACGACGTTGAGGTCGACATCGACGAGGAGGACCTCCGTGTGGACACCTACCGGGCCTCCGGCGCCGGCGGTCAGCACGTCAACAAGACCGACTCGGCCGTGCGCATCACCCACATACTCACGGGGATCGTCGTCCAGTGTCAGAACGAGCGCTCCCAGGCCCAGAACAAGGCGACGGCGATGAGGCTGCTCCGCGCACGCCTGCTGGAGGAGGAGGAGCGAAAGCAGGCCCAGGAGCTGGCGGCCGAGCGCGGGAAGCAGAAGGCCGCCGAGTGGGGCTCGCAGATTCGCAGCTACACGCTCCATCCCACCACGCGGGTGAAGGACCACCGGACCGGACACGAGGTCGGGGATGCCCAGCGGGTGCTCGACGGGGACCTCGACGGGTTCGTGCGCGAGTACCTGCTGAAGAACGCCTCGGACAACTAACGATGACGGTACGGATATCGGTGGGCATCTCGGAGAGCTTCGACGCGGTCGAGGCGTTCTCCGACGCCGCGCGCGATGCGGTCGCCGGCCTTGCCGGTGAGCCCTGCGACCTGTGCTTCGTCTTCGCCGGAGCCCCTCACCTCGGGCGTGGCAAGTGGATCCTCTCCGCCGTTCACGAGCACCTCGAACCGCGGCATCTGATCGGCTGTGGAGCGGGCGGCGTCGTCGGCGGTGGCCGTGAGATCGAGGAGGGCGCAGCGGCGGTGGTCTGGGCGGCGTCGATGCCCGAAGCCGAGATCGCCACCCACCACTTCGAGACCCAGCAGGCGGCGGGTGGCTTCGAGGCGATTGGCTTGCCGGAGCCCGAGGCTCTGGGCGAGGCGATGGTCGTCCTCGCGGACCCATACAGCTTCTCGACGGAGGCGCTGCTCGAGCGCGTGGGCGAGCTGCGCCCCGGGATGCCGATGCTCGGCGGCGTGGCGAGCGCCGCGGCGGCCGGATCCGCGTCGCTCTTCCGCGACGGCGCCGTGCTGGCGGGCGGCGCGGTCGCCTGTTCCATAGCGGGCGTGCCGGTCCTTGCCTGCGTTTCGCAGGGCGCGGCTCCCGTGGGCCCCGAGATGACGATCACCGCCGCAGAGGGAAACGTCATCGGCGAGCTGGCGTCCCGGCCCGCGATCGAGAGGCTCCGCGAGGCGCTGACCGAGCTCGACGCTCGCGAGCAGCAACTGGCGGCGTCCGGACTGATGCTCGGGATCGTCATCGACGAGAACAAGCCCGAGTACGAGCGCGGCGACTTCCTGGTGCGGCCGATCATCGGCGTGGACTCCGAGTCCGGCGGTCTCGCCATCGGCGAGCGGGTCCGCGTCGGACAGACGGTCCGCATGCAGATCCGCGACGGCGCGTCGGCCGACGAGGACCTGCGCGACGCGCTGCGCGCCCAGACTCAGGCGCTCGGTGGCGTGCTGCCGGCCGGGGCGCTGCTCTTCACCTGCAACGGTCGCGGCTCTCACATGTTCGAGACGCCCGACCACGACGCCACGGCGATCGAGGACGCGCTCGGGGTGCCGGCCGGCGGATTCTTCTGCGCGGGCGAGATCGGTCCGGTCGGCGGGCGCAACTTCCTCCACGGGTTCACCGCGACGATGGCCGTGTTCCCCGCGGAGTAGTGGACCCCGCGCTGCCTGATCTGGTCGCTCGGGCGCTTGCCGAGGACCTGGGCCCGGGCGACATCACCGCCGAGGCGATCGTCGCGGAGGGCGCCGTCGGGGCGGCCCGCGTCGTCCAGAAGCAGGCCGGCGTCGTGTACGGGCTCGATGCCGCGGCGGAGTCCTTCCGGCAGGCGGGGGCAGGCGACCTCGATCGGCTGGCGGCGGAGGGCGAGTGGCGCGACGCGGTGCCGTCGGATGTCGCCTCCGTATCCGGATCAGCCCGCGCCCTGCTCGCCGGCGAGCGGACCGCACTCAACCTCCTCTGCCACCTCTCGGGCGTCGCGACCCTCACGGCTCTCTTCGTGCGAGCGGTCGCAGGGACCGGAGCGACGATCCTCGACACGCGGAAGACGACCCCGGGGATGCGATCGCTGGAGAAGGCCGCAGTGGCGGCCGGGGGTGGGCACAACCATCGGATGGGCCTATATGACGCCTTCCTGATCAAGGAGAACCACGTGGCGCTCGCCGGCGGGCTGACCGAAGCGGTACGGCTCGCGCGCGAGGCTCGACCCGACACCGAGATCGAGGTGGAGAGCCGGAACGCCGCCGAGGTGGAGGAGGCCCTGGGCGCCGGCGCACATCGCCTCCTGCTCGACAACATGGATCCCGACGAGCTCCGGGCGGCCGTCGCGACTCGGGACAAGTTCGCCGAGGCGGGTGGGCCCCGCGCGACCCTCGAGGCCTCGGGGGGCATCGCCCTCGGCAACGTGGCCGAGGTTGCGGCGACCGGGGTCGACTTCATCTCGGTCGGCGCCTTGACCCACTCGGCCCCGGCCCTGGACCTGAGCGTGCTGCTGGAGTAGCGCGGATAGAGTCGACACATGGCATTGAGCGAGGAGCTGCGTCGAAGGCGCGAGGAGCTGGTCGTCGAGCACATGGAGTCCGAGAACCGGCATGAGTTCGACGTGACGCTCGGTACCTTCGACCATCCCCGTTACGAGCTGATCGGCACCGGGGACGTCTACGACGGGCCCGCGGAGGTGGCCCGATATTTCGAGGAGACTCGCACCGCCTTCCCCGATCAGCGCAACGAGCTGGTCGGCATGCACCACTCCGACGACGCCGTGATCGTCGAGGCGAATCTCTACGGAACACACGACGGGCCGTTTCGCGGACTGCCGCCGACCGGGCGGAAGTTCGAGATGCGTTTCTGCGCCATCTTCGTCTTCGACGACGACCGATTGGTTTGCGAGCGGGTGTACTTCGACTCCGGCACCGTCCTGCGGCAACTTGGCATCGCGCGCGATCCGGTGTCGGTGTCCGGCCGAGTCGCGACGGTCCTGAACCATCCGGTCACGATCGGCCGCGCGGTCGCCGGACAACTGTTTCGCCGCTGATACGCTCGGCATTCAGCACGGAACGCGAAAGAGAGGGTCAGGATGACTCGGCAGGGGAATTTCTCGATGACCAAGGTGGCTGCTGCGCTTGCGCTTGCACTCGCGTGCCTCGCGGCCCTCTGGGTGTCGGCCGCGGCGGCCAGCAGCGCGTCGGTGGCCTCGCACTCGACCGCGAGCTCCGCCGCCAAGATCCAGCGCGTAAAGCACTTCTGGACGCCGCGGCGCATGCGCGATGCCACGCCGTTGTCCGCCACCCCCTCTCCTCGGGAAGTTGCGCGCGCCTCTCGCGCGAGCGCGATCCCGTCAGGTCGCAGCCGGGTGGGGACGGTCCCGCCGACGCCGGGGCCCTCCGAGTCGGGCACCGCGGCAGGGCCCAGCCCCAAGGCTCAGCAGATCGTCGACCCGACCAAGTACCCCTACCGGACGCAGGGAAAGCTCTTCTTCCGGTGGAAGGGGGGGACATACGTCTGCTCCGCGACCGTGGTCAACACCCCGAGCAAGCGGGTGATCTTTTCGGCCGGGCACTGTGCCGTCGACGGGGGAGTGTGGTCGACCAACGTCGCATTCGTCCCCGGCTACCACAACGGCGTTCGGCCCTACGGGACGTTCGTCGCGACGAAGCTCTATTCGCCCAACGCCTGGATCAACGACGAAAACTTCAGCTACGACATGTCGGCGGCGGTGCTGGGCGGCACCCAGAGGGTCGCGAACGCGGTCGGCTCCCGGGGAATCAGGTGGAACCTCGCGCGCCAGCAGACCTTCGTCTCCTACGGCTATCCGGCGGGCAGCCCGTTCGACGGAGAGAAGCTGTGGAGCTGTCCCAGCCCGTTCCGGGGCCTGGATTGGTTCAGCGACAGTCCGCGGACCCAGTGGATCACCTGCAGCATGACCGGCGGCTCGAGCGGAGGCGGCTGGATCATCCAGAACGCCTATCTGAACTCGGTCAACAGCTATGGCTATGACGGTGAGCCGAACCGTATGTACGGGCCGTACTTCGGCACCGCGGCCGCCAACCTCTACAACACGGTCAAGAACCAGGCGCCCTAGGGCCTGGAGAACGAAGGCGGCCGGCCGCAAGGCGGCCGGCCGCTTCACATCCTGAGCTGACCGCGACGCGCTAGTCGCGCGGCTTCAGCTGGCCCCGGATCGCGCCGCCCTGGTTGTACTTGGCGGTCTTGATGTCGACGTTGTGCCGCCGAGGATGACGCTTGATGTCCTTCAGCTCCGACTTCGACTGTCCCTTGAGGCAGTCCTTGACCGGGCTCGGCTGCTTGCCGGAGAACAGCTTCACCGCGAGGTTCCCGTTCACGCCCTTCTTGCCCTCGTAGATGCCCGCGTTCAGGCCATCCGTCTTGCCGATCTTCTTGAAGCTGACGTTGAAGCACAACTTGTGCTTGCTCGGGCGCACGGTCACCCTGGCGAAGCCCTCGCCCTTCGGGGCCCCGGTGCCGGCGGGTACCACCTGCTCGCCGGTCAGCGCGGCCTTGAGCTTGGGCGTGTGGTTGGTGGCCGCCAAGACCAATACCGGGACCAGCAGCGCGCCGATCAAGGCAGCGCCGCCGACCAGAGTCAGCACTTTCGCTCGCATGAGAAATCCCTCCTTAATGGTTACTGTCCCCGACACGAGTCCCTGCGCCGCCGGAGTCGCTGCGGCCAACCCTACCAATCCCTACTTCAGGAGCCTGGAGAGTCGTCGGTCCTTGAGGACGCGCCCACCCGTCTGCTCCTCGGGGCAGTAGGTGGTGACGTGCTCGGCAAAATGAACCGCGGCCAGCGTGGCGCCACAGCGCGGACACGGCTCGCCCTCTCGCCGGTGGACCTGGAGCGGCATGGGCAGCTTGTCGGGCACGACGTCGCCGATGACCTCCTCGTAGTGGTCGATCGCGTCGCCCAGCACGTGCAGGGCGGCGTGTAGCCGCTCGACCTCCTCGTCGCCGAGGTCCGATCCCTGGCGAAACGGCGACAGCGCCGCCTCCCACAGGATCTCGTCGACCCAGGAGCGCCCCACCCCGGCGATCACGCGCTGGTCGCGAAGCATCGGATGGAGGTGGCGCGGCTGGTCGATTCGGCGTGCGACCTCCTCCACCGCCGGCGCCGGCCAGGCCTCCGGCCCCAGGGTCACGACCATCTCATCCCTCTCGACGTCGCCGGCCGGCATGAGCTTGGCCCAGGCGCGTTGCTTGGTGCCGAACTCGCGAAGCCGAAGCTCGCGCCCGTCGGCGAACCGGACGAGAACCCTGGCGGTGCGATCGCGGAGTGACGCCCGCTTGTCGAACACCTGAAGCCGCCCGGCGGACATCAGGTGAACGAGCATCGCGATTCCCGCATCGGGCTCGCCCGGTGGCTCGAACTCGACGACGGGCATCTTCCCGACTCGTCGGACCCCGGCCACGCGGCGGCCGGCGAGGGCCGCCAGCGGGGGATCGACGGACTTGAGCGCCACCATGCCGGGAGACAGCGCCGACTCGACCTCGGCCTCGCTCAGCGCGGAGTCGAGACGGCGGGCCGTGATCTCCACCTCGGGTAGCTCGGGCATGACTCAAGCCTAGGCGCGCGGGCCGGCCGGCCCTCCACGGCGCACTACAATCAGTGGTTCATTCGCCCGCGCCCATGGGCCAGGCGAAGATCAGATTTCGCCGCCGTCGAGAACGGCTGCGATCCGCGTACTCGAATGCACCAGCTTCCGACACTCCAAGCGCCGCCGCCCGCGGCACTCGCGCCCGGGGACGTCGAGCGGCTATCCCAGGAGGTTCGCGCCCTCGCCGCCGAGCGCAACGCCGTGAT
>Ga0126305_10000392_pt1 | contig 19045 bp, 18 predicted proteins | sample Plot26_FD_92536 | JGI IMG/M metagenome (GOLD analysis project Ga0126305, IMG submission 92536) | Serpentine soil microbial communities from UC McLaughlin Reserve, CA, USA - Plot26 | ecosystem: Environmental > Terrestrial > Soil > Grasslands | place: USA: UC McLaughlin Reserve, Lake County... | reverse complement strand
CGGCGGCCGCTTGGGCGAGGTGGGTTCCAGGCTCGTCTCCAACCCCCAGGTCATGGTCGACCAGGACCTCTACAACTTCAAAGAGATCATCGAAGGTCGGGCCACGCCCGAGGAGATCCAGCAACGCCCCGCCACCGCCACCGCCCAGAGCAGCATCGTAGCGTTCTTGACCTCCGGTGCGGGCCTGGCCGTCGTGGGCGGTCTCGTCTTGCTCATGCTGCTCCGACGGCGCCGCAGGTCCCGCAAGAGGAGCAGGATAGTCTTCGAGTTCTAGCCCCCAAAGACCTTCCGAACCTCCAAGGCCGGCGTCCTCGTAGGGACACCGGCCTTTTGGGGCCGGGCGTTGCACACGGGGTACAATCCCGGGGGTGGAAACCTATGCGCACTCCTTCTTTACCTGGGCCTTGGCAAAGCACGATGTCCAAGCCTGTCGGGGAGCGGGCACCGCGGGCGCGAACGCGGGCACAAAAACCGGGACGCCGAAAAGGACCCCGTAGCAGGCGCGCAGCGTAAGATTTAGATCGGCCTGGGCCCATCTCGACCCTGCCCGGGGCTACGGTTTGACGGAGATGTCGCCGAAGATTAGGACCGCGCGCTCCAGGTCGAAGTATATGGTCCCGGTCAGTCCGAACATGTCTATCAGCACGTCGGAGTCCTCGTTCGTCGGGCGGATAACGTACTCCTCTGCACCGTTGTCGAGGATAAGCTGAAAAGAGAACTTGCCGGGCTCGCCGCGCTCTTCCTCGTTCCAGTTGGCATGGACCTGGGTGACTTGCCGGACCTTTATAGCCTGCTCTGTACGTTCTTCCGCATCCGCCACTAAAGCACCTCCTGTTTTTCTGCGTTGTTAACGCGACCGCTTGTACCCTTCCGAAACCTTCTCAAACTCTCCGGGCGAGCGACGACGTGATCCCCGGACCTCCTAGGCCGCGCCTAGCCGGATGTTGCTGACTATGAGGGTACTGCGCCCCAGATCGAAGGTAAGGGCGTCGCTCCTGTCCAGCAACTTCCTGATCACCTTGGCGTCGCCCACTGTCGGTTGCAGGACGTACTCTTCCGCGCCGTCGTCGAGGATCAACTGGAACGTGAAGGTCCCAGGCTCCCCGCGCATCTCCTCGGTCCAGGACGCTTGATAGTCCGTGACCTGCCGGACCTTTATAGCTTGCTCTGTACGTTCTTCCGCATCCGCCACTAAAGCACCTCCCGTACTCGCTCTACCAACCGTCGCCCACCCTATTTGCCCACCTCGGCCCGACCGAAACCACCACCGGTTCCGCGGACCGGGTAGCGCCTAGAACGTGTCCACCTTGGCGGCGAAGACGAAGTCGCTCTCGGTGAGGCCGTCGATCTTGTGCGTAAAGACCGTGACCTCAGCGTAGCCCCAACCGAAGCTTATGTCCGGGTGATGCCCCTGCTCCTCGGCGAGCTCGCCTACCCTGTTGACGAACCCCAGGGCCTCCCGGAAGTTCTTGAATTTGAAGGTCCTCCTTAGGTGATGCTCCTCGACGACCTCCCAATCGGGGACCTGCCGCCGGAGACCGTCTAACTCCTCGCCCTTCAAGGGTGGCGTATCGCCCCTGCACGGCACGCAATTTCTGTTTGCAAGCTCGGTCATCCTGTACCTCTCTTTAGGAGAACTGCTTCTTGTAGCGCTCTATGGCGCGTCGGATGTACTCGAAGGCGTCCTCGGGACCGGAGATTTCCCCCACCTCTACCTCTTTCCCCTCCAGGTTTTTGTACTCTTTGAAGAACTGTTTTATCTCGTTCAACCGGTGCTCGGGTAATTCGTTGACGTGGGTGAACGCCTCGTATTGCGGGTCTTCGACGTGCACACAGAGGATGTTTTCGTCGTTCTCCCCCTCGTCCACCATCGGCAGCAGGCCGATCGGGCGCACCTCCAACAGGCTCATCGGTTGGATCGGCTCCTGCATCAGCACTATCGCGTCTAGCGGGTCGTCGTCGTCGGCTAGTGTCTGGGGTATGAAGCCGTAGTTCTCTGGATAGACGACCGACGAGTACAGTACCCGATCGACCTCCAGGAGCCCGGTGTCCTTGTCGAGCTCGTACTTGACCTTGGAGCCTTTCGAGATCTCGACCACGATGTTGATCTCGGCGGGAACATCGTCGCCGATAGGAACGTCGTGCCAGGGATGGCTCATGGAAATCCTTTCGGGTCTTTGCTGTTACGTGTGCGAAACAGGATTCTACGGTTCCGGCGATCTACCGGCAACTAGGTTTCCGCGAAGGGCACGAATAGGGGTAAGATGACCAGCATGGAAGAGGGTGTCTACACGACGATCTGCGTCCTCGGGTTGAGGTACCGCTGCGTGCGGGGGCCGGCAGAGGGGGGCGAGAGGCCCCGGAGGTTGTTCGGGGGATGACGTCGAACGAGGGTCTGTCTTGGTGGGAGAAGGCGAGGTTCTTCCTTCGGGTTCGTCAGCGCCTGCGCGCGGGTCTTATCCGCCTCCGGGAAGGGTGGTGGCAGATCCTGCAGACGGCGGTCGCCGCCGGCGTCGCGTGGCTCCTGGCAGTTCTGGTCCTCGGGCACGAGCAGCCGGTGTTCGCATCGATAGTGACAGTGATCTCGCTGAGCCTGGCCGTGGGCCAGCGCAACCGTCGCGTGGTCGAGCTGGTCATCGGGGTGGCCTTCGGGGTCGCCCTCGCCGACCTCCTCGTGTTCATCACCGACGTCGGGGCGGTGCAGATCGGGGTCCTGGTGGCCCTGGCGATGTCAGTCGCCGTGTTCTTGGGCAGGGGGGAGCTCGGCGTGAACGAGGCCGCCATCTCGGCGATGATCCTGATAGCCGTAGACCTGCCCTCTGGCGGCGACTTCTCGCCCGACCGTTTTCTGGAGGCGCTGATCGGAGGTGGCGTCGCCCTCGCCGTTAATGCGTTGCTCCCGGTCAACCCCGAGCTCATGGTCCAAAGGGCGGCGCATCCGATCTTCGACGAGTCGGTCGCTGTGCTCGAGGAGACGGCCGCCGCACTCGACGACGGCGACCTCGAGCGGGCCGAGCGGGCGCTCGCAAAAGCCCGAGAGATCGACGCTCGGGTGAGCGGCTTCAAAGAGGCCCTCGCCGCCGGCCGCGAGACCGCCCGGTTCTCCCCGCCCAGGCGGCGCACCTTGAGGCACCTCGACCTCTACGCCGCAGCGTCCGACCAGATAGACCTGACCGTGCGCAACGTGCGGGGGTTGGCCCGCGCTGCTCTGAGCGTGGTGCGCTCCGGAGATAGTGCACCGGAGCCGCTGGCGATGGCGCTCCACGACCTGGCCCGGGCGACCGAGTCTTTGGCCGGGTACCTCGAGACGCCCGGCGAGCCCGAGGACACTCGCCGGTACACTCTCAGGGCCGCGGAGAACGCCACCACGCTGCTCAAGGAACGAGACGACCTGGCGAGAGATCTCGCCACCAACGCGTTCGTCGACCAGATCCTCTCTGCTGCGGTCGACCTCTTGGGAGGCACCGGCATGGATCGAGCATCGGCCTTGCAAGCGATAGAGGAAGCCTCGAACCGCGCCTCGGAACCCGGCTAGCGCACCAACGCCCCGTCGTGCCGGACGTGGGCCTCGAACACACGAGTTTGCCCTCACCGGATTTTGAGACCGAAGTGGTTGGAGACGCCTCGTGTCGCTGTGTCCGTAAAACCCTCGCAAACGGTCACACAACCGCTCGTCGAATAGTTACTACTTAGGTGAACACCTCTGTTCTGCCTCCGGCGAAACCGTATTCCACCAAATCCACTATCGCTCGTGCGATCTTCTCGCCACCCCGCACCGAGGGTTCAATCGGGTTGGCGTAATCTCCTTCATCGGTGCAGATCAATCGCAGATCGAGCAGGGGGAGACCGTGGGCGAACGCCGCGCGGATGATGCAGTCGTTGAACACCGTAAGCCCCGCGACCGCCATTCTTTGCAAGGCCGCCTCGGCGAAGCGCGGGTAATAGACGGTGCAGATCGCCGTGGGTAGCCCGTGTGCCAGCACCATCGACAACATGGCGAGGTAGCTGCGCTCGAACTCGTCGCCGATGTCGGCGAGGCCCAAGAGTGCTTCAGCGGTGGAGCGGGCGGGCGTGGTGAGGAAGTCGCTGCCGTTGAGCGCGTCGTTGCCGCCGACGCTGACGACTAGGTGCGTCGCGTCTGGAGGCAGGCGTCGGAGTTGTTCGCGCACGTCCCTAGTCGAGCTCCCGTCGACGGCTGCCAACGTTGCTTTCGACCCGTACGGCAACCGCTGCTGCACCTGCCGTACGACATCGGGTGCCCCCGCCACGTAAGCGGCATTATCGAAGATAGAATCGCCCAGAAGCACCACGTGGCTCACGGAAGCATCATTCCCCAAAGAGAACGTAAGGCAACCGCCTCCTAGCGAGGAGCGTCAACCGGCGCTCCCTGCCCCGACTTCCCTGCTATCCGCGGTCGCCACCACAAACTCCCGGTAACGGCGTGCACAGGGGTCGAGTCATCTTCTTTTATCGGGCGCCGGGTTCCTACTTGTTCTGACAGTATAACTACGATTATCTATCTTCCTGACAAACCAGCCGGTCGCGCCGATAAGAACCAGATAGAGGTCAGAAACCGCGTAGATAAGGCGAAAAGCTGACCGGCAACGATCCGGTCAGCGCCTCTTTCCTACCGGTCACTGTGGCGGTCGAAAATAAGTGGAATACAGTGACCGACAGCCATTGCTCTGCGACCGGAAGGGGCCGGTCAGGAAAACCGCTTAGACAAGCGGTAAAGAGTACCTATCTGTGAAGTGATCGGGCCGACCAGCGGGTTTTGCCTCAGAAGTATCTTGCGGAGAAAGCTCTGGCGTGTATCGACCTCAGAACCCTGTCGACTAGCACCGCCCGGACTTTTTACGTCCGATATGTGAGGTGCCATCTGTCGCCCTCGCGCCGCCCGTCTCTGGTAGTATCCGGGCACGAGAGAGGAAAGGAGCGCAACATGGTAGAGATCCCGAAGTCCACGATCGTCGAGCGCATCCGCGGCCGCAGCGGCCCCGAGGCGGCGGACTCGGCGAACGACGAGCTCCCCGACAGGATCGACCTCGACTCCGACACCGACGTCGGGCGGCTTCGCAGGTACGATCTCGACCCCGACATGCTGCGCGAGGAGTTCGGCGGAGGGTCGCCATCGACCGGCTAGGGGAACCCGCCGGCGACCACCTGTCGGCTTTCCCCTCCTGCTAGAGCATCGGGTCCTGCTCCCATCGGCCAGGCGTGCGCCGCGGCTGCCCCGTCCTGCTGTGCTTTAGAAGCTGCCTCGGGGCGCGACCTGGCCTGCCCTTCGTAGCTCTCGTCTTGGCGCTCCAACGCCTCTGCGACCTCGCTGAGGTCGGAGAACTCGACGTCAGTCGGCAGGTTCTTAAGACGCTCGACTAGGGACGCCGGGGCGCCATTGCCCTCGGCCTCGGAGATCAGCTCCCGCAGGTCGGCAGGGTAATTTGCGTCTCCTAGATACCGGCGTACGATAGGCTTGTCGGGTCTCACTTCTTCCCCCCTCATGGCCGCCTCGCCGGCCGGAAGGGACTACGAAGAGTAAGGGTACCAAAGGGCGCCGGCCCGAGCTCCGTGAGAGATTCCTATCCTACCGCAACACGCTAGCTCCGCCGTACGGTCGATGGGTCTCATTGCCCGACTCCTAACGCCCCTTGCAGCCGCCTACAGCGCCTTGCAGTGAGGTTGGTCCACGACGCATTGCAGGCGCATGAAATCCTTACCCGGAAGAGCTGCCCAGAACGATAGAGGCCACCGAATCCGGCATAGCAAAGGGCGAGGCCGTATGGGTCAACTTCATTGCAACGTGCTGTAGAATTACTTATATGCCACAGAGCCGGGCTACGGAACCCGAGGGGGGCACCCAGGGTACGTGAGTGCTCAAAACGGCTTCCCAAGGCGCCCGGTCAGGGGGAGGGCGGTTGCCCTACGAGGCGGCCGCGTAACGCCCCAATACGCTTCGGGCCACGATGCTCTCAACGTGCTCTAGACCACCCCCGCGCCGACCGTTCTCGCCGTAGACGCCGGCGTCGCGCTCGCGGTCCCAACCTTCGCTCGTCCGCTCGGGGTCGTGCCCGGGCAGGTTTCGCTCGGACAAGGCCCACCGGACGGCCTCACGGCCGCTCTCCTCGGGCTCCTAGTGGAACGCCCTGCGGCACGCCTCCCGATCGACGGACAGTAGGTCAGCAGCCCGGTCGGCTACCCTCCAACGCTCGTTCTCGATCGCGTTTGTCACGCTCTTGCCTCCATCTGCTACTCGGTTTCATGGGTTATACGGGCAGTACGGGCAAATAACGAGGCTCTATTTACAATAAGGAGCGTGGTGCTCCGCATCCTCAAGACAACTATGAGCCTGCCGCTGCCACGAGAAGAGGTTTTTGCCTTCTTTGCCGACGCGGCCAACCTGGAGCGTATCACCCCGCCGGAACTCCGCTTCCGGATCCTCACACCCCGACCCGTCACGATGCAAGAAGGGACATTGATCGATTACAGGCTTCGCTTGTTCGGGGTCCCGTTGCGCTGGCAGGCGCGTATCTCGCACTGGCGGCCGCCCACCGGATTCGTAGACGAGCAGTTGCGTGGTCCCTATCGCGTCTGGAGGCACACTCACCGGTTCCACGATGGTGGTGAAGCGACGATCATCGAAGATATCGTGCGCTACCGACTGCCGTTTTGGCCGTTTGGCGATGTCTTCCATCCGCTAGTGAGGCTACAACTTAAGCGGATTTTCCGGTTTCGCCAATGCGCGGTGCGAAGCTGCCTCCTCGGAGGGGCAGACGATGCAGCGAACAACCGTTGCTGAACGTTGCTTACTTAATCAGTACGAAGACCACGCGTTCACAGCTCAAGGATCCGAAGAGATGATGCGAGGGTACGAAAGGGCGGCCGACTCCAAGCTAGAGACTGAACGGGACGAGAGGGATTCTTTAGGAGACCGTTCGGAGGGTGGAGGCAACGAGAGGATGGTGGAGTCAGCTGGACGTTATTGTCCGCACTGCAGGTAAGCAGCGGTTTGGAAGACCCGGTTTGTCGCTGGTGTGGCGGGAGCTTGCGGATACTGACCAGGACACGGTAGTGTCACCTAGTACCTCCTCTCAAGAGGCTCCAGAAGAAGTCCGCGAGAGGTGGGAAATGGGATCACGGCGTCGCTGGCGGCAGAGGTTGTTCGGCAAGTGAGCGATGGCTACCCCTTCTAGAGACATCGAGGCACCCCTCTTTCCCCCGTGGCAAAAACGCGTCGGGGCCAAAACTCGTCCGTTTCGGGGAGCAGATAGCTAAGCAGTAAATCGAAGCAGCCCCTAGCCTCGCGCTCAGGACTTGTTCGGCTGCTCCCCCAGCACCCGCTTCGCCCGCTCTACCGCCGGCGGGATCAACTCCCCAATGCCTGCCCACCCCCGCAGCGCCGCTGCTTCATCGTAGGGCGTCTCGCCCCGGTTGACCAGGACCACCCAGGCCCCAGACCTGAGCGCCAGCCCCACCAGCGAGGCCGCCGGCTCCACCATAAGCGAGGAGCCCAGCACGTGCATCAGATCGCAGCGGCGAGCGTGCCAGCCGGCTAGCTCCAGCTCTTCCTGTGGCATCGGATCCCCGAAGTTCACCACGGACGAGACGAGCCGCCCCCCACAGGCGGAGCAGGCCGGCTGTCCGGGTAGTGGCTTGTGGGTGCGGTAGCCCGGCCCCCACCGGCCCGTGTCCCACCCCGCCTCCTGGCGAGCGTACAGCCGCTTACAGCCGAGGCAGCGCATGAGGTGCCCGTTGCCGTGCAGCTCCGCCAGGAGCTCGGGGCGGATGCCAGACCGGCGATGGAGGTTATCGGTGTTCTGCGTGATGAGGAACCGGAGCTTGCCGAGCCGCTGGAGCTCGACGAGGGACAGGTGGGATGCGTTGGGCTCGACACGGCCCGGCGGAACCCGCCACCGTGGCGCCGGCAGGCCGGTGTCGCGCCGCGTCCACACCCCGTCGGGGCCGCGAAAGTCGGGGATGCCAGAGTCGGTGCTGATGCCCGCGCCCGTGAAGGCGACGATATGCTTGCACTCAGTGATCCAGCGAGCGATCTTCTCGATGTGCTGTTCGTTAGTCATGATGGTTGCCGTGAAGCGCCTGTTGTTAGCGAAGACAGTGTATCAGGCAGCCTCGCTGCGAGCGCATGCCGTGCTCTGTACAAGGCACCCTTCACGCTAGATAGCTGATCTATCATAGGAGGTATGCTTCTGAAATGGCCTACGAGATGATCTACGCCTCGCTGGATCAAGCTCGAGGAGTCGCAAGCTACTAAGGTGGGCGGGATAGATGTGGAAGCTACCAAAGGAGTGGTTGGGGGACTTTCGCTGTTATTGGCCCCGTTGCTGCTTTTGGTGGGGTTCGCTATTCATCCTCCGGAGCCCATGAGCGGTGCCGAGGCGTTAGAATTGATCGTCGATGATCCGGGACGCTGGAACGCGGCGCACATCGCATTCTCTTTTGGGATGGCGCTGTCAATCCCCGCCGTGGGGGGACTTGTGCGTCTGCTGGGGAACAGAGGCGCTTGGTTCGGCTTTATCGGCGGCCTCTTAGCGGCCGTCGGCGTGGTCTTCTTCGGCGTCTTCCTTGGGGTCGAGCTTGCCATGAGCGCCATGGCGAGCGGGCCGGTAGAGCGTTACGGGGGGCTGGAACTCGGGATGCAGGCGCTCGTCGACCTCAAAGGAGCGCTGCCGGTCGTGTTTCTGGGCCTGAGTCTCAACCTCGGGCTTGTCGTGTTGGCGACGGGGCTGTTCGTTACCCGCGTCGTACCGCGCTGGAGGAGTGTAGCGATCGCGGGAGCATCGTTGGTGCTGGTAGGCGGACTGTTCAGTAACCCGATCGGGGCAGTGAGCGCGGCGGTGCTGCTGGTCGGCCTGGGCGCTATCGGTCTCCAGGTGCTCAAGCTGGCCCGATAAACCTCGAGCCCTGATCGGGAACAATAGGTACGAGTCGGTACAAGAAGTAGACAAAAAGCGACGCCAGAGTAAAGTAAAGTCCGCAAGAACATCGACCGCAACCGAACCTTTATCGCCTGCTCGGCTTTTAGATCGACCGCGGATCGTCTGCACATAAATCCGCTGATTTGCGGGTCATTCTTCTCTGCGATGGTTGCTGCGGGCGATGCGGTCGATAGCCGGGAGTAAGACCGACCGCGTAAAACCCATGCTAAAGCTAGGGGAACCTGCCTGAATAGCCGCCGATACGGGCTCGTTTGCCGCACTGACAGCACATAGAAAGGATGGTAGGCAGTGCCGGGCAAGTTAGGGTTCAAGGGCAAGGTTTTAGTAGCCTGCTCGGCAGGACTCGACCTTGCAACCTTCCCTGTTCGTAGTCAGGATAAGCGTATTTACAGCTGTCTCTGAATGTTGCAAAACTGCTTACCTAAGCCAACTTCTCGTTCTGGATGTTCGCAGCCGTTCGCCTAGGTAACTGTCAAATCTCTGTCAAAAACTGTCACTTTCGACCTGACCCACCGTTTGTAGAGGAAGTTACTCAGGGGTAACGGCAGACCTCTACAGGATGGGCGCCAGCTCTGTCGAGTAAATTTATGCTCTGGTATACGAAACGTTCGGATTATCGGTGCCAACCCCTTGACAGCTTTGCTCCTTGCGGCCATTAATAAAATGACAGCGAGCGCATCTTCTTAGGCGCTGCGATAAAGGCAAACCTGTCGTGAGGCGGGGGCGCAAAGCTGCGGGTCTCTTACTAGAGATAGCCGAGCTATCGAACAGAGGGAAAGGAGTGAGAGGGTGCGTCTGGGCTCTAAGGTGGCAGCGGTGCTCATAGCGCTCTGCTAGTGATGGCTGGCTGTAGTAGCGAGGAATCAGGCAGTGCCCCTGAGGAAGAAACCACTACCTCAGAGACTACCGCCACCCAGGGCCCCAGACTCCCAGGAGAGCAGGATCGGCAGGCTGCTTAAAGTGGAACTGAACCACGACGAGTTCATTGTCGATGCCGATCTGGTAGGTAACGCTGACCCTGTTATTGCCGCGGATCAACTTGGAGGGGAACGAGAGCTCCTTTGAGACCCTGGCGATCCAGACGACACATCTCACCGGCTTTCGGCCGGGTTTTGCCGAAGGAGCACACACAGCTACTCTATGAGGTGCTGACATTAAGGGAAACTGCACATCAGGCTGATTGATCGGTGGGTTTCCCTGAGGAGGAACCGGGCATGGAAAAGGGCGTAATCTTTGAGCCGCTACAGTTCCGCCACCTACAGGTAAAAAACCGAATCCTTCGCGCCAACATCTCGGGCCGGATCGACAACTACGACGGCTCTGGCACGCACGCGCGCATCAATTGGGAGGAGAAGTTTGCTCGGGGCGGCGTCGGGGCGATCATCTCTGCTCACGTGCCGATCCACGTCCGCGGACGCATCCTGCCGAACTACGCCTTTATCGACAGCGACGACCGCATACCCTTCTGGCGTAGACTGGGTGAGAGGGTACACCAGTACGACTGCAGATTTATTCTGCAACTGAGCCACGGCGGACGCCAGCAGGACATTCAAGGCATAGAGAACCAAGACAAGAAAGCGCTGAGCTCGACCAGCAAGGCGGACTCCTTTCACGGCTTCCCCTGCCAAGCGATGACGCTCGGGGAGATCAAAGATACCGTGCAACTCTTCGCGAACGGGGCCAGGCGCGCCCGAGAAGCAGGACTCGACGGGGTCGAGCTACACGCCTGCAACGGTTATCTGATCACCCAGTTCCTTAGCTCGGCGATAAACGACCGCGAAGACGAGTACGGGGGGAAGTTGGAGAACCGCGCCCGGTTCTTGCTCGACGTCATCAGGGCTATACGCAGGGAGGTCGGGCACGACTTTCACCTGCAGGTCAAGATCAGTGCAGTCGAGGACGACAATGCCGTGATGTTCTGGCAGAAGAAAGGTAACACTCTCGAAGAGTCTATACGGGTTTGCAAGTGGGTAGAGGAGGCTGGGGCAGATGCCCTGCACGTATCTAACGGCAGCTTCTTCCCGCACCCTCTCAACCCGCCTGGCGACCTTCCGGTAGATCATGCCGCTAGAACGTACGACTCGATGATCTCGAGCGGACGCCACGCCTTCCGCAACTACCTGATGTTCCGCTACCGCCCGCTGAGGCCGGTCTTCCGGTTTCTGTGGAATCGGGCCAAGGGCGACGTGATAGAGGGCATCAACGTCAACGCCGCGCGAGCGATCAAACAAAACGTCAACATCCCCGTCCTGAGTACGGGCGGGTTCCAGAGGGCTTCTTACATCGAAAGGGCTATAGCTGAAGGATCTTGCGACGCGGTCTCGATTGCTCGTCCTCTCATGGCCAACAACGATCTGGTAAAGATCTTCGCACAGGGCAAAGATGTTCCGGATAGGCCCTGTACTTTCTGCAATAAGTGTCTCCTCAACGTAGTTGAGAACCCGCTCGGCTGCTACGAGTTGTCTCGGTACGACGGTGACCACGACAAGATGACGCGAGAGATCATGTCCGTGTTCGAGCCCGATCCGTTCGCCTCATCGGAGGTTCATTAACGTGTTGGGAGTAAGCTTCGGCTTCTGTGCATGTTGGTCCTACTGGAGACCGAACCTGGACGGTGTAGATCATTTACAACCTTTTACACATTCTCAGAGGCCTTTGGTTGCACTCTTTATTAGACGGTTCATCTGGTTTTCCAAAATCAAGTTACCACTGCTATGTTGAGTTATAGAGCTCGACGAGCGAAGCACCCCCTGAACGGTAGCATACGAGAAATGAGCAAGTGGTATGAACAATAGTACGAGCTATACACACTTCGACGCGGTTGTCGTCGGTTCCGGATTTGGCGGCTCGGTGACGGCGTACCGGCTTGCCGAGGCGGACCTTAGCGTCTGCGTCTTGGAACGGGGAAAGGCGTACCCGCCCAATTCGTTTCCTCGCGCCCCACACCGGATGAAGAAGAACTTTTGGGACCCGAGTGAAGGGTTGTTCGGGATGTACAACGTCTGGTCGTTCGACGAGCTGGGCTCGGTCGTCTGTAGCGGGCTTGGTGGTGGGTCTCTGATCTATGCGAACGTCTTGATCCGTAAGGACGAGCGCTGGTTCGTCAAAGAGGATGTAAACGATGGCGGGTACGAGTACTGGCCGGTTACCCGTGCCGATCTCGACCCGCACTACGACCGGGTTGAAAAGATGCTCGGCGCGCAAGGGTACCCGTTCGACAAAGAGCCGTACAACGAGACGCCCAAGACCAGAGAGTACAAGGCCGCGGCCAAACGGCTCGGGTTGGATTGGGAGCTCCCCAAGCTGGCGGTGACCTTCGCCAACGAGGGGGAGGATCCGATGCCGGGGGAGCCCATCAAAGAGAAACACAAGAATCTGCACGGCCGCACCCGCTACACCTGCCGGCTCGTCGGCGAGTGCGACGCCGGATGCAACTTCGGTAGCAAGAACACGCTCGACTATAACTACCTCTCGGAGGCCGAGCGGCAAGGGGCGGAGATCCGCACCTTGTGCGAGGTGCGAAGCTTCGAGCCTCGCCCGCTCGAAGGAGGGTACGCCGTACACTACGTACAGCACGACCTCGCGCGTGAGGGGCACAAAATAGACACGTCTATACTGCAGGAGCACACGATAACCGCCGATCGTCTAATCCTCTCTGCCGGCACCTTAGGCTCCACCTTCCTGTTGCTCAAGAACCGTGACCGGTTCCCCGGTCTCAGCGATCTGCTAGGGACGCGGTTCTGTGGCAACGGCGACCTCATCACCTTCGCGATGAGAAGCAAAAAGGAAATAGGCGGCGAGAAGCAGCCGCGCCTGATCGACGCCGGTTACGGTCCCGTCATTACGAGCCGCGTCCGCGTCGCGGATCAGGAGGACGATGATGGTGGTGAGGGGCGAGGATTCTACGTGGAAGACGCGGGATACCCGGAGTTCGTCAACTGGATACTGGAGACGGTCGACGCACCCGCCGACGCCGTACGGGCCATTTGGAACTGGAGCGGAGCCACGAAGTGGCTCCTTGACAAGCTGCTGAGTCGCGAGCCGGAGACCGATATAGGGTCGGAGGTAACGAGACTTTTAGGCTCGACCGAGCTCTCCGCGGGTTTGCTCCCCCTGCTCGGTATGGGACGGGACATCCCGGACGGTAAGATGGAGCTGCGTGGGGAGAAGTTGAACGTCGATTGGCGCGTCGAGAGCTCCGCGTCGTACTTCGAGCGCGTCAGAGAGACGATGCGATACATCGCCGAAGACGGACTGGAAGCCGAGTTCTCAGACCCCCTCGATCGTCTCAACCGTCTGGTCACCGTGCACCCCTTAGGCGGCTGTCCGATGGGACGTGAGAAAACGGAAGGGGTGGTGGGTCCGTACGGAGAAGTCTTCGGGCATCCAGGGCTCTACATCGCCGACGGTTCGGTCATGCCCGGCCCGGTCGGTCCAAATCCGAGCCTGACGATTGCGGCCCTCGCCGATCGCTTCGCCGACCGGATCGTCGAGCAGAGAGGAGCGCAAGGATGAGTGAGAACGGGAACCACCAGAAGAAGCGCTCGCTAATCCTGGCCGGAGGCGGTGTCAAGGTCGCCTTCCAGGCGGGCGTGCTGCAGGTCTGGCTCGACGAAGCCGGCCTGATGTTCGATCACGCAGACGGGGCGAGCGGCGGGGTCTTCAACCTCGCGATGTACTGCCAAGGCATGAGCGGCACCGAGATCGCCGACAACTGGCGCAAGCTCTCGCCGGTCGTCGGTGTGGACTTTAACTGGGAGCACTACGCAAAGCTCTTCTACGCCGAGTCGCTGTTTACGCTCGACCGGTACAGGAAGAACGTCTTCCCGGAATGGGGCCTGAACTGGGAGCGGATCCGCGCCTCCCAAAAGGAGGCCACCTTCAACGTCTACAATTTCAGCAAGCACGAGCTGGAGGTGCTCATGCCCGAGGAGATGTGCGAGGACTACCTGGCCGCCTGCGTCTCGCTCCCGATGTGGTTCCCACCGGTAGTCATAAACGGCGATACCTACATCGACCCAGTCTTCGTAATTGACGCCAACCTTGAGGAGGCGATCCTGCGCGGCGCTGATGAACTCTGGGTGATCTGGACCGTTAGCGAGCGTGGCGAGTGGAATGACGGCTTTATTGCCAACTATTTCCAGATCATCGAGACCAGCGCCAACGGGCACTTCAAGAGGATTGTGCAGCGGATAGAGGAGAACAACGCCGCGATCTCAAGGGGTGAACCCGGGGAATTCGGCCGCTACATAGAGCTGAAGATCCTAAAGGCGGAGGTGCCGCTCCACTACCTGATCAACCTCAGCTCCGACCGTCTCCGGGAGGCGGTGAACCAGGGTGTGCAGGCGGCGCGGGCGTGGTGCGTGGAGCAGGGAATTCCGTTGGACAGCGCTGACGGTCCCAAGCCCGAAGACCCCACCAAGCTGCGCTTCACCGAGGAGATGAAGGGCTACGTAACCTTCGGAGAGACCGACTACGACGCAGGCCTCAGAAAGGGGCGCGAGAGCGACACGTTCATAATGTTCCATCTCACTATCGAGGTGGACGGTGTAAGTAACTTCGTCGCTGACCCGGAGCACGAGGCCTTCGCCGAGGGCTACATAAAGTGCGAGAAGCTCGGCGGTGAGCTGCCGGTGGAGAAAGGGGTCTTCAACCTCTTCGTGGATAAAGAAGACCCGAGTCGCAAGCGAATGCTCTACCGCCTCTTCTTCCGCGACAGTGACGGTCACCCGCTCACGCTCAGCGGCTTTAAGGTGGTGGAGGACGATCCCGGCTTCGATCTCTGGGCCGATACCACGACCCTGTTCACCCGGATACTGCAGGGCCACGTGGGACCCGAGGAGGAAGTTCAGGCGGAAGTCGTGGCATCGGGGATTATCCAGATCCACCTGCTCGACTTCTTCAGGCAACTGACGACCTTCCAGACAGAAGGACCCACTCCCGCAGATAGAGCCTCGGCTCTAGTTCGGTTTGGCAGGCTCTTCCTCGGCGACCTGTGGGACGTTTACGCCCGACGTGTGCTCTCCTCGAGCCCCTTTTGATGGCAGGTGAGGAGTAATTGTGGTGGTAGAGGGGATGCTTTCTAGAATCGCGGGTGAGCGGGAAGTCGGAGTTATTGTGAGGAGGGGCAAGGGGTCCGCCCTGTCAGGTAAGAGCAAGGAACGAGCGCTTGCAGAATCTACCGACATGGATCCGGTAGCGGGTGCCGTGGACGTAGAGGTCCCGCTCTCGACGCTTTGGGAGGCTTTTACCCGTGCCGATCTCTGGCCCCGGTGGAACGAGTGCATGCTGTGGGTCAAAAACCGGGAACTGGTCGCGGGACAGCAGTTGCTTTGGGCCTTCCGTCCGATACGCCGATGGTATCCCTACATACTGCCAGCTATAGCAAAGATCGTAGTGGTCAAAGACAAACGCCGGATGACGTGGGAGGTTGCGGCCCTCCCAGGATTCTACGCCCATCATACCTACCATATGGAGGATCTGGGAGAGGGGCGTACCCGCTTTGGCTCCTGGGAGAAGGCGATGGGCCGAACCTTCCGATTAACAAAGTGGTTCTGGATACCCCACTTCATCTTCGTTAAGGATCGTTCATTAGAAGGTGCCAGTTTTCTCGAGGAGATTTATCGCCGCGAAGGCCGGATAGACGAGCCTACTTTACCTAGACGTTACCGCAAGCTCCTGAAATCTCTACTCCTCCTTCTGCTTCCAGTGCTCACCGGGGCGGCGGCTCTTTGGTGGTTCTACAACTCTTATGTACGGCAGAGAGTTGTAGAGCTCGCGCCCGGCGTCTATGCGGTATTAGGCGGTGGAGGCAACTCTCTAGTCGTCAAGGGCGGAGAAGAAGTTCTGTTGATGGATCCCAAGTTTCCCCCGGCTTCGAGGTGGTTGCGCGACTGGATCGCCGAGAACTTGGACGCTCCGGTAAAGAAGATCGTGAACACCCACTACCACTACGACCACACCCAGGGCAATGTGCTCTACTCTGAGGCAAGCATCTTCGCTCACGAGAACGTGCCGGATCTCATGTTGGCTCTCGACAACGAGTTCAACAGCAGCGAGTGGTGGGCGAACCACCGGGGCAGCTTGCCCACCGAGAAACTCGGAAGGGGAGAGCATCACCTGACTGTCGGTGACCAGGAAGTCGTGCTGACTCATCCGGGTCGGGCACACACCATTGGCGACCTAGTACTCCACTTACCCAGAGATAACATTGTAGCCACGGGGGACCTCGTCTTCAGCGGACACTACCCGTTTCTTGACAGGGGAGAGGGGGGAGTTTCGTTCCCGGAGTCGATCGAGTCCGTTCGGAGCCTCGCCGACAGGTACCCGGAGGCGGTTTTCCTGCCGGGACATGGCCTCCCGGTCCGGGCTAACGAGTTGCGCCGCCACGCGGGCTACCTGGAGTTCCTCTACGAGAGTGTCAAGCACTCCCACAGGGCCGGCTTGAGCGAAGAGGAGACTACAAAAGAGATCGACTTGTCGGGGTGGAAGCTCTCTGCCCTGCCATCTTTTCACAACAGGAAGCTCACCTGGGCGACGGCCCGCAATAACGTGCGCTGGATGTACCGAATCCTGGACGTCCGCAACGGAAAGGATCGCCGATATGCCCGCTGACGACGGTCGCGACATCGTTATCATCAGCGACCTGCATATGTCAGCCGGTCGTGATGAGCGTACCGGCACCTTCGATCGTAACGAGGATTTCTTCTACGACGGAGCATTCGGACGCTTCGTGGATCACTTGATCGAGCGTGCCCGGGAGGAAGAGCGGCGGTGGAGGTTGGTAATCTTGGGCGACTTCGTCGACTTCCTGCAGGTCAACCCTTATAGGTTTTCTGGTCACGAAATCGGGGACACCTCGAGCGAGAGCACCCTCGTGAAGCTGGAGATCATAGCCCGGGGTCACAAGGCTGTGTTCAAAGCATTAGGCAACTTTATCAAAGAAGGACATCTACTCGACATCGTACTCGGCAATCACGACGTCGAGTTCGTCTGGCCCGACGTTCAGAAACTCTTTAGGGAGTTGGTCTCCAGATATGCTGGTTCGGATGTCGGCGGCAGCATAGCTTTCCACCGTTGGATCTTCTACGTACCCGGCGTTGTGTATGCTGATCATGGCCATCAGTACGACGCCCGGAACTCTTTCATAAACCCGCTCAGCCCCTTCTTGCCTCCGGAGAACAAGAAGATCGAGTTGCCGCTGGGCTCCTTCTTCGTGCTCTACCTGTTCAACGAAATAGAGCGGGGCGACCCTTTCGCGGACAATGTCAAACCGTCCACGCTCTACATCAGGTGGGCGCTGCGCCACCACCCGCAGCAGGCTCTCAAGGCGCTCCGGCTGTACCCCGAATTTTTCCGTCGAGTAATGGAGAAGACGGGACCTCCAACTGCGAACCCAGAAGCCCAAGTGAAGGATCGCAGGGAAACATTGCGACACTACGCCCAGCAGATTGGATTATCGGTGGCCACGGTCGAGGAGATCGATCGCCGGCTCGCCAGGATACCGACGGTGCGCGAAGAACTAAGGCAGTTCGAGGCCCTGCTGCGGTCGGTCGGATTGGGAGGTCCGTTGCTAGCCGCAGGACTTGAAGGCTACCGGGTATTCAGGAGGCTGTGGTCTGGAGATCGCTTACCCCGAACGCAGAGCGCCGAGACTGGACTTCTGATCACGCATGATGAGCAACCTGAAGTGCCCGGTACTCAGTCGAATAACTATCTTTTTACCACCGCTCGGGAGATCCATGACCTTCTGTTGAAAGACGGTCAGGGCGTGCCGGCCTATATTTTCGGACACACTCACAACGCCGAGCAGTTCCCGATCAGCGAAGGTGAAGCTCGCTACTTCAACAGCGGTACTTGGACGCCGCTCATGCCGCACCGCTTCGATTTGCTGACCACTCGTGAGCTCTTTACCTTCGTCGAGGTGACCCGATACCCGTGGCAGCCCGAAAAGGCGGTACCGGAGCTGCTGCTCTGGAACGACGTCGCCAACCGTGCCGAGCCGCTAACGCGTCTCAAGCTCTCCGGACAGCTCTCGGGAGAACCATGATTGCGGGCCTAGTCGGTTCTGCCATTTCGCCATATAAACCGTGACTTTCGGATCCCGAATCGCGGCGCGGGGCCGAGGAAAGGAGTCTGAGACTAAAGGAAGTGTTTACTTGGCAGCACGAATAGGGAGCCTGACGCAGCTTATGTCGAGGGGAGAGGACACTCGAATTGTCGGTAGAGTAGATTACGGGGTCGGGCAGTTTCGCAATCGTACGTAAGACGCTGGGTGCGAGCACTATGGAGGTCTGCGGTGACTCTGATCGCCGACTTACAGGACATGTGTCGATGCCTTGCCGTGGTGCACTCGAAGGTCTAGGCCGGGCACCGCTGCAACACTTCTGCAGAGCGTAGTGTGAATGCTAGCAATAGAAAGCTTACTAGCGGCTAAGGTGGCGACGTAACCGGAAATTGGAGCGTAGGATAAGGTCTCACCTACTTCTCCATTGCAGAGGTATTCTAGGTGCGCTGTCTGTTGCCCAACTCGTATCGTTTACGCACGCGGTAGAGAGCGGTGCCCCTGGTCTCGCTGAAGGTCTTGGCGCATCGCTTGCAACGGTAGCGTCTCTCACGCTGGCTATGGATCATGGTGTGCCCTTGCGTCCGTAGGAGCGACAGCCTCGATTATGACAAATTGCTCGGGCGGGTCCCGCGGCATCCTTGCCGCGGGACCCGCCCTCTTCGCAACTCGACTCTAACCCACTGTTGTGTGGGGTGCTAGCGGTTCAGGGTCTGGTTGCAGATCTGGAGCGCGTTGTTTTGCTGCTCGATCCCCTCTTGGCTCTGGGTTATGCTCTGAACGACGTCCTGGATCTGGTCGACTATAGCAATATTGAGTGCCACAGCAACACCACCACGATCGGCAGCGGCGGCAGCATCTTGTATGGCCCCTATCTGCGCGTTATCGTTCACAGCAGTCTGATCCTGATCCACGTTGCCGCTGTTCACGTTCTGGAGCTGCTGGACACATACGTTGCCCGCACCCGCGGCGTCCACACCCTGGGCGCCCGTAGCGGGACCGCTCGTCTGCTGCGCAAAGGCGGGGG
>Ga0126305_10000391_pt1 | contig 19070 bp, 17 predicted proteins | sample Plot26_FD_92536 | JGI IMG/M metagenome (GOLD analysis project Ga0126305, IMG submission 92536) | Serpentine soil microbial communities from UC McLaughlin Reserve, CA, USA - Plot26 | ecosystem: Environmental > Terrestrial > Soil > Grasslands | place: USA: UC McLaughlin Reserve, Lake County... | reverse complement strand
TGCTGCTTTCGTTGATGTACAGGTATATGGGGCTTCAAAAAAATTATTGGCCGCTTTTCCAGACGCTGAAACATTGGCGCTGATGTATAAACAATTCATTGGCGAAGGAACCTGTTTATTTCTTCCCACATTAGCTACCAACACATTGGATGTTTTTAAGAAGGGTATTGATGCTGTTAGAGAATATTGGAAAAATAATGGTAAAGGTGTTTATGGTTTGCATTTGGAAGGTCCGTGGATCAATGAAATAAAAAGAGGAGCACATGTTAAAGAGTGGATTCATTCTCCCACAGTAAACGAAGTAAATGATTTACTTGAGTATGGAAAGGACGTTATTAAAATGATTACAATTGCCCCGGAAGTTTGCAGTGATGAAGTAATTGAACTTATTCTTTCTTATGATATAATTATTTCTGCAGGGCATAGTAATGCAACCTACAGCGAAGCAATCAATGGCTTCAAAAACGGTATTTCCACCGTTACGCATCTATACAATGCCATGAGTTCCTTACAACACCGGTCCCCGGGGCTTGTAGGGGCTACATTGAATCACGCTACCGTCAGATCAAGCGTTATTCCGGATGGGTATCATGTTGACTATCCCGCCATCTCCATTGCAAAAAAAATTATGGGGGACCGTTTATTTGCAATTACAGATGCTGTTACCGAAACAAGTTCAGGACCATATCGACACCAGTTAGCCGGCGAAAAATTTGAGTGTAATGGAACACTTAGTGGTTCGGCACTAAGTATGCACAAGGCCTTTAAAAATTTAGTGACATATGCAGGTATTGAGGTGGCAGAAGCGCTACGTATGTGTAGCCTGTACCCTGCACAGGTTTTACGTTGTGACCATCAATACGGAAGAATTACCCCGCAGGCAGCAGGGCAATTGTTGGTACTGGACAAACAATTAGAAGTAGCGGAGATAATTACCACTTAGTAAATGGTCGAACGGTATAGTTCTCTTTTCTTCTCCTGGAGTATTGCATAAACCAGCTAATAGTAAACGTCGGGATAATATCGGTGCCAGGTAATAACTCTTCAAGAAAGTTAAATCCACCACCTAAAAAACCCTTTATACCCCCGAATGTTCTCCAATAAATCATGGCAGAAACTGGTGCCCATAGCAGGTCGAAAAACTCGCCAAAAAAAGGCAGGGCAAAACTGCTATAACCGATCAGGTCCATCAGAATACAAAAACCCAACGAGGGCAAGGGCTTTTGCTTCACAGGATAATACTTTGTTTTAGAGGGAGATAACTTTGTAATTCCTTTGAAAAAAAGTTTTTTCAATTTTCAAAAGCGCTGCGGTTTTTTCCACAACAATAGTATTGACGAAAACACAGGTTCAACAGTTGTATGGCATGTTTCTTTATGAATTTTTTTTGAATTGAAAGGTAAGATCCATATTGGTACGTCCGGCTGGAGCTACAAGCATTGGAAGGGAATTTTTTACCCACCCAAATTGAAGACAACAGAATGGATAAGCTTCTATTGCCATCATTTCAATGCAACGGAGATCAACGGGAGCTTTTATAAGTTGCCATCAGCAGAAACTGTAATTGAATGGAAACAAAAAGTGCCCCGGGATTTTGTATTCTGTCCAAAAATGAGTCGTTTCCTCACGCATATGAAAAAATTGAACGATCCGGAAGAGCCCTTAGAACGTTTTTTCGGAATTTTCAAACCCATGCAGAAAATGATGGGACCAGTTTTGTTACAACTTCCAGGGATACTAAAATTCAATTATGACAAGGCAGAACATTTATATCGTTTATTACATACGAGATATAAAAAATACGAGTTCGTAATGGAAGTGAGGCATTCTACCTGGCTCGAAGAAAAAAGTCTTACACTAATGGCTAAATACAACATTGGTTTAGTGATTTCCCAATCAGGCGAACAATTTCCCTATTCTGAAATGATAACTGCAAAAAATATTTACATCCGCTTTCACGGTCCAAAGGAATTGTACGCTTCTTCCTATTCTGATAAAATGTTGGATGAATTTGCAAGTAAGTTTCGGAAATGGCAAAACCAGGGACATACACTGTGGGTTTTCTTTAATAATGATATTCATGGATATGCCATTAAGGATGCTAAAAGGCTGTTGAAGCTAGTGAACAAATAAAAAGCAGCGAGTAAATCGCTGCTTTTTATAATTTGTTTTCAAAGGTCATCATCTTCGTCAGGATCATCATCTGCTTTAATCACAAGATCATCTTCATCTATGTCCTCTTCGTCTAGTTCATCTTCCAGTTCCACATCATACTCTTCTTCATCGCCGCTCAATTCATCTTCATCGCCCAGGATCAGATCTTCTTCCTTTTCTTCATCATCGTCGTCTTCATCAGGTAAGCTATAGTTACCATTCACAGGGTGGATTTCGGGACTGGTAGATAATGGCCGCTCTACAAAAATGCGTTGGGAAGTGCGGCCAACCGTGTCAAATTGCTCATCCAATTCATTTCGTTCATTCAATGCATCTTGCATATTATGCCTTTGTTGTACTAGTTAAAAAGGCATGCCAAAATACTTTTCCCAATAAAAACTACAAATTCAGGCCTTTATACTTTACTGTAAAAAATATAGAATTATCCCGTTGAGGATTTTTTTGCCAGCATATCGCTGTATGACTCAGCTATGAATTGATCTTCTGTAATTTCGAACAACCGAATATAATAATTGCACTGCTCTTTTAATTTTTCCATTCCAATGGTGCCGTCTTTATCAATAGCTTCAACTTCAACAAAGCTTCCTAATTCATTTACATAGTCAAAATGAAATTTTACGTTTTCGATGAAGTAAATCTTTCTTTGTTTGCCCACAATCAATTTAATGTCTAATGCTTTTGTCAAAACCTCTTTTAAGTTTTTATCAGGTTGATGTTGATATAATGTTACGGTTGATTGCTTTGCACCTTTGCGATTTACCCTGTAATAGTGAATCAGCGAATTTTCAATAGTTCCTTCGCGAAGTTTTAGCCGGCCATTGGCTACCTTGAAATAGGTATCCACCTGATTATCCACTCCAATAAATAATGGACTTAATTCTTTAAGTTTTGATTCGACCCTTTCAATATTGTCACATCTGGCCTTGAATTCGTAATTGATGTGCATAGTTTTTTGTGCAAATAACCTACTAATGGCATAATTTTTTGGATTTTTGCAGCAAAATTGTCTTATGAAAAGACATAGTTTCATTTGCTTTCTTTCATTTGCGGTTCTTTTTACTTCGTGTGTTTCCCAGAAAAAATATAAAGCTGCACTAACCAGGGAGGAAGCCCTGAACGCAAAAAATGTTGAATTAGGCAATACGATTACTGATCTACGTAACCAGGTAGCCTTGCTTCAAACCGACAACGCCAAACTGGTGAAACAAATTGACGATGCTTTAAAGAAGGCATCGGATGCAACAGGTCTGGCTAATATGACACAGAAAGAACTGGATGCTGAACAAAAAAGATTGTGGGATTTGCGAAAGCTTTTGCAACAACAGCAGGAAGCAGTGGAAAACCTTCGCAAAAAGATGTCTGATGCGTTGGTAGGGTTCAACTCAAACGAATTACAGGTGTTTGTAAAAAATGGGAGAGTATATGTTAGCCTTCAGGAAAATTTGTTATTCCCATCAGGAAGTGCGGTTGTAAACCCCAAAGGAAAGCAAGCCCTTGGTACGTTAGCGCAAGTACTGAATGTAAACCCTGATATTAATGTTGTTGTAGAAGGACATACTGATTCCATTCCTATTCGCGGTAAGTATGAAGACAATTGGGCTTTGAGCGTTTCAAGAGCAACTTCTATTGTTCGAATATTAACTGATACCTATAAGGTGGACCCTGTGAGAGTAGTAGCCAGCGGCAAAAGTAAATTTGAACCTGTTGATAGCAATGAAACACCCGAAGGTCGCCAACGAAATAGACGCACGGAAATTATACTTGCGCCCAAGCTGGATGAGTTAATGCAGTTATTACAGCAAAAGCCAGTTGGAGAAACGGGCACATAGAATTCGGTGCGTATCGATCAATTTCTAAAGCATTACTCATGGAAAATCTTTTTTCAACGAACATGGCCATCAATAATGAAAATGTGAATTATCGTGTATTCTTTGACAATGAGAACTATGTTTTCCAGTCGCAGTCAGGTAAAGCATTTCCAACCTTTTCCCTCAAAAGAGAACATGATGAATGGCATAATGTGGAGACCTTGCCTGCTGATCTAAAGGAACAAGCCATTGATGCTCTGGAAAAATATCTATACAAACAACATTGATCAACCTTTTATTGAAATGCATCAGCGGGCATCATAGATTTTAAGTCAGTAAACTTCCAAAGCAACATCCATATTGCAGTGGCCAGAAACCATCCAAACAGAGAGGAATAGATTTTATCTCTTCTATTTGCATTTGCAAATACGACATAGAATATAAAAGCAAACATTCCGAAAAGGAGACTAATAACAAAACTTGGCCAGTGTAAATGAAACGTTGAGTTCTTCATATTAATAATTCACTACCTGTTCTTCAATAGTTTCTGGAATTTCTCTCCACTCATATTGTTGGTTGCGTAGTTGCGGTTCAAAACCGGCTTCTTTGATAGCCTCCTGTATGCTTCTGTACGTGAAACGATGCGGAGCGCCAGCAGCACTCACTACGTTTTCCTCTATCATAATAGAACCAAAATCATTGGCACCGGCATGCAGGCATAGCTGAGCGGTTTGCTTACCAACTGTAAGCCATGAGGCTTGTATATTTTTGATATTGGGAAGCATGATACGGCTAATTGCCACCATGCGAATATATTCTTCCGGGGTCACTAAATTTTGTACACCACGAATTTTTACCAATAAAGTATCAACATCCTGGAAGGTCCATGCAATAAAAGCAAGGAACCCTTTTGCATGTTCGGGCTTCTTTGCCTGCACTTCACGAATCTTTATTAAATGTTCGAAGCGTTCCTGAATGGTTTCAACATGACCAAACATCATGGTTGCAGATGTGGTGATGTTTAGCTTGTGTGCTTCGTGCATTATGGCTAACCACTCATCTGCTCCGCATTTTCCTTTTGAGATTAGTCTTCTAACCCTGTCAACCAAAATCTCGGCACCGGCTCCTGGCAATGAGTCCAAACCTGCTTGTCTTAATGCGAGCAATACTTCCCGATGATTACTTTTTTCAAGCTTGGTGATATGCGCTACTTCCGGCGGGCCAAGGGCATGCAATTTTATTGTTGGAAATTCCTGTTTAATCCGGCGGAATGTGTTTACATAAAAATCAAGTCCCAGTTCTGGATGATGGCCTCCCTGTAGAAGCAACTGGTCACCACCATACCGTAATGTTTCTGTGATCTTTTTTCTATAGGTAGGCATATCAGTTATATAAGCCTCCGCATGTCCAGGGATCCTGTAGAAATTGCAAAATTTGCAGTTAGCAATACACACATTTGTGGTATTAACATTACGGTCTATCTGCCAGGTGACCTTGCCATGGGGAACCTGTTTTTTTCTTAATTCATTAGCCACATACATTAACTCCGTCAAAGGAGCATTCTCAAATAGAAACATGCCTTCCTCCAAGGAAAGAAACCGGAAGTGTAACGCTTTATCATAAAGTGCAGAAAGATTCATAAGGCCACAAAAATACGACGTCTCAACATCATTGAGGATGAGCGGCATCATAAGCACGTAGGCTTACCATAATTTTAATAGATTCTTTTTATTGCAAGTTTTACATGAACTATCTTGTTATCGAAAGCTGCCAAATCACATGAGACGACTGCTTTACAGCGCCTTGCTAATAATAGCTTGCTTGTCTGCTTTTGCACAGGAGGAATTTGTTGAGCCATCTAAATTTCTCACCAAGTTTCCTTTTATTCAAATGACGGGAGGTGTTGTTATCATGCAGGCACGTTTCGACTCCTTTTCTGACACCCTGAACTTTATATTGGATACCGGAAGTGGTGGCATTTCCCTGGACTCCACTACGGCAAATTATTTTAAAGTGAAAGGAACTCCGTCCAACAGAACTATTCGTGGAATTGCGGGCATCCGCAATGTCAGTTTTCTAAATAACCGCAAACTTCATTTGCCGGGACTTACCGTTGACAGCCTGAATTTTCACATTAACGATTACTCTATACTCACGGCAGTTTATGGAGAAAAAATTGACGGGATCATTGGCTATTCTGTTTTGAGCCGGTATATCATCAAAATAAATTACGACAGTTCTAATATTGAGTTTTGGACAAGAGGGTTGTATAAATATCCACGCGGGGGTTATTTGCTAAGACCCATTATAAATTCCACACCGGTTCAGTCGCTAAGGGTACGGGACGGCAAAACCATTACTGCCAGGTTTTTATATGATATGGGTGCCGGACTGAATATGATGTTGTCAACCGATTTTTTAAAAGATAGTTCCCTGTTGGATAAGAAGAGAAAATTGTATGCAAAGGAAGCCGAGGGTTTAGGTGGAAAGGTGGATATGGCTATGACCGTAATTAAAGAAGTAAGACTTGGTCCCTATAAATTTAAAAATGTACCTGTTTATATTTTTAATGACACGTTTAATATTACGTCTTACCCCTTTTTAGCAGGATTACTGGGTAACGATATTTTGAGACGTTTCAATGTAATTCTTAATTATGACAGACGGGACATTCATCTACTTCCCAACACGCATTTTAATGAGGCTTTTGACTATTCGTACACAGGTATTGAACTTTATTACATTGATGGAAAAATAATTATTGGTGACGTGGCCAAAGGTTCTCCTGCCGAAGTAGCGGGAATAAAGGAGGAAGATGTTGTAGTTGCCGTGAATAAAAATTTCAGTCAAAATTTGCAGCAATATAAAGCTGCTATTCAATCTACCGGGGAACGTTTACTAATAATTGTGCAACGGAATGGGGAGCTTATTCAATTTAACATGAAAGTGAAAAGCATCCTTAAAAGAACTAAGGTCCGATAACACTGCGGTCAATTCAATAGGTTTATATTCCCGTTTTCAGATACTTTTGCAAGCCGATGCGTCTCATCGGCATTTTGAATTTAAACTTAAATCAGTGGTCAATTTTGAACGTTTTAGTTTATCAAATGGATTAAGAGTGATTGTTCACCGTGATACGTCCACGCCTATGGCTGTTGTGAATGTTATGTATGATGTAGGCGCAAAGGATGAAGATCCGAATAAAACGGGCTTCGCTCATTTGTTTGAGCATTTGATGTTCGGTGGTTCAATCAATATTCCCGTTTATGATGAGCCTTTGCAAATGGCGGGAGGGGAAAACAATGCCTACACAACCAATGATCTTACTAATTACTATATCCAACTGCCTGCAGAAAACTTAGAAACGGCTTTCTGGTTAGAAAGCGATCGCATGTTATCGTTGGCGTTTACTGACAGTAGCCTGGAGGTACAGCGTAAGGTGGTTTGCGAAGAATTTAAGGAACACTATCTTAATAAACCTTATGGCGATGTTTGGTTGAAGCTTCGCGACCTGGCGTATGATGTTCATCCTTACCGCTGGATGACCATTGGCAAGGAATTATCACATATAGAAAATGCGAAGTTGCAGGATGTGAAAGATTTCTTTTTCAAACATTATCGACCTGTAAACGCAATCTTGGTTGTTGCCGGTAATGTAACTGTAGAGCAGGTAAAGGTTCTATCCGAAAAATGGTTTGGTTCTATTGAAGAGGGACAAAAATATTCACGTAACCTGCCTGAGGAGCCTAAACAAACCAAAGCAAAAAAACTTGAAGTAAAAGCAGAGGTCCCTTTAGATGCCTTGTATAAATGTTGGCATATATATTCCAGAATGGATCATCGCTATTATGTGTCCGATCTAATTTCGGAAGTGTTGGGCGGTGGGGGTTCATCAAGGTTATTTCAATCACTGGTAAAGGAGAAAAAATTGTTTAGCAATATCGAGTGTTATCATTTTGGAACAACAGATGCCGGACTTCTTACCATTGAAGGAAAATTAGTTAAGGGTGTAAAAATGGATGATGCCGAAGCTGCGATAAATAAAGAATTAGAAAAATTGAGACAAGAGAAAATCAGCGAAGACGAATTACAGAAAGTTAAGAATAAAACAGAAAGCATGATTGCTTTTGAAGATATGAGCTTGATGAATCGCGCCAATAGCCTTGCATATTATGAATTGTTGGGCGACGCCACCCTGATGAATACGGAATTGGATCGTTATAATAAAGTTACTGTTGAAGATATTCAACAGCTAAGCAATGAAATTTTTACCGTAGAAAACAGTAGCACTATTTGGTATTTATCGAAGAATTAATAACGAATTATACAATTACTATGGAAACAATAAAACCACTACTCAATAGAAAACAACCGCCCATTATTAAAGATGCAGTGGAATTTGATCTGAAATTAAAGCCCTGCGAAAAACATGTTTTAAACAACGGTGCCGAAGTATTTGTAATTGATGCTGGTGCAGAGGAGGTTTTACAACTGGAATGGGTGTTTTATTCAGGTAATTGGTTTGAAGATAAAAACCTGGTTGCTGCCAGCACTAATTTTTTGTTGAAGAATGGAACCTCAAAGAAGAACGCCTTTCAACTGAACGAGCATTTTGAATATTATGGATCTTACGTAAACCGCAATTGTTATAATGAAACAGCTACAGTTTCACTTCACTGTCTCAGTAAACATTTGGAAGTTTTACTTCCAGTGGTAAGAGAAATGCTTATTGACTCAATTTTTCCTGAAGAAGAGATTAGCATCTACAAACAAAACATGAAGCAACGGCTGAATGTGAATTTGAAAAAAAGTGATTTTGTTGCAGGGCGGCTGATTGATGCTTATTTATATGGAGAAGGACATCCTTATGGGCGGTATACAAAGTTTGAAGACCTTGACAGCATTAATCGTGACGAGGTTCATAATTTTTACAAACAATATTATCAAAACGGAAAGTTTCTTGTGTTTGTTGGGGGCAAAGTGCCTTCAAACCTTTTTTCGTTGCTGAATCAATATTTTGGTGATTTAAGTTGCCAACCTGTTTCTATTGATGATCTGCCTTCACATCCTGCCTCAGAAAAAAAATACCGGGTAACAAATGATCCACATGGTGTTCAGGGCGCTATTCGCATGGGTATTTTATTTCCTAACCGTCACCATCCCGATTTTATAAAGGCCCAGGTATTAAACAATGTATATGGAGGTTTTTTTGGATCGAGGTTGATGAGCAATATTCGCGAAGAGAAGGGCTATACCTATGGAATTTTTAGTTATCTGGAAAATCATATTCAACAAAGCGCATGGATTATTAGCACAGAAGCTGGGAGGGATGTTTGTGAACCTACAATTGCCGAAGTGTATAAAGAAATGGAAATCCTGCGTAATGAACCTGTTGATGATGAAGAGCTGCTTCTTGTACGCAATTACATGATGGGTTCTATCCTTGGCGACCTCGACGGTCCCTTCCATATCATCAGTCGTTGGAAAAATATTATTTTGAATGGACTAGATGAAAATTATTTTTACGATCAGATTGAGACCATAAAAAAAGTTTCTGCTACGGAATTGCAGGAACTGGCAAACAAATATTTGGTTGCCGACAATTTTTATGAACTGGTAGTAGTATGAGTTAATCAAAACGACAACTACAAAAAATGATTCAGATAACAGAAATAGAATGTGTTAATCATTTAGCGACGCTAGAGAGTACTTGTTGAAGTAATAAAACAGGCTAAAAAAACAAAAGCCCGACCATAGGGTACGGTGGGCTTTGTCATCCATCCTTGTTTGCGTCCAAATCAGTCGTTTAATATATTCGAGCTATGCAGGTAACCTTTCAATGGATAATAAATGAACAAACAAGTACCATTTTTTATTAGTGAAATTACTTTTGATGCATATCGTGCAGGAACAGCAGGGCACCCAAAACTTCTGCCCATTTTTCCACCTAACCATTCATCGCCAATATAGGTAGCGCCATGAACCACAATTGCTCTTGATTCGGCCCTGTCATTAAATCCTCTGTCCTGTCCGGTTAATTTCAGCGACAATCCATGCGTGCCAGAATAAGTTCCTTTGGTTACATAAAATCCCAGGCTACTTTGTAAGGACCTGGGACGATTTGAAAATTTTTGTGCATAGAGATTGCCTGAATTTTTTCCATGTGCTACGTAAGTATTCAAAAGCACCTTGAAATTACTTATGTCAATTATGTACAAACGTTTGTTATCGGACGGTTGGCTAAAATCGCAAACTGTTAAAATGTTTGGATTTGAAATTTTTCCTTTTTTTAAAAGATTCTGTTGCCCCTTGTATGCATACCTCAAAGCATCTTTCTTCATACCCATTCGATCCAGGTGCAAACTATCATACAATAAATTGCTGTAAAATTCAGCATTTGATGCGTCGGCAGTGTTGTGATCGGTATAAGTTATTGTGACCGGACGTTCGGAATTACCTGCCTTTACCACTGGAAGCAGTAAACATGAACAAAGAAGACAAATAAAGGATAATGGCAAATAAACCTTTCTCACTCTTTAAGATTTTTCGGGAATTATGGAACGATGTCATTGTGAAAATATTATGCTCGTGACCGAGTTGCAAATGATACTAAGAAAATTTTAAGAAATTAGGTAGAACAGCTCTTATGTGAAAGGACTATTCCGTGGTTTTTTTACCTGGTTGTTCGTTATTTTACTCTTCGCATTTCTCTTTTCTTTACTATGAATTCTGAAGAATAAATTCTAAGTAATAACAAAAACATGGAAATTAATAATGGTCCAAAGATGAGACCGATAAATCCGAATAATTGAATTCCTACGATCACTCCAAAAATAGTAATGAGCGGATGGATATCGCCAAGACGTTTATTTAATAGAAGGCGAAAGACATTATCTACTAATCCAATAACTCCAAATCCCCAAACAGCCATGGCAATGCCTTTTCCTGTTTCGCCTGAAACAAACAACGAAACTGTTAAGGGAACATAAATTAATGCAGCTCCCACCACGGGCATCATGGCAGCAACGCATGTTGCTACAAACCACAACCATGGTTCATTAATGCCGATAATTAAATATCCAATTAAACCTATAACGCCCTGAATCAAGGCAATTAGTGGAATACCGATGGTATTTGATACAACCATTACCCTTACTTCTCTTCCAATCAATTCAACATTACCATCCTTTAAGGGAATGTATTCATATACAGCTTCTTCCATTCGTCGGCCATTCACCAACATAAAATAGAGAATGAAATACATAGCGCCGATCAGGGCGAGTGTATTCATGGTAACTCCTAAAACTTTTGGAAGCAGTTGGGCCAGATAAGATCCTAACTGATCGATGTTTTGAGGTTTGACAAGAACATAGCCAGTCTGGTCTTTGATTTGATCTGCAAATTTTTTGAGTGAATTTAAATATTCACTTGAATGCGTTACGATATCCGCAATTTTGGAATACATGATATTGCCAAGAATGCCAATGGGTACAAGAATAACAAAGAACGAGAGTAGCATTAAAATCCAGGCAGCACTGGCTTTTTTCCACCCTCTGTTTTCTGTGAGATAAAACATCCTTTTGCGCATCAGCACATAAAAAGTGACAGCGCCCAAAAAAGCGGAAGAAAAAAACCATAGTTGCCTGAACAATACAATGCCCAGGAAAACAATAGCTGCAATAAAAAATATCTGTCGTAATAAATTAGTATCGATCGTGTTGTTAGGGTTGCTGTTCATAGAAGCCAATCTTCGTTGAAATTACTAAAGGCAGTTAGAACAATAAATTTTTATACCACAACCGATTTCCATTTGCCTTTTTTGAAAAGAATATAAGCTGCTATTGCAATAAGTGTTTCTGCGACAGGAATAGAAATAAACGATCCTATGGCTCCCATGTCAAACCATTTTGTCAACAAAAAAGCAAATGGTATTTGAAACAACCAGAAGCCGCATAGATTTATGAGTGTTGGCGTTCTGGTATCGCCTGCACCATTTAAGGCGTTTACCATTACCATTCCTATTCCATAAAATATGTAACCACAACCTATGATACGCAACGCTAGCGTTCCAATTTCATGGACTTTGGGATCATTTGTAAAAACACCAATAATCGGGTTAGCAAAAAAGATGAAAAATAACATAACTCCCGCCATGAAGATGGCATTATACTTCGCGGTCAACAAAACACTTTGCTCGGCTCGTTCAGGTTGTTTTGCTCCCAGGTTTTGTCCTACCAGCGTTGCTGCAGCATTGCTCAGGCCCCACGCAGGCAAAATGAAAAACACAACATTTCGCAAAGCCACCTGGTAACCGGCTGAAGCCGCAGTTCCACCGGTGTTTGCCACCAAAGCTGCTAAAACAATCCAGCTTCCAGAAGCAATTAAAAATTGAAACGTTGCAGGCCAGGCGATAACGATCAAAGTTTTCATTAGTGGCCAGTCGAACTTGAAATGTCTGGCTTTGATATGAATGCTGCCTGAGCCTTTCAATAAATGATAACATTGATAGGCAACGCCTATTCCTCTGCCAATGGTTGTAGCAATAGCTGCACCTTTTAGCCCCATTCCCTCAATTGGACCAGCTCCATAAATCAAAAGAGGACATAAAACAATATTACACATACTGGCTAACCACAAGCTTCGCATAGCGATAGCTGCATTTCCTGCACCACGAAAAATTCCATTGATCATAAAAAGTAAGATGATCACTACACTTCCACCCAACATGATTTGTGTGAACGCAGCACCATCTCTGATTACTTCCTTGCTCGCACCCATAATACCTAAAATTTTAGGCGCTAATAAAATCCCTGCTATACTAATAATAATTGTAACTAACAGCGAAAGGATCATTGTTTGCATGCCTGCATGGGCGGCTTCATCTTCGTTTTTTTCGCCGATACGACGGGCCACCATAGCCGTTGCGGCCGTGCTCAACCCAATAGCTATTGAATAAACAATTGTTACCACCGACTCAGTTAGTCCAACAGTGGCAATGGCGTTTTCACCAAGTTTTCCAACAAAAAACATATCTACAACAGCAAACACTGATTCAAGACTCAATTCCAATATCATTGGAATTGCTAATAAAATAATAGCATGACGAATACTACCCTTTGTGTAGTCATATTGGTCGCTTCGTAATGAACGCCTGACCAACGACCACAGCTTAAAAAATTTATTTGAAGAGGTAATTACCTGCGACATAAGAAAATCGATTAAAAGTTAGATAAAAAGCAAATCAATGGCGTTTGCCATTAAGAAATTGTCAACGAAGTTGGGCCTTAAATGATGGTCGACCCTCGAAGATTTTCATATGCCTATGCTTAAGAGAGCACGAAAATAATTGATTTGACTTAACGGGCAAAGACATTGATCTATTTTCCGATAAACTGCAGATATTGCTGTATGAACTGTTGTTTTTGTTTTCTACGGTATTGCATAATAAAGCGGGGATGTGGTAAAGGCGTGATTTCTTCAAACCATCCAAAGCGTTGATTTAAGGAGCTTAAGTATTTGAAATTTTTTTCGCCTCCAATTGCCAGGCAATTTTTCCGATCGACATTGAAATCAAGAAGCTGTTCTAAATTCTTAACTATGAACGGTTCTACTATTTTCACCAACTCCTTATCATCGTAATAATTTATGTTTTTGCCCTGTTTAATAAATCCAAGGGGACATACAGAACCAATAAAAAATCGTGAGTAAAATTTTTCGGTTCCTCCATAAGCGGCAATCATATCATAAATGAATTCCGCAGATAGTTCCGTTTGTTTTTTGAAGTAATGGTCAATTCCGCAAAACTCTTTTAATTGTTTGGGAGCAGTAAAATTCACACCTGTAACACCAGCACCAAACCTGCCTGGATTTATACCCAGTAATAGCCTTCGTGGTTTATTATCGTTATAATATTTGTAAAGAAAAGATTCAAATATTTTCATTACTACCGCATCTTGCTGTGGAAAAAGCCATTCAATATCGTTGGGTAATTGTTTTGGCGGTTTCAATTGGCTATAGAAAAAAAGCAGGTTTTCTGCCCAGATTTTCATTTGATAAAGAAACAACTTTATCAATTGCCAGGTAAAATGGCCGGGCGAAGCCGGCCAAATTTCATCCACCTCAGATTACTACTATATCTCGTTGTCAATTCTTTGCAACAAAGGCTTAAAAAGGTGTATTTGTGTTTGGCTTAAATATCCCACCTGTTTTGTATTGAAAAAATCCCCCTTTGTGTAACATTTTTCTAAACAACCATTATCAATTCTACGTTTGTCCCCGAAATGAAATTGACCAACAACAGATAAAACAACTTTTATGAGAATACTTTTTTCCCTTTTGGTTTTGGTGACATCCTTCGCCTCCCAGGCTCAACAGGTAACCGGTTTAGCTAAAGACGCTGATGGCAAAGTTCTAAACGGTGTAACCATTAGCTTATTAAAAGATACAGGAAGAGCCATCCTTAAATATACTGTTACAAAAAATAGCGGCATTTATGCTTTTGATAATGTAGCCTCAGGTAAATATCGTATCAGCGCAAGCCACGTTGGATTTGCTCCAGCCGTTTCACCAGTTTTTGAAGTAAGCGGTGATAACGCATCCGGACCAGAATTGAAGCTGGCAAAGGCATCAGGTCAGATGAGCAGTGTAACGGTTACCGCGGCAAAACCTATTGTAGAAGTAAAAGCAGATAAAACAATTTTAAATGTGGAAGGAACTATCAACTCTGTAGGTAGCGATGCATTGGAATTACTGCGTAAATCACCGGGAGTAATGGTTGATAAAGATGAAAACCTGAGCGTAAATGGTAAAAATGGAGTACAAGTGTATATTGATGGCCGCCCGACACCTTTGTCTGGCCAGGACCTTTCCAATTATTTGAAATCGATCCAGTCTACCAGCATAGAGTCTATAGAAATTATTACCAATCCCTCCGCGAAATATGAAGCGGCTGGTAATGCTGGCATTATTAATATTCGTTTAAAGAAAAATAAGTCGCTGGGCACAAACGGGTCGGTTAACGCAGGGGTGAACATTGGGCACTACCCCAAATACAATGGAGGTATTTCTCTAAATCATAGAAATAAGAACATGAATATTTTTGGTAACTATGCTTTTAACAAAGGGAAAAATATTAACCACATTGATTTGTACCGCACTGTGGCCGATAGCCTGTTTGACCAGCATGGTACGATGAAAATGGAAAATGAAAGCCATAACTATAAAGCAGGTGTCGACTTTTTCCTTAATAAGAAAAACGTATTGGGTGTAATGGTTAACGGAACAGTTGCAAAACCTTCTGTATCCAACGACAGCCATACAGACATATCGTACCTGCCTACAGATTCTCTTAATAGAATTTTAGTTGCTGAGAATAGCAGTATTATGAAACGCAACAATGTCAACCTGAACGTAAACTATACTTATACGGGCGCAGATGGAAAAAGCTTAACGCTGAACGCAGACCATGGTTATTACGATATCAGTACCAATCAACTTCAGCCAAACTTTTATTATGATCCTTCGGGAATAAACCTTACTAAAAGCGTGATTTCAAGAATGATTTCACCAACCAATATTTATATCAATTCTTTGAAAGGCGATTGGGAACAAAATTTTAAGAAAGGAAAATTGGGTTATGGTGGTAAGGTTGCTTTCGTAAAAAGCGATAACGATTTCCAGAATTATGACCTAAACGGATCAAATGAAGTTTTAAACACTGATAAGAGTAATCTTTTTACCTATAAAGAAAACATCAATGCTGCTTATGTGAATTATAACCGTCAATTCAAAGGTGTAATGGTCCAAGCCGGTGCAAGGCTTGAAAACACTATTGCCAAGGGGAATTCGTCAGGGGTAAAGGATAATAAAGAGTGGGAAGATGGTTTTGATCGCAATTACTCTAATGTTTTTCCGAGTGCCGCCGTTACGTTCAATAAAAATCCAATGAGCCAGTTCGGAATTAGTTATAGCAAACGTATCGACCGCCCGGCATACCAGGATCTTAATCCGTTTGAATTTAAGTTGGATGAATACACTTTCCAAAGAGGTAATGTTGACCTGAAACCGCAATACACAAACAGTATTGGAATATCACACACGTATAAATATCGACTCACTACTTCACTAAATTACAGCCACGTAAAAGATATGTTTGCTCAATGGATCGATACAACTGAAAAATCAAAAGCTTTTATACAAAAAAAGAATTTGGCTCAGCAGGATATTATAAGTTTCAATGTTAGCTATCCGTACCAGTACAAATCGTACATGATATTTGCCAATCTTAGCAGCAACTATTCAATGTATAAGGCTGATTTTGGTCCAGGAAGGGAAGTTGACCAGGATGCATTCGGTTTAAACTTGTATGTACAGAACAGTTTAAAATTTGGCAAGACAAAAACATGGACTGCGGAACTAACCGGGTTTTATGTAGCACCAACCATTCAACAAGGTGCATTCCGATCCAATTCTTTATTTAGTCTTGATGCAGGGTTATCAAAGAATTTATGGAAGAATAAAGCAACTATTAAAACTTCGTTTAGCGACATGTTCAACACGCTGCACTTTACCGGTAAACAAGAATTTGTTGGACAAGTGACAAAGATAAAAGCTCAGTGGGAGAGCCAACAGTTAAAGGTAAATTTCGTGTATCGCTTTGGTAGTAATCAAATCAAAGCTGCAAGAAACCGTACTATCGGTGCGGAAGAAGAGAGCAAACGAACACAGGGTGGCACAGGACTTGGCGTCGGTCAACAATAAGTGTAAACACTACTGATGATAAAGGAGGACTATTCCTCCTTTATCTATTTCAATAATTAAAATACATTCGATACTCTGTTAATGATAAAAACTAAAAAACGATATGCTTTCTGGAAAGTGTTTTGGGTAGTACTGGCACTGAATATCATTTTTACTTTATTAGGATTTATTGCCTTGTCCGTTTCACCCATGTACAGCAAGGATTTCGACTGGAAGACGATAGTTTCATGGCATTATTTATTTTCACAGATATTGAGTGTCACTTTTTCCTCGGTTTTTTATTACCTCACTATTAATGGTTATTACCAGCTTTTTAATCAAAGAAAATCCGCTGGCGATTATATTAAACCCACAGTGATTGCGGTGATTTCTTTAGCGGCCTATTTCGTACTGACGTATTTTCTTACTATAACAAAAAAAATTACAGTATCAGTAAACAACAGCAAGTTTGAACAGGAAATGACGCCCGGGTTGATGGCATTTTCCTATATCCTTTCTGCGGTGTTCTTTATTGGAGTGTCTTTGCTGATTGCCTACCTCACGCATCTTCGGGATGAAAGAAAACAACGGAAAGTTCTGGAAGCACAAAAAATGCAACTGGAAGTAGAAAAATCCCAGGCAAATTTTAATTTCCTGAAGGCGCAGATTAACCCGCACTTTCTTCACAATACGCTCAATTTTTTGTATGCAAAATCGTTGCCTTACTCGCCCGAATTATCGGAAGGTATTTTAACCCTGTCTGATATCATGCGTTATGCATTAAGTGAAGGCAATGCCAAAGACGGTAAAGCGCCATTAAAGGATGAAATTGACCATGTGCGAAATGTCATTAAAATCAACCAGCTTCGTTTCAGCAACAACTTAAATGTCAACTTCAAAGTTGAAGGCGTGGTAAACGGCGCCACCATAATTCCCTTTGTATTAATTACACTGGCGGAAAATGCGTTTAAACATGGAGATTTAAAAAGCACTGATCATCCCATTGATATAAATCTGCGGATAAACGATTCAAAGCTTTATTTTTATTGTAGTAACAAAAAGAAAAGCGGACCAAAGGAATTGTCAACAGGCATTGGCCTGGATAACATAAAAAAACGCCTCGATCTTGCTTACGGTACTGATTATTGCCTGAACATAAAAGACGAAGCAGAATTTTATACAACTGAACTGATTATTTCTAAAGTATGATCAATTGTATAATTATTGATGACGAGCAACATGCTGTTGATATCCTGGTTCATTACGTGAAGCAAACACCGCATCTTAACTTAGTTGCTACCACCACCAATCCAATCGAAGCCCTGCAGACCGTTGCCACACAAAAGATAGATCTCATCTTTCTTGATATACAGATGCCGGAGCTTTCCGGGATGGACTTTATAAAGGCCATTCATGGTAAGGCAAAAGTAATTCTAACCACAGCCTACAGTGATTTTGCACTGGAAAGTTATGAACTTGATGTAGTTGATTATTTGTTGAAACCCATACGACTGCCCAGGTTTTTACAGGCTGTGCAAAAAGCAACTAAAGAATTGGAGGAGCATGGCGATGAAAAGCTTACCATGACCGACGGCGATGATGATTACATTTTTGTAAAAACAGAATCAAAAGGGAAGCTTCTTAAAATTAATCTCGACGAGATTGATTACATCGAGGGCATGAAAAATTATGTAGCCATTTATTGCGCGGGAAAGAAGACACTTGTTTATACAAGCATGAAAGACCTGGAAGAACGCTTATCAAAAAAACAATTCATCCGTGTTCATAAATCCTTTATCATTCCTATACCAAAGATTACAGGAATCGAAGGAAATATTTTGCGCCTAAAAAATGTAACAGCCGAAATCCTGATCGGTGATAATTACAAAGCGGACCTGATGGACATCATTCGAAACAAAATGATCCAGTAATTAATTTCTACAATAACAAGCACTAGAAATCTTTATTCTTCACTTTTGGCAAAGCCGCAGTGGTATCAACAGCGTTTACCGGGAGTAAAACCAATTTAACTGCAGAATCGCCTTTGGCATTTGCTGAGGTTTCCTGTTTCAAAACCGTGTTTTTGTTTTGGGTGTCGTTAGCTGCGCCTTTCTTTATTACTGCCTTTTCCTGTTTTGTTGCCGGTTTTGCGGAAGTAGATTGAGCTGCTGCAAATCCGCTGATTGCTACTACTAATGCAGCACTGAGGATAAATTTTTTCATGGCAAACTATTTAATGAAGAAAAGAACTACAACAATCGGCGCAAATTCTGAGCCACATTGTAGCTATCCCTCCATTTGAATGATCCATGAAAGTAAAATGGCCATGGGTTAATTTCCATGACCACT
>Ga0126305_10000390_pt1 | contig 19092 bp, 21 predicted proteins | sample Plot26_FD_92536 | JGI IMG/M metagenome (GOLD analysis project Ga0126305, IMG submission 92536) | Serpentine soil microbial communities from UC McLaughlin Reserve, CA, USA - Plot26 | ecosystem: Environmental > Terrestrial > Soil > Grasslands | place: USA: UC McLaughlin Reserve, Lake County... | reverse complement strand
GACCGAATCGAACACCGCGCCCGGTTCGACCTCGTCCGCTACGCCAACGTGTGGGAGGACGCGGAGGTCCTGCGCGCGGCGCTGGCGCCGGGGCCGGGCAAGCGCGTGCTCTCGATCGCCTCGGCGGGAGACAACGCCTTCGCCCTGCTCGCCACCGGGGCCGAGGTGGTGGCGGCGGACCTCTCCCCCGCCCAGATCGCCCTGGTCGAGCTCAAGCGCGCGGCGATCCGCCGGCTGGGGCACGCGGAGACCCTTGCCTTCCTCGGCCTCCGGCGGAGCGACGGGGACCGGCGGCAGGTCTACGAGCCGCTGGAGCGCGACCTTCCCCCCTGGGCGCGCGACTTCTGGCGGGAGCGCCAGGACGAGGTGGCGGACGGCGTCATCCACCACGGCAAGTTCGAGAGCTACTTCCGGCTCTTCCGCCAGCGCGTCCTGCCGCTGATCCACCGGCGGTCGACCGTCCTCGGCCTGCTCGCCGAGCGGGACGAGGCCGGACGGAAGGCGTACTACCGGGACGAGTGGGACAACCTGCGCTGGCGGCTCCTGTTCCGGATCTTCTTCAGCCGCTTCGCCATGGGCCGACTGGGCCGCGATCCGGAGTTCTTCCGCTACGTCGAAGGATCGGTCGCCGAGCGCATCCTGGGCCGGGTGGAGTACGCCCTCACGGTGCTGCCCACCCATACCAATCCCTACCTGGAGTACATCCTAGCCGGCCGGTTCAAGACCTCCCTGCCGCTCTATCTGCGGCCCGAGGTGTTCGGGGACCTCAAGCGCAACCTCGACCGGCTGACGCTCTTCGAGGGGCCGATCGAGAAGGCGGCCGAGGCTTGCCACCAGGGTAAGGAGGGTGAAGGGTTTGACGGCTTCAACCTCTCGGACATCTTCGAGTACCTCGATCCAGCCGCCAGCGCCGGCGTCTACGGCCGGCTGCTGGAGACGGCCCGTCCGGGGGCCCGCTTCGCCTACTGGAACATGCTCGTGCCTCGCAGATTGGGCGAGGCCTTCCCGGGCCGCGTCCGGTCCCTGGACGCCGAGGCGAAGACCCTGTTCGCGCGGGACCTCGCCTTCTTCTACAGCGCCTTCGTCCTGGAGGAGGCGGTCTGATCTCGTCGGACGATCTCCGGGGGGCGGCGACCCTCGCCGCGGTCTTCGTCCTCCTCCTCGTGGCGGCCGAGCTCTGGCGGCGTTTCGGCAACCCGAAGCCGGAATGGACGCGCAAGCTGGTGCACCTGGGGGGCGGCATCGCCTGCCTCTTCTTCCCTTTCCTGGTGCAATCCCCGTGGGTGGTGCTGGCGCTGTCGCTGCCGCTCACGGGGCTCTTCGTGGCGGGGAGCCGCTTCGGGTTCCTCAAGAGCCTGCACGGCGTGGGGCGCCGGAGCCGGGGGGCGGAGTACTACCCCCTCTCCGTCTTCCTCACCTTCCTCATGACCCAGGGCCGGCCCTGGCTCTATCTCTCGGCCGTGCTGGTGCTCGCCGTGGGCGACGCCTTCGCCGCCCTGATCGGCAGCCGTTACGGCGTGATCCGCTATGAAGTGGAGGACGAGAAGAAGAGCCTGGAGGGATCGCTCGTCTTCCTGGTCATCGCCTTCCTCGCCATCCATCTGCCGACCCTGCTGCTGACCGACCTCCCGCGCCCCATCTGCGTGCTTGCCGCGCTCCTGGTGGCGGCCCTGGTGACCGGCTTCGAGGCGATCTCCCTGGAGGGCGCGGACAACCTCTTCGTCCCCCTGGCGGTGGTGGTGATCCTGGGCAAGATCACCACCAAGCCGCTCTCCGAGGTGATCTTCCAGAACCTCTCCCTGCTCGCCATCTGCCTGGGGGTGGGGCTTGCCGTCTGGCGCTTCCGCTCGTTCAACGTCGCCGGCGCCATCACCTTCATCCTCTTCGCGTACGGCACCTGGTCGCTCGGCTCGTGGGTATGGACGCTGCCGGTGTTCCTGGGCTTCGCGGGGTACCTCGCGGCGTGGCTGCGCTTCGCTCCTCCGGGGCATGCCGCCGGCATCAAGGTGCGGACCCTGGTGCGGGCCCTGCTCCCGCCGTTCTCCATGCTGGTGCTCGCCAACAGCCTGGGGCGCTACGAGGTCTTTTTCGCTCCCTACCTGGCAGCGATCGCCGCTGTCCTCGCCTTCAGCCTGGACACCGGCGTCTTCCGTCTCGAGCGCCGCCGCAGCCGGGTCCTCGGCGCGCTCGGCCTCGCACTCCTCGCCACGATCCTGGCTGTCCTCGGCCCGTGCCTCGCCCTCCGCCGCTTCCCCTTCGAATCGCTTCTGGCCATTCTGGCGGCCACGGCCGTGGTCACGCTGGCGAACGCCGCCATCGAGCTGCGCGACCCGGAGGCCAACAGGAGTCGGGAGTGGACGGCCTGGCGCTTCCTGCTGAGCTTCGCGGCGGCGGGTGCGGTCCTGGGATTGCAGGCGCTGGGGATGGTGGCGTTGTGGGATCCGGGGTGGAGATGAGGACCGTGTCTCAAGCAGGCGGGCCTCAAGTAGCAGGAGAGAGACCAATGCGATATGCCGTTGTCGTAGAGAAAGCAGAAAGCAACTTCAGCGCCTATGTTCCAGACCTTCCCGGCTGCGTTGCCGCGGCCGAATCCCAAGAGGAGGTCCTGGAGCTGATCCGCGAGGCCATCGACTTCCATCTGGAAGGCATGCGCGAGTCCGGAGAGGAGGTTCCCCAGCCCACGACCATCGCCGAATATGTCGAAGTCTGACATGTGGGCCAAAGTGGATGCGGGCGGATGAGCGAGCCCGGTCGGCGCGTCATTGAGCCGGATCAGGCGGTCAAGAATGGACCCTCTCGTTCATGGATCTCGTCTCTCGTCCACTTTCGCCCACCACTTCCACTCTGTGCTCTAGACGAGAGATCGAGCAAGGTCTTCGTGGCCTCCTGCTGGACCCTTTCCCGAATCTCTTCTTCCAAAGCTGTCGTCAATCGGACCATCTGAGCCTCCCAACCCAAGCTCAGTCTATCATTCTCCCCGGCTCGCCTCAGGACCCACCTCAGGTAGAATTCCGGGATGAACAGGCTCCCGCTCCTCGCGCTCGCCTTGGCCGCCGTCTTCTCCGCCCACTGCACGAAAGCCGCCGTGTCCAACGCCCAGCCCTTCGACTGCCGTCTCGATCCGGTCAACCCGCTCACCGCTGGCGGACCCGTCGCGATCCGCTTCCGACTTACCAACCGGACGGACGCGCCAGTCTGGATTCTGCGCTGGAACACCCCGTTCGAAGGCTGGAGAGGCACGCTCTTCACCGTCAGCCACGACGGCGTCGAAATCCCCTATCAGGGCCCGATGGTCAAGCGGGGCGACCCGGGCCGTGAGGAGTACGTGGAGGTCCCCGCCGGAGAATCCACCTCCGCGACGGTCGATCTCTCAGAGGTCTACGAGATCCGCCAGCCGGGCCTGTACGAGGTGACGGTGACGGGAGCACTGCAGGACGTGGCGAAGGACGCCGCCTCGGTGCCGCATAGTCGGGACCAGCAGCAGGCAATGGAGCTCCGGTGCGAGGGAATTACTTTGGACGTCAAGGCGGCGGGCTGAGCTTCACCGTCCCCGTCCCACCATCCATTGTAACCACCTGCCCCGTTTGGAGCGTCCCCACCAGCCCAGCGATCCCCACGATGGTGGGAATCCCCATCTCCCTGGCCACGATGGCGGAGTGCGACAGGATGCTCCCGCGCTCGATCAGCAGGCCTGACACCGAGGGATAGAGCGGCACCCAGCCGGGATCGGTCCTCTCGGCGACGAGGATCTCGCCGTCCAGGCGGGCGTCCTCGGAGGGCGTGCGGAGGACTTTCACGGGTCCGGTAACGATGCCCGGACAGCAGCCGGTGCCGTGGAGGAGGCCGTCCTCGGAGGCGACGGCGGGGCGGGTGCGCCCTTCGAAACGGTTGCGGTGATACGGCAGGCCATGGGTTTCGAAACGGTCGGCGGGCGGAGCCATGCGGCGGTAGGCGTCGAACTCCTCGCGGCGGAGGGCGGCCAAACCTTTCAGGTTCGTGGAGACGGCGCGGCCCTTGGTGTAATCCCAGACCTCGTCGAGGGTCAGATAGAAGATGTCGTCCGCTTGATTGAGCAGGCCTTCCTGGGCGAAATCCTCCCCCACGGCCCGCAGCAGCTCGCGGAGGAGGCCGTAGATGCGGGTGCGAGCGAAGCGGAGGTTCTCGCGGTTCTTGACTCCCAGACGGGCGTTCTCCAGCACGCGGCGGAAGACCCATCTCCGGAGCGGGCCGCGGACGGCGGCGAAGGCCTTTGTCTCGGCCTCGCGGCGGATATTCTGCTCTCGCCGCTCCATGGCGGCCACGTCAAGGCCCGCCGGGTCGTCCGCCGCCAGGTAGTTCCGGAGGATCTGATAGAGGAACGCCGGGCGGTCGCGGAGCGAGAATTCCTCCAGCTTGAGCTCGTTCACGCAGCGGAAGCCGTAGAGGTCCAGATAGCGGCGGATCGAGACGGCGAAGTCGCCGAAGCGCCCATCGGCGGGGATCTCCCGGGCGAGGTCTTCCGGCCGGCCTTCGAGGAGGAGCTGCCGCAGCTCCGGCTGCTGGCGCGCGGCGGCCGCGATCCCCAGGAGCATCCGGGTGGGCTCGGTGCTCTCGATGCCGCCCTCGCCGCAGATGAGGTCGTTCTGGAGCGAGCCGGACTCGTCGCCGCACCAGGAGGCGCAGAGCTTCTTGAGCGTGCCGTAGAAGACCATTACGAAGAAGTCGTTGATGATGGGCGCTTTCCACTCCCAGAGGAGCTTCTCCTCCATCTCGCGGTAGAGGGCCGCCAGCTCGTGCGGGGCCATGGCGCGGAAGTCCATGGCGGACCAGCGCTCGTAGTGCTCCCTGAAACGCGCCTGGAAATCCGCCACGATCCGCCGGATGTGGAGGAAGTTCCGCGCCGACCGCCCCACCAGGCGCAGCAGGGCCGGCAGCTCGACGGTATAGCGCCGGAGAACCAGGCGCTGGAATCCCGAGGTCTGTGCGGGCTCCTCCTCCACCGAAGCGGCCTCTCGGACGCCCATCATCGATTCCATGAAGCTCTTGTTGTAATTGAACCCCGGGAAGAGGCGGACGAGCCGGTACCAGTTGAGCAGGTTGTAGTAGACCTGCCCCCGGAACAGACCGAGCATGTTGTCGAAGACCTCGCGGTTGGCCTTCACCGTGCGCGCGTCGATGCCCATCACTTCCGCGAAGCAGTGGTAGACGATCGAGTAGGCCCGGCGGATGAAGCTGAAGGTCATGGGCGAGGTCACGCCCGAGTAGCTCTCGATGATGTTCGAGTTATCCCAGATCAGGCGGTTGCCGGCGGCGGGGCCGAGCTCCTCGACGGTGGTGACGGGGCGGGCCTGGAGGAGCCACGGCCGGCCTCCCAGGTCTACGGCGAATTCGAGGTCCTGCGGCCGGCGGTAGTGGCGCTCGACGCCGAGGCCCAAGCGGGCCAGGACGCGGACCTCGTCCGGCGTCAGGCTGCCCCGCTTGGCCATCTCTTCCGGCACGGCGAGGTGGACGAGCCCGCCCCCGGCCTCGCGGTCCAGCACCAGTTGGTCGGACTTGACGGCGACCGTCTCGGCGATCTCCAGAGTCTCCTTGTCCACCAGGTAGGTGTCCGCGTCGAACCCGGCGCTCACCAGCCCCTCGCCGGCTCCCCAGAGGGAGCTGATGACGACCTCGTGGACGCTCCCGGTGTTCGGATTGGCCGTGAACAGCACGCCGCTGGTCCTCGCCTCGATCATCCGCTGGACGACCACGGCGACGGCGATCGAGTCGAGGGAGATCCCCTTCGCCCGCCGGTAGGCCAGGGCCCGCTCGTTGTAGGCCGAGGCCCAGACCCGGCGGACGGCGTCCAGCAGCCGCTCCCGGCCGCGGATGAAGAGGAAACTGTCGTGGAGCCCCGCGAAAGACTCCCCCGCCGCGTCCTCGCCTGCCGCCGAGGAGCGGACGGCCACGTAGGCGTCGCCGCCGATGCGGGCGGCGTGGAGGCTGGCGATCTCCGCCTCGAGCCCGGGAGGGAGGGGGACTGCGGCGATCCATCCCCGGATCTCGGCGGAAGCGGCGCCCAGGTCGTCCGCAGAGGTGAGGCGACCGGTGATTCGCTCGCGCAGGCCAGCAGCAGTAAGGGCCTGATGGAACGCCTCGGTCGTGATCGCGTACCAGGGCGGCACCGGGAGACCGAGGGATTCCAGGACCGCAAGGTTGGCGGCCTTGCCCCCAAGCCCTCCGGTCCAGGATCCGGCATCCACCAAAGGTTTTGATGAAGTCATTGTATGCATGGGGACTCTTAGCTATTCTTCACTAGCTTGCTGGGCGATTCGCCCCGCAACGAGAGACAAGGGAGACCTCATGAAGAAGATGCCGAAGAAGCTCACGCTCGCGAAGGAAACCCTCCTTCATCTGGAGACTGGCTCCTTGGAGAATGTACTCGGCGGCGGAACCGTATCCGCCTGCACGAACTGCGCAAACACCGCCTGCGCCCTTTGCTAGACCTACTCTGAAGAGTCTCCTCATGGTCCGCGAGGCCTGACACTCGCGGACCGCTCAGACTCCCACCCCGTAGCAAGGAGAGCTCCCATGAAGAAGTGGTCCAAGAAACTCAGGCTCACCAAAGAAACCCTCGTCAACCTGGAGGCGAGTCGCCTGGAAAACGTCCTCGGCGCCGTCGCAACCGAGAGATCCGTCTGCGTGACCATTTGCGCTACGAACTGCACGACCTGCGCAACAGATGGTCGCGCCTGCGGCGTCTCAACGTTCTGCTGAAGGTCTCGTCCTATGATCCGCGAGCCCTGGCGCTCGCGGATCATACCCGCACCCCGTACCGGGCCACGATCGCCACCGCCAGGATCACGTCGAACGCGATGACGTACATGCCGGCGTAGATCTCCATCCTCTTGGCCGTCTTGCGGTGGGTGTTGAGCCGGTACTGGAAGAAGCCGACCAGGCAGACCAGGAAAAGCGCCACCAGGGCCCCGTAGAACCACGGCGGCAGCCCGAGGTGCCAGCCGACCAGGGCCACGAGCGCGGTGTCGATCACCCGGATCAGGAGCACGATATAGGCCGCGCCGTAGGTGCCGAAGACGCGCGTGTAGGTCTCCACCCCTTCGATCTCGTCCTCCGGCGCCCGGATCTTGCGCGATACCTCCCAGTTGAAGGTCACGAAGAAGCCTACCCAGGCGTAGACCCCGAACCAGAAAGGCGCCTCCCAGGGCCAGCGGCCGGTGGCGAAGCTGAACACCATCAGGGCCAGCAGCGGCATGACCAGCAGGTGGCTCACGGCGTAGACCAGGAAGTGCCGCTTGAGCCAGCCGGGGACGAAGAACTCCTTCAGCATCAGCACCGAGAAGAGGAAGGCGGCGAGCCAGGCCACGAAGGCCGCCGGGCCGCGCAGGGCCGAGAGAGCCATCTCGGCCGCGATGGCGAGGCCGCCCAGCAGCTTCAGGTGCCGCAGGGTCACCACCCCGCTCTGCAGCACCCGGCGGGGGTAGTGGACGAGGTCCTCGGCGTAGTCCTTGTGCTCGTCGAAGACCCGCAGATGGAAGAAGAAGCAGAGCAGCGTCAGGGCCCCGAGCAGGGTCGTCCAGTCGTAGTGCATCGGCCGCCCCGGTTCCGTCAGGGTGCGGGCCAGGAATTGGTTCGAGGAGTAGTAGGCGGCGATCAGCAGCCCGTGGCTCGCCAGCGGGAAGCGCTCCGCCAGATAGGCGGAGAGCCGCCGGGCGAACGGCGATTCGCGGGTCAGAACCGGGGCTGTGGCCATCGGAGCGGATTCTGTCACGGCCGATTCAAGTGCTGAAGCATGAGATTCAGGCGCTGAAGTATGAGAATCAGGTGTTGAAGCCTGAGATACGGGTGCTGAAGCCTGAGATTCGGGCGCTGAAGTCTGAGAAACGACCGGTGAAACCTGAGATTCGTGCTCCGGAGCCTGAGATTCAGCTTCTGATCTACCTGCTTTGCAGTCTGGAACGGAGCTTTCCGTAGTCGATTTTGCTGTTGTGGCGGGGATCGAGGGGCATTTGCTCTCCGGTAAGGAGGATTTGGTCCGCGGTAAGGCCTACGGCGGCGAGACGGGCCGCGATCTCGGCCTGAAATCCCTGCTCCAATCCTTGCTCCGACATCTCGATCACGACCACCACCCGCTCGCCCAGCTCAGTGTCCGGCATCCCAACGGCGGCGGCGCGGCGAACACGGGGGTCTTCCCCCTGGGCCGCCTGCTCCACGAGCTGGGGATGGACCAGCTTGCCGCCGCGCCGGATCGTCGAGTGGACCCGGCCGGCGATCCAAAACCGTCCCTCGCCGTCGAGAGAGCCGGTGTCTCCCATGCGGTGCCAGACGGCGCCGTCCGCATCGACGATCTTGTTCTCTCGCACGGCCTTTGGGTTCTCATAATAGTCCCGGCCGACGTGGTCGCCCGCCACAGCCAGCTCGCCGATCTCCCCCGCCGGCAGCTCCCAATCCGCCCAGCCGCCGGGCCCCAATTCGATGGGACCGGCGTGGATGCGGACCACCTTCGCCCGCACCCGCTCGCCGGGCTTGCCGGCGCAATAACCGCGAAAATCTGGTGCTTTAAGGGACAGGCGCTCCTCGGCAGTCAAATGTGCCACCGGCTCCGCCTCGGTCGAGCCGTAGACGACCAGGATCTCGGTCTCCGGAAAAGCACGGCGCCAGACCCGGAGCTGGGCGTCCGAGACGGGCGCTCCGCCGGTGAGGATGCGGCGCAGGGCGGGACGATCCCCCTTCCGTTCCACCTCGGCGGCGAGGCGGTCGAAAAAGGGAGGCGAAGCCGTGCAGGTGGTCACCCCATGGCGGCGCATCTGGGCCAGCACGCGGCCGGCGTCCACCCGGTCCACGCGGCGGAAGTCCATAGCCGGCACGATGGACGGCACACCACTCGCCAGGTTGTTGAGCGCGAAGACGGGGAACATGGGCATGTCCACGTCGTTTTCCGCGGCCGGGAACTCGGCGGCCAGCGCCTCGTGCTGGGCGAGCAGGAAGCGGTGAGTACGGTTCGCCCCCTTGGGCTCGCCCGAGGAGCCGCTGGTGAAGGTGATGAGCGCGGGATCGTCCCGCTCGACGGGCTGGACCTCGCCGTTACCCGCGGTTTCCTCGAGCTCGCCGAGGGTATGCCGGGCCGGCAGGGGTCCCAGGCGCCAGCCCGTGGTGACGGTGAGCGGGATGGCCCGCAGCCGAGCATCGAGAAGCCGCAGCGCGTGGCTCTTCGGGATGCCGAGCCAGGCGCGCGGCTTGGCGAAAGCCGCGAAGGCGGCGATCTGCCGCCCGCCGATCCAGGGATCGACGAAGACGGCCACGGCTCCCATCGCCAGGACCCCCAGCATGGCCACGTAGAGGTCGATCGACATGGGGATCATGACGATGGCCCGGTCCCCCGGAGCGAGCCCCAGACGGCGCAGACCGGAAGAGGCGCGGTCGATCCGCCGCCACAGCTCACCGAAGGTGATCGAGCCGCTCTCCATAACCAGAGCCTGCTTCTCGGGGACCCGCGCGGCAACGCGGCGGAGGACGGAAAGGACGTTGTGGTCGGGGGAAGGGGTCACGGACGACGGGCGCGAGCGATGTGATCGAAATGGCTGTCGCGGTGCAGGAGCTCCAGCCCATGATGCTCGGCGCAGGCGGCGATAAGGAGGTCCGTGGCCGGTACCGAGACGCCCGCATTGCGGCAGGTACGCGCCAGATCGATGGCAACTTCCCAGGCTCCGGGAGGAGTGGGCACCTTCTGGAGGTCCCGCTCGAGCTCGCGCAGGAGGCGCTGCTCGCCAGCCCCGTGTGCTCCATTCCAAAGCTCGAGCAAGACGAGGTCACAGAGCACCGCGCGTCCCTCTACAGTCGCGGCGCGGACCAAGGCGCGGATCTCCGGATCACCGTCCCGGCGCAAGGTTTCGATCCAAGCCGAAGTGTCCACCAGGACGCCGTGGACCACGGGTCAAGCTTCCTCGCGCATGCGCCGCAGCTCGTCCTGAGAAAGGAACTCGTCAAACGTCCCGAACTGCTGGGCCAGGCGCTGAAGGCGCTGGCGACGGTTGAAATCGGCCAGCGCGGCAACCACGGCCTCCCGCTTGCTGCGAGCGCCGGTGTACTTCATGGCATCGCGAAGCTCTATCTCCGGAATATCAATCGTCGTCTTCATGCTGCCTATCGTACCTTCCCAAGGAATCCTCGGCAAGCTCTAAGTGAGTCCGGAACACACTCCCAAAAGAATCCTCATCGGCCAGGGCTGCCCTGCCATTGGTACAGCACGTACCTCCGCATCACCCGCCCCGCTCCACCGTCCAGATCGCCGGAAGGGTTGCCTTCCCGGAACAAGCAGTGATTGGCGAACATGTAGCCCTTCTCCACCGTCCGGCGGTGGCCTTCGTGGAAGAGGGCCGCCGCGACCCCGGCCCGCCGGTGCTCGGCCAGAACCCCGAGGGTCTTGAAGTCGACCGCGTCGGCCTCCTTGCGGTGGCGCAGGAAGCGGAGCTTGGCGAGGAGCCCCCGCTCTCCCTGCATGGCGGCGACCGCCTGGAACCGGTCCGGATAGGCGAAGAGGAACCCGACGTCCTCGCCGGAGGGGGAGCGCGCGAAGAGGACGAGGTCCGGATCGATCACGCTCCGCGTCCCGGCGTAGAGCCGCAGGAACTCCTCTTCGGGGATCTCGGTGTAGAGGACGTTGCCGGCGAAGATCCGCCGCGACAGCCCGTAGATCGTGCGCAGCTCTTCCTGGAACCGCCGCGGGTCGAGCGGGCGCAGGCTGTAGCCGGCGGCCAGCGCCTCGCGGCTCCGGCCTTCGAGATGGGCCACCACCGACCCTGGATCGACCCGCTTCGACAGGTAGCGCTCCAGCGGCGCGAAGCCGCTCTGCGTCCACAGCGGCTCGTAGTAGGGCGGGTTGTAGGGCTCCATCAGGAAGGGGGGATCGGCGAAGGGCCCGACGTTCAGCCGGTAGCGGTGCCAGGTGTCGCCGTCCATGGGGCCGACGATGGGCCCCGCACCGGCCTGCCGCAGCCAGGCGGTCGCCGCGCGGAAGAGGTCCGCCACGGCCTCGTCGTACCAGGCCAGGGCCTCGAAGTAGCCGATGATGCCGTAGGGCTTGCCCTCGGCGTCGCGCAGGCCCGGAACCAGCCGGGCTATCAGGCGGGCCACCACGAAGTCGCCGGAGAGGGCCACCAGCGCCTTCTGGGCCCCGTCGCGCCGCAGGGCGGCCACGACCTCCCCGCGCGGTGCCGGGACGTACAGGGCATCTCCCAGGTAGACGCGCTTGGGCAGGTCGAGGAAGCCGGCCAGGAGCCTGGCGTCGGCGCCGACTTCCCGGATCTGGATCGAGGCGACTTCGGTCAAGCCAGGGTCCCGGCGTGACGCTTGAAGAGCGGCTTGAAAGCGAGCAGCCAGAGGCCGGAGTAGTCGCGCATCAGGCGCATGCGCAGGAGCTGGATCTGCCGGCATTCGCCCACGTCGCCGGCCGTGATCAGCTCGTTCAGCACGTGGCTGAAGCGCCAGAGGAACGAATCGGCGGCGCGGCAGGTCAGGCGGGCGCGCGCGAAGACCATGGAGTTGCCCGTCACCGAGGTCTCGTCGAGCAGGCTGGCGATCTCATGGGCCTCCTCGTTGATCCGCATCCGCAGGGCCGCTCCTTCGAGCAGGAACTGCTCCATCTCACGGTCGCACTCCGAGCGGCCGAAGATCCGCCGGTAGGCGTCGACCTCGCGCGGCTCGATGCGCAGAGCGAAGATCTCGGGCCGGAGCACGACCCGCTCGGACGCCAGGTCGGGCGGGTTGATCTCCCGTAGCGTGTCGACCAGCCGGCGGAAGTACTCGCCGAGCAGCTCATCCTGGGTGTGGAGCGGCGCCGAGGCCGCGGCATCCGCCCGCGAGAGGGCGTACTCGCCGGTGTCCATGCCGACTCTGGAGAGGCTGGGCCGCTCGGCCGTGGGCGCCCGGCCGGCGGTCAGGCGCGGCAGGAGCTCCTTGACCTTCTGGCGGATCAGGGCGATGTCGCCGAGGCGGAACTCCTCCTTCTGGAGCTGCTTCTCGAAGCGCTCGATCTCCTCGCGGAACTCCGCCAGCTCCTGGTCGAGCTGGGTGTCGAAAGGCACCTCGCGCTCGAGCTCGAAGACGCGCTGGTACTCGGCGACGATCCGCTGCTCCTCCTGGCGGTAGAGCTTCTGGATGCGGCTCTTGAAGACCAGGTTGGTCTCCTGGATGGCCAGCAGCAGCTCGGGGTGGAAGTAGAGGTTTCCCATGCCGTGCTTGACCTCGCGGTAGCGGCGGATCAGCGCGGCCTCGTTCAACTGGTCGAGGGTGTCGACGTTGTTCATCGCGTGGCGCAGGGCGTCGATCTGGGCCCGGCGCTCCTCGATGAGCTGGTCGGAAGGAGGCGCTTCCCCGATCTGCGCCCAGATCCCCTGGAAGATCTCGTTCAGCCGGTGATGGTTGCGCAGCACCAGCTCGCCCGTGCGGTCGTCCACCTCCTCGGAGAGCCGGGCGAGGAGGAAATCGATCTTGTCCAGGCGCTCCGAGGGCCAGGGGCCGCCCGTATGGGCGTAAAGGTAGAACCTCACGAGCTGGCTGAGGATCTTCTCGTCGTAATTCTTGACGCGGCGAAAGAACTGCCGCAGCAAGTCGGGCGTGACTTTGCTATCCTCTTCCTCGAGCGCTCCGATCAGCTCCGTGAGCCGGCGGTCGATGGCCTCCAGACGGTGCCGAATCCGCTCGCTTTCGGACGCGTTCAGGCTTTGCGAGATCTCCTTCAGCCCGGTGTAGAGGTTCTGGAACTCCGCGGAGTGCGGGTCTTCGACCCGTTGCAGGAGCGTCTTGCCCAGGCTCTGGATGAACTGATGGAAGGTCCATCCCGCCCGGAACCGGTGGGAGGTGTCGGCGTAGCGGCGATGGAGGACGCTCAGTTCCTGAACAGTCGTCATAGAGGGTTACCTGATAGAACTGTGACGATATTACGCCAAGAGACGGGAAAGGAAAACACCGAGTGCGCGTGCTGATCTCCCAGGAAGCGTTGGAACGGAGGGTGCAGGAGTTGGCGGAGGAGATCGACCGGGACTACGCCGGCAGCGACCGGCTGGTCTGCGTCGGGGTCCTCAAGGGATCGGTCTTCTTCATGGTGGACCTGCTGAAACGGTTGACGGTGCCCCTCTCGATCGACTTCTTCCAGACCTCGAGCTACGGCTCGAGCACCACACCAGGCGAGGTGCGCATCCGCAAGGACCTCGACCTGTCGGTCCGCGGCAAGGACGTGCTGCTGATCGAGGACATCGTGGACACCGGCTGGACGCTGCGCACCATCCTCGACCTGCTGCGCTTCCGGGGCGCCCGCAGCGTCAAGCTCTGCGCCCTGCTCGATAAGGCGGCGGCGCGGGAAGCGGAGGTCAAGATCGACTACCGCGGCTTCGAGATCGAGAAGCTCTTCGTGGTGGGCTACGGCCTGGACTTCAACGAGCATTACCGGAACCTCCCCTATATCGCGGTAATGGACTCCGAGGACTCGGCCGAAGTGCCGTCACCCTCCTGAGGGAAAGGAGCTCAACGACGATGAAATTCCACCACTCGGACAACGCCCCCAAGGCCCTGGGACCCTACTGCCAGGCCGTCGAGGTGGATGGCTGGCTCTACCTCTCCGGCCAGATCGGGCTCGATCCCTGGACCAACGAGATGGTCTCCGGCGGCTTCGAGGCCGAGACCCGGCAGGTGCTGAGCAACCTGACGGCCGTCCTGGCCACCGGCGGCTGCACCTTCTCCGACATCGTGCGGGCCACCATCTACCTGCTCGACTTCGCGAACTTCCCCAAGGTCAACGAGCTCTACGCCGAGGCCCTCCAAAGCCACTGCCCGGCCCGCACCACCATCCAGGTCGCCGCCCTGCCCAAGGGGGCGCTGGTGGAGATCGACCTGGTGGCGCGGATACCTTAAGCCGATCGCTTCAGGCCGCCAGGCGCCGGAGCCGCTCGATCGCCTGTTCGATCCGGCCGGCGCTCACGTCCCGGTGGGTGACGAAGCGTACCCGGTTGCCGCTCACCGTCATGGCCAGGACGCCGGCCTCTTTCAGACGCTCCACGAACGCCGCGGCGGAGCCGCCGCACAGCTCGGGGGTCAGGCTGAAGATCACGATGTTGGTCTGGACCGTGGCGGGATCGATCTCGATCCCCGGGGTCTCGGCGAGCGCGCGGGCGAGGCGGGCGGCGTTCTCGTGGTCCCCGGCCAGGCGGGCCGGCCCGTCCCGCAGGGCGAGCAGCCCGGCGGCGGCGATGATCCCCACCTGGCGCATGCCGCCGCCGAACATCTTGCGCACCCGCCGGGCCTCGTGAATGAAATCCCGGCCGCCGCAGAGGAGCGAGCCGATGGGCGCTCCCAGCCCCTTCGAGAGCGAGACCATCGCCGAGTCGAAACCGGCGGCCAGGGAGGCGGCGGAGACGCCCAGCGCCACGGCGGCGTTGAACAGCCGGGCGCCGTCGAGATGGACCGGCAGACCGTGGCGGCGGCCGACGTCGAGGATCGCCTCGAGGCGCGGCCGGTCGTAGACGGTGCCGCCCGCCATGTTGTGGGTGTTCTCGACCTCGAGCATCACGGTGCGGGCGCGGTAGACCGCGTCCGGCGCGATGGCCGCCTCGACGGCGGCGGGATCGAGCAGCCCCCGCGGGGAGGGAAGGGTGCGGGGCAGCAGCCCGGAGAGGGCGGTCATCGCGCTGCCCTCGTACCACACGATGTGGCTCTCGGCGTCGCAGACCACCTCGCCGCCGGGCCGGCCGAGCAGATGGAGGGCGATCTCGTTGCCCATGGTGCCGGAGGGGCAGAAGAGCGCGGCCTCCATCCCCAGGGCCGCCGCGCCCTCCTCCTCCAGCCGCCGGGCCGTCGGGTCCTCGCCGAACAGGTCGTCCCCGACCTCGGCCTCCGCCATGGCCCGGCGCATCTCCGCGTCGGGCTTGGTGACGGTGTCGGATCGCAGGTCGACGATTTCCATGATCCGGGTCAGAACCCGATGCCGACCCGCACGGCGCCCTGAATCACCTCGCCCTTCTCCACCTCGACCGTGATCTTGGGGAGCAGGAGGTTGAGGGTCAGGCCGGCGTAGATCACGCCGCGGTCGACGGTCTCTTCGAAGTCCGGTCCGAGCGTCCGGTCCAGCGTCCCCTTGCTGCGGTAGACGCCGGCGCCGGCGTACGGCGTGAGCACCGCGAAGCCCTTGGAGAACAGCAGCTCGGCGCCGTACTGGTCGATGCCGTAGGCCTTGGCGCCGACGGTGCGGGTGCCGGTCAGGCGCAGCGAGAGGGCGGGCGAGAGCAGGCCGCCCTTGAAGAAGGCGTACTGGATCTCGGCCGAGACGAGGTCCACGTCGCCGTCCAGGGCCTTGGCGTAGGAGAGCCCGAGGTCGATGCCGCCGGGCAGCCCCTTGCGCGCCCCGACCCGCGCCACCGACAGGAAGCCGCCCGTGAGGTCGCCGTCGATGGCCGTGGCCGTGAACGGCTCGTCGTCGAAGCTCTTGTCGTAGGTCGCATCGGCGTAGACCTCGAAGCCGATGAGGCCGAGGGGCGCGGCGCCGTGGCGGGGATAGAAGTAGGCGTCGGAGCTGAAACGGCTGTGGAAGTCCTGGAAGTCTTCGCGCGTGGCGTCGCCGCTCACCTCCCAGGAGGCCCGGGCGGGAACCGCGGCAAAGAGAGCGAGGAGAAGAACGAGGAGCTTAAGGGTCGAGCATCGGGGCATCGGCGGTCCTCCCGGGTTCATCGGTGCCGGCTGGCGCCGGCGCTACGTAGTCTTCGAGGAGGCGGGCGAGCCGTTCCGACTCCCCCGTCTCCGCGCATTCGGCCACGATCCCGCGGCTCGCCTCGTCGAGCGGCAGCACTCCCAGGTTGCCCTCGCGGGCCAGCGCCTCGAGATCATACGGGGTGCGGTCCACCCAGCGGGCGGCGCGGTAGAAGGCCTGCCCCTGCTCCACCGGGTGGCCGAGCCGCAGCCAGACCTCGCCGGCGAGGGCGAGAACGCCGCCGATCCAGCGGTTGCCCGCGCCCAGCACGGGCGGCCGCGGCAGCGGCCGGGAGAGGAACGGCTCCAGTCCGTGACGGTGCGCCATGCGGGCGAAGTCCCGCTCGGAGGGCGGCTGGCGGTGGAACAGGGCGTCGAACGTCTCCTCCTCGCCCCACCGCTCGTCCAGCTTGCGCCGGTCGGCCGGCGCCAGGACCGGGGTCAGGGCCTGGATGCAGCGGGCCCCGGCGGCGGCCAGATCGCGGCAGCCCAGCTCCCAGAGGGCCGGATCGTCGGTCAGCCCCGGCAGCAGCGGCCAGACGGCTATGGCGCCGGAAGGCAGCCGCCGCAGGGCCCCCAGGTCGCGCTCCAGCAGGGTTTCCAGCAGGTCGAAGACGAACGCCGCCCCGGAGACCGGCGGCACGGTCGTCTCCTCGCCCGGGAAGAGCTGGATCAGCACCGGAGTGCCGCCCACCAGCCGGGCGCGCCCCATCTCGTCGCGGGCGGCGGCGCGGCGGGGCGGCACGGGCGGCAGGTAGAGGACGTCGTCGAGGGAGACGTCGGCCAGGCTGGCGATGTCTGCGGAGCGGGACTTGGCGCCCTTGCCCCAGTCGCCGAGGGTGCCGGCCGCCAGGTTCACCCAGGGGCGCTCGGGCGTTTCCCAGGAGCGCGGGACGTAGCGCACCCAGAAGCGGCCCGGCTCCGGGAGCTGGGCCGCTGGCTTCGCCTCGCCGGCTTCCCCGGCGGCGCGGCTCACGGCCAGGTTTCGCCCGTTTCGCCCGTTGCTGGCAGCGGGGCGACCAGCCCGCGGGCGGCGAGGATTCGGTGCACGTACTTGCCCAGCACGTCCACCTCGAGATTGACGCCGTCGCCCGGCGCGAGCCGGGAGAGGGTGGTGACCTCCAGGGTGTGGGGGATCAGGGCCACTTCGAAGCGGTCCGGGAGGAGGGCCGACACGGTGAGGCTGACGCCGTCCACCGTCACCGAGCCCTTCTCCACCAGAAACGGCGCCAGCTCCGTGGGGATGGAAAAGGCGAGCACCCGGTGGTCGGCAAGGTCGCGGCGGTCCACCACGCGGGCGGTGCCGTCCACATGGCCCTGCACCCAGTGGCCGCCCAGGGGATCGCCCATGCGCAGAGCGGGCTCGAGATTGACCCCGTCGCCGCGGCGCAGACCGCCCAGGGTGGTGCGCGCGAGCGTCTCGGGAGAGAGCTCGACGGCCACCCGGTCGCCGCCCGGCTCCGTCACCGTCAGGCAGACGCCGGAGACGGCGACGCTGGCGCCCGTCTCCAGCCGCGCCGCGAGACCCGGGCTCATGCCGATCGACAAGCGCACCCCGCCCTGACCCGAGGGCCGCGGATCCTCGATCAGACTCCCACGCTCGACGACAAGTCCTGTAAACATGGCGCGGCTCGCCTTACTTCGAGTAATGGTACCGGCAGGCGATGATCGTCACGTCGGTCGCAGTCGCGGTATAGATCAGGCGGTGCTCGTCGCTGATCCGGCGGGACCAGTACCCTGCCAGGTCGGCCTTGAGGGGCTCCGGCTTGCCGATGCCTGAGAACGGGGTGCGGAGGGTATCCTTGATCAGCAAGTTGATCCGCTTCAGAAGCTTCCGGTCATGGTCCTGGAACCAGAGGTAGTCTTCCCATGCGGCGGGTGTGAAGCCCAACTTCATGCTTCGAGGAGCTCTCGCTCCTGCACCTTGCCGGCCTGGGCCTCGGCGATCGACCGGCGCAGGTGATCCGCGTTGGCGGGATTCGCCAGCAGGTAGAGGGTCTCCTTCCAGGAGTTGTACTCATCGAGCGGCAGGAACACGACCTGCTCGCCGCTGTCGGTAACGATGATTGTGGGTTCCGCGTCCGCGATGACCTGCTCGACGAGCCGTTCCAGATTGAGCTTGGCGTCCTTCAGGGTGACGGCGTTCATGATCCGCGATTCTAGCAGACCCGCTGAAGCCGGCTCAGGACGGTCGAACCGACGACGACAAGTCCTGTAAACATCGTTTTCGATACCCCGTCAGGATCAGATCTCCGCCCCGCTTCCGGGCTTCCAACTCGTCCAGGCGCGCCGCCGAGGTGAGGGCTGCGAATCCCTCTCCCGCCAGCGGCCCGGGAGCGCCCTTGCCGCCGATCAGCAGGGGCGCGCAGTCGACCATCACCCGATCATAGCAGCCGCTCTCGACGAAGCTCGCCAGAGCCTCGGCTCCCCCTTCCACCAGCACGCTCCGAGAGCTGCGCTCGTAGAGGTCCGCGAGCACGGCGGCGGGCTCGACGGCGGGGAGCACGGCCACCTCCGCCCCTCGCGCCTCCAGCGCTTCGCGGCGCTCCCGGTCGGCCGATTCAGTGTAGATCAGCACCGGCCCCGGTACCTGGAAGAGCCGGGCCCCGGGAGGCACGCGCAGCCGGCGGTCCATCACCACCCGCACATTGGGCCCGGCCGCCAGTCCGAGGCGCCGGTCGAGGCGCGGGTCGTCGGCCAGCACGGTGCCGCTCCCCACGAGGATGGCGTCGTGCTCCTCGCGCAGGGCGAGCGCCCAGCGTCGCCCCTGGGGGGAGGAGATCCACTGGCTCTGGCCGGTAGCGGTGGCGATGCGGCCGTCGAGGCTCATCGCCCACTTGAGCGTCACCGCCGGCCGCCGGAGCGTGGCGGCGACCAGGAACCGGAGGTTGAGGCGGATCGCCTCGGCGGCGAGAACCCCCACCTCGACCTCGACGCCGGCCTCGCGCAGCTTCGCGAAGCCGCGTCCCGAGACGCGGGGATCGGGATCGCCATGACAGGCCACCACGCGGGCGATGCCCGCCGCCAGCACGGCGTCCACGCAGGGCGGCGTGCGGCCGTGATGGGAGCAGGGCTCGAGGGTGACGTAGAGCGTGGCGCCGCGGGCGAGCGGGCCCGCCTCGGCGAGCGCCTCGACCTCGGCGTGGGGTCCGCCCACCTGCCGGTGCCAGCCGCTCCCCACGATCTCATCGCCCTCATCGCCGCGCGCCACGACGGCGCCGACCATGGGGTTGGGGGACGTGCGGTAGCGGCCGCGGGCGGCGAGGCGCAGCGCTCGCCGCAGGAAATCAGCCGACGAGGGCAGCGGCGAACTCCCGGGGGCGGAAATCCACCAGGTCGTCGGCCTTCTCCCCGACCCCGAGATAGAGGACGGGCAGCTTC
>Ga0126305_10000389_pt1 | contig 19131 bp, 10 predicted proteins | sample Plot26_FD_92536 | JGI IMG/M metagenome (GOLD analysis project Ga0126305, IMG submission 92536) | Serpentine soil microbial communities from UC McLaughlin Reserve, CA, USA - Plot26 | ecosystem: Environmental > Terrestrial > Soil > Grasslands | place: USA: UC McLaughlin Reserve, Lake County... | reverse complement strand
GCTGACCAATACAAAACTTATATTCCTGCGGGCGACCAGATCATTGATGTAATTCCGCAAGAATTTACCATTGACAATTTTCAAAATATCCCTAACCCGATCGGTTATGGTGGCGTAAAAGTTGGTGCAAACTTTCATATCATAACGGGTGATAAAAATGCGATCCGTAATATCAATCGCAGTGTTGAAAAGGCGATGCTTGCCACAAAAGACCTGGTATTACAGCCGCTGGCATCTGCTGCCGCAGTAATGGGACAGGAAGACATGGAAGCGGGTGTTGCTATTGTTGATATCGGCGGTGGTACTACGGACCTTGCTGTTTTTTATGAAGGCATTTTGAAGCACACGGCCGTTATTCCTTTTGCGGGAGATAATATTACCAATGATATTAAAACCGGTTTAGGGGTTTTAAGAACACAGGCTGAACAAATGAAAGTTCAGTTTGGAAGCGCATTATCAAACGAGGCAAAGGCAAATGCCTATATCACTATCCCTGGTTTACGTGGCATGCCTGCAAAAGAGATCAGTGTAAAAAATCTTGCGAACATAATACAAGCCCGTATGAATGAGATCCTTGATTTTGTTACTTATCATTTAAAGCAAGTTGGCCTTGATAATAAGGCATTGAATGGCGGGATCATTCTTACCGGTGGTGGTTCACAATTGAAACATATGATCCAGTTAACCGAATATGCAACGGGTTTGAATGCAAGAATTGGTTTCCCCAATGAGCACCTTGCTGCTGGTCATATCGAAGAATTAGCTAAACCGACTTATTCTACTTGCATCGGTTTAATATTAAAAGGCTATGATGATTATGAACATAACCGCAAGCAATTTGAAAAAGATTTCAAAGTTGTCGAGGTGCCGGATAGTCTCAAACAGGCAGCGGAAGAGGTGCCGGTCCCTGAAGTGATCGTTTCAACGGATACAAGACGCAAAAACTTAACTGGTTTTTGGGACAAATTCAAAGACAGGCTCGTTGATCTGTTTAAAGAAGAGGAAGACCATCACCTCTAAGGCCCCACCAAACCTTCCGCCTTCGGCGGAGAGGCTTATGGAGAGTCTTGATTAATTAAAAGTTCTTTTATCAATTATAGCTGCTAAAAAAAATTTACTAACCAATTAACAAGTCCTGAAGTCTTCCGCCTCAGGCGGGGAGATTTAGAGGGGCCTTTAAAATTCAACAGTATGATACATTTTGATTTACCAAAAGAAAAATCATCGATCATCAAAGTGATCGGTGTTGGAGGTGGTGGAAGCAATGCAGTCAATCATATGTTTAGCCAGATGATTGAAGGCGTCAACTTCATCATTTGCAATACCGATGCCCAGGCAATTGCGCAAAGCATGGTGCCAAACAGAATTCAGTTAGGCCCACATCTTACACAAGGGCTTGGTGCCGGCGCTAATCCTGAAATTGGAAGGCAGGCAACTGAAGAATCCCTGGAGGAGATACGTCGTATATTAGAAGTGAATACCAAAATGGCATTCATTACCGCCGGGATGGGTGGCGGCACTGGCACCGGGGGCGCACCCATTATATCAAAGATTTGTAAGGATCTTGGCATTCTTACGGTCGGAATCGTCACCACTCCATTTGCTTATGAAGGCAAGAAACGGATCCAACAAGCAGAAGAAGGAATAAAAACATTAAAACAATATGTTGACACATTACTTGTGATAAGTAATGATAAACTGCGTCACCAGTTTGGTAATTTAAAAATGCGTGACGCATTTGCAAAAGCAGATAATGTTTTGGCAACTGCAGCAAAATGTATCACAGATGTTATTACAACTACCGGGCAGATCAATGTTGACTTTGCAGATGTTTGCACGGTAATGAAGAATGGTGGCGTCGCGATACTTGGCAGCGCAACAGCATCAGGTGAGAACCGTGCACAAAAAGCAATTGAAGAAGCCTTGAATTCTCCATTGCTTAATGATAATGATATCCGCGGCGCTAAATGGATACTTATCAATATCAATTCCTGTGAAGGTGAACATGAGTTCACAATGGATGAAGTGGAGATCATTCAAAATTATTTATTGAGCCAGGCCGGGGAGAACACAGATGTGATACTGGGGCTTGGTTATGATAATACCCTGGAAAATAATTTAGGCATCACACTTATCGCTACCGGCTTTGAGCATAAGGATCCTTTTACCAAAAAGGAAATAAAGAAGAAAGAACCAAAAGAAGAAAAGATCGTAATGGTATTGGGCGAAGAAGAGAAAAAGAAAGTTATAGAGGAAGTAAAACCTCAAACAAAAGTTATTGATCTCCTTGCTCCAAAACTTGTGGATATTCCTGCAACAGATGAACCTGTGTCTGCCATGATGATCGTTGAAGATGAAGAATTGGAAGAACAGGAGAATGAATCGTACACTTTACAACCAGCAGAAGAAACAAAAACGGTTGTCTGGGACATTCATGTTACCGAAAAACCACTTAGTGAAACCACCAATAGAATGACTGGTGAAACTACTGGGGATAAAAAGATATTAACCGAAAAAAGTGAAGCAGTATTTTCGGATACCAATCCCGTAAAATCCACAAACAAGAAAGAAGAAGTTCCAACTAAAGATAATGCCTCACCGGCGTCTGCAGCATCGGGGGGGTATCTGGCCAGACCGTCCAATATTTACGCAGAACCAAAAGTAGGGGTCTCTACCCCAATGCTTTCTGCAGAAGAACCACGTGTTCCGCAAAACGATCCAACGCCTGTCAACGAGGAATCTCCTTGCGATATGCAATTGGTCATGCGGAATGACATTCCAGCGGCGGATAGGCCGTTGGCCCATCATTCTCAGCAACCTTTGACTGCTTCAAATGAGGAACCTGCACTGCAGGACGAAAATGAAGATCAACAACGTAGGGCAACCGAGAGGTTGAAGAAGCTGCGTAATTTGTCATTCAACATTAACGCGGCCGACCCGAATAATGAGTTTGAGACTGTGCCGGCTTATATCCGCCGCAATATGGAATTGTATGGCAGTTCCACATCTGCAGTTGAAAACTTTTACAGCAACTACGAAGTCAAGACTGACGAAAACAATCAAACAAAGATCAGTTCCCTCAATACATTCTTAGACGGAAAAAAGCCTGACTGAATCATAAATGATAGCCCACGGTTTAAACCGTGGGCTACCATTTAAAACAATAAACATATTGGATTTTAAATCCCAATCCTCTTGAATTACTTCCACCAGCCTATTAACGGCTTGTGTTTTTAGTTGTTCCCCCCGATTTCTATCGGGGGGATTTTTTTCTTGCGAGGCCGACAGAGGCTATTCCAACTCTAGTACTAATAAGTCGGCCGAAGCAATCTCCACAATGACGTAAGAAATTATGTTACCAGCTTTGGTAATTCTAATCAGCTTCTGTTGCATCGCACTCTTGTACGTTCAGTAAATTTATTCGACAATTACTATCGCAAATCAAGTGAATAGATTTTTTGAAGTTTAATTAAGCCCTTTCGGACATCCAGGAATTTTCAAATGCTTCTTTTAAAGTAGGAAACCAGCCAGAGTCGGGACCAAAATGAAATGGTTGATCTGATAGGGTTATTAATCCCCAATTTCCAAAACCAAATCCGTATTCACTATAAATAATAGCTGTGTCATCGTCTTCCTTTTAAGGATTAACCAAACAATATATTTGTCTTTGTTTTCGCCATAGTCCCAAATTGCAAGATGTTGGGTTGGTTCAACCAAGTACTTACTAATCTTTTTAACTAATTCAACGTCTGGAATCAGCTCCACTTGATTAGACACTTCCATTGCTATTTCTTCATTAGTTTTATCTCGTTCTATTTTAAAAATTAGGCCCATACTTAAATTTACAAAAATGAATCATAATTTTAGAATCACCTTTCACAAATGGAAACAGTTCTAATAACAGGTGGTACGGGAATGATCGGTAAAGCATTGACAGAAGCTCTAATTGAAAGAGGCTTTAATGTAATAATTCTTACCCGTCATATCAATAATAAACAGAAAACGAAAAACGAAAAACTTACTTATGCAGTTTGGGATGTTGGAATGCAAACTCTCGATAAAAATGCTTTTGCAAAAGCAGACTACATCATTCATCTCGCCGGCGCTTCAGTTGCAGAAAAAAGATGGAATACTAAAAGAAAACAAGAAATTGTGAGCAGCAGGGTTGATAGCGGCAAACTGATAGTCGGGAGTTTAAAAACAAGTTCCAATAAAATAAAAACTGTTATTTCGGCATCTGGTGTTGGCTGGTATCGTCCCGATCCCCCCTCTCCGCCAGGAGAGGGGCGGGGGGTGAGGCTTGAAGGAGATCCGTCATCAAATGATTTCCTGGGACAAACCTGCAAACAATGGGAAGCAGCCATTGAACCTGTTTCGTTTCTGGGAAGGAGATTAGTAAAGTTTAGAATAGGAGTTGTTTTAAGTAATGAAGGCGGCGCCTATCCTGAGTTTAAAAAACCTTTGAAATTTGGTTTGGCAACAATACTTGGAAATGGAAAACAAATCGTCAGTTGGATACATATCGATGATCTGGTCAGGGCAATACTTTTTGCAATGGAGAATGAAAGAATGGAAGGTGTTTACAATGCAGTAGCACCTCATCCGGTTTCAAATAGAGAACTGATGCTTGAAATTGCAAGAAATGAAAGAGGCAGATCTTATGTTCCTGTTCATGTTCCCGCTTTTGCCTTAAAGATCAGGTTGGGTGAAATGAGCGTCGAAGTTCTAAAAAGTGCAACTGTTAGTGCCGATAAAATTCAACAAGCTGGATTTATTTTTCAATACCCGGACCTGGGATCAGCTATTCTTCAATTATCTCACCAAAAAAATCTTCCGGTCTGACCTTTGCATGGTCCTCATGCCAAACATTTGTAAAATCTCCAAGAATCGCTTTACCATGATGAAAGGCGAGACGATCAAGTTTTAATCCTTCAATGTCTTCGAGCTTTACTTTTCTATACATCGGGTGCATCGTTCCACCTGTGACACCTGCGGGTTTTGAAGGGTCATATTGAAATTGCGGATCAACCAACGTTCCTCTCGGGTACATGATACCAGGAACACCTTGTCCTCTTATATCCATGTTGTCCGGATGATTCAATCCGATTGTATGCCCATATTCATGTGCTGCAGTTGTAGAGCCTTTATATAGATTTTCCAATTTAAAATAACCACTGTTACAATTTAATCCGTCAACAAATGAAATATGGTTATGAGAAAACTCTTCAATGCGGAAATAATTATTCTTTGGATCAAGATTTCTGTAAATATCCAAAGGGTCGATCAAAGGATTATACCATGCCTGGATCTTAAATCTGACAGTAAACCAAAAATTATTTCCAGGAGCGTCTTTATGGACAAACTTCAGACTGGCAGCGGGTTCATTCCACATCGTTTCAATTTCATCCCTGATCATTTCAGCGATCCCGGGGTTTGCCGCATTGCCATAAATAATAATATTCGAAAACACGAAGAGCTGGCGATGATGTATATCTAATTCAGCTGAACCCATTATTCAAAAATTACGGAAAACAATTTTTCTTTTTCTACTTCCCCGGGCATCATACGGTTGCAGATCTGGTTCTTTTAAAATTATCAATTTAATTCTAAAGAATACACTTTGGATTTTTCCTTTCTGCCCTTGAATTCCATTTCACCGATTTCATTGATATGATATTTAGCTGGAGCGTCAAAACCATGCATAAAATCTATCGAGACTATAAATGAGTGTTTCAATTCATGACATTTACTCCTGATCCTTGCGGTAGTATTGAGTGTATCACCGCTGAATATCAGGTCTTTTTTTATGATGCCGATATACCCGGCGGTTACATCGCCGGCATGGATACCAGCTTTAAATGTTGGGAGCACACCATACTCTTTCAGGTAATATTTTTCTTTTCTTTTAAATGTAAGAACAGCCTGTTTTACAAATCTTAAGCAACGTAATTTATTTTTTGGATTGTTTTTCCAGCAGATGACTATTTCATCGCCCACATACTGATAGATATGCCCCCAGTTCGCAAGTATTGGCTCAGTTATATCAGCAAAAAAATCATGAAGCATATTGAAATACTTCTCATGACCTATTTGTTCTGCAATAGTTGTTGAATCATTTATGTCAAGAAAAAGAAATATCCTGTTTTCCTTTCGGGGTTTATGGTAGCGACCACGAATTAAATTTCTTAATCCGCCGGGTCCGTATTTATCAGCTATTTCAAGTGCAAGTATTGAGACAAATGATAGTACGCCAAGATCGATCATGGTCATCAGGAAACTAGGCGTGAGGATCACCTTTTGAACAAATTTTTTTTCAAAATCGATAAAGCTTAGTTCCCCATTGTAGCGGAAGACCCAATAGGCAAGTAGTAAAATAATAGCTACGACAAGAAAAAGTAAAAACGTTAGGGTCATCCTTAATATAGTGGAAAGCCATATCGGTATTTTTCTGAAAGCATCTTTCAAAAAGAATGCTTCCGCACCTACGACAATAGTACCAATGATGGCAAACGCAAGTGAAAAGTAAACGAGTCTTCTGCTTTCCAGTACTTCTTTGTCTACCTTGACTATGTTATAAAGAAGAACTACGCTGAATAACACCCACATGACGACGATAGAAAAGATGATATAAAGCCGGTAAAGAAAAACCCTTTTTGAGATCATAAATAAAGCATTGTTTTGGCAATGCTTAAAATTATCAATAAGTGGGGAGAAAAACGCCTCTTTTTTCAGACCCGGTTACTTGCTGGCATTCGCATATTAACATCCAAAAGAAGCAAACGATATTTTGCAGCTTAGGTTGATAAATTTAACAAACTTATTGAAAAGCACAAGTTGCGGTGTTCATTTAGTTCCTCTATTAATAATTATTTTTGCAATCCATTAAAAAATATTTAAACTATGAAATCATTGTGGCAACTGTTATTGATGGGTTCTATTTTAATAATCTCATGCAAAAAGAAAGATACTGATGCGCCAAATCCTACGCCTCCAATTCCAACACAAACAAAGGAAGACCTGTTAAGGGATTCGGTTTATTTGTACACGAAGGAAGTTTATTTATGGCAAGAGGTAATTCCTGCATATGATCAATTTAAACCCCGGCAATACAAAGGTTCTACTGAACTTGAATCAGCAGAAAAAGTAATGGCTGCGATTAGAAATCTTCAGCCTCTTGACAGATTTAGTTTTGTAACTACTCAGGAAGAATCAGGAGGACTTCAAACAGGGGACGACCAGGATTTTGGTTTTTTTATAAAAGCTGCATCAATAGATGTAGTTTCTCCGGTCGATTCTGTTTATTGGTTTGTTACCTATACTTATGCACAGTCGTCTGCAGGTCTTGCAGGTGTTCAGCGAGGTTGGTATATTTCGAAGATCAACGGGACCCCGATCGGCTACGACCAGAATAGCGTTAACCTTTTGAATGATGTTTTCTTTGGAACTGTTACAAGCGCAAATTTTGATTTTAAAAAGCCTGATGGAAGTACTTCGGCGTTAAATCTAAGCAAGACGAGTTTTACTGCTAATGCTGTACTTTATAAAAATGTTTTTGAAACAGGTGCCAGGAAGATCGGGTACTTTGTATTTAACCAGTTTTTTGGGCAACCATCGAGGAATGAATTGGCGCAGTTATTCACTTATTTTCAAAGCCAGAATATCAATGAGCTGGTCATCGATCTTAGATACAATCCCGGCGGCTCAGTCGAAACCCAGGATACGCTGGCAAACTTAATTGCCCCTTTAGCAGCCAATAAGCAAACAATGTATAAATATATATTTAATACGGTTTTACAGAATAATCAACACCAGTTGATTCGAAATAAATTGGGTTATGGAAATATTTTCGCTTCGGCTGGGAATTCAGTAAATTTTGAAAAAGCGGGTAACCTGAACTTGCCTCGCATCTTTGTTATAGTATCAGGGGGCTCTGCTTCGGCAAGTGAATTACTAATTAATAATCTTAAACCTTACATGGATGTAAAATTGATTGGTGATACGACTTACGGTAAGCCAGTCGGTTTTTTCCCAATACCAATTTATGATTATGCCATTTATCCTATTTCATTTAAAACGGTTAACAGTGCGGGAAATGCGGACTATTACACAGGTTTTGCTCCCGACAAACTGGCGCCGGACGGCGTAGATAAAAATTGGGGAAATGCAGATGAGCCTTGTTTGGCCGCTGCGTTAAAATATATAACAACTGGAAACTTCAGAATTCTAAATACTGATTCGCAGGAAAATCTTCGTTTGAAGGCTGCAAAAGAAGCTGAGCTTTTCAACAATTCGCTGAATAGAAACAAATTTTTAGGAATGTTTATCGAAAACTAAGAGTGGAAAATAAAACAATAAAAGGGCAGATCTAACTGCCCTTTTTAATTTGAAATATTAGTTGTTCTTATTTTGTCTTCTCCGTGATTTTTTTGAGGGCGGAAAAACATCTTTTATGCAAACCGAATCTTTTTGATGAAGTAAAACAGGGGTATCTTTTAATTGACCTTTTTTATGTTTTTCTCCAAGGATGATATCTCCTCTCGATCCATTTTCAATTACTTGTTTCGCAGATGGTGTATCTATGGATTGTGCATCAAGGCAACAATTGAGTAGAATAAGAAAAACAGGAAAACTGATGAACTTGACAATTTTCATAGTCTGATCTTTTTTCTTTGATGACTTAACAGCGGATAAAGTTTACGAACGGGTAGCAAATATTTGTTAAGGATTAACTAATAATTTCAATTTCTTACAGGTTTGCCTGCCTTCAATACCGATTGAATTCTTTCCAGTGTTTTCTTTTCACCACATAGAGATAAGAAAGATTCTCTTTCCAGGTCTAATAAATATTGTTCTGACACTAAGGAAGGTTCGCTCAGATCGCCGCCGCACATTACATAAGCTAATTTTTTTGCAACAACCACGTCATGATCGGTGGCATAGTTAGCTCTCCACATACCATTAATGCCGGCATATAAGGCGCCGAGTGCAGATTGGCCCAGCACTTTTACATCCTTGCGTTGAACAGGCATTGAATAACCGGAATCATAGATCTCGATCACCGATTTTTTTGCTTCAGCAATTCTTCTGCCCTGGTTCATCACAACTTCATCTAAACCTTTTCTATAAATCCCTAATTCAAATCCTTCAAATGCAGATGTTGCTACCTTGGCGGTCGCAATGGAAAGGAACCTGTTTTTAAGTGTAATGGTTTCGGGTTCATCTTCATGCATTTCGTCTGACGCCCGTAATGTAAATTCTTTTGTTCCGCCACCACCGGGAATTAAACCGACACCCAATTCAACCAAACCTGTATACGTTTCAGCAGCAGGGCAACATTTGTCCGAATGCAGACTTAACTCACATGCGCCACCTAATGCCAGCCCATGTGCAGCAGTGACAACGGGTATTGAAGAATACCTGGCACGCATCATCGTATTCTGAAAGATTCTTATTGCCATATCCAGTTCATCATAATCCTGGTCGATCGCAAGCATGAAGATCATTCCAACATTTGCACCCGCGCTAAAGTTGGGGCCTTCATTTGCAATTACTAATCCTTTATAATTCTTTTCAGCTTTATCAATTGCTGTTTGAATTCCTGAAAGCACATCGCCGCCAATACTGCCCATTTTTGTGAACCATTGCAAGCCCAGCACATCATCGCCAAGCTCATACAATTTGCAGCTTCCGTTTTTCCAGATCTGTTTATCCTGGTAATTGCTCATTACTATAAAGGCATCGGCACCGGGTAATGGTTTATACGTTTTGGTATTTTGATCATAATATAATTTTTTGCCATTCTCAATTTTATAAAATGTTTTATTCCCGCCTGCTAACATTTCATCTATCCATCCAGCGACCTTGTATCCAGCATCCAGCATCGCTTTTACTGTCCTTTCAACACCCAACACATCCCAGCTTTCAAACGCGCCGATCTCCCAGCCAAAGCCCGCCATCATTGCATCATCTACACGATAAAGCTCATCGCTGATCTCGGGGATACGATGAGAGATGTAAGAAAAAAGTCCATAATGAAAATGACGATAGAATTCTCCGGCCTTATCATTGCCCGCAACCAGCATTTTTAATCTTATATAAAGATCATCGATAGGTTTCGCCGCTTCAACTGTTGCGAATCTTGCTTTAACTCTTGGTACATACTCAAACTTTTTCAGATCGAGAACCTGTATCTCTTTATCTGATTTTCTTTCTTCAGGACTTCCAGCTGTAAAAGGCAATTTTATTTTTTTGAAAAACCCTTGCCCGGTTTTATCGCCGAGCCAATTATTCTCAACTAATTTATTTAACCAGGAAGGGATATTAAACACCTCCCTTGCTTCATCGGTTGGACAATTATCATAAACTCCCTTTGCAACTTTTACCAATGTATCGATCCCAACAACATCGGCTGTACGGAAAGTGGCTGATTTTGGACGGCCAATGATCGGGCCGGTCAGGGCATCAACTTCATCAATGGTCAACCCCAGTTTATCAACTAATCCAAAAAGTGACATGATGCCGAAAACGCCAATGCGGTTTGCAATAAAAGCCGGGGTATCTTTGCACAATACGGTTGTTTTACCAAGATAGAGATCACCATAGCTCATTAAAAAATCTATAATAGATGGATCTGTATCTGGTGTTGGAATAATTTCCAATAATCTTAAATAACGCGGGGGATTGAAAAAGTGAGTGCCGCAAAAGTGTTTTTTAAAATCACTACTGCGTCCAGCTGACAACATGTGAATGGGAATGCCTGACGTATTTGAAGTGATCAGGCTACCAGCTTTTCTGAATTGTTCGACCTTTTCATACACCTGTTTCTTGATATCTAATCTTTCAACAACTACTTCGATCACCCAATCACAGTCGCTTATTTTTTTCATGTCATCGTCAAAATTTCCCGTCGTAATTTTTTTGATAACATTTTTATGATAAACGGGAGAAGGATTGCTTTTAATAGCAGCAGCCAATGCATCATTCACGATCTTATTTTTATCGGAGACTTTCTGAATCCCTCCGCCGCTGGCGGACGGTGGCACAGCAATATCAAGCAATAAAACCTGCAAACCGATCCCTGCAAAATGACAAGCAATGCGGGAACCCATAACTCCACTTCCCAAAACAGCCACTTTTTTAATGATCCTTTTTTCCATATCAAATTAGTTAGTTAAACAACTATTCAAGACCGAAGTTAAGTGATTTTACGAAACGGGCTGACTTCTGATTCGGAGAAATACGAGTTTATAAAAGATCACCCGGAAACTTTACTTAATCATGGTCATTAATTTTATTAAATAGATAAAAGAAAGAGGGTCGATACAAGAATAGTTATCAATAAGCGTTCTAAATATCCGAATCAAGTCCAATGAAAACCAATTCCCCTGCGAAAAAAAGCAACAAGTCACATCTCTCTGTCCGCCACAAAGCCGCTGAAGAGCATTCTGATCTGCTGCATCATTTGCCGGATGCGTTGATCGTTACTGATCTTTCTTTCAATATTACAGGATGGAATGATGCCGCAGAGAAATTACACGGCTTGCCGGGTGCGAGAGGAAAGAATCTATTTCAACTTATTAAGATCGATCTGCTGGACTCAACAATTGAAACTATTAATGCCGAAGTATTAAAGAAAGGAACATGGGAAGGCGAGGTTATTTATCACAGGCACGATGGTGGAAAATATATCTTTAAAACGTCTGCTACTTCAATACTCGATGACAATAACAAACCTACCAGTATAATTTTTGTCAATCATAATATCACAAACGTAAAAAGTACAGAAAAAAAATTAGCAGAAGCGGAAGCAACCTATGAGAAACTTGTTAATACATTGGTGGATGGTGTGATCATGCTGGATAAAGATGGCAAAGTAACGACATGCAATAAAAGAGCTTCAGCTATTTTAGGATTAAATGAAGAAGAGTTATTAGGAAAAGAGTTAGGGGATTCATCATGGAAGGCAATAAAAGCGGACGGGACACCATTTCCCTGGTATGAATTTCCCACTGTTGTGAGTCTGCAAACAGGATTCCCGCAACGGAACGTAAAAATGGGAGTTAATCTGCCTAATGGATTATTTGTTTGGTTACTGATCAATTCGGAAGCTCTTATTCGTATGGGCGAGTTTGATCCGTATGCGGTCGTGATCTCATTTTCTGATATCACCGAAAGTGTGAACCGCGAAGAAGAACTTAGAAAAAGTAACGAAAGATTCTTCTATGTTTCAAAAATAACTTCCGATGCCATCTGGGATATTGATCTTGCAACAAAACAGATCTATCGAAGCGAAACTTTCTACGAGCTATCGGGTTATAGCCGGGAAGAAATAAAACCCGATCTTGATTGGTGGTTCAATAAGGTCCATCCAAAGGATAGGGAAAGGGTTAAAAATAAAGTGCAGGATCACATCCAAAACGGGCATGAGCGTTGGGAAGACGAATACCTTTTTCTTTGCGCTGATGGGTCCTATAAATTTCTACTTGATTCAGGAACTATCTTATACCGCCAGGGTAAACCGGCAAGAATATTGGGTGCCATTCGGGACCTTACGGAAAAGAAAAAGCTGCAACAGCAACTGCTCCAGGAACAGGAACAAAAACATAAAGCTGTAAGCCAGGCAGGTATTGCCGCGCAGGAAGCAGAGCGCAGCGATATCAGCCGGGAGCTTCATGATAATGTGAACCAGCTTTTGATGAGTGCAAGATTGTTTATGAATTCTGCAAAAACAGATCCTGGAAATGCAGATGAGCATATTGAAAAGGCCATGACTTACCAGATGATGGCGGTAGAAGAGATAAGGAAGCTGTCAAGAACATTAAATACTTCGTTAGTGAAAGTTATTGGTCTTAGCCGGAGCATCGATGATATTATTGTCAATATGAAGGCCTTTCAACAGATCGAGACCAGGTTTAATTATGATCAAAAGCTGGATAAGATCCTTTCTGATGATCAAAAATTGATGATCTTCCGGATACTGCAGGAACAAACCAATAATATTATCAAGTACGCGGATGCGAAAAATGTTACGATCACTTTGGAAGAACGGAATAATACGATCTATCTTTCAATTAAGGATGATGGAAAAGGTTTTGATGCCTCGATACAATCAAAGGGGATCGGGTTTATAAATATTTATAATCGTGTTGATGCTTTCGGAGGAGAGATGGAACTTATTTCGTCGCCGGGGCATGGTTGCTTTCTCCAGATCAATTTCCCGCTAACATTTAATTAATCAAAATCTATAGGCGGCAGCTGGCGGGTCTTTAATTGTTTATTGTATTTTTTCATCAATCGTTTATTCTTTTTCGCTCCAACGCTGGATGCCACACCGCTCATTGCAATTTTTATATAATAATTTATGAAGGACCTGTCACGCAGTCGCGGAAAATAAACCACCCCGACTCGTTTTTTATTTTCCTTTTTAATGATAAAACTGTTTGCAATAAAGGTCATCAACCCTTGTAAAAATTTCTTCTTTTCTTCTTTTCCATTTTTTAAAAACTGAACTTTCAGATCATGGTAATACATTTTCATCTCGCCCAATGAAATATATTCCTGCCCAACCGCCCTCATTGTAAGTGTATCGAGATAGCCGGATTGCAATTTTGTTGAAGACAAGGCCGGCAATATTTGATTAAGATATAACATGGACTGTGGTTGCATTCTTATAGTGATCAGGAAACCCGAAAGCGTATCGAGGTAGGATTCCCTTGTCCTCAATCTTATCCAGGCAGTATCAAGCAAATAGCCGTTCAATCTGAGCCTGAAACTGTCAGTGGGAGTTATTCCGAAATTCTTCACCGGGAAAATATCACCGTTCATTCTTGTTACAGGGATAACCGCAGTTTCTTTGGTTTTGTCATTTAGTTCAGTATAAACTGCAGTTCCATTTGAAAAAAGGATTGTGTCAACAGAAACTTTAAACGGGATCTTCGTTATCAATTTTGTTGCCAGGGGTTTTATGATACCGGCATGAAATGGCGGAGTTTTATCCCTGTACGATGTAAAATAAGGATCATCAATTGTGATATTGCCTGTACGAAACACACTGTCTTCAAGATATTGATCCAGGTCGAATTTTGATACGGCAATCTTGCCCGTTTTTAATGTTATATAATCTGTTTGCCATTTACTTGCCGCTACAAACTGCCCCCGGTCAAGAACCGGATGAAATGAAAATGAATCGACAGAAAAGCTTTTCGCGGCTTTACTGAATGAAAGATCATACCATGTCCAATTGTTCTTTTCATCAATGATCTGCCCTGAAATATCGGTGATCGTGAATGCAGGATTTTTCTTAATGATAGCTTTTAGATCCCCGTTTATCTCTGAACCTAATTGAAGATTTTTTAGAACACCTTCATAAACTATTACATTAGCTGCTTTTTTACCAAGGCTATCCGCTGTAAAATTCCTCGCCTCAACCTGATCAACCTTAGCCGACCAAAATAATGTTTTACCTGAATTCACTACCATATTGCTAAGTTGTATTTTCAAGGATCCTTCTTTTGATGTTGTGGTTTTGTTATTGGCATTTGTAATTGAAAAATTTGAAAGCGTAGTAGTAAATGAGCCAATACTGATCTTATTATCAATTCCTTTGCTTGCAAAATTTTTGAGACTGACAGTACTTTTGCTTCCATCCCAATAAACTTTTTGTATGCCTTTTGAAGTGGTATTTTCCATTGAAAAAATGGGATGCTCCATTTCAAGCCTATCAACAAAAATTTCGGGCAACGGAGCTTCCCTGCTGCTATCTTTTTTTTCAGTAAACCGCAGATTGATCACCGGGTTGATGATTTTTGCATTTCTAATTTGGGATGATCTATTTATAACGCTATTCACATCCGGAGTAAATACTATGTCCGAAGCTTTAATATCAACGCTATCAATATCTTTTACCTGCTTAAATTGAAAGTTGCTCAATGAAGACACGGAATTGTCAGCTAAGGAAAATTTATCTGCAGTAAGTGATGTATGTTGACCAAACCAGTATAGATCTTTTCCATTTGTTTTGAGTGAATTTATCTTTAGTTTTTCCTTTTTGTCAATTGATTCGATGGAAAGAGCATTTAAAAAAACCGATAGCGAACTTTTTGCATTGTTAAAATATAGCTGGGTATTGTTTCCTTGTATTTTTTTGAATAATAACATCAATGGGTCATTCGCTTTTTTTCCCGCTTGTAACCGGTTTATTTCAATGTGTGCCTTTTCCCAGCTGATGCCTTCTCCATTCAGCGTTTTTAAAGACTCAATATAAACCAGGCTATCCAGTTTTACATTCCTGGCATTTACATTAAAGGTCTGTTGATGATCATATATGTTTACTTTGTCAAATGAAAACTGTTTACTTGCTCGGTCAAATGATGCGTTATCCATATTGACGACCAGGTCTTTTGTTTTCATCACTCCTTTTTTAAAATTCAGAAGCTCAACCGACCCTTGCAAATTTTCTATTGACAAAGTGTCAGCAACGTTGTTACTGTTTAATATGAGATTAGCATCTTCTAAAAGCAGGTCGATCGTATGTCTTGTTTTTATTTTTATTTGTCCATTTTCAATTACTAATTTCTCGAGGCTCATAAAATTATTGATACCAGCCAATGAATTCACAATCGGGTTCTTACTCTTTGATTTTGCAGCGGCAGAGGGATAATAATCGATCACCGGTCTTATTAATAATGCTTGTCTTGCAATAACCTTTTGATCAAATAAGAGATCGGCCCAGGACAATTCGCTCAGTATAAATTGACGCACTTGTATGTTGCGTTTATCTTTATACTGCTCAGTATTGATAGAAAAGTTGCTTAACAAGATCCTTTTTTCCCTTAATCGGATGCTATCAAAACGTAAAAAATAACTGCTGTCTTTTACGAAATTCTCATAATTGCGAATAGCCATATCAAAACTTTCCAGCGAAATGGGTTGGGACTGACTATGATCGATCGTTAAGCCAGTCATTTCAAAGTTATTTTTTTCCGAAGTAAACGACGTGCTCTTATCATTTCGATTGGTTGTAATATTTATGGTGGCATTCTTTACACCAACATAATTTAATTGCATATCACCTGTAAGCTGGTTGATCAATGTGTCGAGGCTGGGTATCTTTTTTGGAGCGGAGCTTTTATTTTTTAATGCCAGTTGTATTTTGAAATTCGGATTAAGACAATAAACAGAATCTGCCTTTATGAGGTCTTTTTCATACAAAGATTTAAAATCAACATTGGTTAATTTCAGTGTATCGAGATAAAGTGAGAAGCCAGACCCGCTGCTATCGGCCCTCTTACCAATTAATGTACAGCTATCAATTTCTATTATCCTTTTTTTGATTTTAATTCTGAAACGGCTGAAAGCAAGGCGATGGTTTCCATCCGGAAAAGTGATATCCTGGTTCTTGGTCCAGAACACAAGTTTGGTATCCGATTCGGGAAAGTCTTCAGCATTTGTATCGGAATCGACCTTAAAGTTTTCAATGTGAAAATGCATTCCTGTTATCACCAATGGACGTTGGTCTGGTAAAACTTTGTTTATTAAGGTAAATTGCCCTTCATCAAACTGGAATCTTTTTACTTCGAGCAACTGCAATGCATCCATGATGGAGTTATAAACCTTTCCCATTTCCTGCGGAATCGAAACATCTTTCTGGCCCGAGGTATCCAGCGGCTTCAATCTTGTCACGACAATTTTCGGCGCAACAAGAGCCAAAGAATCGATCCTTAATTCTTTCCTCGTAAAGATCGGGATCAATGCCTTTACTTTCAGTTTGATTTTATCAACCTGGAAACGATAAGAAGTTACCAGGTCAAGAGAATCGTTGGAAAAAAAAGTAACATCATTCAGCTCTACCTTTTTACTGAAATAATTAAATTTTATGTTCTTTACTTTCAGTCTTAATTTTCCTTTAGATTCACTATTTACAAGATCTTCGATCAGGTTTTCCGCATTATTTACAACATAAATATGAAGTGCAGTGATAAGAATAATAATGATCCCCAGGATGATCCCGAGTGTTTTAAGGATTTTTTTCTCTAACCAAACGATCCACATTCAATATCTGGAGTTAATAAGTTATCAAATTACTCAAAATTAGGCTAATGAAAAAGCCACCTGGAAGTGGCTTCATTATTTTTCAGCTTACTGCAGAACCCGGGCTTACTGTATCCTCAGGTGTTAATAAACGAAGTTTTCCGTCTTTATCCTCCGCAGTTAAGATCATTCCCTGGCTCTCAATTCCCTTCATTTTTCGCGGCGCAAGATTGGTAACTACCACAACTTGCTTGCCAACCATCTCGTCCGCCTTATAATGAAGTGCAATACCGCTTACAATTGTCCTTGTTTCAGTGCCCAAGTCAACTGTTAATTTTAAAAGCTTGTCCGCCTTTTCTACCTTTTCGCATGCTGCGACCATACCAACCCGAAGATCAAGTTTGGCAAAATCATCATAAACAATTTCGGATTTCGGATTTACGTCCCCATGTTTATCGGGATCGGATTTATTTTCCATCGTTTTTGCTTCTTGTTTGTTGTTATTTGCGTCTTGTGCCTTCACTAAACCACTTTTCAATTTTTCTATTTGCGCTTTTATTTCTTCATCTTCAATTTTCCTGAATAATAATTCAGGAGGTCTCAACGAATAACCAACACTCAGCAATTTCTGCTTCCCCGCATTCTCCCAATCCAGCATTTTGTCAACCACCTTCATCATGTACAGCATTTTCTTTGCTGTGGTTGGTAAGAAGGGATTAATAAGGATTGCAAGATTCGCAGCTAACTGCAAACAAAGATGTAAGCAATTATCGATTTCCTTTTGAGCGGCTGTGGACTGTGGTCCGTCGTCCGTCGTCTTCTTAGCTTTGATCCACGGCTCTTTCTTTTGCATGTATTGGTTACCCTTCCTTGAAAGGTCAATCACTTCGTACAGGGCGTCACGGAATTTGTATTCCTCAATTGAGCGTTGAACATTGAGCGTTGATTGTTGAATATTTGCCATTATCAACCTGTCATCATCATCCAGGATATCCTTATGCAGTTTCGGTACTTTGCTATTGCAAAGTTTATGCATCAATACCCATGTGCGGTTCACAAAATTTCCAAAAATTGAAGCTAGCTCATTATTATTTCTATCCTGGAAATCTTTCCAGGTAAAATCATTGTCTTTTGTTTCTGGCGCATTGGCACATAAAACATAGCGAAGCACATCTTCACAACCCGGAAAATCTTTTAGAAATTGGTCGACCCACACAGCCCAATTACGGCTCGTCGACACCTTTTCTCCTTCAATATTTAAAAATTCATTTGCAGGAACATTGTCCGGTAAAACAAAATTTCCATGCGCCTTCAGCATTGCAGGGAAAATAATGCAATGAAAAACTATATTGTCCTTGCCAATAAAATGAACCAGCTTCGTACCTTCTTTACACCAGTAATCAGCCCACTTATCCGTTAATTCCTTTGTAGCAGAGATGTAACCGATCGGTGCATCAAACCATACATACAATACTTTTCCGCCTCCCCCTTCAGGGGCTGGCGGGCTTGGCACTTTTATTCCCCAGCTGCTGTCTCTTGTCATCGCCCTTGACTGAAGACCCTTATCCAACCAGCTTTTACACTGACCATACACATTATTCTTCCATTCTTTATGTCCTTCAATGAGCCATTCTTTTAGCCATGGTTCATAATCCTGCAATGGAAAATACCAATGCTTTGTTTTCTTTTTTACCGGCACCGCATCACTCAATGCACTGCGTGGATTAATTAATTGTTCAGGGCTTAAGGAGGAGCCGCATTTCTCACATTGATCGCCGTATGCATTAGGATTGCCACATACAGGACAGGTACCAATAATATAGCGGTCAGCTAAAAATGTTTTTGTTTTTTCATCATAATACTGCTCAGTTTCTTTTTCTTCAAACAGACCATCGTCATAAAGCTTTTTAAAGAACGCTGCAGCCGTCTCATGATGCACTTGATTGGAAGTACGGGAATAGATATCAAATGAGATACCCATTTGCTCAAAACTGTCTTTGATCAGGGCGTGATATTTATCAACTATTTGTTGCGGTGTCACCCCTTCTTTCATTGCACGGATGGTGATCGGCACTCCATGTTCATCACTGCCGCAAACAAATT
>Ga0126305_10000388_pt1 | contig 19146 bp, 20 predicted proteins | sample Plot26_FD_92536 | JGI IMG/M metagenome (GOLD analysis project Ga0126305, IMG submission 92536) | Serpentine soil microbial communities from UC McLaughlin Reserve, CA, USA - Plot26 | ecosystem: Environmental > Terrestrial > Soil > Grasslands | place: USA: UC McLaughlin Reserve, Lake County... | reverse complement strand
GATGAAAGAGGCGGCGACGATCAAGGGCGCGCTCAAGCACGGCCGCGTCGTCGCCCTCGACGACCTGCCGGAGATCGACTTCGTCCTCAGCGGCTCGGTCGCGGTCAACCTCAGCGGCGCCCGGATCGGCAAAGGCGGCGGCTACCACGACCTCGAGTACGGAATCCTCACCGACGCCGGCAAGATCGATACCCACACCACAGTCGCCACCACGGTCCACCCGATCCAGATCCTGCGCCAGCACCTGATGGTCACCGACCACGACCTGCCCTGCGACCTGATCGCGACGCCGCGCGCTGTGATCGAGATCGACCGCCAACACGATCGCCCCCGCGGCATCCTCTGGGACCACCTGCAGCCACCGCAGATCCGCGAGATCCCCGTCCTGGAAAGGATGGGCTATGCCTGAGCCCGAGCGCCGACCGCTGCCCGCCTTCCCCGGCAGCGACTACGGCAACTCCGACCCGACGCCCGAGTGGCTCCAGATCGATTGGCGCCAGCACTTGCACCAGGTCGACCTGCCGGGAGCAGACCGGGTCAACTACGTCGACATCGGCGAAGGCGAGCCGATCATCTTCATCCACGGCATCGCCGGCTGCTGGCGCAACTGGCTCGAGAACCTCCCCTACTTCAGCCGCACCCACCGGGCGATCGCGATCGACCTGCCCGGCTTCGGCGACAGCCCCGTGCCCTCCTGGGAGATCTCGATGGCCAGCTACGGCCGCCTCGTCCACGACTTCTGCGAGCGGCTGGGGATCGACAACGTGGCGGCGCTGGTCGGCAACTCGATGGGGGGCTTCATCGGGACCGAGGCGGTGATCGAGGAGCCGGAGCGCTTTGACCGCCTCGTCTTGATTTCCGCTGCTGGGATCAGCTTCGCTGAGTGGCAGGGCCGGGCCTTCGATGCCGCGGCGCGCGTCGTCCGAGCAGCGACTCCCTTCCTCAGCGGCGACCGGCGGGTCTACTGGACGACGCCGCGCGGACGCAAGATCGCCTTCGGCCGGCTCTTCCGCAACCCCAACAAGCTGCGGCCGGAGCTGCTAGCCGAGCAGGTTCGTCCCGGCCTGCAGGCCCCCGCCTTCACTGAGGCGCTGACGAAGATCTGGGGCTACGACACGCGCGAGCGGCTGCCGGAAATCGAAATCCCGACGATGGTCGTCTGGGGGCTCAACGATCAAATCGTCCCCGTCGAGGGCGCGCTCGGGTACCACCGCCTGATCCCGCGCTCCCGGCTGGAGCTCTTCGAGCGCACCGGCCACCTGCCGATGCTGGAGCGCCCGCAGCGCTTCAACCCGCTGCTCGAAGAATTCATCGAGTCCGCACAGCCGCTGCGGACCGCGCAGGACACCGCTGTCGGCTAGCCGGTGACGGCGCCGCGCGCGGCGGAGGAAACCGTGGATGCGTACTTCGCCATCACGCCGTGGCCGAAGGGTGACGGCGGGGACTTGTAATCGGCGATCCGCTTTGCGATCTCCTCGTCTGAGAGGGCGACGGAGAGGCTGCGCTCGTCGATGTCGACGGTGATCTCGTCGCCCTCGTGGATCGCCGCGATCGGACCCCCCTTTGCCGCCTCGGGAGCGACGTGGCCGATCATCAGCCCGCGGGTGGCGCCGGAGAAGCGCCCGTCGGTGACCATCGCCACGGTCTCCCCCAGGCCCTCGCCGACGATCGCGGCGGTGACCTGGAGCATCTCCCGCATCCCGGGACCACCGACCGGGCCCTCGTTGCGGATGACGACGATGTCGCCGGGGTCGATCTGCTGGTCCTTGACGGCGCGGAAGCAATCCTCTTCGTTCTCGAAGACGCGGGCAGGCCCGGTCTGCTGGCGCCGCTCGGTCCCGGCAACCTTGACCACCGAGCCTTCCGGCGCCAGGTTGCCGCGCAGGACTGCGAGGCCGCCTTCGGGCTTCAGCGGGTTCTCGACGGCGCGCACCACCTCTTGGTCCGGCGCCTCGGTCGCGGCTGCGGCTTCCTCGCCGATCGTCTTGCCGGTGACCGTGATCGCCTCGCTGTGGAGGATCCCGGCTTTGGCCAGCCGCTTGAGGATCACCGGCACGCCGCCGGCGGCGTAGAGGTCGGTGGCGACGAAGCGCCCGCCGGGCTTGAGGTCGGCGAAGAGCGGCGTCTGGCGCGAGATCCGCTCGAAGTCGTCCATCGTCAGCTCGATCCCGAGCTCGTGCGCGAGCGCGATCAGGTGAAGGACGCCGTTGGTGGAGCCGCCCGAGGCGCAGACGCAGGCAATTGCGTTCTCCAGCGACTCGCGGGTGATGATCTTGCTCGGCCGCAGGTCCTCGACGAGGACGTTGATCACCAGCTCGCCGATTTTCTCCGCCACAGTCGGCTTGTCGTCGTCTTCGGCCGGCACCATCGCCGAGCCGCCGGCGCTGATCCCGAGCGCCTCGAAGGCGCAGGCCATCGTGTTGGCGGTGAACTGGCCGCCGCAGGCGCCGGCGCCGGGACTGGCGACGCCCTCGAGCTCGTGCAGTTCCTCGTCAGTCATGTCGCCGGCGTTGTGGGCGCCGATCGCCTCGAAGATGTCGAGGATGGTGACGTCGCGGCCGTGCCAGTGGCCGGGGGCGATCGAGCCGCCGTAGAGGAGCACCGAGGGCACGTCGAGCCGAGCCAGGGCCATCGCGCAGCCGGGGATCGTCTTGTCGCAGGCACAGAGGGCGACGATCGCGTCGAACTGGTAGCCGCGCGCCATCAGCTCGATCGAGTCGGCGATCACCTCGCGGCTGACCAGCGATGCCTTCATCCCCTGGGTCCCCATCGTCACCCCGTCGGAGACGGCGACGGTGTTGAACTCCATCGGCGTGCCGCCGGCCGCGCGTACCCCCGCTTTCACGTGCTCGGCCAACGCCCGCAGGTGGAAGTTGCAGGGCATCGCCTCGGTCCAGGTGTTGGCAATCCCGATCGTCGGCCTGCTCAGCGCCTCGTCGTCGAACCCGACCCCCTTCATGTAGGCGCGCGCATGGGCGCGGTCGGGCCCGTCGAAGACGGTCGCCGAGCGAGGGCGGGGCAGCTTGGTCGCGGAGTCGCCGTTAGTGCTCATGGAAGAAAATCTACTGAGGGTCCGACAGCCACGAGCGCCCCGGTTTGGAGCTCGGCCTTGCCAATCTGGTCATCCTATGCCAAGCGCGTTGACCGGGCCGGGCCCATGTCCGATCTCCCGCAGTCCCGCGCCGACTGCCTCTGATGCGATCACGCGAGCCTTGCGAGCGGCTTCCAGCAGCGTCTCGCCGCGAGCCAGATACGCGGCTAGGGCTGACGAATGGGTGCAGCCTGAGCCGTGCGCCGCCCCATCGGGATGCCGCTCGCCGGGAATCTCCACCACCTGCTCGCCGTCGAAGAAAAGATCGACCAGATCCTCGCTGTGGCCACCGGTGACGACCACCGCCTTGGGGCCGAGCTCGAAGACACCGCGGGCGAGCTCCTCCTGGCTCGCCTCCTCCCCGGCGCCCGTGAGCACGCGCGCCTCCGGAATGTTCGGCGTCACCACGTCGGCCCGCGGCAGCAAGCGCCCGACCAGTGCCTCCCTGGTTTCGTTGTCGAGCAGGATCGCGCCGCTCTCGGCAACCATCACCGGATCGATCACGACGGGTGCTTGCGCGATGTAGACGAGGATGAGGGCAGTGAACACCGACTCGACGATCTCTGCTGAGCCGAGCATCCCAATCTTGATTGCGTCGACGCGGATGTCTTCACCGACAGTCGCGATTTGATCGAAGACCATTTCCGGCGCGGTTAACTCGATGCCGTCGACCTCGACAGTGTTCTGCGCCGTGATCGCGGTGATCGCGGTCATCCCGTGCACGCCGCAGCGCGCAAACGCCTTCAGGTCGGCCTGGATCCCCGCGCCGCCGCCGGAGTCGGAACCGGCGATCGAAAGCGCAGTCGGTGGCGTGTTGCGATCCATGGCTGGGGAGCCTAGAGAGACGCTCTTCCGGTTGAAGGAAGCAACGTCCGCGAGTAGGCACCGAGGCTCGAGCAGGTGAGGTAGCCGAGCAGCTCTAGGCGAGCCAAGGCCGCTGCCGCGGCGGGGCCGGTGAGACCGGTGGCGGTTGCGACGGCATCGCAAGTCGATTCGCCGGCCTCCACCGCGCTCAAGACCGCCTGCAGCTCGGGCTCCAGGGCGACGGTTTCAGGTCGCTCCAGACGGACACCCGGCCCCAGCATCGCGTCGAGGACGTCCTGGGCGTCGCGGATGACGTGGGCGCCGCTGGCTAGGAGGGCGTTGGGGCCCGCGGAGGCGCGGGAGGTGACGGGGCCGGGGACGGCGCCGAGATCACGGCCGAGGTCGGCGGCCAGGTCCATCGTGATCAGGGAACCGGAGCGGGTGGCAGCCTCGACGACGACGGTCATCCCGGCGAGGGCGGCCATGATGCGGTTGCGGGCCGGGAAGGTCCACTTCCAAGGCGGCGCCCCGGGCGGCAGCTCGGAGAGGACCACGCCCGACTCGGCGATCTGCCGCCAGAGCCCCCGGTGGCTGCCGGGGTAGGCGATGTCGGGACCGCAGCCGAGCACGGCGATCGTGCGGCCGCCGTCGAGGGCGCCGCGGTGGGCGCACCCGTCGATCCCGAAGGCCATCCCGCTCACCACCACCATCCCCGCCCGCGCCAACTCCCGCCCTAACTCGCGAGCGATCTCCCGCCCGTAGGAGGTGGCGCGGCGGGCGCCGACGATCGTCACCGATCCGTGCGGCTCCAGCCCATCGAGCAGACCAGGGTCGCCACGGCCGATCAGCGCCCACGGCGCATCGGCGGCGTCCCGCAGCCCTTCCGGGTAGAGCTGGCCGTGGCGGCAGCAGGCCCAGCAGTCGGCGAGCAGGAGCTCTTCGTTCAGCCGCGACTCGCTCAGTGCCTCGACCCGGGCCAGCAGCTGCCCGGCGACTTTCGGCGCCGCCGCCTCGACCAGATCCTCGTTCGAGAGGCGCAGTAGTTCCGGGGAGCGGGACCCGACCTCGCCGGTGGCGATCCGCTCCACGTACGGCCCCAGCGCCGCCAGCAGCCACGAGCGCCGCAGGCACTCCGGACATGCACCCAGCTCAACCATGATCCCTCCTTCGCATCTGCAGGGCCTGCGCCATCTGCTCTTCTCCGATCTCGCTCGCCCCCGCCAGGTCGGTGAGCGTCTGTGCCAGCCGCAGGGCCCGGTCGTGCGCCCGGCCGCTTAGTCGCTGGCGCGCGTAGAGGTCCGCCAGGAGCGACGCGGCTTGGTCGCTAAGTGGGCAGGCCCTAGCCTCCGCCGGCGTCATCTCCGCATTGGACCGTCCGGGGCCGAGCCGGTGCTCCTGGCGCTCGCGGGCGGTGCAGACCCGCTCCCGCACCGCAGCGGACAACTCGCCCGGAGCACCGCCGATCTCGGCGGCGCTCGGCTGCCGCACCGCAGCAAGGACGTCGATCCGATCCGCGAGCGCCCCGCTCAGCTTCCCCCCGTAGCGCTGCACCTCATACGGCGTACAGGTGCAGTCGGGGTCGGCTTCGCCGCGGCCGCAGGGACAGGGGTTGGCCGCGGCTACCAGCATGAAGCGGCAAGGAAGGCTGCGCTGACCGCCGACCCGGGCGATCGACACCTCGCCACTCTCCAGCGGCGCCCGCAGTGCCTCCAGGGCGTCGCGCCTGAACTCGCAGAGCTCGTCGAGGAAGAGGCAGCCGCGGTGGGCGAGAGTCACCTCACCGGCCCTGATCGGCTGCCCGCCGCCGACCAGACCGGCAGCGCTGATCGTGTGGTGGGGAGCGCGGAAGGGGCGTCCTCCCGGCAAGCCCGGGCCGAGACGGCCGCAGGCACTGGCGATCCGTGCGACCTCGAGCGCCTCTCCTTGCGCCAGCGGTGGCAGGATCGAAGGCAGCCGGCTCGCGGCGAGTGACTTCCCGGCTCCGGGCGGTCCGACCATCAGCAGGCTGTGGCCGCCGGCCGCCGCCACCTCGAGCGCGTGCCGCAGGTGGGGCTGGCCGCGCAGGTCGGCGAGGTCCGGAGCGCCGGGAGAAATGCTCGGCAGCAGCGGCAGCGGCTCGGGTCGCGCCGGGCGCCAATCGCCGGCAGCCAAGCTCACCAGCTGGCCCAGCGCCTCGACCGGGAGCACCCCGATGCCCTCCGCCAGGGCTGCCTCGCCGCCGTTCTCCGCCGGCAGGACGATCGCCTCCGCCCCGCCCTCGCGCGCCTGCTCGGCCATCGCCAGGGCGCCGTGGACCGGCCTCGTCGAGCCATCCAGGGCAAGCTCACCGACCAGGGCCACCTTTGCCAGCCCCTCCCACTCCAGCTGCTCGGAGGCGCTCAGCAAAGCCGCCGCGATCGCCAGGTCCATCCCCGGCCCCGCCTTGCGCAGGCTCGCCGGCGCCAGGTTGACGACGATCCGCCGCAGCGGGAACTCGAAGCCGCAGTTGACGATTGCCGCCCGCACCCGCTCCCGCGCCTCCCGCACAGCAGCGTCGGGCAGCCCGACGATCGTGAAGTTCGGCAGGCCCCGGTGGACGTCGACCTCGACCCGGACGGGGCGGGCGGAGATGCCGTCGAGGGTGAAGGTCTGGGCGGTTGCGAGCACGGAGGGCACGCTAGGCGGCGTCGACCGACAGATGGCGCGCAGAAACAAAATCCTTTGCACGGGGAGGGGGGCGAGTTTGTGACTTCCGCCCCCTTAAGCCTCCATGACCCAAGCCAGACGCCGCACCGGCCAGATCGCCGAGGATCTCGTCGCCGCCCATCTCGTCGCCGAAGACTGGGAGATCGTCGAGCGCAACGCCCGCACCCGTTACGGCGAGCTCGACATCGTCGCCCGCGACGGCAACGTCCTCGTCTTCATCGAGGTCAAGGGGGCCCGCGTCGACACCGTCTACGGCCCCGAGCGGCCGATCTGCTCGATCGACTTCCGCAAGCAGCGCAAGGTCCGCCGCCTCGCCACCGCTTGGGTCTCAGAACGCCGCGACCAGCCGCGCTATGCCGACATTCGCTGCGACGCCGTCGGCGTCACCCTCGACCGCAGCGGCCGCGCGCTCGACATCGAGCACGTCAAGGGCGCCTTCTGACCAAGCAGATCAAGGACGCAGGGAGCGTGGCGTGCCCTGCACGCGAGCGACCGAGGACGCCGATATGCGCCGGTCAGCCGAGCTCAAGCTGGCTGTACGCGACCGATTGAAACGAGCGCCGGTGCAGCGGGGAGATGCCGATTTCCTCGATCGCCTGCCGGTGCTCGGGGGTCGAGTAGCCGACGTGTTCCTCGAACCCCCAGCCCGGGTGCAGGGTGGCGATCTCGCGCATGTAGCGGTCGCGGGTGACCTTGGCGAGGACGGAGGCGGCGGCGATCGCGGCGCTGGTCGCGTCCCCCTGGATCACGGGCCGATGCGGGACGGCGCAATCGGGTAGGCGGAAGCCGTCGACGAGGGAGGTCGCCTCGTCCTCCGGCGCCAGCCGCTCCAGCGCCTGGGAGAGCGCTTCGATGTTGGTGACGTGGAGGCCGCGGCGGTCGATCCCGGCGGCGCTGCGGATGACGACGCTGACCCGCTCCGCCGCCCGCAGCACGCAGGGGAACATCTCCAGCCGCCGCTCCTCGGTCATCTGCTTGGAGTCGTGGAGGCCGCTGAGGGCGCGGCGGTCCGAGTGCGAGAGCGTCTCGTAGTCGAAGAGGACCGCGGCGGCGACAAGCGGCCCGGCCAGGCAGCCGCGTCCGGCCTCGTCGGCACCGGCGACGAAACGGCTCTGCAGCCCGCGGTCGAAGGCGAATAGGCGCCGGCTGCGGGCAAGCCGCCGGCGGTGAGTCTTGCCGGGCTTCGGCTTAGAGTCCGCCGATGCGGCTTGGGGGCCAGTAGGTGGCAAAGGCCTCACCGATGATCCAGTCTCGGGGGACGGCTCCCCAGAAGCGGCTGTCGTCGCTTGCCCCACGGTTGTCGCCCATCATGAAGTAATGGTCGGGCGGGATCTTGATCTCTTTCGGCAAATTGCAGGCGGGAGCACTGCCGCAGGGGTTGATGAAGGGCTCGTCTTTCGCCTCGACGCCGTTGACCACCGGGTGGCCGTTCTTGACCGACAGCGTGTCGCCGGGGCCGGCGACGATCCGCTTGATGAAGTTCTGGTCGGAGCGCTCGGGGGTCGCCTCCGGGCAGGGTTCTCCGTTTTCCGGCACGCCGCCCGGGACACCACACTGAGACCCGCCATCGGCACCCGCGGGCGGGTGGAAGACGACGACATCGCCGATCTCCGGATCCTCGAGGTGGTAGAGGAAGCGGTTGACGAGGACCCGCTGGCCGACGTCGAGCGTCGGCTCCATCGATTCGGAGGGGATCTGATACGGCTTCACGACCCAGGCCTGGATCGCCAGCGCCAGCCCCAGGGCAAGCGCAACGATGACGACCAACTCGAGGAGCCCGCCGCCTTTCGATTCCGGCTTCGGGATCAGGCGTTTCAGGCTGCCGAGTCCTCGTCGGAGTCGCCGTCTCCTGACGGCTCCTCGTCCTCGGCATCCTCGGGCGCTGCAGTGTCCTCGGTCTCCCCGGCCTCGGACGCAGCTGCGTCCGCCTCCGCCACAGTCTCAGTCTCGGCTTCCGCCTCCGGCTCGGCCTCGGGCTTCTCCTCGCCCTCCGCCTCGAGCACCTCGTCGGTCTCAGCCTCAACCGTCTCCTCGGTCTCGACCGGGACGACCTCCTCCTGGCTGACGCCCTCGGCGTCAACCGCGGCAGACTCGCCATCGGCTGCGCCGGCGACCGAGACGACGTCGTCGTCGATCCCCCAGCGCCGCTCGGCGACGCGGGCGGCCTTGCCGATGCGACCGCGCAGGTAATAGAGCTTCGCCCGTCGCACGGCCCCGCGCGCCGCGACCTCGAGTTTCTCGATCTTCGGCGAGTGCAGCGGGAACGTCCGCTCGACGCCGACGCCGAAGGACTGCTTGCGGACGGTGAAGGTCTCACGCACTCCCGAGCCCTGGCGGCGGAGGACGACGCCCTCGAAGACCTGGGTGCGCTTGCGGCTGCCCTCGATTACCTGGAAATGGACGCGTACACGGTCGCCAGGGGCGAAGTTGGGCAGCCCCTGCTTCAGCTGGGCGCGCTCGATGCTGTCGATTACGGAGCTCATGGGGATGTGTGTTGCTGAAGGTGTGTTGCGGAGGAATTGCTGCGAGAAAAAACCGCCGGGACCCAGGTGCGGGAACCGCGCGGTCGCGGAATGGTAGCTACTCCGCGTCTTTTTCGAACTGCTCGGCGCGAAGCCTGCTCTGCCCCAGCCGCCACTGCCGCACCTTCTCGTGGTCGCCGGAGAGCAGGATCTGAGGGACATCCCAGCCGCGGTAGCTGGGCGGGCGGGTGAAGTGCGGGTACTCGGGCATGCCCTCGAGCGCGTGGCTGAAGGACTCCTCTACGGCCGAATCCTCGTGGCCGAGCGCGCCCGGCAGCTTGCGCATGAGGACGTCGGCGACGACCATCGCCGGCAGCTCGCCGCCGGCGAGGACGTAGCGGCCGATCGAGATCTCGCCGTCGGCGAGGTGCTGGTGGACGCGGTCGTCGAAGCCCTCGTAGCGGCCGCAGAGCAGGGCGACGTGGGGCTCGGCGACGAGCTCGTCGGCGATCGGGTCGTCGAGCAGGGGCCCGGTCGGCGAGAGGAGGACGATTCGCGGCCGCGGCCCCTCGCCGTACGCCGCCCGCAGCGCCGCGTCGACGACGTCGACCCGCAGCACCATCCCGGCGCCTCCCCCGTAGGGAGAGTCATCGACCTGCCCGGCCGTCAGCGGGGTCGAGTCGCGGTAGTTGAAGAGGCGGAACTCGTTGCCTTCGCGGAGTGCGTTCTGAACCGGGCGCTGGGTCTGGAACCAGTCGAATGCCTCGGGAAAGAGGGTGAAGACGTCGAGTCTCAATCGAGGATGTCGACGATCACGCGGCGGTCGATCCGCACCGCGGCCGCCTTGGCGATCGTCCGGATCGCGTTCGCAATCCTCCCGCCTTTGCCGATCACGCGGCCGAGGTCTCCCTCGGCGACGCTGATCTCGTAGACGAGGTCGCCGTCCTCTTCGAGCTCCTCGACCACGACCGCCTCCGGGTCCTCGACGAGGGCCTTGACGAGAAACTCAAGGAGCTCCGTCATCGGCGCTAGCTGCCGGTGGCTTTGATGCCCTTGGTCCGCAGCAGGGTGGCCACCGTCTCCGACGGCTGGGCCCCGTGCTCGAGCCAGTGGCGCGCGCGCTCCTCGTCGATGTTGATCGTCGAGGGCTCGGTCTGCGGGTTGTACTGGCCGATCGTCTCGATCGTGCGCCCGTCACGCGGGGAGCGTTTGTCGGCGACGACGATGCGCCAGATCGGGTTCTTCTTGGAACCCACGCGTCTAAGTCTGATTCGGACTGCCATAGGGTCGAGCAGATTAGCGTCTACGAGCTCTTGGGCGCGGTGCGCGCTGGTTTCCGCCCGCCAACTGGGCCATCTGCTGCGGCGTCGGCATCCGCCCGTTCGCCATCGATTTCATCAGCACCCGCATCTGGTCGAACTGCTTGACCAGGTTGTTGACGTTCTGCACTTTGGTGCCGGAGCCGTTGGCGATCCGTTTGCGGCGGGAGCCGTTGATCATCCCCGGGTTTGCCCGCTCCCGGGGCGTCATCGAGAGGATGATCGCCTCGACGCGGTCGAGCTCTTTCTCGTCGACGTCGGCGTTCTTCAGCTGCTTCATCGCGCCCATCCCGGGGAGCATCCCGAGGATCCCACTCAGCGGTCCCATTTTGCGGACCTGCTTCATCTGCGTGAGCATGTCGTCCAGCGTGAACTGGTCGCGCCGCATCTTCTCCTGAAGCTCTTCGGCTTCCTTCTCGTCGACCTGCTCCTCGGCTTTCTCGATCAGGCTGAGGACATCGCCCATGCCGAGGATCCGCTGCGCCATGCGGTCGGGGTGGAACTTGTCGAAGTCCTCGATCTTCTCCCCGGTCGAGGCGAAGAGGATCGGCTTCCCGGTCACCGCTTTGACCGAAAGGGCGGCGCCGCCGCGGGCGTCGCCGTCGAGCTTGGTCATGACGACGCCGTCGAACTCGGCTACCTCGGCGAAGGTTTCGGCGACCCCGACCGCGTCCTGGCCGGTCATCGCGTCGACGACGAGGAGGACGTCGTGGGGGCGGGTCTGCTTGCGGATCTTCGCCAGCTCGGCCATCAGGTCCTGGTCGATGTGGAGGCGGCCGGCGGTGTCGATGATGAGGACGTCGCGGCGCTCGGACTGGGCCTCTCCAAGAGCCCAGGAGGCGATCTCGACCGGGTCGGCATCGGTCCCGCGCTCGTAGACGTGGGCGCCGGCGCGGCCGCCCATGGTCACCAGCTGCTCAACTGCGGCGGGGCGGTAGACGTCGCAGGCGGCGAGGGCGACGTCCTTGCCTTCTTTCTTGAAGAACTGGGCAAGCTTGGCGCAGGCGGTCGTCTTACCGGAGCCCTGCAGGCCCGCCATCAGGATCACCGTCGGGCCGCTGGTCGCCATCGCCAGCTCCGAACCGGTCCCTCCCATCAGCGAGGCCAGCTCCTCGTTGACGATCTTCACCACCTGCTGGCCGGGATCGAGGCTCTCCAGCACGTCAGAGCCGAGGCAGCGCTCTTTCAGCGTCTTCGTGAAGGCTTTGACGACTTTGAAGTTGACGTCCGCCTCGAGCAGCGCGAGGCGGATCTCCCGCATCGCCGAGTCGACGTCGGACTCGCTCAGTTTCCCGCGCGAGCGGACCTCGGAGAGGGTCGACTGGAGGCGCTCTGAAAGCTGGTCGAACATGTCCGAGCAGCTTACGGGACGCTCGTCTGTTCCTTATCCGTCCCGACCAACGAAAAGGAACAGGCGAATGGCTACTCCGCCAGCAGCGCTTTCGCGTAGTCGCTCGGGTCGAAGGGGCGCAGGTCCTCGAGGGTCTCGCCGACGCCGATCAGCTTCACGGGGATGCTGAGGTCGGAGGCGATCGCGAGGGCGATGCCGCCGCGGGCGGTGCCGTCGAGCTTGGTGAGGACGACGCCGTCGACGTCGACGGCCTCGGAGAAGATCTTCGCCTGGCGCAGGCCGTTCTGGCCGGTGGTGGCGTCGATCGAGATCAGCGTCTCGTGCGGCGCCTCGGGGATCTGCTTCTGGATTACGCGGCGGACCTTCGCCAACTCCTCCATCAGGTTGGTCTGGGTGTGGAGGCGGCCGGCGGTGTCGACGATGACCACGTCGGCGCCGCGGGCGCGGGCGGCGTTGATCGCGTCGTAGGCGACGGCACCCGGGTCGGTGCCCTCTTCGCCGCGGATGAGCTCGGCGCCGGCGCGCTCGGCCCAGGCTTCCAGCTGCTCGGCGGCGGCGGCGCGGTAGGTGTCGGCGGCGGCCATCACCACGTTCAGGCCCATTTCCTTGCTCAGGTGCCAGGCGATCTTGCCGATCGTCGTCGTCTTGCCGGTGCCGTTGACGCCGACCATCATCAGGATCGCCGGCTCGGCGCTGAGGTCCATCGGCGCCCTGCCGGTCGAGGCGACCTCGGCGAGGATCTCGATCAGGCGGTCCCGCACGGCGACTCCGTCCATCGGCACAGCCCCCGACTCCACCTCCTGCTCGAGCTTCTCCACCACCGCTGCGGTGGTCGGAGCCCCCACGTCGGCGAGGATCAGCGCCTCCTCCAGCAGCTCCCAGGTCTCGTCGTCGATCCGGTCGAAGAGGCTGGCCGAGATCTCCTCGGTAAGCGCCTGGCGACTTTTCGAGAGGCTCTCCCGAAGTTTCCTGAAGACCCCCCGCCGCTGCTCAGGCGCCTCCGCCTCAGCGGTAGCTATCGCAGCAGGACTGCGCGCTCCAAGGTCAACAATCTCCTGCCAGCTAGTAGCCACGACGAAGAAAGCTACCGAGCCCCACCACGTGTCGTAGGAGGGGTGGGAACCCCCTCTGACAAAGGCTCAAGAAGTCACGCCGGAACCCTCAAGTTCGATCAGCTGCGCGACGGTCTTTGGCAGAGGGGGTTCCCACCCCTCCCCCCACATCACGCGACCGCAGAAAGCCCCGGCGCTTCGCCCTCATCCTCTTCGCCTCCAGCCACTTCCCGCGGCAGCCGCTTGGAGACGATCTTGGTCACCCCGTCCCCGCCCATGCTGACGCCGTAGAGGACGTCGGCGGCGTCCATCGTCCGTTTCTGGTGGGTGACGATGACGAACTGGGCGCGGTCGGAGAAGCGCCGGATCAGCTGCAGGAAGCGGTCGATGTTGGCGTCGTCGAGGGCGGCCTCGACCTCGTCGAGGATGTAGAAGGGGCAGGGCCGGGCGAGGAAGACGGCGAAGACGAAGGCGAGAGCGACCAGGGACTTCTCGCCGCCTGAGAGCAGCTGCAGTTTCCGCGTCGACTTGCCGGCCGGGGTGACCTCGATCTCGACCCCCTGCTCGTCGCGCTGCTCTTCCTCCTCCTCGGGCTCGGGCTCGGCGTCGGTCGGCGCCTCCTGCTCGCCGGCGGGGCGCTCGTCGTCGCGGACCGGCCGCAGGCTGACCCGGCGCAAACGGCCGCGGCCGCCCGGGAAGAGGTGCTCGACCATCTCTTCGAAGTTTTTGGCGGTCGCCTCGAAGGTCTCCTCGAAGGCGCGCTCGATCTCCTCGTCGATGTCGCGGATCAGCGACTCCAACTCCCGCATCGAGCGCTCGATGTCCTCGCGCTGGGCCTGCAGCGCCTCGACGTGCTCGCGCGCCTCCTCGTACTCCTGCTCGGCCAGCGGGTTGACCGGGCCGATCTGGGCGCGGCGGCGGTCGAGCCGCTCGAGCCGGCGGTCGACGTCGGCCCGCGCCTCGTCGCTCAGCGCCTCCTCCGCCGGCGGGATCTCCTCCCCCAGTTTCTCGGCGATCGCGGCCAGCTCCCGCGCGGCCTCGGCCTGGCGGTCGCCGAGATGCGCGGCCTCGACCTCGGCCCGGGTCAGCTCGTCGGAGGTCTCCTTCATCTGCGCCTGCAGCTCGAACTCCTGCTGCGAGCAGGCGCGGAGCACATCGGCGATCTCGTCGCCGTCGTCCTGCCCGCCGACGACCTTGCGCTCGATCCCGTCGACTCTGGCCCGAATCGCGGCGCCGACCGCCTCGGCGGCGGTGCGGGCAGCACGAACGTCGTCCAGCAGCTGCTCGCCGGCGGTCAGGCGCGCGCGCAGCGCCTCGCGGTGGCGCTCGCCGAGCAGGCCCTCGGCGCGGCGGGCATGGCGGGAGGCGCGCTCGGCACCGGCGCGAACATCACCGAGGGCCGCCTCGCGGGCGGACTCGGCGGCGTCGGCCGAGCGGGCGACGTCGAAGCCCTCGCCGGCAGTGCGCAGCCCAGCCTCGATCTCCCCCAGCTCCTCTTCAAGCTTCTGCGCTCGCTCGCCGGGAGCGGCGCCGTCGCCGACGTCGAGCGTCAGCGGCCCGAGCTCGACCCGCAACCGCTCCAGCCATGCCTCCAACTCAGCCTCGCGGCTGGAGAGATTGGCGACCCGCACCGCGACCCGCTCCTGCTCCCCCCGCAGCTTCGTCAGCAGGCCCCAGGCCTGGGTGCGCTCGCGATCGCGGGCGGCGAAGCGCTCCTCGGCCGCGGCGCGTCGTTTCGCCACCTCGGCCAACTGCTCCTCGAGCTTCCCGCGCACGCCGCGCGCCTTGGCAGCCGCCTTTTCGGCCGCGGCGGCCCGGTCGGCGCCGAAACGCAGCTCCTCAGAGACGAGCTGCGCCCGCAACCCCAATTCCTCGCGCTCGATCCGCGCCCCCAGCTCGGCCGCCTGCGCCTGGCGCTTCAGCGGCCGCAGCCGCGCCCGCGCCTCGCGCTCGACGTCGAGGGCACGGTCGAGGTTGTCCCGCGCCGAGCGCAGCTTCAGCTCGGCCCGGCGCCGTCGTTTGCGGTGCTTGCCGAGACCGGCCGCCTCCTCAACCAGGAGCCGCCGCTCGCGCGGCTTGGAGTGGACGATCGTCTCCACCCGTCCCTGGCTGATCACCGAATGCATCTCGCGGCCGAGATTCGTGTCGGAGAGGACATCGGTGACGTCGGCGAGGCGGCAGCGGGCGCCGTTCAGCCGGTAGCCGCTGTCGCCGGAGCGGTCGAGCCGCCGCTCGACGGCGACTTCGGAGAACTCAGTAGCCGCCCGGCCATCGGAGTTGTCGATCGTCACCTCGACTTCGGCGGCGCGGCGCTGGCCGACGCCTTTGCCACCGGCGGAGATCACGTCCTGCATCGAGGCGCCGCGGATCGCGCCCGGGCTCTGCTCGCCGAGCGCCCAGAGGACGGCGTCGGTGATGTTGCTCTTGCCGGAGCCGTTGGGGCCGACGATGACACTGACACCCGGGGAGAACTCCAGGGTCGTGCGCTCGGGGAAGGACTTGAAGCCCTTCATCGAGATCGATCTCAGATACACGCGCGCACTCCTCGCATCGGCCCAATGCTCCCGGTCGACTCGGACGCGAATGCGGCTGGATTAACCCCCAAGATGCGCCAATGCCTCCTCGGCGGCGAGCTGCTCGGCCGCCTTCTTGCTCCGCCCTTTCCCCCTCCCGACCCGCTCGGAGTCGACGATCGCCACCACCTCGAATGTTCGCCGGTGCGGGGGACCCGTCGCCGCGATCACCTCGTAGGTTACGCGGGCTCCGCGCTGGGCCAAAAGCTCCTGCAAAGCGGACTTGAAATCGATCCGCGTCTCGGAGGCGAGTTCAATCCGCGGCTCGAACGCGTCGGCCACCGCCGCGGCGGTCGGCTCGAAGCCGAAGGCGACGTAGCAGGCGCCGATCAAGGCCTCGGTCGCCTCCGGCAGCGGCCGGCCGCCTTCGAGCAGGATCTCGGCCGGGATCGCCGCGACAACGACCTCGGGCTCGTTCTCGCGCAGCATCGCCGGCACTCCCAGCTGCGTCCCGATCTCGGCGCAGGAGACGCCGCTGACCGCCTGGTTGTGGACCTTGGTCAACCCGCCTGCAGCCAGCTTCTCAAAGGTCTCATAGGTCCTCGTCGCGACGGCGAGGCCGAGGACGCTGTCGCCGAGAAAGGCGAGGCGCTCGAAGGAGTCGACCCGGCGCTCGGTCCAGGAGGAGTGGGTCAGCGCCTGGCGGCGCAGGTCATCCGGGAGGTCGCCGATCAGCGCGGCCAGCGCTGCGACGGGAGAGTCGGGCTGGGACGCCACCGCTCAGGCGGGGGCGTGCTCGAGCACGAAGCCGACCGCGTCGCCGACGGTCTTGATGTGGGTCGCCTGCTCCTCGCTGACAGTGACGCCGTAGCGGTCCTCGAGCTCCATCACCAGCTCGTAGAGGTCGAGCGAGTCGGCATCGAGGTCCTCCTTGAAGCGGGTTCCCTCCTCGATCCGTGAGATCTCGACTTCGAGCTCCTCGGCGAGGTGCTCGCGGACCAGGGTGAGGACGTCGTCGCGGTTCATCTTCACGGGTTGTCTATCACGGCCCTCAGGCGTCGCCGCCACCAGCGAGTGCGCCGCGACCGGCGCCGCCCTCGGCCAGCAGGGCGGCGGTGCGGCCGACCGCGTCGACCTCGGCGCAGCGGGCGGCGAGGCGGACGGCATTGGCGATCCCCTCGGCGCCGGAGCTGCCGTGGCCGACGACGGCGATGCCGCGCAAACCGAGGAGGATCGCGCCGCCGGTCGAGTCCGGGTGGAGCTCGCGGCGGAGCCCGTTCAGGGACGGCTTCAGCAGCAGCCCGCCGACGCTGGCAATCGGGTTGGAGCGGGCTGCGTCGCTGACCGCCGCAGCGACGGTCTTCGCCGTCCCCTCCAGCAGCTTCAGCGCGACGTTGCCGGTGAAGCCGTCGGTGACGACGACGTCGGTCTTCGCGGCGGGGAGATCGCGCCCCTCGACGTTGCCGGCGAAGTTGATCCCGACGGCGCCGCTGAGCAGACGGTGCGCCTCGACCACCTCCTCTCGCCCCTTGCCCGACTCCTCGCCGACCGTGAGCAGGCCGACGGATGGATCGTCGACCTCCAGCACGGCATCGCTGAAGGCGGCGCCGAGGAAGGCGAACTGGACGAGGTGCTGAGCGCGAACCTCGACGTTGGCGCCGACATCGAGGAAGAGGACCGGTTTGCCGGGCACCGGCAGCTGGACCGCGAGCGCCGGCCGCTGCACGCCCTTGAGGCGGCGCAGGCCGAAGGTCGCGGCGGCCATCGCCCCCCCGGTCGAGCCGCAGCTGACCATCGCGTCGGCGTCGCCGTTCGCCACCTCCCTCGCAGCGCGGACAACCGAGGCTTCCTTCTTCGCCCGTACCGCCGGCACCGGGTCCTCCTCGTTGGCAATGTGCTCGGCGCTGTCGACCGCCTCGACTCCCTCGACGCCGTCGAGCCCGAGCGCGCGCCGCGGCCCGAAGACGCGGACGCCGATGCCGTCGGCCGCGGCCAGACGGGCGCCCTGCGCGAGCACGTCGAAACCCTGCTCAGCCCCGTAGCCGTCGAGGGCCACGGTCACCGCGCGGTCCTGCGCCACGGTTACTCGTGGGTGTGGGGCGCCGACGGGTCGGCGATCCGCTGGGCGACGACCTCGCGCCCGGCGTAGGTGCCGCAAGTCGGGCAAACACGATGCGGCAGCCGCGGGCTATGACAGCGGGGGCAACTGTTCAGGTTCGGCTTGCCGGCCTTGTGGTTGGCGCGCCGCTTGTCGCGGCGGGCGCTGGAAGTTCTCTTCTTCGGGACGGCCATAAGGCGCGGAATGGTAGCGGTTGGGAGAGGGCCGGTACCCCCTCCCCAGACACATCTCGCCAATGGCTCGATGTTGAGTGTCTGGAGAGGGGGTACCGGCCCTCTCAATACACGGCTCGAACTACCGCCAGATCGTCTTGTTGCCAGGTGACCGTCCCTCCGGTCCATGCTGCTAGGTCTTCGGCCGTCTCCGGGAAGTCGTAGTCGGGGTCGATCGGGGCGATTTCGGCGTCGGCCTTGACGATGTCGCCGATGACGAAGGCGCGGGCCTGCTCGCGGACCTGGCGGAAGAGGTTCTTCTTGGCGACGGAGCGCAGGTGGTGGATTGAGAGGACGCCGATGACGAGGTCCCAGGGCCCGTCGGGCAGGGGGTCCTCGATCCGGGCCAGCTGGACGTCGTCGTACATCTCCCGGGCCCGGAAGACCATGTCGGCGCTGGAGTCGAGCCCGATCACCCAGGAGTCCGGGTAGGCCTCGATCAGGCGCCGGGTCGTTTCCCCCGTCCCCATCCCTAGCTCCAGCACGCGCTCGGGCGGGGACGGGATCGCCGCGATCGCCTGCTCCTGCAGTTCGTCGTAGCGCGGGACCTCGGAGCGGATCAGCTCCGAGTAGGTGTCCGGTTTCCAGTCGAGTCGACCCATTACGTAACCTCGTCGGGAGCATGTCACAGGCGCCGCAGACGATCATTGACCTTTCCCGGCTTACGCTCGCCCATGGCGAGGGGAAGCGGATCGACGTGCCGGTCGCGCTGGAGCCCTTCGAGCTCGCCGGCCAGACCTACAAGCCCGAGCCCTGGGCGCCGACGGTGCGGCTCGAGGTCTCGCGCCCCAGCAACGGCTTCGCCTTCCGCCTCACCTTCCCGGTCCACCTCGAGGGGCCGTGCATGCGCTGCCTCGAGCCGGGGCAGCTGGACCTCGACGTCGAGGCGCGCGAGATCGACCAGGCCGGGACGGACGACCCGGAACTGCGCAGCCCCTACGTCTCCGAGGACGAGCTCGACATCGGCCGCTGGGCCCACGACGCGACGATGCTCGCCCTCCCTACCCGGATCCTCTGCCGCGCCGATTGCGCCGGCCTCTGCCCCGTCTGCGGCGAGTCCCTCAACGACAACCCGCACGAGCACGAGGAAGCAACCGACCCGCGCTGGTCGGCGCTGAAGGACCTGAAACTCGAGTAGCCGCGGCGCTTCGGAGTCTGACCACACCCTGGTGTGGCAAGTCTCGGCTACGCGATCAGGGGACGGACCGCATCGCCGATCTCCTCCGAGCGAACTCGAAAGCAAAGCGGGCGCCGGCCCGGCGCCCGCCCTAGGGCTGCTGGTCGAGCTCGGGCTGTGGCTGTTCCTCGTCGCGGCCGGCGAGGCGGTCGCGGCCGCGCTGGACGGCGGCGAGGAACTTCTGCAGGTTCACTTCGAGGGTGTTGAGGATCTCGTCGGCGTAGTCCTCGGCGCCGAGGCGGATTTCGCGCTCGCGGGTGCGGGCGTCCTCGACGATCTCGTCGGCGGCGCGCTCGGCCTGCTTGGTGACCTCCTCGTCGGAGATCAGGCGGGCCTGCTGCTCGCGGGCCTCGCGGACGAT
>Ga0126305_10000387_pt1 | contig 19213 bp, 21 predicted proteins | sample Plot26_FD_92536 | JGI IMG/M metagenome (GOLD analysis project Ga0126305, IMG submission 92536) | Serpentine soil microbial communities from UC McLaughlin Reserve, CA, USA - Plot26 | ecosystem: Environmental > Terrestrial > Soil > Grasslands | place: USA: UC McLaughlin Reserve, Lake County... | reverse complement strand
ATAATCCTTAATAAAGACAGCCCTGGTTCTATCAGGTGATAAAACTTCATTACCACGGTTACCACGACCAAATCCTCCAGATCGTTGCGCATTTTCAAGAAGCTTAGTGGTATCGGCAGCAAGGGAAGAATTCTGCAGATCATATTTCCATTGCTTGCCATCTGTACGAAACGTTATAGATCTTCCATCGGCTGAATAACTGATAACCTGGAACGGCAACATAGAGCCTGCGTATTTTTTGCTCGTAGCGGTAGAAAGCGATGCTGCTAGTTTTTCATGATCAAAAGCAACAGTCCGGGTGCCTTTTGTGGCATCAACTAAAACAAACTCACTTCCAGTTGGAGTTAACACCCGGTACCAGAATTTATCGCCGGGCATCCAGTTGGGAAAAACATTTCCCCGATCAACATATTTCTGTGTGTTATAGCCCATTTTGCTCTCCGCGTTCTCATAATCTTTTACAGTCAAAGCATCCTGGGCATTTACTAAAAGAATAGACGAACATGAAATGAAAACAAACAAAAGTTTTCTCATAAAAAAATGTATTTATAATTAATCACTGATGAAAGGACTGCAAATTAAGTTGTTTTCATTAAAACATTCTTTTTGACATCCTGGCCTTACAAAGTCAGGAGAGCATTACAGGCATCCAATTTGAAGTAGCTCAGGAAATAACTTTTTTCAAATTAAAGATGAGATATGCAAAAAAAGAAAAATACTTTTTTTTACAGAAATGGTTTAAGCATTGTTGTTTTAACCTGTATGCTTATTTCGCTGACCGGGCAATTCTTTACAGGCTGGCATGAAAAAAATGATGAACTCAAAAAAGAGCATATGCCGGCATTGACTGTAATTGAGTATTCAAAAGTGGTCATTTTATCCAGGCAACTTTTGAAAATTGGGAAAGCGAATTCCTTCAAATGTGCTTATATGTCTTATTAACGGTTTCATTACGGCAGAAAGGATCGTCTGAATCTAAAAAATTATTTGAGAAGGAAGAAGTGGACCGCGAACCTAAAAAACATGTGAACGCACCCTGGCCAGTAAAGAAAGGTGGAATATGGCTAAAGGTATATAGTCACTCCTTATCCAGCGCTTTTGGAATATTATTTGTCTTAAGCTTTATCCTGCACTTTTATGGAAGCTTAAAAAATAATAACGAAGAACGAATAGCAGACAATCTGCCAATTGAACGTTGGCAAACCTATATTGGTGAATCCCGGTTCTGGTTTGAGTCATTTCAAAATTGGCAAAGCGAATTTCTTGCCGTAGCATCCATTGTTTTATTATCTATCTGGTTGCGTGAAAAAGGATCACCGGAGTCAAAACCGGTCGATGCGCCTCATAGTGAAACAGCATGATCTTTAACTCCGTTCTGCATGATATAGTGTATGACGATGAAGCAAAAATCATTATGATTTCGGGGTATCTTTGCAATAATGAAAAGTTTCGACGTACCGATCATCTATCGTAGTCCATTGATCACAGCCATTAAAAAGAAACGCAGGGAACAGGACAAGATGAAAAAGCCTGCCTCGCCGGCAGACAGGGATTTTACTCCTACCCTGCTTGATCTTGGACCGCTTCAAATTTATCTTGCCCGCCATTTTGGTTTTTGTTATGGGGTAGAAAATGCAATTGAAATTGCCTTCAGAACGGTGGAAGAAAACCCCGGCAAAAGAATTTTTTTATTGAGCGAAATGATCCATAATCCGCAGGTGAATGCCGACTTGCAAAATCATGGTGTGCGGTTCATGCAGGATAATTATGGCAAACAACTTATTTCATTTGATGAATTAACTCCGGATGATATCGTTATCATTCCAGCATTCGGCACAACACTTCAACTCGAAAAGAAATTAAGCGATCTCGGTATACAAACTGAAAAATATAATACTACTTGCCCCTTTGTTGAAAAAGTATGGAACCGAAGTGAACAGATCGCTAAAAAAAATTATACGATCATTATTCATGGTAAACCAACACATGAGGAAACCAGGGCAACATTTTCTCATGCTGCAGCAAATGCGCCGTCTGTTGTCGTGAAAGATATGCAGCAAACAATAGAACTGGCTAAATATATTACCGCAGAAAAACCAGCAGAAAAGTTTTATGAAGAATTTAAAGGCCAGTATTCAGAAAATTTTGATGTAACTAAAGACCTCGATCGTATTGGCGTAGTAAATCAAACCACGATGCTGGCAAGCGACACACAGGCGATCGCCGATCACCTGAAGCAGGTAATGATGGAAAAATATAAGTTGACGACAGCGACTATTGACGAACGATTTGCTGACACAAGAGATACACTTTGCTATGCAACATTAGAAAATCAACAAGCCGTTTCAGGAATGTTGCAAACAGACGCTGATCTTGCCATAGTGGTTGGCGGCTACAACTCTTCAAACACTTCTCACCTGGTAGAACTTTGTGAAGAAAAACTACCAACCTATTTTATCAGCAGCGAAGAAAAAATTCTTTCCGCCACAGAGATACTCCATTATAATTTCCATAGTAAGGAAGAATTGCTTACCACGGGTTTCCTGCCAAATAAAAAGCCAGTAAAAATTCTAATTACAAGCGGCGCCTCATGCCCCGACGCCCTGGTAGAAGCTGTAATAAATAAATTGACAAGCTTCTTTCCTGTTAATAAAACAACTGAGGAATTGATCTCGAAATTTTAATAGCCTGTTGTTTTGCTTACTGAGTTGCCTTATACAACAGTTCATAATATTCATGCGCCATGCGGTTACTGTCAAACTGGAAGCGAACATCCCGCATCCCATTTTTCATTATCATGCGCCAGGTATCGTAATTCTCATAATATAAAGGAAGAATTTCTTTTTCAAGTATTTCATACAACTTCTCAAGATCATAATCATCCTGTTCCTGTACCGTCATGTTTGCATAATCAGCTTTCGGAATCACAAAACCATTATGCCCGTGATTGATGAATTCCGGGATCCATCCATCATCCGTTGAAAAATTCACAGAGCCATTCATGGCCGCTGTCATTCCACTGGTGCCGGATGCCTCTCTTGGCACTCTTGGATTGTTTAGCCAGACGTCACCTGCCTGTTTCAGTCTTTTTGAAAGACCGAGCTCATAGCCCACAAGCACGGCTACATTATTATATTTTTTACTTAAGTGCACGAGGTGATTGAATTCAGAGATAGCAGGGTAATCAACGGGGTAAGGTTTACCTGCCCAAATAATTTGGACAGGATATTTTTTATCATTCAATAACTTTTCAAACTGTTCTTCCTCCGTTGCGATCAACCCGGCTCTTTTATATCCGGCAAATCTTCTTGACCAGACGATGGTAAATATATTTTGATCAAAGATCTTTCCGGTCTGGTCAGCCACTATCTCAAATGCCCTTTTCTTTAAATGTTTTTTTCTATCGTCAAATGCCCAGTCATTGCCTTCCTCCATGAATTTGTACAACTGTTTATCACTCCAGTATCGCCAGTTCTGCGAATTGGTTATGGAAATGATCGGGCAGATATGACTGTACTTCTTCCACATTTCCCTTGACACAACTCCATGCAATTGCGAAACCCCATTTGCTAATCTTGCAAAACGTAATGCAACCAGGGAATGATTGAACATATCCTCATCGTTGCCGGTTAATTTTTTTACCTCCTCAACCGTCAGGCCACAGAAGTAACTCATCTTATGACAGAGATAGATATCATGTTTTTCATTTCCTGCTTCTTCCGGTGTATGCGTGGTGAATACAAGCCGTTTTTTCAATTCCTTCAGATCATTCTCATACTTTTTATATAAATAAAATGCTGCGGAAAGAGCATGTGCTTCATTGAGATGATATACATCGGGCGCAAAACCGAGTTCATCGATCAGTTTAGCGCCACCAACACCCAGCAAAATAAACTGCGCCACTTTGGTCGCCACGTTCGCGTCATATAAACGATGAGTGATCGTTTGCGACACATAATCATTTTCAGGAAGATCAGTGCTCAATAAAAACAAAGGAGCGGTTTTGAATATCTCGGGATCCAGGTACCATGCTTTTACCCAGACCGGATGTTCATGCACGGTGATCTGAAATTTGATACCCGTATCTTTCAGAAAACTGTATTGCTTTTCCATCCAGGTCACTTGCAACGTTTGATCCTGGTTGCGGGCCTGGTCATAGTATCCATATTTCCATAAAATACCAATACCGATCATGTTTTGCCTGAGTTCATAGGCACTGCGCAAATGAGAGCCGGATAAAAATCCAAGACCGCCGCTATAAATTTTGAGGGGTTGATGAGTCGCAAACTCCATGGAGAAGTAGGCTACTTTTTTCGAATATCGTTCATCAAAAGGGTAAGGAACTTTAAATTGTCTAAAACTCATATTGTGTGGTTTTTACACAGGCCACAAAATAACGGGAAATAGACATAGGAAAGTGTGCGAACATCCAATCCCCCTATTAAATTATTCACATGCCGGGGAAAATTAAACTGAGTACACACCGGGACTAACAATCATTTGGACGTTCGCTTCGCAGGAGATTTTTGTTTTGTTTCTTTTTTGCGGGGATAATTTCCATCGAATGAACATTTAACTCCGCGATGGGCACCACAAGCTTCGATCTCTTTCAGGGAGACGGCTGCCGATGAAAAATTGAATTGAAGGGAACACGCATCACCAGGTTGTTTGTAAACAGCCGTATTTGCTGATGTAAAAATTGCGACACCTTTAAGTTCACCAATACAGTCACCATTGCTGCGATCAAAGTGAATAAAGAAATTTATCCTGCCCGCTTTATTATCATCGCGGATCGAAACGATATTCATTTTATCTTTTACGTAATCAGCAGAGAATTTATTTTTCTTTTGCAGTGTATCGATCGGGTTGGTCACTTCCGTGATCCTGTCATCCAATGCATCTTTTGCAATAAGAAGAAATTGTTCTGCATCACTGCTATATATATATACATCTTTTCCCTCGCCTGTTGAGCCATCAGGCTTTTTAATTAATACAGACTGATAAAACTCAAATTTCCGGTTAAGACCGCTGATCTGTAAGGTGGCCGGATCTGCATCCTGCACCAATAATGGCAGGCAACCTTTGAAATTATTTTTTTCATCAAAACAAAGAACGAGGATCGCCTTCTTATCGCCAGCGATCGTTTTTGCGAACAGGTAACTTTCTTCTTTTTCATCGATCCTTTTGCCCAGGTAAATTTTTGGTTTTGCGTTTTTGCCGAAAACTTTTACCAGCACGGAATCCGGAACAAATTGCGAAAATATTTTATTAGCAATGAGCAATGAGTCTTTTTCCTTTCTATTCAATACAGTGTCGTTCACCTCGTACGGCGGCGTTATTAATTCAAATGATTCAATGAAATCGCCGATCGCCACTTCATCAGTGCCGGAAAGAGAAGGCTTTTTCTTATTGCCGCAACCCATCAACAGACAGAAAGCAACCAAGAAACAGGTAAGATACCGGGTCATATTCTTCAAATTGTTATCGAATATAAACCTTTCCATTTTTATACCATAACGAAAAATTTCTTGGAAATGCAGTAATAATTTTTTAGGTTTGCCTAAATTTATTTTTAGTCATGCTTAATTTCTCGGCCAGCGAAGAGAATTATCTGAAAACGATCTTTCATTTACAAACGAAAGAAGACAATGTCTCTACCAATGAGCTTGCCGAAAAACTGCAGGCAAAACCGGCGTCGATCACCGACATGATGAAAAAATTAAAGACCCGCAAGCTGGTTAATTACCAGCCCTACCAGGGTTTTCGATTAACTCCCGAAGGAAAGAAAGTGGCACTGAGCATTATCCGTCGTCACCGCTTATGGGAATATTTTTTAGCAGAGAAATTAAAATTCAACTGGGACGAAGTGCATGAAATAGCCGAGCAAATGGAACACGTGAGCAGCAAAAAATTAATAGATAAGCTGGATGAATATCTTGGTTACCCAAAGTTTGACCCGCATGGTGACCCAATACCCGATACAAATGGTAAAATGGAAACAGGGAAACAAGTAAACCTATCAGAATTAGCTGTCGATAAGCCGGCAAAGGTTTGTTTTATCGCCAATCAAACCGAATTACTAATGGAACATTTAGATCAGAAAAAAATAAACATCGGGGCCTCGATCGTTGTACAAAGAAAATTCAGCTATGACGATTCGCTGGAGATCAAATTAGATAATAAGCTGCTGACCATAAGTGGCCAGTTAGCTAAAAACATTTTTGTAAAACATGGATAATCCTAGACATAGTTATCCTTCACTAAGTGAGGTTCACCAAACAGTAGATACAACCAGCACACGAAGACCGGGTTGGAGAAAAATACTTTCATTTTTTGGTCCTGCTTATCTCGTGAGTGTTGGCTATATGGACCCGGGGAATTGGGCCACCGACCTGGCCGGTGGTAGCCAGTTTGGTTATAAACTCATCTGGGTATTATTAATGAGTAACCTGATGGCTTTATTATTACAAAGCTTATCGGCAAGACTGGGAATAGTAAGAGGACGAGACCTGGCACAAGCAAGTCGGGAAACATATCCACGCTATATCAATTATGCATTATATGTTTTAGCAGAGATCGCAATTGCCGCATGTGATCTTGCAGAAATACTTGGTATGGCGATCGGCTTACAATTACTCACTGGCCTACCACTTATCTGGGGTGTATTAATTACTGTGCTTGATACATTTCTTTTTTTATACCTGCAGCGTCTTGGCATCCGTAAAATGGAAGCCTTTATCATTGCACTTATCGCTGTCATTGGCATTTCATTTCTTATCGAAATAATTTTAGTAAAACCCCAATTAAGCGAAGTTGTGACCGGCTTTGTTCCTACTATACCAAATGATACGGCGCTATATATAGCAATTGGAATTATCGGCGCCACAGTAATGCCACATAATTTATACCTACATTCTGCATTGGTACAGACAAGAAAAATAAAGCGTGATGATGCCGGGATAAAAAAAGCATTAAAGCTGAATTTTATTGATAGTACTATTGCTTTGAATCTTGCATTCTTTGTTAATGCTGCCATACTCGTACTAGCGGCAACCGCTTTTTTTAAAACAGGAAGAACAGACGTGGCCGAGATCAAAGTGGCACATGAATTACTACCTTCTTTCCTTGGAACCAAGTTCGCACCAATACTTTTTGCTATTGCATTGATAGCATCCGGGCAAAGCTCAACAATAACCGGAACGCTTGCCGGCCAAATAGTAATGGAAGGTTATTTACAATTACGCATTGCTGCATGGGTTAGAAGATTGATGACACGTCTCATAGCGATCATCCCTGCAGTTATTGTCATTTTGATAAATGGTGAAGACAATATCGATAGCCTGCTTGTATTTAGCCAGGTGATCCTGAGCTTGCAACTCGGTTTTGCTATCATTCCGTTGATCCATTTTACCAGCGATAAGAAGGCAATGGGGAAATATGCCATAAGGCCTTTGGTGATAGTGCTTGCATCTGCCATTGCTGCTATTCTTGTTTATTTAAATATCAGGATGGTAGCGGAACAGGCTGCCAATTATTTTGCGACTTCTGATAGCATTTTCTGGAAAGCAGTGATCATCATTGCCGGATTATTTTTTGTAGGTCTTCTTGTTATTGCAACAATTTACCCACTGCGCAAACCAAAAATAAAAGCTGTCGCAAAACAAATTCATGCAGACCCGGGAAGTATTGAATATGCATCAATCCCCTCTTATAACAAAATTGCTATTGCAATTGATTTTAGTGCCAATGATCCCAAATTAATTGCTCATGCAATAGGGCAAGCCAATAAAAGCACCTCCTTTATTTTAATACATGTAGTAGAAAGTGTTTCCGCAAGTATTTACGGAAAAGAAAGCGATGATCTTGAAACAAGAAAAGATAAAGAAGAACTGGAGGATTATGTCTCGCAATTAACGGCCCGTGGATTTGTTGCTGAAGGCAGGCTTGGTTTCAAAACCCGTTCAAAAGAAATTGTGCGCATTGTAAAGGAAGCAAAAGCTGATATGCTGGTGATCGGCGCACATGGACATACGGGCCTTAAGGATCTTATTTATGGAGAAACAACAGATGCTGTAAGGCACGAATTATCGATCCCTGTCTTAATAGTAAATCTTTAATAAAAAAATTTCCAATCATCCTGATGGCAAACTATAGAAAATATTTTGTCGCAGGTGTTAAGAAAAACTTTCCCGGTATCGATGCAATAATTTACAAAGTTAATGCCCATTACAAGATCATATCGGTCGACACAGCTTTTGCAGCAAGCTCAAGTAATCCGATTGATAAACGCCTTGATTTTTGTGCATACTTTTTAGCGCTTATAAAAACGCTAAATGAACAAGGAGAAAGTTTTGAAACAACAAGAAAGGTCTGCCTTGAGATCGTTACTGAATATGTGAAGCCAAAAAATAAAGCTCAGCAATTATTAAAAAAACTTCCTGTCAAATTAGTCAATACATGGCTGGCAACTTACCTTTTAAAAAAGTTTAGTAAAAGAGTAAGTATAAACTCAAACCCCAATGGTTTCATGGCTACTATTATAACTGATAAAAAAGAAACATTGGGACTTGGTTATGGTGTTGACATCCTGGAATGCGGGATCTGCAAACTATTTAATAAACACAATTATCAGAAGTATGCCCCCATCCTCTGTGAAGTGGATGCTCTGACCTCCGATCTTGCCGGTCTTAAACTTGTAAGAAATAGTACGATCGCCCTTGGCGCAAAGAAATGTGATTTCAGATGGGAAAGAAAGATCTAGTTGTGATGAAAGGCTATTTTCTTTGAATGATCCTTCACCATGTGTTTAAAACGACTGAATGTTTCGGGTTTGATATTAAGATAAGAAGCCAGATATTTCTGCGGAACCCGCTGCATTAGTTCCGGATGCTTGGTGACAAAATTGATAAACCTTTCTCTTGGCGTAAGTTTCACTAACTGGCTTTGCCACTTATCTTTCATCACCATCGTAGCGGTTATTACGAGCCGGCCAAGCCGTTGCATTTTTTCAGAAGCTGAATAAATTTTTTCAAGACATTCGTAAGAAATAGAAGTTAGTTCCGTAGGCTCTATTGTTTCAATTGAATATTCAGAGGGTGTGCGGCTATGAAAAGATTCCTGGGCATGAATGATATGACCTTCGTAAGAGATCTGCGTATTGATCTCTTCGTTCTCCTTTTTATAATATTTCCTTGCAAGACCGCTTTCAATAAAATTGATATAGTTCTCGGTCTCACCTGCCTGGGTAACGATCGCTTTTTTTCCGAAATTCCTTTTTATAACACAGGGACCTATCAATTCGTCAAACTCATCCTGCCCGAGCGGAATGAATTTATTCAAAAAATCCACTAATGATTTCCTGGAGCTCATAAGCTAATTGTTCTGTAATTTACTGAATAATTGATTCGAATCAATCGCGGGCCGGTATTTTTTTAAAATCAACTGTTCCTCATTTTTGCCTTTTTGATAAAAGAGCTTTCAGCCGGCTAAAAGTTTCGGGTTTGATCTGCAGGTACGAAGCAAGGTATTTTTGTGGCACGCGCTGCAGCATATGTTGATGGTGATCTATATAGTCAAAAAATCGTTGCCTGGTAGATTTTGAAAGACGATTATACCTGTTCTCATCTTTTTTTATATACATACCCGAGACTATCATGCGGCCAAGTCGTTCTCCTTTTGGAAATTTGTCAAGAGCTTCTTCCATTTTGTCATGAGTAAGTGAAAGAAGTATGGTTGGTTCCAGCGTTTCAACCACCACCATTGATGGTGATCGCGTCAAAAAAGATATCTCGGATTGCACTACATGGCCTTCGGTTGCCAATTGCAGGATTACTTCATCTTTCCTGACGGGCAAATATTTTCGTATTAATCCTTTTACTACAAGGTTTAGATAATTATCGACTTCTCCTACGCGCACAATAATAGTACGTTTGTCAAATTTTCTTATCTCGCAATATTGTAAAAGCTCTACGAGTTCTTCCCGGGTTATCGGCATGAAACGTCCGAGATATTTCTGAGCATAGTCGAAAAGAACAGGATCTATATCTGTAAACGCCGTGTTCATTTTTCTTTTACGATTAAGTGTTTTAAGCGACTAAACGTTTCCGGTTGAATTTCCAGGTAAGAGGCCAGGTATTTTTGTGGCACCCGCCGCACCAGTTCAGGATTGTGCTTCATAAAATTTATAAACCGTTCTTTAGTGGAATAGCGGATATTATCGAGTATTTGGGATTCAAGCTGTAAAAAAAATGCGGTGATGATCTTTCTTCCAAATTTCTCCCATTTTTTGTCTGTTGAATAAAGCTGGTCAAGATCTTTTTTTGAGAGGGAATACGCTGTAACCGGTTCAATTGTTTCCACTATATAACGGCTCGGTTCGCCGGTAATAAAAGAAATAACAGAACCCATCATTCCACCTTCTTTTATAAGATGTGTGATCACTTCCTGTTTCCCGCGATAAAAATAACGGCGGCTAACTCCCTTTAAAACAAAATAAAAAGTAGTCGCGACGTCACCTATATCCACCAGCTTTGTCTTCTTGTCAAAGCTGACGAGGTGAAGTTTTGATGCTAGCGTTTGAAATTCTTCTTCAGTCAGCTCTATATGCTGGCTAATGAACTGTCGAACGTACTCAAGCATGATAGCAAGTTAGGATTAATCAATGTTATTCTTTTCACAGAACAGTCATAGGGGGTGCGGAAATAAGCTCGGGCTTTGTACGTTGACCCATTTCCTGTAGGTTTGCGCCAAAAATAAGATATCGGAGCAGACTTTTCAGTAACTCAATCTTTTTCTTTTAAAAATCTTTAAAAATGGCAAGTAAAATCAAGGTAGCAAACCCTGTTGTGGAACTCGATGGCGACGAGATGACACGCATAATCTGGAAATTCATAAAAGAAAAACTCATTCTCCCCTATCTTGATATTGATATAAAATATTATGACCTCGGTGTTCAATATCGTGATGAGACCAACGACCAGGTAACCATAGATGCCGCCAATGCGATAAAAAAATATGGCGTAGGAATTAAGTGCGCTACGATCACTCCTGACGAAGCAAGGGTGGAAGAATTTAAGTTAAAACAAATGTGGAAAAGCCCGAATGGCACTATCCGCAATATTTTGGATGGCACTGTGTTTCGTGAGCCGATCGTTATCAAAAATATTCCGCGGTTAGTTACGAACTGGACTGCGCCGATCATTGTTGGCCGTCATGCATTCGGCGATCAATATCGCGCTACAGATACAGTGATCAAAGGAAAAGGAAAATTGACGATGACGTTTACCCCTGAAGGCGGCGGTGCACCCCAAACGTTTGAAGTGTTTAATTTTAAGAGTGATGGTGTAGCGATGACAATGTATAATACAGATGAAAGCATTATGGGTTTTGCCAGAAGTTGCTTTAACATGGCCCTGAGCAAAAAATGGCCGCTGTATATGTCAACAAAAAACACCATTCTTAAAAAATACGATGGCCGCTTCAAAGATATTTTTGAAGAGATCTATCAAAAAGAATTCAAAGCGAAGTTTGATGCAGCGGGCATTACTTACGAGCATCGTTTGATCGATGATATGGTAGCAAGTGCATTGAAATGGAATGGCAATTTTGTCTGGGCGTGCAAAAATTATGATGGTGATGTACAAAGTGATACGGTTGCACAGGGTTTCGGTTCCCTGGGCTTAATGACATCAGTGCTTGTAACGCCGGATGGAAAAACAATGGAGGCAGAAGCGGCACACGGAACGGTTACGCGTCATTATCGAGAACACCAGAAAGGGCGGCCAACCTCAACAAACCCCATCGCTTCTATTTTTGCATGGACAAGAGGACTTGCTTTTCGCGGTAAACTTGACGGCAACGATGCACTGATAAAATTTGCGGACGCATTGGAAGCAGTTTGTATAGAAACGGTGGAAGAAGGAAAAATGACAAAGGATCTTGCTGTTTGCGTTCATGGAAATAAAGTAAACCACGGCGAACATTATTTATATACAGAAGAATTCCTGGATGCGATCGATAATAATCTACGAAAGAAAATGAATTTTTGATTTGTTGCCCTGTCCCTATAACTATCGGAAGGGTAAAAAAGAAACCCGGATTGTCAATCAACTTTTAAGACCCGGTCCTTTATGACCGGGTTTTCATTTTGCCGTTACGCTATTGTTTAAAGTAAGTAAGAACTTTTTATTTTTCCGCAAACCCCTGCCCATTCCGTATATTTAATTTTATTACACACAAGAACTATTTTTATGGCGTTCACCATTGCGATCTCAAAAGACCGCGTTCCATTTAAACGAAACATCTGGCTATTTGCATTTATCGGACTGTTTGCTTTTGCATGGTCCAATTCCCTGATCGGTACCACCGACACAGCAAATTGGCTACTCGAAAACACGTTGTCTTTTATTTTTGTAGCCTTCCTGGTCATAACTTTCAGACAACATCAATTCAGTGACCTTAGCTACCTGCTTGTTTGCATTTATTTGTGTTTGCATGTGTACGGATCCAAGTACACTTATGCTGAAAATCCATTTGGTTACTGGCTAAAAGATATTTTTCATTTGTCAAGAAATCATTACGATCGTATCGTGCATTTTTGTTTCGGCTTTTTACTTGCCTATCCAATGCGTGAAATGTTCTTAAAATGGTTAAAGTATCCAAAATGGGTGGCCTGGTTATTACCAATTGAAATAACACTTTCCATCAGCGCCTTTTACGAATTAATTGAATGGGCCGTTGCTGATCTTTTTTTCAAGGCACGCGGCGATGCCTATTTAGGAACACAGGGTGATATATGGGATGCACAGAAAGACATCTTCGTGGCATTTTGCGGAGCAATCATTGCGACAACGATCGTGTCATTGGTAAAAAAGATATTCAGGATTCACGAGGAATAACTATTGTCAAAGCATGAACAAAACTCTTTGAATTGTTACCTTTGAATATGAACAGGCGGCTTACACTTTTTATCACTGCCTGGCTATCGCTGTCTTGCTTCATATTCTTTATGACCTGTAAAAAAGAATATAGTTATGAAGGCGGGGGTTCGGCATCACCATCTTCACCTTAAACCTGTTAAAAGGAAACCCCGTGAAGATATTGACGGAGCCACCGGCGCCGGTAAGAGTTTTGAGATCGAAGAAAAAATAATTGAAAATATCTTAAGCTCGCGGCAGCAAATTCGCTGGATTTAATATCTGGTATCTAAACTTCCAAAGGAGTCCTTTGGACAAAACTTTTTTATGCGAAAGTCATTTTTTGCAAGTGCATTAACCGCCGGTCTAATTGCTGGCACATTCGATATTACTGCTGCATGTATACATGCCTACATAAAAAATGAAACTCCACCTATGCAGGTTCTAAGAGGCGTTGCAAGTGGCGCCTTTGATCCAAAAGCTTTTTCAAGCCCGGCCCTGTTGGCTCTTTGCGGTTTGCTGATCCATTTTTTGATTGCTATTTCATTTACGTTTTTCTTCTTCTTTTTGGCAAAACAAATTCCTTTGCTGGTGAAATATCCAATCCCAATCGGCATCATCTATGGAGTATTTGTGTGGGGCACGATGAGATTTATTATACTTCCCTATATATCCCGCTTAAATCCAAAACGGATCGCAGGGCAAGAAGCAATTATTAATGCTCTTATTGCTGCTGGCATAATTGTCATTTGCGTTGGGATACCGGTTGTATTGTTAGCAAGAAAATATCTTAGGGGACCGGTTTAAATCAATGTTTTTGTAACACGCCACATAAGCTCAACCAGAAAATACTTAGTGATAGTTAAAAAAGATTATAATGATCAGATTGGTCAGAATCGATTCAGAGAATAAAGATTTTATTGCCCTTGTCAAACTTCTTGATGCCGAATTAGCAGAATTAGATGGAGATGAACATGTTTTTTATGCGGAGCTGAATAAAACAGATAAGATCAAACATGTGATCATAGCCTATGAAAATGATAAGCCAATTAGCTGCGGCGCAATAAGAGAGTATTCTCCGACGATCACAGAAGTTAAAAGAATGTATACAGTGCCGGAATACAGGAGCAAGGGGATTGCTACAAAAGTTTTAAATGAACTGGAAAAATGGGCGGCTGAACTGTCTTATCAAAAATGCATATTAGAAACTGGTTGGCGTCAACCTGATGCCATCCGGCTATATGAAAAGAATGGCTATAAACGCATTTCGAACTATGGGAAATACGCGGGAATAGAAAACAGTGTGTGTTTTGAAAAAGAGATGCCAGCATAACTTCAAAGGGCTGATCTAATTAGTCTTCAAACGAAACTCATAAATGTAAGCCGGCTTACCATGTCTTGCCTGTGTGCTGATATATAGGTTACCATTTGCATCAAAACAAATTCCTTCGGGTTGTGGCAACATGTCTTTCCCGAGGTAATCAAATGCCATTAATTTCCCATCGTGCGAGAACTGTGCGATACATTTTGTATCCTTTGTTGAGATGATATAGATATCATGTGAAACAGGATGAATTCCAATGGCAGCCGGGTAAAAATCGATCTTCTCCCCTGCTACATTTTCAAAATCATTTTTCTTGATCAGCATAAATGGGTCACGCTTGAGCGAATCTGCCTTTATATCAAATTCATAAATTGCTCTTGTTGTTTTTTTCACATCTTCCAATCCTGCATCATCCTTACAGGCAACTAATAAATTTCCTGACACTGGATCATAGGCCAAACCTTCGGTATTATTGTCTTTTGTAAGCCACGTTTTTCTCCTGTCAGAAGCAGCTCCTTTTTTTTGGTTTACAATTTTAAATATAGCTCCGTGACTCCACAACGCATAAACGGTATCACCGATGGCCGCGACGTCTTCAAAATCAAATTTCTCTTTGTCGGTTTCCCTGAATTCAAGTTTGTTTACAATAACACCGGCACTGTCACCAAGCTTGATCTCATATAAGAGAGGGCGCAGGTCTTCTATTGCTATTAATCTTTTATTCTGCAAAAAAGTAATGCCTGATATTTCCGCAAGACTATCTGAAAGAGCCCATCCTTTTACAGGCTTTACCAGGTCATAATCGGTGGATCGAAGCGAAACAGGTGTTGGTCCTTCGTCTTTTTCTTTTTTGGTTTCTGCCTTATTGTTACAGGAATTATGCAGCAATAAACCAATGACCAACACCAGGGGTCTGAGCCAATAAAATATTTTCATCATGATAAACTTTTTATTTCCGTTCAACCTGAACCAATTTTTGTGCCATGCTAAGGATCTCACTTACTTGTTTTGTATTGATCCAGTTTATCTTTTTGTCCTTTTTGAACCATGTCATTTGACGTTTGGCATACTGCCTTGTATTTTTTTTGATTTCTTCAATAGCAGTCTGTAAAGATATCTCTCCGTCCAAATGTTCGAATATTTCTGAATAACCCACAGTCCGGAGTGCATTAACATCCCGGTAGCTATTCAGCGACCTTACCTCTTCAACAAGACCGGTACTGATCATTTTATCGACCCTTAAATTAATATTGGCATGAAGTTCCTCTTTCGGAAGCTCTAATCCTATCTCAATTATTCTAAAATCCCGTTTTACTTTTTTATTACTTCTAAAGCTAAGTATCGATCGGCCCGTTGACTCAATTACCTCGAGTGCTCTCATCATCCTTTGCGGGTTGTGTATCTCACCAACTATGTAAAACTCGGGGTCTTTATTCCTCAGCTGTTCCTGTAACCACTCCAATCCCTGCATTTCATAATCTTCAATGATCTTTTGTCGAATTGCATCATCAATTGAAGGTATCTCATCCAATCCTTCGCAAAAAGCTTTGATATAAAGTCCTGTTCCTCCAACCATAATAACTATATCATGCTTCTTGAACAGCTCATTTACTTTTTGCAAGGCATACGTTTCGAAAAATGCGGCGTTGATATTCCCGGTGGCTATCCGGTGTGAAGCAATAAAATGATGCGGAACTTGTTTTAATTCCTCATCGGATGGCCGTGCGACGCCGATGTTTAATTCTTTGAAGCATTGACGGCTATCTGCAGAAATTATCTCGGTCTGAAAGTGTTTTGCAATTGAAATAGCAACAGCGGTTTTCCCAACGGCAGTAGGTCCGCAAATAATAATGACAGTCTTATCGTTTGGGTTTTTCAAGAAATGCTCAATTATCAATTGTCGATCTCAATTATCAATGAAAACACTCCATAATTGATGAATTGGATATTGAACATTGAGTATTGAGCATTGAAAATTATTTTCGATGATAAAATGTAAAGATCCTTATGCTACTTCCTCGTCAACTGCACCACCCTCACTTGCATCTTCATCACTTCCACTCTCATCAGAAATCCCCAGGTCTTCTCCTTCGTCACCCTTTTCAATAAACCCTTCTGCGCCCTGGGTGAGGTCATACTTTTCTTCCACATCTGCAAATTTTGCGCCCAGTAAGCCTTTGGTGCCGTACTGACTTGGCGCTATACCTTCGGTACGGATAGTAGCCGGGTAACTCAATTTTGCATTTTCTTCTTTGGAGACATTTATCAATTCAACCATAAAACTCCAGTTCTTATTAAAGTCGTAATTATAAATGAACTTTTGGCCCGGGTTTTTTATTTCACTGCCAACTGTCGTATCCTTCATCAGCAAGGGCGCAGCTTTATAATCTTTGTCATACAATTCCAATGATATCTCTCTTCCTCTTTGCCAATGATCATTGCTGCGGAAAAAAGTAGCCTTATGCTTATTGTCAAATTCATAGGCCCTTAATATTGCTTCGTGCAATTCAAAAAAAGATTGGGTGTGCCGGATCGCCACATCGCGATAGATGCTGTCATCGTCTTCAAAATAGATCCTGAATTTTAATATTGCCATTCGTCAAAATTACATTTTAGTCCCGATATGCATCGGGATTAGATTTACGATTTCAGATTTTAACCGGTGAAAGCTTTAATTCTTTTGCCTTCTGAAGCATGAATTCATAGGCATCATCATAATTATTTGGGATCACCCCATCAAGTATTGCATCTTTTATGGCATCTTTAATGATACCAACCGGCCTGGAAGGTTTTAATCCAAAGATCTCCATGATCATTTCACCATTTATCGGGGGTTGCCAGCTGCGAATACGATCTTTTTGTTCCACTTCATCACAACGTTTCCTCACCAATTTGAAATTTTCCATGTACTTCTTTACTTTCAATTTATTCTTAGAAGTAATGTCCGCTTCACAGAGCATCATCAAGGCATCAAAATCCTCGCCAGCGTCAAACAACAATCGGCGTATAGCAGAATCGGTGATATTTTCTTTTGTTAAACTTATAGGACGAAGATGTAATTCCACCATTTTACGAACGAATTTCATCTTTTCGTTGAGCGGGAGTTTCAACTTCGTAAAGATCTTTGGTACCATTCTTCCACCAACTACTTCATGACCGTGGAATGTCCAGCCATGACCTTCCTCAAATTTTTTTGTTACCGGTTTAGCAATATCATGTAAGACTGCTGACCACCGCAACCATGTATCCTGAGTTTTCTCTGATATATTATCAAGCACCTTCAACGTATGATAAAAATTATCCTTATGGCCTATTCCATCTTTATACTCGGCACCGGCAAGATCCACCATTTGTGGAAAAATGATATGTAATAGTCCTGACTGGTACAACAGATCAAACCCAATTGACGGTACCGGGCTGTCAATGATCTTTACAAGTTCATCTGTTATCCTTTCCTGTGAAACAATTGAAATACGATCCACCTCATCCTTGATAGCCTGGAAAGTTTTTTGTTCGACCGTAAATCCAAGTTGTGACGCAAAACGAATGGCACGCATCATACGAAGCGGATCATCACTAAAAGTCTGCAAAGGTTCAAGTGGGGTTCTTATGATCCCTTTCTTTATATCATTAATACCGTCAAACGGATCAATGAGCTTCCCATGATCTTTTTCATTTAAACTTATGGCGAGCGCATTAATGGTAAAGTCACGCCGGTCCTGGTCATCTTTTAAATTTCCCGGGCTAACATCAGGTTTGCGTGAATGATAACGATAACTTTCTTTACGGGCGCCAACAAATTCAAGGTCAAAGGCCCCCTCTAAATCTCCTCCGCCAGCTGGCGGAGAGACTTTTGAAGACTCTTTATGCTTTGAGGCATCAATTCTTAAATGGGCGGTGCCGAAATTTTTAAAATAACTAAACCTTGGTTCAGGCTTGAAACGTTTTGCAACTGCTTTGGCTAACATGATCCCATCTCCTATGCAAACAATATCCGCATCCCTGGTCTTGCGACCAATAATCTTATCCCTCACAAAACCACCGATCAAATAAGTTTCCACACCCAGCTCTTCTGCTGCATGGGAAATTTTTTTCAGAATAAACAATTCCTTTTCTGTGCATTTGATATCCATCCTTGCAAAGATGATTAAAAAATAGTTGATTATTAATTACTGATTACTAATTATTATATGCACTTGAAGCTTAGGTTCAACAATCAATAATTAATAATAAATAATCATTAAAAAAGTCAATCTCGCAGAACTATGACTTTGCCATTATTCCATTTAATAAGCGAAGACGGTTGAGAAATTGTTTCATCGTCGCGGCGATATTGGACAATGTAATCGACTCCATTTTTTATTTCACCGTTTATCTCTTTAAAAAATTTCGGAGCAGGCGCCCCGGAAATATTTGCCGAAGTAGAAACGATCGGTTTTCTAAATCTTTTTATAAGCTGACGGCAAAAATCATCTTTGCAGATCCGGATCGCTATTGATCCATCGCCTGCAACAATACCGTCAGCGAAGCCTAAAGCTCCTTCGTAAACCACAGTTGTTGGTTTTATTATTTTGTCTAAATAATCAAACAAAGAAAGATCGGGAGCTGCTACATGCCGGAGAATATCTTTTTCATCTGCTACCAATACGATCATTGCCTTTTCATCGCTGCGTTTTTTTAGTTCATATATCTTTTCTACCGATCTTTCGTCAGTCGCATCGCACCCGATCCCCCAAATGGTGTCGGTCGGATAAAGGATCAAACCTCCACCTTTCAGTGTGTCCAAACATCTCTCTATATCATTTTCAAAACTTGTCACAAAACAATTTAACCATTTAACAATTCAACATTTGACGGTAAGCTTTCATAAACTTTCATCACATCAGCTGCGCATTTCTCTTGTGTAAAATTTTGTGCATGTCGCCAGCCTTTTTCTTTCAATGCTTCGGTGAATGATCCATCAGCAAAGATGGTT
>Ga0126305_10000386_pt1 | contig 19229 bp, 16 predicted proteins | sample Plot26_FD_92536 | JGI IMG/M metagenome (GOLD analysis project Ga0126305, IMG submission 92536) | Serpentine soil microbial communities from UC McLaughlin Reserve, CA, USA - Plot26 | ecosystem: Environmental > Terrestrial > Soil > Grasslands | place: USA: UC McLaughlin Reserve, Lake County... | reverse complement strand
TGGGCCTCGGCCGCCACGACCTGCTGCCGGTTCCAGCGCGCTCCGCGGGCCACCTGGCGCAGGTGCTCGAGCAGGGCGCCCTTGCGGTAGCGGCCGGCCGGCTCGTAGCTCTTTTGAGTCAGGACCTCGATCCGGCCCGCTTCGGGAAGGGGGCGCAGCAGGTCGGCGCCCTCGACCTCCTCGAGCAGCCCGTAGGCCATCATCTTCGACCGCCACCGGCCCGCGGGGGCGTCGTCGAGGAACAGCAGGTAGTTGCGGCCGGACTCGAACCGGGGGGCGCCCGGCACCGCCGCCGCCTTCAGCCTGCCGCTCCCTCCCGGCTCGCTCACCTCGAAGATCAGCCCGGGATCGGCTCCCGCCACGGCCTGCAGGAGCTGGAAACGGGTGATCGTGTGAGGGAAAGCGTTTTCTTCCTCCACCCGGGAATCGATGGCCTGGGCGAAGACCACGGCCCGGCTGACGCGGACGAGCTCACCCATGTCGGCCGGCGGCACGACCGTGGTGGCAGCCGCCTGCTGAACATAGACGAAAGTGCATGTAAGAAGTAGAAGCGGGATCCAATTCATCGAGCGCTTTTTCATCATGAATCTCCTGGCTGGGAGCGCTTGACCGCGCTGGCGGGGTAGAGAACAAACCGCCCTCGGCCGCTCTTCCCCTTTGCGGGCAGCGTGCCAGCCTATCGAGCCCCTTTTCGGGCATGTATTTTGCTCCTGGGGTCTCAGTGTATCTGCCAGTGTGGGTTAAAGACACCCCCACAGTACTGATTGTGAAGGGCCCGTTCCTGAATTTCTTCAACGGTCTGGTTCAACTCGGAAGGAGCGAAGTCATATGCGCCGATCCCCCCTACTCCTGGTCCTGCTGGGCTTGCTCATCGCGGCGTCCGCTTTCGCCTCGACGATTTCGCCGCCCTCCAACCTGGGCGAGCTGGCCCGGATCAGCGGCGCCGTGGTGCTCGCCGAGGCGCAGGATTCGCGGAGCGAGCTGCACGGCGAAGCGCCGTACACGGTCACCGATTTCAGAGTGCTGCAGCGGGTAAAGGGTGACGTCCCGGCCCGCCTGGAGGTGCAGGAGGCCGGCGGCGTCTACGGCACGGTCGGGCTGACCGTCACGGGCGCTCCCCGGTTCGAGAAGGGCGGGCGCTACCTGCTCTTCCTGGCCGGCGCTCCCGGCGGGCGTTGGCAGTCGGCGATGCTCTCCTACGGCCTGCTGCGGGAGGACGAGGCCACCGGCACCCTGCGCGCCCTGCCCGAGGCGGCCGAGCTGAACGTGCTCCAGCGCCCGGGCGTGGAGCCGGTCGGGGTCTATCGCACCCAGGAGCTCCTCCAGCGGCTCGAGGCGGCGGCGAACGGCGTCCGCGTCTGGCAGCGGGAGGCGGTGGCGGCAGCCCCGCTGGCCTCCGACTCGTCTTCCTCCGCCACGGCGGGGGATCCCTTCGGCGGGACGAGCGCAAACCTGACCAACGTGCCCGCCAGTTGCCAGTACGTGCAGGCCCCCGACGGCCTGCCGTCGCGCTGGTTCGGCTTCGAGACGGGGGGCTTCATCGGCGTCTGGCACACCACTCCCGGGCAGGTCGGCATCTCGGACGGCGGCGTCTCCGCCGTGCAGCTCGGGGCCACCACCTGGGCCAACGATCCCGACAACGTCATCGGCCTGACCTACGCGGGCTCCAAGGCCCGGACCGCCAGTTGCGCGAGCGGCGACGCCCGCGTCGGCAACAACGAGGTGGTCTTCAACGATCCCTGCGGCCAGATCCCGGACCTCACGGCTTGCGAGGGCACCCTGCCGGCGGGCTGGACCTCCCCCAACTGCTGCGGCCAGGTGGCCATCTTCGGCACCTTCGTGAACATGAGTCCGAACGCTCCGGCTCCCCATTCCGGCGACAACTGGCGGCCCATCACCGGCATGTCGGTGATCGTGAACAACGGCTCGCAGTGCCTGGGCGAGACCGACTTCAAGGAGATGGGCACCCATTTCCTGGGGCACGGCGTGGGCTTCGGCCACCACGCCGACCCGAACGCCACCATGTTCGCCCAGCTCGGCGCTCACGCACCCCGGGGAGCGGCCCTGAACGCCATCGACCGCCGGTGCGCCAACTACGCCTACAACACCTTCCTCGACGTGCCGTTCTCCCGCTGGAGCTGGCAGTTCGTGGAGGCCTTCCAGAACGCCCGCCTCGACCCGACGGGCTGCGGCGGCGGCAACTTCTGCCCGGAGGTCAACGTCAACCGGGGCCAGTTGGCGGTCTTCATCGTCCGCGGCTCGCGCGGCCCCGACTTCGTGCCGCCGCCCGCCACCGGCACCCTGTTCGCGGACGTCCCGGCCAGCCACCCGCAGGCGGCCTACATCGAGCAGCTCTACAACGACGGGCTGACCGGCGGCTGCAACACCAACCCGCTGCGCTTCTGCCCGGAGGGCTCGGTGTCGCGGGCCGAGATGGCGACGTTCCTGCTCCGCATCAGCCATGGACCCAGCTACACGCCGCCGCCGGCCACCGGCACGACCTTCCAGGACGCGCCGGCCAACTACTGGGCGACGCCGTACATCGAGCAGCTCTTCAGGGATGGCGGCACGGCCGGCTGCAGCTCGAGCCCGCCGCTCTACTGTCCCGAGCAACTGGTGGTGAAGGAGCAGGTCGCGACGTTCCTGGACCGGGCCTTCAGCCTGCCGATCCCCACTCCCTGAGGCCGGAGGGTTCCGCCATCCGGCCCACCTGGGACGCCCTCGTTCATCTCTGCCTGGAGACGGGAGCGGCCGGCCACGACTTGCGCGAGGCCGACGCTCCCGTTCTGGCGGACCTCGCCACCCGTCTCAACGTCGAGGCCTATGCCCTGAGCGCCCTCGGCCCCAGCCAGAGGCAGTTGGGGCCGGCGCTCGGCGGCTGGCTGGCCGAGCTGCGGCGGCGGGTGGCGGCGGCCACCGTGGAGAACCTGCGCCGCGACGCCGAGCTGTCCGGGGCTCTGGACCGCCTCGCCGAAGCCGGCATCGACCTCATCTTCCTCAAGGGCTCGGCCCTCCGGCTGGTGGAGCTGGGCCGGGCCGGCCGCTTCCAGTGCGACGTCGACGTGCTGCTCCGGCGGCCGGACCTCGAGCGCGCCGAGGCTCTGCTCACCGGCCTGGGCTTCCGCCTGGACGAGTCGTACCTCGACCGGGAGGATCTGCTGAGGCGCCACTTCCACCTGGGGTTCGAGCGCCGCGGGGCCGTCGTCGAGCTGCACTGGGACGTCGACGCCGCCTCGCCCCAGGGCTTCGTCGAACGGTTGTGGGACGCCAGCCGGGAGGTCGCGGCCGACGGCCGGCCCCGGCGCGTGCTCTCGCCGGCGCACCAGCTCCTCTTCGGCTGCCTCCACCTGAGCCGCCACGCCTTCCGCGGCGGCCTGCGGTGGCTCGCCGACCTGAAGCCGCTGCTCGCGCTGGACGCCGGCGCCGCCGCCCGCTTCGGGGCCGAGGCCGAGGGCTGGCCGCCCCGTGCCGTGCGCTGCCCGCTCTGGCTGCTCGCCGATCTCGGCGTCACGGAAGCCGCGGCGCTGGCGGCGGACGGCGGCGCCGATCCCGTCGAGCGGGCCCTGCTGCGCCGGCTCCTGGTCCCCCTGCTGCTGGACGAGCCGTGGATGGGGATCCCCGCCTGGCGGCTGGAGCATGCCCTGCGCGCCTGGCTGTTCTCGGAGCGCTCCCTGCCAGGGCTCCTCGCCGAGGCCTCGGGCCAGGGGATGTCCGGCCGGCTCCGCGCCTGGGCGGCGGGGGCGGAAGCCAGGACTTGAAGGACGGCAAGGACTTCAGGCACGAGGGAGGCCCCATTCCTCGCTGTCTTCGTAGTCCTTGCCGTCCTTGAGGTTCTTTTTTCTAACCAGCCCCCAGCAGCTCCATCGCCCGCTCGCCCGCGCCCTCGGGAGTGGCGGCCCTCAGCTTGTGCGACCGGCAACCGCCGGCGAGCCGCACCATGTCCTCCAGGGCGCGGCCGAAGTCGAACCCCGGGGTGCGGATCGTGGCCTTGAGCAGGTGGTGGGCCGCCTCGGACTGCGACAGCGGCTCGAGTTCGCCCTCCGGCCGGGGGCCCCGCTCGAGGACGATCAGGCGGTCGACGGGCGGCATGGGCGCCGCTCCCTCCAGGACGGGGAAGGGGTAGTAGTCCCTGGGGAAGGAGGCCGGGCGGGGCGGGATCCTCGCCATCAGGCGCGGCGAGTACTCGGCGTCCATGTGCAGAGAGCGCGGGAAGCTCTCGGGCTGGAGCCCGCCCTGGAGGATGGGGCAGAGGTCGTCCGTTCCCAGGCGCAGGCCGTGCGCCCACAGCCAGAGGGTCAGGCTGGTCTTGCCGGCGCCCGACTCGCCGATGATGAGACAGGTGCCCAGGCCGCCCTGCGCCGCGACCGCCCCGGCGTGGAGCACCCAGCGGCCCGGGGCCCGCCGGATGGCCTCGTCCACGATCCGGTACTCGATGTGGGAGCTGAGCGGGTCGGCGCTGCCCGTCAAGTCCCAGCGGGCGCCGCCACCTTCGAGGAAGGTCGAGTCCTGACAGGCCTCGACACGGAATTCCACGATCTCCTCCGGCGCCGCGGGCTGGCGGGGGAAGCCCCCCAGCAGAGCGTCGAGGTCAGGCTTCGCTTCGGGGGGAACGTCCAGGCAACGAAAGGAAGTGCCGAGGATGAGCCATGGAACTTCCTCTATACCCATTGAACAAATTGCCGGACTTCCAGGTCGTTGAGGGCGTCCAGAAGGACGTTTTCTTCGATGACATCGGCGGGAAAGAGCTGGCTCATCTCTTGCAGAACCGCAGTCACCGTATGTTGGCCATCGGCGAAACTACAGAGAAGTGCTGCGGTGTGATTGAGGCTGAGGCTCTGATCCAGCTCTTTGGAGTACAGCACCGCGCTCCCGTCCCCCAGCGGCTCCAGGCGTACGCCCGGCCGCAGGGAGAACGTGGAGCCGGGGCCGGGGTTTCCGTCCCGGATGGGCTTGCCTTCATCGGGAGCCAAGGATCAGTTCCGCTTTCGCTTCAATGGGTTGGGTCTCACTTTGCCGGCGGCGAAGCCTATGATGCGCGACCACGCAACTATATGGCTGCACCACAAACGGGTCAAGACAACAGGAGGTGGGTATGGACCACAACTCGATGACGGATCGCCGTGTCTTTCTCAAGCGCGCCATTCAGGGAGCCGGCCTGGCTTTCGCGGCTCCCACGATCCTTTCTTCCCTGGGCTCCAGCGCTCTGCACGCTCAGGCGAGCGGACCGTCTGGCGCGGCGACCGGCCGTCCGTATGGCAGCGACGGCGGAGCGATGTAGCAGCTCCGGTCTTCGCGGCAAGCAGTCGTCGCCAGATTCGGAGGGGTGAAGTCAGCCTGGGTGCGGTCTTCCATCTGCCATCCCCTCCTCTCACGCAGTATCGACAAGCCCTCTGGCGGTTCACCAGGCCGCTCCGAAGCGTGGTCGTCACTTTCCCCTGAGCCCCGCCCCTTCCCGGGCGGGGTTTTTCTCTTTCCCTCCCTTTCCGCACGAGCGCTGGATCGAGATATAGTGCCGCCGCGACCGCGGAGCCCTTTCCAGTTGACTTCTTCCCAGGTTACGTCTCACCGACCGCTCGCGATCCTCGCCGTCTACGGCACGCGTCCGGAGGCGATCAAGATGGCGCCCGTCATCGAGGCCCTGAGGCGGCGGCCGGCCGTGTTCTCGGTGCGCGTCTGCACGACCGGCCAGCACCGGGAGATGCTCGACCAGGTGCAGGAGATCTTCGGCCTGGTCCCCGACCTGGACCTCAGCCTGATGCGCCACGACCAGACGCTCAACGGACTCGCCGCCGGCGCGCTCGCCGCCATGGACGAGGTCCTGGCGCAATCCGCGCCGGACTGGCTCCTGGTGCAGGGCGACACCACGACGGCCATGACCGCCGCCCTGGCCGCGTTCCACCGCGGGGTGCGGGTCGGCCACGTCGAGGCGGGGCTGCGCACGGGCGACCTCCGGCATCCCTTCCCCGAGGAGGCGAACCGGCGCGTCATCGACCTGCTGGCCGACGCCCTGTTCGCCCCCACGGAGCGGGCCGCCGCCGCCCTGCGGGCGGAGGGCTGCGACGAGCGGCGGATCCACGTCGTGGGCAACACGGTGGTCGACGCCCTGGAGCGGCTGGCCTGCGGCCCGGCGGCGGCGGCGGCGGAGGGAAATCGGCCGGAGGTGCTGATCACCGTTCATCGCCGCGAGAGCTTCGGCGCGCCTCTGCGGGGGATCTTCACGGCCCTGCGCCGGCTGGCCGAGAGCTTCCCGGACGTCCTCTGGATCTACCCCGTCCACCGCAACCCCAACGTCCAGGGCCCGGCCTTCGAGATCCTCGGCGGGCTACCCAACCTCGAGCTGCGGGAGCCCCTCGACTACCGGCAACTGGTGGGGCTCCTGGCGCGCTGCCGGTTCGTGCTCACCGACAGCGGCGGCATCCAGGAGGAGGCCCCCGCGTTCGGCAAGCCGGTGCTGGTGCTGCGGGAGACCACCGAGCGCCCGGAAGGGGTGGACGCCGGGGTGGCCCGGCTGACCGGCACGGATCCGGAGCGGATCTTCGCCGAGGCCTCGCGCCTGCTCGACTCGCGGCAGGCGTACCTGGAGATGGCGAAGGCGGTCAACCCCTATGGCGACGGCCGGGCCGCGGAGCGGATCGCGGCGGTGCTCGCCGGCGAGGCCTGGGAGCCGTTCCGGCCCGGCGGCGCGGCGGCCTGAGACATGCCCGGCCGGATCCTCATCGGCGGCTACTACGGCTACGGCAACGCCGGCGACGAGGCCATCCTCGCGGCGATGCTGCGCGAGCTGCGCGCCCTGCGGCCGGACCTGGAGATCACCGTCGCCTCGGGGGACCCGGAGCGCACCGGCTCCGGGCACGGGGTGCGGGCGGTGCCGGCCGCGGACCTCGCGGCGCTCGCCGCCGCCATCGGCGAGAGCGACCTGGTGGTGCTGGGGGGCGGCGGCCTGTTCCAGGACTACTGGGAGGTGCCCGCCGAGACTCTGCTCACCGCCCGCCAGGGCGGCCTCCTCTCCTATCTCGCGTACCCCGTCCTCGCGGCCCTGCTGAACCGGCCGGCGGTCATCTATGCCGTGGGCGTGGGCCCGTTGAAGACGGAGGAGGGGCGCCGCCTGACCCGGGTGGCTTTCGAGCTGTGCCGGCGCTCGACGGTGCGCGACGCCCGGTCGCTGGCCCTTTTGGCCGAGATCGGCTTCGCGGGGCCTGTCGAGCTGGCCGCCGACCCCGCCTTCCTGCTTCCCCCGGCGCCGGAGGCCGAGATCGATACCGGCGGCGCGCCTCTGACGGGCGTCGCCCTTCGCCATTGGGATTTCGGGGTCGATCCCGCCGCCTGGGAGGCCGAGGTGGCGCGCGGTCTGGACCTCCACCTGGCCGCCTATCCCGGCAAGCTCCTGTTCCTGCCGTTCCAGAGCGAGGGGGGCGAGCGCTACGAGGACGACCTCGCGGTGAGCCGGCGCGTCGCCGCCGCCCTCGCCGATCCGGCCCGCGCCGTGGTCGTCGAGCGCTCCTTGCGCCCGGAAGAGCTGGCGGGCCTGCTGGGGCGCTGCGAGCGGGTGCTGGCGATGCGCTTCCACTCCGCCCTGTTCGCCCTCGCGGCGGGCGTGCCGGTGGCCTGCCTGGCCTACGATCCGAAGGTGACGGCCCTGATGGAGGACGCCGGGCTGCCGGAGCTGGCGCTGCCGCCCTCCCGTTGGCAGGCGGCAGCCGTGGCGGAGGCCCTGCGCGGAGCCACCCCGTCCGTCGGCTTCGCCGAGGAGAAGAAGCGGCTTGCACGGCGGAGCGCCGCCATTGCGCTCGAGGTCTTGGAGGAGGAACCGTACGCCCGGCCCGAGGCGCGCCGGTTCCTCGACGAGCTGGCGCTCGGCAAGGCCTGGTCGGTGGTGCGGCTGGAGGCCGAGCGGGAGGAGCTCCAGCGGCTGCTGCAGGCAGGGGAAACCCGGAGGCAGGATCTCCAGCAACGTCTGTGGGCGGGCGAGACCGAGCGGGGGGATCTCCAGCGGCTGCTGCGGGCTAGCGAAGACGGGCTCGCCGCCAACCGCCTCAGCCTGGAGGTCCGCGAGGCCGAGCTGGCGGAGAGCCGCGGGCTCCTCGCCGCCCGGGAGGGAGAGCTCGGCGGGCTGCGTCAGGACTGGGAGGAGCGGGGCCGCAAGCTGGAGGAGTCGTGGGCGGCCCACCGGGGCATGCGCGACCAGCGCGACATGATGCTGCGCGAACGCAACGACCTCGCCCGCCGGCTCGGCGAGCTGGAGGCGACCGTGGCCTACAGCGCCGTCTCACGCTTCTGGGCGCTGATGCGGCGGCTCTTCCCCGAGGGCTCCCGCCAGCGCGCCGTCTACCGCGGCGGCCGGGCCCTCGCCAGACGCCTGGTGCACGTCAAGACCGGCCCCGCGCTCCTGCCGGAGCCGGACGCGGGCCCGAGCGGCGGCGAGCCCGATCCGCGGGGCGACCTGCTGCGCTTCGAGGAGCGGGTGCGGGAGAGCGGCGCCGGGAAGGTGGTGACCATCCTCTCGGCCACCCAGCTCCTGGAGAGCGAGGGGCAGCGGCCCACCCAGCTCGCCCTGGAGCTGGCGCGCCGGGGCATCCCGGTGGTCTTCTGCTACTGGCGCTGGTGGCCCCACGAGTGGTGCGTCCAGGACCGGCTGGACGAAGGGATCGTGCAGATCCCCATCGACGTGGCCGTGGCCCGCCCCGAGATGCTGGCCGGGGCCTTCGCGGGCTTGGCCGAGCGGGTCGCCCTGTTCGAGTTCCCCTATCCCGGCTTCTTCGAGCTGCTGGCGGCCCTCAACGCCGAGGGGTGGATCACCGTCTACGACGTGCTGGACGACTGGCAGGAGTTCCACCGGGTGGGGCAGGCGGTGTGGTACGACGAGCCCTTCGAGCGCCACCTGATCGGCGCCACCGACGCCGTGTTCGCCATCAACGAGCTCCTGGCCGTGCGGATCCGGGAGCTGGGCGGGGACGGAGTCGGCATCGTCGGCAACGGCCTGAAGACGGGGCTCGAGGTGGTATGGGAGGCGCGGCCGCTCGACCGCGGCGAGGTGACCGTGGGGTACTTCGGCTACCTGGCGGGGGCCTGGTTCGACTGGGAGCTGGTGGCCGCAGCGGCGCGCCGGCGGCCGGCGTGGCGGTTCTACCTGATCGGCTACGGCGGCAGCCCGGAAGGGATCGAGCTGCCCCTCAACGTGGCCCTGCTGGGCAAGAAGCCCCAGGGCGAGCTGGCCGCCTTCGCCGCCAACTGGGACGTGGCCGTCATCCCCTTCAAGCCCGACCGCCTGGCGGCGGGGGCCGATCCCATTAAGACCTACGAGTACCTGGCCATGGGCCTGCCCGTGGTGGCGGCCGGCGTCTATCCGCCGGCGGGCGGGGAGGCGTTCGTGACCCGCGCCGAGGGCGTCGACGCTTTCGTCGACGCCCTGGCGAGGGCGGCTCTGGATGGGGCGCAGAGCGCGCCGGCCCGCCGCGCCTTCGCCGCCTCGTGCACCTGGGCGGCCCGGCTCGACGCCTTGTTGAGCGCCGTCGCGGCTGGCGGGCAACGCGTCGCCGAGAAACGTCAGTTGACGGGGACGACGGCGCCGTGAAGGTCCTCTTCGTCTACAGCTATCTCACCCTGGGCGGCGTCGAGACGGTGCTGCGCGCCCGTCTCGACGGTCTGGCCCGCTGGGGGATCGAGGCGCATGCCTGGTTCTTCCACGACCTCGGGGGGCGCTCGGTGTTCGCCGGCCGCGAGGAGCGGATCCACGTCGGCGACGCCGCGGCCTGCCTGCGCTTCGCGGCCCAGCAGGGCTTCAACCTGCTGAGCTCGATCGACACTCCGGAAGCCTTCTTCGCCCGGGCGGAGCGGCCCATGCGGCTGATCGTGGAGTGCCACTCGCCGTACCTCGAGAACATCGAGTACCTGCGCAGCCTGGCGCCCCTGGAGCCCGCGGCCGTCTTCGTGCCCTCCGAATACCAGCGGCGGGTGGTCCTCGAGCGGACGGGGCCCGGCGTCGACGTCCGGGTGGTGCCCAATCCGCTGCGGCAGGAGTTCACCGGCGAGCCGGCGCCGTTCGCGGCCCGCCCCCCGCGGCCGGTGGTGGCCTGGATCGGGCGGCTCGACGGCCTCAAGAACTGGCAGGGCTTCGTGGAGCTCGGGGGCGCCCTGCTGCGCCGGGGAGTCGAGGCGGAGCTGTGGATCGCCGGCAAGCCGGTCGAGCCCGAGGTCGCCCTGGAGCTGCGGGACCGCGCCGGCGCCGCCGGCATCCTCGGGCGGCTGCGGTGGTTCCGCGGCCTGCCCCACCACCGGGTGCCGGCCCTGCTCGACGCCGTCCGCGACTCGGGAGGCGTGCTGGTCTCCACCTCGAACGGCGAATCGTTCGGCATGACGGTGGCCGAGGCCATGGCCCGGCAATGCCCGGTGGCCGTGCCGGACCGGCCGCCGTTCACCGAGTTCGTGGCAGACGGCGTCTGCGGGCTGTGCTTCCCCCCGGGCTCGGCGGAGGGCGCCGCCGACCGCGTGCAGGCCCTGCTGGCCGACGCCGCCCTGCGCGGCCGCTGCGGCCGCCGGGGGCGGGAATCGGTGCTGGCGCGGTTCGCGCCCGAGCCGGCCCTGGCGGCGTTGGCGGGGGAGTTGCGCGCGCTCTAGGCGGCCCGCCGCTCCAGCACCACCAGCGCGAACATCGCCAGCCGGCCTCGCCAGGGCGAGAGGCCCCGCTCGACGCCCCGCCAGAGCGGGAAGCTCCAGCCGGGCATGAGGCCGCGCAGCGAGATGCCGCCCGAGACCAGGTAGCGGAACGGCATGAGCGGCTCGATCGCGCGGATGCGCCAGGCGGGCAGCTCGCGCTCGAAACGCTCGCGGTCGCGCTCGAAGACGATCCAGGGGAGGGCGCCGTTGGCGCCCGAGAGCGGCCCGCCGCCCGGCGTCTCCCACTCGGCGGCCTCGGGCTGGAAGGGCTCATGGTGCAGGCGGGTGTAGACCCAGCGCGACCACGGGCTGACCCAGGGCTCCACCATCGCCACCGTTCCCCCCGGGCGCACGCAGCGCGCCGCCTCCTCGAAGAAGCGGCGGGGGCTCGGCAGATGGTGGAGCACGTTGGTCATGGCGATGCCGCGCAGGGAGCCGTCCCGGAAGGGCAGGACGAGGCCGTCGAGCACGGCGTCAATGCCGGGGGCCGGCGTCAGGAAGACCTCCGAGCGCACCAGCCGGGGCACGAAGCCGTCGAGGAACCCGGCGCCGGAGCCCAGCTCCAGGACCGGCCCGTCCCCGGCCGGCAGGGCGCGGGCGATCGCCCCGTACCACTCGTCGTAGATGCGCCGCAGGAAAGGCTTGCCGAGGAGGATCTCGCGGCGCAGGGCGGTGGTGCGCGGGTCGTCGATGTCCAGCCCGCGGGTGAGGGGGTGCTCCAGCCAGCTCCTCAGGCTCAAATGAACTTGATCCTCCCGGCGGCGAAGGCGCACATCTTGAGCAGCAGCCAGCCATGGCTCCAGCGCTGGATGTTGGTCTCGCCGTAGGTCCGCTCGCGGTAGCGGATGGGCACCTCGACGAGCTCCAGGTTGAGCTTGGCGGCGCCGAACAGGAGGTCGAAGTCGCCGAAGGGATCGAAGTCGCCGAAGTAGGAGCGGTTGGCGGCGACCCGCTCGTAGTCGGCCCTGCTCAGCACCTTGGTGCCGCACAGCGTGTCCTTGATGGGCTGGCCGAGGAGCCAGGAGAAGGCCAGGCTGAAGAACTTGTTGCCCAGCAGGTTGGCGAAGCGCATCGCCTCCTTCTCCATGGGGTAGACCAGGCGCACGCCGTTGACGAACTCCCCCTCGCCCGAGCGCAGCACCTCGTAGAAGCGGGGCAGGTCCTCGGGCGGCACCGTCAGGTCGGCGTCGAGGATCATCAGCACGCCGCCGCTCGCCTCGGCGAAGCCCAGGCGCACGGCGTCCCCCTTGCCCTTGCCCTTCTGCTGGAAGGCCTTGAGGCGCCGCCCCGGCCGGGCCGCGATCTCCCGCTGGATGGCCTCCCAGGTGCCGTCCCTGGAGTGCCCCTCGACGAAGATGAGCTCGGTGCCCGCACCCATCTCGGGCAAGCGGGCCAGGATGTTGGGGATGTTCCCTTCTTCGTTGCGGGCGGCCACGATCACCGACACGACCGGCTCCTCGCCGGCGGGGATCGGCACCGGCGCCGGCCGCGCCACCAGGAAGTTGCTGAGGGCGAGGTGGCGGAACGGCCAGAGCTTGACCAGCACCCGGTTGCAGAAGGGGGCGAGCAGGGGAATGGGCAGGGGCAGCAGCACCTCCTCCCAGTGGCGCACCGTCTGGAACCCGGCGAGGCGCAGGAGGTTCGAGAGGTCGTGCACGGTGAGCCAGTTCTGGTAGAGGACGGGCCGCGCCAGCCCCAGCTTCTGGGCGGCGGCGAGCGGCAGCTCCCAGAGGCGGCTGTAGGAGTTGAGGATCAGCCGCGTACGCGGGGTGGTCAGGGGCACGAGGGCCCGCAGCAGGCGCTGGACGTCCCAGGCGTCGTTGAGCAGGTCGGAGAGGATGATGACGTCGAAGGCCTCGCCGAGCTGGCCGATGTCCTGGTCAATATCATGGGCATCGGCCTCGAGGAAGCGCAGCCCGGGGTGGCGGGCGGCGGCCCGGCGCACCATCTCGCCCGAGAAGTCGACCCCCACGCCGAGGGCGGGCTCCAGGGAGGCCAGCAGGTCGCCCCGGCCGCAGCCGAGCTCCAGCACCTTCTGGCCGGGGGGTACCAGGAACCGGTAGACGCGGCGGAGGCGCCGGTGGTAGGCGCCGCCCAGGCCCTGGCGGCGGTCCGTGTCGCGGGCGACGCCGTCCCAGTGGGCGACGCGCTCCTGGCGGTAGCTCTCCTCGGCGGCGGCCGCTGCAAGGGCCTCGGTCATGGCTTCTCCTTCACCAGCTCGAACTCGGTGCTCGCGGCGTTGCCCCAGGCAGCCCCCGGATCGGGGCGGATGGCGAGGATCTCGATACGGATCCGTTTTCGTGCCCCCCGCGGCAGGATCCCGAGGGGGATTTCGGCCCAGCCGGTCCCCGCCTCCGCCGCCAGGTCGTGGCGGAAGACCTCGGCGCCGTCCACCTCCACGCGCTGCACCATCCTGCCCGGCAGGCCGCCGAGAGCATAGGGATCATGGAGGCGGAGCGCCAGGGGGGACCGGCTCGGGCCGGCCAGGGTGCAGTCGGCGGTCGCGGCCTCGCCCGGCGCGGGGTCCTGGTGGAGCGTGCGCAGCGCGGGGACCGGGTTCAGGGAGGCGACGAGGCCGCGCTCCACCACGCAGTCGAGGACGGCCTCGCTGCCCCAGGTCGCCATGGGGAAACGGACCGCCGGGAAACGGTAGGTGAGCTGCGCTTCCTGCCGGTCATGGGTCCTCACCCAGGCGAGGGCCGGCGGGGCCGAGAGGGCGATCGCGAGGCTGCCGGCGGCGCCGGCGCCGAGCGCCATCAGGACGGGGCGGAGCGCGCGGCCGCGGACGGCCGTCCAGGCGCCGAGCGCCACGGCGAGGATCGCGAGCGCCGTCGCCGCCAGCATGTAGCGGCTCTGGACCACCACCACGCCGTGCAGGCCGACCTTGAGCAGGATGGCCGCGGCGAGCGCCAGCACGGCGGCGTCGCGGCGCCGGATGGCGAGCGCCACGGCCGCCAGGAAGAGCGCCAGGACGAGCAGCATCTCCCAGTACAGCGGCTCGCCGAGGCGCTTCATGACGGCCTGGCCGCGGGCCCGCGCCGGCTCCGGCAGGGTGTCCGCGTGGCCCACGGACCAGTAGAGGTTGTCCCCCTCGGAGTCGACCGAGTGCTTGAGCACGGAGGCCGTGATGCGGGCCGCGTGGAAGCCCGGCCGGCGCAGGGCCTCCCGCAAGGCGAGGCGCGAGGCGCTGCGGTGAAGGCTCGCCAGGTCGGGATCGCGCAGCAGGGCGGGCTCGGCGGTGGCGACGAAGGGCAGGGGATCGGTCCAGAAGTTCACCGAGGCGCCGGGGATGTAGGAGCCGAGGAGCGCCATGCCGCCGTGCTCCGAGGTGAGGGCATACCGTCCCGTCGCGAGGCCCCGATGGACGGCGAGCCCCAGCAGGGGGAGCCCGGCGGCGAGCGACACCAGGGCCACGTTGCGCCAGCGCCGTCCCGCCGGCGAGCCCAGGCCCGCTCCGCCGGCGAGCAGGGGGAGAAGGGCGATCAGCATCTCCTGGCGCATGGCGACGCCGAAGGCGAACAGCAGCCCGGCGGCCACCGGGTAGCCGCCGTGCCGGGCGATCAGCGCCCGGGCCGCCAGCGCCCCGAGGGCCACCGCCGGCGGGAGCACCCAGTTGTCCTGCGCCACGACGCCGGAGAACAGCACCTGCCCGGGCCAGGCGGCGAGCATCGTGCCAGCCAGCGTCCGCACCCAGAGCGGCGTGACGCCGCGCCAGATCACGAACGGCAGCAGGGGCATGAGGCCGCAGACCACGGCCGTCGCCAGGCGTGCGGCATCGTCCGGCGAGCCGGGAAAGATCCGGAAGAGGACGGACAGGACCACCGGCAGGCCGGGGCTGAAGTACTCCCAGTACCAGCCGTTGGTGATCCAGGAGTGGTCGCGCAGGTACAGGGCGAATTCGACGATCGACTGGAAGTCCGAGACCGGCCGGGTGGGGAAGGCATGGACGAAGGCGAGGCGGGGCACGAGGCCCAACGCCAGCACCAGGAACCCGCAGGCGAGCTCCCGCGCCCTAGGCAGAGGGAGCGCTCTCCAGCTTTTCCAGCACCACGTAACGCCGCTGCATTTTCCGGGAGATCGTCTCGCGCAGGATGCGGAACGGCCGGCCCGAGATCAGGCGCCGGACGTCCTCGGGGGTGTACTGGAACATGGCCGAGGGATAGGTCTTGGAGAGCGGCTCGTCCGGCTTCAGGACGACGAACTGCTCGGCCCGCGGGTCCGGCCAGAAGAAGTCCGTGTAGAGGCGCCCGCCCGGCCGCAGGAAGAGCTCCAGGAACTCCAGGTTCCGCCGGGCGATCTCCAGGTTCTGGTGGATCCAGAAGTGGCGGCTGATCACCGTTTCGATGTAGCCGCGGTAGTAGCCGAGCCCCTCCCGGTCCGAGACGTGGATGTAGGTGCAGTTGGGCGGCGAGACCAGCCGGGCGATCTGGAGCGCCATGGTGCTGAAGTCCACGCCCAGATAGGTGTCGACGTAGCGGGCGATCTGCTTGCCCAGGTTGCCGCAGCCGCAGCCGAGCTCCATCACCCGCCGCCCCTCCAGGGCGTCGCGGTCGCAGTAGAGGCCGAGCTTCCAGCCGAGGCCGACCGACAGGTCGAGGAGGCCGTCGGGATCCTTCGGCAGCGGCGGCTTGTCGGGGAATTGGGTGTAGGGCGTGAGCTGGTACGGCCACTCCCGCCCGAGATACGCGAGCCACTCGCCGTTCCAGCGCTCGACGTCCTCCGGAGCGCTCTCCAGGAGCGGGCTCGCCTCGTGGACGTCGCCGCTCTCGACGGAGGTCAGGACCGGCTCGCGGCGGCGGAGGGTACGGCTCAGGAGCTTCTTCACGGCGTCAGGCGGTCGCGGCGTGGGCCGCGGCCCGGAGCTCCACTTCGTCGAGGCTCTCCCGGAACCAATCGTAGGTCTGCTCGATCCCCTCGCGCAGCTCGGTGCGGTGCCGCCAGCCGAGGGAATGGAGGCGGCTGACGTCGAGGAGCTTGCGCGGCGTGCCGTCCGGCTTCGAGGGATCGAACGTCAGCCGGACCCCGGGGGCCACGACGTCGCGGACGGTCTCGGCCAGCTCGAGGATGCTCAGGTCCTCGCCCGTGCCGACGTTGATGTGGCCGTCCTCGTCGTAGTGCCGCATCAGGTACAGGCAGGCGTCGGCAAGGTCGTCGACGTGCAGGAACTCCCGCTTCGGCGTGCCGGTGCCCCAGATCACGACCTCGTCCCGCCCCGCGGTCCTGGCGTCGTGGAACTTGCGGATCAGGGCCGGCAGCACGTGGGAGCTCTGGAGGTCGAAGTTGTCGTGCGGGCCGTAGAGGTTGGTCGGCATCGCCGAGATGAAGTCGCTGCCGTACTGGCGGCGGTAGGCCTGGCAGAGCTTGATGCCCGAGATCTTGGCGATGGCGTAGGGCTCGTTGGTCGGCTCGAGCAGCCCGGTCAGCAGGTACTCCTCGCGGATCGGCTGCGGGCACTCGCGGGGGTAGATGCACGAGCTGCCGAGGTAGAGCAGCCGCTTGACCCCGTGCAGGTGGGCCGCGTGCACCACCGTGCCGTGCATCATCAGGTTGTCGTAGATGAACTCGGCCGGCCGCGTCGAGTTGGCCAGGATGCCGCCGACCGTGCCGGCGACCAGGAAGACGTACTCCGGCCGATTGGCCCGGAACCAGTAGTTCACCGCCGCCTGGTCGCGCAGATCGAGCTGGTCGCGCGTCGCCGTCACGAGGTTGTCGAAGCCCTCGGCCCGCAGGCGGCGGAGGATTGCCGAGCCCACCAGGCCGCGGTGGCCGGCGACGTAGATGCGCGCGGAACGGGGCAATTCGATCATCGTCAGAGAGCCGAAAGGTATCACGATCATTTGCTGGAGGACAGCCGGAAGCGGGTGCCCGCCGCCGGCCCCCAGAGCACGCCGGGGTCGGGGGCCAGGGCCGAAACCTCCACCGTGACCCGCCTCTCCTGGCCGCCGCCGACCGCGCCGGCCGGCGCGTCCACCCAGCCCGTGCCGGGCTCGGCCGCGAGGTCGTGGGAGACCACCTGCCGGCCGTCGATCGCCACCCGCTGGCGCATCCGGCCGGGGAGCCCGCCCGGAGCATAGCCGTCGAGCACCTCGACCTTCAGGGGGATGGCGGGGCCCGGCTGGCGGAGCGTGCACTCGGCGACCGCCGTCTCCCCGGGCTTCGGAGAGTCATGCAGGGTCTCGATCACGGCCTCCGTCTCTCCCAGGGCCGTGAGACGGCCGCGCCGGACGACGCACCGCAGCTCCCCCTGATGGTCCCAGGCGGTCAGCAGGAAGCGGTAGGTCCGCTGCTCGTCTCCCGGGTCCAGGCTCCGCACGTGGGCGTAGAGCGGTCTGCTGGCCAGGAACAGGCCCACCGCCGCGGCGGCGCCCCAGGCGAGAGCCCGCAAGGGGACCCGCCGGTCCTGCGACCGGCCGGCCTCCCACAGGCCGAGGGCCACCACGAGGATCTCCAGGGCCGTGGCCGGCAGATAGAACCGGCCCGCCGCCACGAGCACCGAGTGCAGGCCGATCTTCAGGAGCGCGGCCGCGGCGAGGACGAGGATGGCGCCGTTGCGCCTGGCGAGCCCCATCCCCACGGCGGCGATGAAGAGGGCCTGGAGCCCGATCAGCTCCACCTTGAGAGGCTGAGAGACGGCGCGGGAGAAGGCTTCCCCCCGGGCCCTCAGCGCCTCCGGCAGGGTCCCCGGGTACCCCATGCTCCAATAGAGCATCTCCGTCTCGCTGCGGAAGGGGTAACGGGTGGCGGTCGACACCACCCGCAACGCCTGAAAGCCCGGCCGCCGCCGGACCTCGGCGAAGGCGAGCCGCTTCGCCTCGGCGAACATCCGGTGGCGGTCGCGCACCAGGTCGGGCTCGACCGAGGCGATGAACGAGACCGGATCGAGCCAGCCGATGGCCGTTGCCCCCGGCACGACGGTGCCCAGGAGGGTGAACCCACCATGCACCGAGGAGAGGGCGAAGTGGCCCGTGGCCTTCTGCCTCTGCGCCGCCAGCGCCAGAAAGGGGAGGCCGGCGGCCAGCGCACAGGCCAGCACGTTGCGCGGCCGCCATCCCTCCCGCCGGGCGAAGCCGGCGGCGGCGAAGAGGGGCGGCACGAGCGCGAAGAGCATCTCCTGGCGCATGGCGACGGCCAGGGCGTAGAGCAGGCCGGCGGCCACCGGATGGGGCCGCCGCCCGCGGTCGAGGAGCGGCGGCACGGCCAGGCATGCCAGGGCGACGGTCGGCAAGGTCACCCAGTTGTCCTGCGCCACGACGCCGGAGAAGAACACCTGGCCCGGCCAGAGGGCCAGCATGCCGCCGGCCGCGGCGCGCACCCACAGGGGGAGGGCCCGCCGCCAGAGCAGGAACGGCAGCAGCGGCATCAGGCCGCACCAGACGGCCGTGGCCAGCCGGCTGACGGTCTCGGGGGAGCCGGGGAAGACCCGCAGCACCAGCGACAGGACGAGCGGCGGGCCGAGATTGAAGACGTCCCAGTAGTAACCCGGGGCGAACAGCGACTTGTCGCGCAGGTCGAGGGCAAAGTCGATGATCCCCCGGAAATCGGAGACCGGCTGGGTGGGGAAGACAGACGCGAAGAGCACCCGCGCGCCCACCCCCAGGGTGAGCAGCAGCAGGCCCCATCCCCATTCGCGGGCGAGGGTGGAGGAATGGTCTTCATGGGTCATGGGGGCGTGAGTATATTTCCCTCTTCGATAGACTTGCACTCGATGAGAGGTCCGGAGCGGGAGGTCTGGGAGCGCCACTGGCGGTCCCTCGGCAAGGAATCGGCCCTGTTCGGGAAGCTGGCGTCCCTGGTGCGCAAGCTCGTCCTGCGCCGGGCCGTCGAGCACTACGCGGAAACGTACTTTCCCGCCGACGGGGTCTTCGTGGACGCCGGATGCGGCACCGGCCAGGCCTCGGCGGCGATCCCCTCCCGGGCACGGCGGCTGGTGGGCTTCGACTTCTCGCTCGCGGCGCTGGCGGCGGCGCGCGGGGAGGGTCCCTACCGGCTGATGGTGGGAGGAGACATCCGCCGCCTGCCGTTCGCCGACGGCTCGGTCGCCGGCGTCTGGAACCTGGGAGTGATGGAGCACTTCCCCCAGGAAGAGGGGATCGCCATCCTGCGCGAATTCCGCCGGGTGCTGCGGCCCCAGGGGGTGGCCGTGCTCTTCTGGCCCCCCGAGTTCGGCTCCTCCCGCTGGCTGCTGGCTCCCGTCGAGTGGATGCGGACCCGTCTCCAAGGCCGGCCGTTCCACTTCTTCCCTGACGAGGTCAACCGCCTGCGCTCGCGCCGGCACGCGCGGGAAATGCTGAAGGCTGCCGGCTTCGAGCCCGTGGCCATCGACTTCACCCTCTGGGACTGCCTGATCCATCTCGTCGTCGTCGCCCGGAAGCCCGCCGCATGAGCCGCCTGACGGTGGTCATCGCCGCCTGGGACGAGGCGGGGAACGTCGAGCCCCTGACGCGGCGGCTGGCGGCGGCCCTCTCGCCGCTCCCCGGCTGGAGCTGGGAGATCGTCTACGTCGTCGAGGGGACGGATGGCACCCGCGAGATCCTCGAGGGGCTGGCGGCGGAGATCCCGGGCCTGCGCATCCTCTA
>Ga0126305_10000384_pt1 | contig 19256 bp, 11 predicted proteins | sample Plot26_FD_92536 | JGI IMG/M metagenome (GOLD analysis project Ga0126305, IMG submission 92536) | Serpentine soil microbial communities from UC McLaughlin Reserve, CA, USA - Plot26 | ecosystem: Environmental > Terrestrial > Soil > Grasslands | place: USA: UC McLaughlin Reserve, Lake County... | reverse complement strand
CCATAAAATATTGAATTCATATCTATCTCTATCTTATTGCTCCTCTGGATCCTAGGAAGCATTACACATGCTTGTTTATCATTAAGAGCTACACCAATGAGAAGATTATTCACCATCCTTCTCTCGACAATCCCTTTCTTCAACAATTCCTCAAATCCTAGCGCGTCTAGCAGCTGTTTTCGCCTTTTGGGAACCGTGGCATGAGTATGCAATATGTAACTAAATCTAAAATGTTTATTTTCTATATTTTCTACCCTCTTCAATCTCGCAACAATAGACTCGATAAGATCTATTGGAACTTCTGGAATCATAGCATACACATATTCTTGCGACCTGTTGTAAATGTCATTCAACCTCTCATCGACTGATACTAGTCCAGAAATCAGTTTGGAATTACTCAATGAACCAATCCTTCTTACGAACTTTAATGGAAGAGACGAGAATGTATGATCTGAAAAATAATCCTTGTTACGAGAAAGAAAATCTAGTGTAGGAATCTGCTCTAAGATAGCCTTTCCAAAAGTAGTAAGGAAGAATGTCCCATTAGATTCTCTATCAATCAATCCAGCACTAGTGAGTCTAATAATATTTCTACGTACCTCAGGCATCGTAGAGTCTAAATCCTTCGAGAGTTTAGCAAGGTTACATTTTTCTTCTGAGATTCTGTATAGAATGGCTATTCGTTGAGCACTTCCCAATTCAAAGAATGTCCTTGCCGTATTCTCGAACGGAGAAGCACTATCATTGTCCTGAGTTAACGAAGTTGAACTGCTCTTATAGTACATCATAATATATTTAGTAATGGAATCATATAGCATTTCCTACGGCATTAACGATATTCATTTTTTCTAGTACTCTTCCTTACCAATCATGATACTACACCTGTGCCCTCTCTCATTTTTACCTTGAAGAGTTGATCTAGGATAGAATATCTTGAAATTTAGTAGACAAGCTTGTAAGAGGCATCAAGTTGAGCCTGTTTTGATGAGGTACTTAGGCAGAATCATGAATATGTAGGAGATTTGATAAACAGACGCTAACATACTCATCTGAACCTTACATAAAGGCAGTAATCGCTTCCTGTTCCTACTACGAAACCATTATGACTTATATCATTGTCCTTCTAGTATTGTTAATGTGCTTCAAGGTTAGCATTAAGTTATGAACTTCGGTGAAGCAACCGTGTTTGTGGCAGTCGGCTTTATTCCAACGCTGATTGCTTTGGAAATCGTATATAGAATGGGCAGAGCGATTGGAAGGCGTGGAGAAATTTTGTCCCTAGCACAATACCATAATAAGCTGAGAATGTTATTTGCGTAAAGTCTAAAGTGGCAGGGACTATTATTGCCACTCCTTAGCCGCTTCATACCAGAACCAATAGAAACTCCTTAACTAATAGGGATACGTCCAAAATAACTAGATCTCAATTTCCTTGTCGTGCTACTGATTTCTGCTGGGTCTATTTTTTGAAGGTTTTTTTATCGAATCCCCCCGGGCTTGAGTAAAGTATGCTTTTAATCTTGAGCAACTCCCCGCCTATTGACTGTGTGTGCTTGTTCAGACTCAACGCAATGATGAGCGGATTATCAATTCTATACCAGCTCTGAATTAAGCACTACAATTTTGTTAGCAAAAATAACTTCAGATCCCCTATACAAATGTGCAAAGCATAGTATCAAATTGAAGATGGGAATGGACAGTGGGAAAAGCTCCAAGGGATCCATGTGCCATGGAACGAAATCCAAATTGTCTTGACAATAGTAGGTAGAAGGTGTTCCCTGAAAGTATTGCAGCAACAGAATCAAGCAGCTGCTTTTGTGAGACAGATTTCCTCGTTGCCGCCTGTCATCACCCACCGTTAACATGAGAGCTATCGCCTATCCGCTAGCAGAGACCAAAATCTTTATAAATATTCCACGTCTTAGGAAGAAGATTGACGAAGTTGCTTATTTATGCAATAGTTGCTCTTTCGAGCATTGTTTTACTAATTCCATCTTCTCTATATGCTCAAAATACAGGTTTTTCCACAGCTTGTAGCCCAGAGCGCAATATTAAGATAGATTATCCAGCAGATAACTGGGTTGTTCTTAAGGATTATACTCAACCTCGGCAATTGTCCCTTGTCCATACATATGGTCAAGTTTCGCCCGATGGTAGCCCTTTGTCGAGTCACAAAGCTGCAATTCAAATTTTCGGAGAATATTATGACAGAAATAGCGGCAATCCTCGTCCTGCTAGTTCAGTAGAGCCAGCGAATTCTTTCATTCAAACTGCGATGAGCGGCGAGCTCGAGGATTTTCAATTAGCCCGTATAGGAAACATTCCTTACGGAGAGTATGTTATACAAGATGACAGATTTGTATATTCCAACCCTGCTTACTTAGTTACTTATACATATACTCATCCAAGTGAAGGATCTATGGATGGAATTACATTAGTTTTACCTTGGGGAGATTATGTTTATTATATCGTATTTAATTCAAAGCCAGAGATCACATCTGAGCTTTGGCCAAGTTTTGAGCAAATGATTCCTACATTTGCTGGTTGGTTTCTTGCAGAAGATCGGGTGTCAACTTTAGGTTATAATTGTTAGTGATGTTGAAAGCAAAAGAAACACAAAACAAGAGACAATGTGCATTGAAGACACAGGAAGGTTACCCCTTGGGCCCACACTCCTGAGTATTACTGACAAAAATGTTTGTCTGCATTGGCTCGTTCTGAATATAGATGATCAAGCCCCTTGGGCCTGCCTCAACCAAAATCTTTAAGGTTAACAATTACCGAACTCACCTATATGGTAGGGTTAAAAACCCGACCTTTAGTTGGATTGTGTCTAAGTTTTGAAGGTTTTTCTCTCGGGACCCTCTGGGCCTTATTTGACAACGGTATGATATTCCCCCCGCAGATGATCCTGCTAACAGAAAATAGAGCAAGCTAGGAGCAAATGCTCTATCAAACAATCTAGATAATATATGTCAAAAGGTTCACTTATTTCTGATGCAAAGATCCATCAGGCATCCCCATTCTCAGAATTACTAAACAATTATTAATACAAGCTATTTAGTGACGGTTTTCGAATTCGAGAGAATTAATCATTTTCTGGAAAATTGGTAAATAGTCATAGTATTTTGATGGGTCGGAAGAGTATTCTAAAACCAGCAGATGATCATCATGCAATATGAAGATTTCTTTAGTCTGCCGCATATTTCGAAAAACAGGATCGAAATATTTGTACTCAACAGCATAGGCAGGATTATTGTTCAAATTTATTGTAACATTTTCGAGGAGAACAAAACCTGAAAACATCTTGAATAAGGATAGCTCTTCATTAGCCATTGAAACAACACTATCGAAATTGAAATCTATGTGGTTTGGGAAGGACTCGGCGACAATTAATTTCCTCATTAGATCAGTCTCATTTGTATAAACTGCGCCTACTGTTACAGCAGGGTCAACTGAATTTGAAGTTGTTTCAGAGGAGTTGTATATGAAAAAAATATTTCCTACTTGATTTGCTTCTTCCATAGAGGTTGGCTTACCCAATCCAAGATTAGATGGATACAGTATCCGGTATCCATATTTTTCATCAGTATATGTCGAGAAGACAGTATTGGCAGTCATATTTTGATTGTCTGTCGTTAATCGATCTCTGGTTGCTTTTTCGGGTATAACAGTAGTAGTATTGCTTATTGAAAGATTACTGATATCAGGCTTTGGCCTAGTTGATATTCCATAACCCAAAGCAAGGTCAGTATTACTGCTTTGATTTTGACTTGGATTTGCAGGGGAATTCGGTTCAAAAGAATGCATGATATTTTCAAAGACAGGTGCGTACGTTTTGAACTGTGATGAATAAGAACCAAAGGTTATAGTATACATTCGCCCATTCATTAGGGTTGTTACTATCGCCGAAGTCCGTTTTTCTTCTGCTAGTCCCAAGAACTGTTCGTCTTTGGATATATATTCAATTATAAATTTAAACCCGGGATTTCCCGCAACTAACGTAGGCCCAGATCCTATTATTTTATAGTCCTGACCCACAAGTCTCTGATTTGTGTTATTATAAAAATCAAAAAGGTACCTGGGAGATTCTTTAAACGGCCAATCAGTCACCTGTATCTCAATTGATGGACGAAAATTGCTACCCCTGACTCCAGTATATTGGGAAGGAAAAAGATTAACAACTACGGAATCTGAGAATAAGTCATTTGACAAGTCGACGTATATATTCTGGCTTTCTCTGACCCAATCAGAAGGATATTCCAACTTAAAACCATACGTTGGATTTACGTATGTGTAAAAATTGTCCGCCAATTTGGCAGGGTCTATCTTGTTTTTGTTTAATACATCATAACCGAATTGCGCATCTAGTGGCAATTGAGGTAAGCTTTCCTGATTAGGATCCATCTCGTACCACCGTGTCTTATCACAATTATCGGAGTAATCACATATTGTGAAACTGATACTGAAAAGTGATGTTATATTAGTATAATGGACATTTATTTCTGCTGGATCGTCTACGACTAATGGTCCATCTTCAATATACATTGACGTATCTCTTAATTTCGGGTTGCTAATCTCACCGGCAGCCTGCAACTCCGGTCTGGCGGGAAGAGCTTTGGTAAAAATTTTATCATTTTTTTGCAGGCCCGATAACCCCTTCGGAACGGTTTCTTCTGGATTAATCTCGGGCGTGACACCTATAAAGTCAAACCTGCCGTCTTTCGTAATTTCATACATCAAAGACATATTTTGGTTGATTTTGCCTCCCTCTGATTCATACCTTGTAGGAATAAATGCAAATTTGTTATCTCTATCTGCTTCTAAATTCATGCTAGCAGGTATGCATTTGGTCTCGTTACAAATTACTAGCATATCGTATTTATTATATTGGAGGAAACCCTTGTTGTCTATGATGGAAGGCTCTAGATTTTGGGTATAAATCATATTTTGACCTCTGGATGAGTTTGTCAATATTTGTGCAAAAATAGTTGAAATATCTGAACCATATACACTGGATTTTATACTACTTCCTTCCTTGATAGATTTGAGTATAGGTGATTCCTTATCTGTAGTAATCATTAATTTTTGCATATTTAATAACATGGACCAGTCAGGATCAACAACAAATAGTTCCTCTGTAGGACCAAATTCATTTCCACTTAAAGGGAGATAAACGGAAATGCCATGGGCATTTGGTCTTGCTTCTCCCTTAATTTTATAGATGCTTGCGTTTTTCAAAGAATTTTGTACTGCCTTGATGTTGTCTGAAAGACTGGGGTACTTGTCCTGTATATTTTGTGTTAAGTCGAATAGGTCGATTAAACCAGATCCTGCTCGAGCGCTTCGACCGTAATTCTCTGTCAAATCTATTGATTTTGAAATGTTAAGTGCAGAAGGAAGATCACGAATGTTGGATTTGAGTGCTTTCGATAATACATTTACATCCTTTACTAGTTGTGGTAGTTTTGATAAGTCAATGACGGACAAAGTTATATATTTATGAGCACCTATTTCTTCGGGTTTAGAATGGCTCTCGGAATGTTTTTGAAAGGAATCCGCTATTGCTATTCCAAGCGAACGGCCTGACTGTTTTGTATGTGCTATCATAGTCTCGATAATGGCTTTATAGTCCCATCCCCATGAGGGCTCTACTTCTTGGGAAGAAACCATGTAATCAGCAACGTAATATAGACGAGAAGCTACCTCCAGGGACGACATTAAACAAGCATCAAATCCTATTAGTTCAAAACGAACGCCAGTCTCGGATACCGCGTTCAAGGAAGCATTTGCTAATTCAACAGGATCCAACGTGGAATTATCGAAAACAATGTCTTTACCAAAACCATTTATCCCGCTTCCATGATCCCATAATATGATTGCATACTTCCCTGCCGGGAAATTTGATACCCCCCATTTAACGAAATCGGAAAGAGAAGTAGGGTCAGCCATACTCTGAATACCCAAGTCCATTAATGTATGAAAGGTTCCATTTGCAATTTGATGTCTCTGAACTCTTGAAAAATCAATAAATCTTTCAATTCCTGAAGAAGATGATTTATCTGGCTTTCCTCCGCCTCCACCTGTTTGTATAATTATATTGATCTTCGAGCTATTTCCAGCTGCCGCTGCAGCAGCAGTTCTCATCTCCAATAGATCCTCCGTAGCGGAATAGTGCTGAGCTTCTAAATCCGAACCTATCATATAGACCAAAAGAGTATAATCTGCCGTGTTTACTGTTGTATTTGTGTTAGGATAGGCGCTTGCAGAGATAGGATTCCCAACCGACTTTGATGTGTCTCTAACTGAAGATGCTGAAGAAACAGTTATTGTGTTATTGTAGAGATCGGCGGAGACAATATTAGACTGTAGCAACAGTAATGAAATAGCAAAAAATAGTATAAGGTTAACCTGTACACTTGAATGAGCCAGTTGTTTTGTTATGGGAGTATAACACTCCTTCCAATACTACTTAGTACATAACTTTTCGTGGTCGCATCTAGACGATTGAAAATTGATTCTGCAAATGAACCAGGGAGCTTAGAAAATATCGTCTGAAGACTGTCTGGTTTTGTATTGGCTAAAACTTTTTGGATATCTGTATCTGATAAGATATTGAATGTTGCTAGAATGTCATCTGAAGAGAGCTGATGCAATGGATAATCTGCTACCTGTGTTGAATTAAGACTTCTCAATTTTTCTGCCAGTAAATCTGGTGTTAGCATATCTCCATCTCTTGAAATATCTCCTGGATCAAGTCTAGTATCATCATCAGATTGTTCTTGCAAAATTAAGCTTCGGTTTGCGGCTTCTTGTCCTAACTCGTTTCTCATAGAAGATTCATTTGCATCTCCAGCTTGTAACCTGTAATTTCTGAAGTACATCCAGGCACTATAGAGCGCCTGATCGCCTGCTGCTTCATTCGAGTTGCCTGTTAGTAATGAAGCATGTATTCCTTGCCAAATAGGGAAAGTAGGAATTAATAATAATAATAAAACACATAGAGAAATATTACCAAAAACGAATCCGCCTGTAGCATAAGCTTGCTTCACTCTTAATTACGACGTATGGTTAAAATTTAACCTTTTCTCCTTTTAGGGATATGAATATTTTATTTGACAAGGCTAAGCGCAATATCTCTTATCATATTGACCGAAATAATGCTGAGGCAATTTACTCAAATGACAAAAAGTCTTATTCGCTATAGCACTTGTGGGTTGATTACATTAGAAAAGAATTTACAATTATCAAGAAACCGCGCTGTATTGCCTCTAATTTTTATAATTATTCTATCAATAGCGCAAGATAAACAGGAGAATGCCTCAGCTGAATCTTCATTCACTATTCAAGAAATTGAAGATCAGCAAGAAGACTGGCTCAACTTGCGTACTAAACAATACGATAGCACACTTCAAGAGCCTTCCACTGATATACTAGCTGTGAATTATTACTCTGACGGAGATTTCTTAAACGCTACTGTTTGGTTGTATCATCCATTTCAGGTTAAGCCAAACTATACAATGGTAAATTACGGAATGTTAATCGACTCGGATTTCGATAACAGGACCGGATTCGATGGAATAGATCATAAGTTTGAACTTAGATGGGATAATAATAGTGGAATCTGGACCAGCACATTAGTAGGTTGGTCACCTCATGGAGACAATAGAATTATAGACTTTGAAAATAATTATACTGGCTTCTTTGAGAATGAGAAGCATTATGTTACATTATCTTTGAATTTAGATCATATAGGTTCTCCATCTAAATACAAAGTGATCTTTTACGCAGAAGTAAAAAGAGATGGTATTTCGTTTACTGACTTTACAAGATGGGTTGCTATTCCCCCTCTTCAGGTGGTTATTACTACATATCCTAATTCAATAGAAATACACAAGGGAGAAAAAAAGAATATAGAGGTAAAAGTGAATTCCAGTCAAGGCTATGAACCCACTGTCAAGATAGATGCCAAAAGTAGAGTTAACAACATAAACTTTGAATTTCCACAAAATGATACTTTGAATATCCCTACATTCGGAGAGGCTACTACTCCTCTAACCATCAGAGCTGCGGATAATGCTTCTGTGGGCCCTTACACGCTGTTTATATCTGCAAATTCGACATTTCCTTCAGAACAGTTGATCGAAGATAGATCTGAGAACAACGTAAAAAAAAATATTTCTCTACCAGCTGAATATATCGTAACCCAATCCAGTGTACTTGTTACAATTCAGGAACCTTTGACATGGCTTGATCAAGTGAGCGATTTATGGAATAAGGTTGGAAGTCCTATAATCTTTATTTATGGAATATTGGCAGGAATTTCGCCTTGGATTTACACTAGATTAAGAAAACGAATAAACAATGATAAACAGAAAAAACAACAATGAATCCAATAGTCTACCGTAGCATACCTGGGAGGGATCACTACTAGGGACTACACCGAGTCTATATTTTGAAGGTTTTTTTATCGAATCCCGCTGAGCCCGCACCTAAGTTACTGCAAAAAGATTTACGGTGATATTAAATAACCTTTAAAGCTGAAATAGTCGGACCCCTTTACATGCAGGAACCTAATCCCACCGAACCCGCAAATTACACGGGTTCTTATACTAGAGTAAGGAAAAGAATAGTAGATACACAAATCGCAATGAAGCAAAGCTCAAGAAGAACAATACTAACTACTACGATGCAAAAGTTGTCGTTGCTCAAGCTAACGGGATCTCCGGAGCAAGAAGAAGAAGGAGGTTTGAGAACCTAACTTTGCCCATTCGATTAGATACAGTCCTCAGAAAGGTCGAATCAATGTCTAACCAGATCAACTCTGAACTTCTAAAGGAGTTTTACCAACATATGAAGGATAATGGCACCTCAGAAAACTATCAAAAAGGAAACCTAAAGGCAATGCTGCATTTTGCAGAACATATTGGCCCCGCAATATCATTTTACAAAGTTAATTAGCAAGAACACATACTTAGGTTCTTGGACACAAAAATAAAGCCGGAGCAAGTCGATCCTGATAGGAAGTGAATAACTACTTGGAACGATTATCTATGGCGTCTAAAGTTATTCTTTAGATGGTTTCATAACAAGAAGATAGTTGGACCATGTTTGCGTTAATGGGAGCGCAATCGCCATGTGTCGATATTAGTAGAACCCTCGGTTCTCTTTCGTCACCTCAATCCTTAAATATTCCATTTTTTCTTAAACTTCCGTGAGTGATTCCGAGCTGTTTAGACCAATCTCAGATTATATGAGGTTTTGGAAAGAACAGATGGATAGAATTATTAACAATCAGGATCCTATTATGAGAGAATTGTCTAATTCTGCTCAAGAAGTAACCAAACTGATAAAAGCTAGCAATAGAAACCTTGAAGAGGCGGCTGAAGACCTGCAGACAATTAACATAGGAATCAGGACAACTGGAGGAGACAAACTCAAGTATGTTGCGCATATTAAATTAGACGGAGACTGGATCGAAGAATTGCCAGACAGCCCTCCAGGAGAAAACGATATTTATTGGTTAAGATTCAAAGAAATGGTAAACAAAACTAAAGAGGAAAGGAAAGAGATTACTAACAAGGCAATAGAAGTTGCAGGCAATAGTATATCGAAAGTAATTAATCCTTTAACCATCTCACCTATTGACATAAGTCAACTTATTCAATCTTTGAGTGATATTGGCAAAAAAAAGAGCGATTGATATCTGCAAATATCTTCCTTCTAAGACTATCTAAAACCAAACGCAACGACATTAGAGCAAGCCTTGGAAAACCATGAGCCTCTGCAGAGACACAATAGATACTACCTCTCATACCATCTTTTTTGAACCAGGACCTGTGGTATTTGATTTCAATCAAGTCAGCAATGTATTATTCTGGGTGCTTATAATTGCGTCAGTACACTTGAAACAAACCTTGGCATTAAATTAAAGTTCATCACGTAAGGTACATGCTTTCTATGAAGTCCATGACCCAAGACTGTATCTCCTGAAGCACTTACCATCTTTGTATCCTCCTGCACCACCAGCGTTGGATCGCCAACAGGTTTGGCTCCTTTTGTAAGATCTTCTTTTAAGGCGATAGCTGGGTCATAATCACTAGGGAGGTCATTTTTAAAATGTTTCGCAATATAAGGACCTAGTATCTGCGGCAAATTCTTGATCAAAACCGGAACTAATTCCATCTCTGCAAACTTAAGATTGACAAAATCGTCGTTTACTGACCACCATGTTTCCCTCCAATGTAAGTCAGTTCCTATATAGATTATTTTTCGTGTTTCCTTATCTATCACAAGATCGAACCTTTCCGCATCTGGAACCTCTATTAGTCTTTGTTTCCAAGCTCTTAATTCTGTAGTTTGTCTCGAGCCGTGCTGTATTCTACCTTCTATGAAACGATTCTTTGAGAAATAATCGTTTGTCCAATAAAGCCATACTCTTAGAACGCAATATTTGTCTACAAAGTTAAATAACTCTGCGTGTAATCTTGATCTTTCAAGGTCGCCTCCTATTTTCCCGATATCCTCTATTCCTTTAGTTGTCCTAATTCCTATTCTGATGTTGCTTGTAATGAACCCTTCCATGTCTTCATCGTATCTTAATACAAAATTTGGTGCTTGATTCTTGCTAAAAGAGTATTTGTTATCCCTCCTAAACCACCTTGATTGATAGTTAGGAATGATTTCGCCTTGAAATTCTGCAACTCTAGAATAAACACCAAAATATTTCTTTATGACTTTTACACAACCATTCGACCCTTCTGGTGGTTTGAGTCTGATTGCCTTTGTGGTAATAATCTTTTCTTTTTCGCCATTGCGAGTAACGTCTACAACTTCTAAGTCAAAACCATATACAGATAAATCATCAGAATCATGAATTACTAAATAGAAAAGATTGGTCTTATTATTTGGTGATAAATTTAACTCAAAGCCTTGAGTCATTCCGCCCCCCCAGATTATCTTCAAATCTTTTGAACTACTATTCTTCTCATCCTTCAGCGACTCATGAGCAACATATTCCGGAGGAGGTAATCTATTAGTTGGCCGCAAAAGTAGTTTGCGGTTACTTTCTCCTTTGTTGCTTAATTCAGTTGCAATTGTTGTCACCCCATAAGGAAGGTAAAGGGATTCAAGATCGTTTGCTGACTGCAGTAGCTTTATTTTTATGTCCAGATTGCGCAATTTATTCTATAAGTTGGGTGCAATGTCTATATAAAGTGCTTGTATTTATGGCAGTCTACCAAAATTCTTATAATTAAGGTCACCGTGGAACTAATTATTGCTAAAAGCCGCAATAACTGATCTACATATACAGATCAATAGTACCAACGTGACGTTGACTTCTCTAAAATTGGATCAAGACAATAAAATAAAAAAATCCGATGTAACAGCTGAGAGGCAATTTGACTTAAAAGAATATGTCAGATTAATTAAGCCGATTGAAAGTGAAACATTTGATAGCGATAAGTCCTATGATAGTGAGCATGTGAGATTAGGCACATTTCTTTTTGATTTCCTTTTTGGGAATCACTTAGAAGATTTCTACCGTAAGACTTACGAGGATCTAGAGAATGGAGAAAGGTTACGCATAAGGCTATTTGTAAACGACGCCAAGCTATCCAATATAGCTTGGGAATTTGTATATGATTCTAAGTTAACAAGATACTTAAGCATATTTCCTAGATACTCCCTAACTAGGTTTCCGGGCGATGTTAGCAAGTTGAAAGATTTAATAGAACGTCCAAAAGTGAACACTTGGAATAGACAAAGGCAAGCAAATGCTCAGTTGTTGTTCGTTTCTGCAAACGCTATTGGGGACCCTAACATTGCTGCACAAGAAGAAATAACCAAGATTAAAGGGGAGTTAGAGAAACTGAACACTCAGGCTCGTATCAAGATAGCATATCAGGATGTACCTAAAGCAAGTTGGACTGAAATTTATCGAGAGCTTAATGAAGGTCTCAGACTTTATGATGGTTATAATATATTACATTTTTACGGCCATGGAGCTTTTCAAGGAGGAGAGGCAACACTTATCTTTCAGCGCGAAACAGACGGAGGTCAGGAAATAATTCGACCCAACAGATTCGGCCAACTATTAGACCTGCCATTAAGTCAAAATCTTCAATTAGTGTTCATTAACGCATGCGATGGCGCAAAATCATCAGAAGAGGATCCACAATCAGGTCTTGCACAGAGTCTATTTGCAAGCAGATTAAGCAATGTAGCTTCCATAGTAGCCATGCAATTCCCCATTACTATTGATGCAGTCGCATTTATCTCACAAAATCTGTATTCTGAATTAGCAAGAGGCGCTGCAATTGAGGACGCAGTACAGTCTACACGACTAATGCTTTCTAATTATCCTTTATTTAAAGAAAAACGATTCTTCGCCACTCCTGTCATTTTTATGAATACGAATAATGGATATCTCTTTGGATTCCCTGACTTCAAGAAAGATATTCGCGAAGGAATTAGGGAGTCAAAAATAGCAGGAGTGTACCAGCCTCAATCAACGCAACTGGATGCTGAATCAAAAGTCGACCTTTTAAATAAATGCTATCCGGTATTAGATAAAATGGTTCAAGTTATTCGTATTGCTGAGACCCTCAAAGGAAAATCAAGCGTCGAAATTAGTCCCTTTGTAAATGCGATATCTCCCACGATAGTGAGTTTTGTTTCTGGATATACTGGACTACTAGATTCATTACGAAAGGCTTTTCCAAACTTAGACGACAGCATAACGCGAGAAGCTGGACATTTATCAAGCAAGATTGGAGAACTAGTTTTACCTTTTGCAAGGAACGCCCAGATATCAGATGTAGGTGATTTTCTACAAACCAGATTGGATGAGATACGTTCTTCATTTGAGGATTTTTGGAAGTTTATTACCAAGGTCACATTCTATGAGCCAATAGGAGTGGTCGTCAATTGAATACTTCTTCGCCTTCTACCAACCTTTCTGAACTTATTTCAGAAATGGACAAAGTCCAAGAGGCTGATCATCTTGTTAAATGCTTAGAAAGAATAAGCACAATAGGATACTATAATGCCACCCAATATGCCAAGGAAGGAGAACACGATAAGGCCGCCGATGAGTATTCCCTGATTACATCAGCTTATTATAAGGCAATTGATCTTATCAATAAATATCCGAAAGAATATTCTGCACTCAAAAGTATAATTGATACTTTAAAAGAGACTGCAAAGTATTGGCAAAAACAAGCAATATCATCATCCCATGAAGATTCCCAAGACAAAGTAAATAGATACGTAAACATGGGATCTGAGTTGCAATCGATCGGAGATTACAATCGTTCAATTGAATCTTTCAATAATGCTATGAACTCTGGTAGTGAGTCACCTATCGAAAGCGCTAAAATATGGAATGAAAAGGGGAATTCCTATTATTATTCTGGCAAATATACAGAGGCTAAAGAGAGTTATGCACGTGCTACAGAGTTAGAACCATATAATGGTATAGCTTGGGGGAATCTAGGCCTCATCAATATGCAGCTAGGGGAATACGAGACAGCCATACAGAACTACAAGGAGGCCATCAGGTTAGAACGAAGTCCATCTGATTTGTACCTCTCCAGTATAGGGATTGCCAATTATCACTTAGGAAGGTATGAAAAAGCTCTTGAATACTTGATACAGGCGGTCAAGATCAATCCCAACTCAGTAGATAGTCTCGTCACACTTGGAGCAATATATAATGACGGATTTTTCGACCCTAATAAGGCTAAGGAATACTTTGAGCGCGCAATATTGATTGATCCAACTTCCCTAATCGCTAAAATTAATCTAGCGGAAATTTTGCTAATTCTGAGCGAGTACGATCGAAGTGAAGAATTATCTAAAGAGGTGCGAGATAGTAATAACGAGAATTATGGATTTGTTGCTCGCTTTTTTCTCATATGCTCTCTCTATCTTAGGCATACATACGAAGATGCATCTATTCTTACTCTCGATATTTTAAATTATTGTGAATCGTTACCCGCCGATTATGTCATTGATTGGAAATTTGATTCTTTAAGCCAGAAAATCAAGAGAGAAGTGTCAAATAAGGAAATCTATGAAGTTTTATTTTCTCTAATTTCCCTGAAGGAAGCTATAAGGAATAAAGATGAAAAAGAGTCAATTTTGCGTAAGATACGGGAAAGAGTAATTGTGGAAAAGAAATGGTGGAGTTTAGAACGAATAACGGAGGAGATGATGTCATCAAATAAAAAAATAAAGAAAGCTAAAATTGAGATTAAGAATACTTCATATCCTGATGAGAATGAAGAAGGGTACTATTTCTGGGAGATACGTATTACGGCTCATACAAATATCTTATCCGAAATAGATAAGGTTGTGTACTATCTTCATCCTACTTTTCTGAATCCTATTCAGGAAGTAGATCGTAAACGAGACCCTGCTGCTGAAATAAATGGTTTTAGATTACAAGGTAGAGCTTGGGGCGAATTCCAGGTGAAAATCAAAATTATCCTAAAGGATGGAAGTGAAATAATGAAGTATCATTGGTTGACACTAAATGGACCAACTCCTTTAGAAATGGGATCCGCCTTAGAGACCGGAAATATCAAAGCTGAGACATTAGATTAATCTAAATCATGCCTAGGAGGGTCACTTATTATCTGTAAAATAATTGCTAGTGATTGGTATGCCTTTACAATTTTGAAAGCCGAAACAAATAGAAATCATGTTAGTAAATTGATTATCTAGTCAACAGTGGTCGCAGGACTTAATTTTAGTACAGGCGAGCATTGATGTTAGGATTTATCTTGCCACGGAAGCAAGATATCATTTACTTCAGCGAATAATTTTGCCGCTTGTAATATACCTTGACTGTGGACCCAACGATTCATCTCTTATCATATTTTTTTTGATGTCGAAGAAATTTGAGCACAGAGGCATAGGGCCATTTGCTATTGCCGTTCTCGTCGCTTTCTTTTACCTTTCAACAAAGCGTCCGCATCTCTCATCCATTGTAGTACATTCAATACCAATATGGACAAAAAATGAGCACAGCTTTGTAGAATACCCTCCCTAGTTAGAGGGCTATTCATAGCAAACAAAAGTTCTGATAGGATTCAGCTGCTGGAATTTCAATTTCTAATTTTTATTTGTCTCTACTCCTTTATCGTCTTGAACCCTAATAAAGAACCGATATCGTTCTGGGTCCCATCTCACATGCTTAATATTTTCGGCTCATGACACATAATCTCCATATTGCTGATAAATTATTATAGATGGATAGGTATATGCCCCCAACCGTTCTTTAATCTCGCTGGCTAAAAATCCTGATTTGACACCGCCAATTTGCAACTTGCAAAGGTTGTAATTTGGTCTTTCATTAAAATGGATCAAGCGTCATCATATTATTATTAGTCATTTTCCTTAGCATTTGTTGTGTACAGACATGGATGACAATAATAGTAGCATTAGCAGCTGTGGCGCTCGTGTACATGAATATAAAAACGGCAAGACTTTTGAGGAATGCAAAGAAGAAGCGGAATCTACCCTTACTGTAGGATGATTATTAAGACATATACTTTTTTGCCATCTTGAGATTCATCTCAATTTTCAGCTGCGTCCCACCGAACCCGCATCGATTTTGAGCCGAGTCGAATCTACAAAAGTTTATAGTTATATTCCGCATCAATAATCGTGAAAATAGAAGGGAATGCAAAAAATCGACAAATCTTTTCTTCGGAGCGAAAGTCTTGCTATTTTCTGAAACAATCAAAAGCCCTGCAACACGCGATCTATATGAAAGTCGGTTGATTGGTTTCCTAAAAGAATAAACCTATCGCCAGGCTTATTTGTGAGAAAATGTGGTCCATTCCCGTTGGGACCCCCGCTATGAAATCGGTGCTACCTGCCAATGCGCTATCATTATCTTCAGCTATAGCCAAATCAGTGTATGTATTACAGTGCATATTCTTCTATGTTTCAAACATTTTTCTTAGTTATTGCTCTTCATCAATATCAAACACTAAGAATCTGACGCCAACACATTGATGCAGCTAGAAATATGGATATAGGCTTGAAACAGATTGTATCTGTTCATAACATCTGAGTGTAATTTATGAGCTCAAAGAAAATACTAATTACAGCTGACTCTCCGATGGCAATTGTTATCAAGACTACACAAACAAGAAAATTTAAAGCTAACCAGTTTCTATTCAGGATTACTAGAATCCACTTAATGAACGCATATCGTTTTTGGTTCCACCTTACTTGATGACATCGGTCTAGAGGATAAAGAAATGGAGCGAGTTCAAGGTTTTTTCGAATAAGGGAAACGAGGCCTGCCTACTATCTCGCGTGAAGCCACGGTAAGTATTCTCTGCGTATGCTATCAAAAGCCAAAAGTCACCATAACCATATATTTGAAGATAATTTCATACAGTAGAAAATATTAGACAAAAGCCCCTAGCACCGCATATCACGGACTCATCTTGCTGATGTCTCTCGCCGCTGTTCTAGTATCTCTTCCTCGAAATTTTTGGGAGATTGTATTTGTTCTCCAGTCAGGTCCTTACCAATTGCAGAAGCATCCTTGTAGGTTTTCCATAGTTCTTTATCTTCAAATATATTTGGAATCTTATTGATGTCCTTTTCCAGAAAATCCCACATTTCTGTGGTTATATTTGATAGCTTATCGTGTCTCTGTAATAGAGGCAATCTCACTTTTTGGAATATTCTTATCATCTTTAGTTTTATCCTTCTTTTAACAGGATTCATAGCATAATCTTTAACTGACCCGCGAAATTTCTCATCTGAATCAAGGTCTCTGTAAAATTCTGACCACATTGATTCAAGAAGTTGTATCACCATCACCGCTGTGGGGTCAAGTTCTGATTTGCTATCACTAGAAGGTTGTTTTACAGAAAGCGATAACATAAAACGGTTTATGGACCGCTTCAATTCCCGCGGGTTAGAAGCAACACCTGTCAGGATCAAATCTGAGATAATTTGATCGTTAAGTTTGTCTCCATATTCACCTAAATCTTTAGCATATCTTTGAATCAATGTTTCAATGTCCGTTTTTTCCCACTTCGGAATGTTAATATTGACTTGAAGTATCTTGCGTAAATAATCCTCCCCCTTTAAACCGATTGACTTATACTCTTCTGAAATCAGTTTAGAAAGAGTCTCATGGCTTAGTCCTACTACAAAAATAAAGCCTTCGATATCGAGAAAGACTTTTGTTGATTCAAAAACTTCTAAAGCTTTTTTTGAGCTGCATCTATCTAAATCATCAATGAAAACCACTACTCTGCTTTCGGGGGAGTCTTCCAGCACTTTACACATGGCATCCACAATTTGCTTAAAACCATGAAAATAGATGGTACCTTTATCTTCTTCCGCCAAGGCTTTTATATTAGAGGTTAGATTCGTATAGAATTCTTCGGCATACTTTTCTGAAACTATATACTTTGACGCGAAACCTTTGAGGGCTGTTATAATTGACTTAAGCAATACTTCTTTTGCCTTTTCGTATTTGGGTTGTTCATCCATTTTGTACGCTATTGTTTTCATAAGAGGAACTAAAGCAAATTGCTCATCTCTTTCATATCTCCATGCGTCAAACCAAATGGTAAGAATCTTTTTCTGCTGTAAATGCAGTTTTAGCATATCGTTTTCTTTTTTTACGATGAAATTGCCAATATGCTTTCCATTCAGAATCAGAGATGCTTTATCTTTCTTATCCTCGAGTTGTAGAGATAGCTTACGGTCGCTTTCATAATCAAAACTTATTTCGTCATCTTTTTTCTCAACTTGGGAATTCTCGATCCAGTCTGCTCCATAATTATCTTTTATGAAAGATTTGAGTCTTTCAATTTCACTTTTCTGATCAATATTCTCCCAAATGAATACCTCTTCGTTTACAAAAGAATTAAGCTTATTTTCAGTCAGCCTCATTAAAGTGCTCTTGCCGGTTCCCCATTCTCCAAATATTCCAATACTGAATTTACGAACCCTTGGGTTCGTTATGAGATTCACAATAGAATTCGAGTATTCAGTAAAATAATGAATCGGTTTATCGTCAACATCATCTGGTAGAATCCTAAGAATGGAGCTAGAATGAACTTGATCAGATGAGGTAGCTGTGGCAGACTTAGAATTGTCGTTTCCTATTCTCGATCGATTTCCATTCATCGGTCTTAAATATTGTTCTCTTATAAGAGACGATTTAGGGACACCTCCTAGAAGAGAGAACGGTCCAAAGTAGTGAACGCCCTTCAGGACGTCTTGCTAGATTCGAGCTGCCAAGGCTTCTAGATATTGTTAGCTGTAGAATTGAAGAATTCCCGATTACCCTCGATTTATCCTGGTCTTTCAATTTTTCCATTGCTTGTTTCTGATTGGTCTATTGACCTAACAATATTAAATACTTTAACAGAATTTGAGCCTAAATAATTCGACTGTCTGTTCATTTCTATAAGAACTGGAAATACTTAAACTAATATTTAATAAAAATTACCAACAGATGAAGTTGGCGTGCATCTATTCAACTACGTATACTTTAGTTTATTCCAAGCTTTTTCAATGAATCTGACATAGTCGTCACAGGATTCCCATGAAGATGAAACGTGTGAATACAAGACAACATACGCACAAATCCTTAGCAAAAACGTGGAGGCTCGAATGTACGTCATATTATAGGTTAAGATCTGGAAAACCTTAAAGCTAAGGAATTTTAATTAGAAATCATAGAATCCTTCAAAAGAGCCGATATCGTTCTGGGTTCCACCGAACCCGCGTAACCTGTAACTTTCTATAAAGTATTATAAAATTTATCATCCAGACTAATACTCTCTCCATGGGTTACAGCTCAATTATGAGGTATGTATGTTGAAATAAGCTAGATGTTTTTATGATATTTTTTGATGTCCTGATAATATTTTTCTTTGACTAACCGTTTAGGTTAGAATATCTAACGGTTTCGAAATCTATTAGAATTTTCTAGCGGAAGCCATTTATCCAACTCGCGGTTAGCATCAACATGAATAAAAAAGGATATGATGACATCAATGACGTTAATTTTGTTGGGATGAGACAGCTAAATACATGGAGGATGTAATAGTATATGGCGGGCTGGAGTAGTTGGGGAGAGAATTTAGGTGGCGACCTTAGGTCTGGTCCCGCAGTCTCATCATGGGCATTGAACCGTTTGGACTGTTTTGTAAAATGGAGTGATAATACTATGCGTCATAAATGGTTTGCTGGTTCTAGGGGGT
>Ga0126305_10000383_pt1 | contig 19274 bp, 18 predicted proteins | sample Plot26_FD_92536 | JGI IMG/M metagenome (GOLD analysis project Ga0126305, IMG submission 92536) | Serpentine soil microbial communities from UC McLaughlin Reserve, CA, USA - Plot26 | ecosystem: Environmental > Terrestrial > Soil > Grasslands | place: USA: UC McLaughlin Reserve, Lake County... | reverse complement strand
GTGCGGGGGTCGGTGGCAAGGGAGAGGGCGACGTCGTAGGCCAGCCCCATCTCCTCGTAGCGCCCGATCCGCGCCACCGGCAGCTCCGGCAATGCTTCGCGAGCCTCGCGCACCATCTCCTCACTCGGCGCCAGGGGCACCAGGTCCGGCTCGGGGAAGTAGCGGTAGTCGTGGGCTTCCTCCTTCGAGCGCAGCGAGGTGAGGCTGCCGCTGGCCGGGTCGAAGTGCAGCGTCTCCTGCTCGACCGTGCCGCCGCTCTCGACCAGCTCGCGCTGGCGGGCAAGCTCGGCTTCGACCCCGCGCTGAAGGAAACGGAAGCTGTTCATGTTCTTCAGCTCGGTCTTGGTCCCGAGCTCCTCGCTGCCGGCGGGCCGCACCGAGACGTTGGCGTCGACCCGCAGGCTCCCCTCCTCCATGTTGACGTCGGAGACGCCGAGCTGGCGGACGGTCTCGCGCAGGAGCCGCGCCCACTGGGCCGCTTCGGCGGCGTCGCGCAGATCGGGCTCGGTGACGATCTCCACCAGCGGCGTGCCGCCGCGGTTGAAGTCGACGAGGGAGGCGCCGGAGCCGTGGATCCGGCCGGACTCGCCGACGTGGATCATCTTCGCGGCGTCCTCCTCGAGGTGGGCGCGGTGGATGCGGACGTCGCCGAGCTGACCGGCGCCACAGATCGGGATGTCGTACTGGCTGATCTGGTAGGCCTTCGGGCTGTCGGGATAGAAGTAGTTCTTGCGGTGGAAGATCGAGCGCGGGGCGATCTCGCAGTTCAGCGCCGCACCGATCTGCAGCGCGTAGCGGATCGCCTGCTCGTTCGGCACCGGCAGCACGCCCGGGTGGGCGAGACAGACCGGACAGGTGTGGACGTTCGGCTCGTCGCCGAACGACAGTTCGCACCCACAGAACATCTTGGTTTTGGTCGCCAGCTGGACGTGGATCTCCAGCCCGATGACCGCCTCTAGCTCAGCCATCCAGTCCCTCCGGCCGCGCATCGAAGCCGATCCCCTGCTCAAGCGCGTAGGCGGCGTCGAGCAGCTTCTGCTCGCCGAAGGCCGGCGCCGCGATCTGGAAGCCGACCGGCAACTGCGGCCCGCCGCCCTCGGGCTCGGCGAGGCCGGCCGGGATCGAGATCGCCGGGATCCCGGCCAGGCTCATCGGCACCGTGAAGAAGTCGTTCAGGTACATCGCCAGCGGGTCGTCGGTCTTCTCCCCCAGCCCGAAGGCGACCGAGGGCGCGGTCGGGGTGACGACGAAATCGATGCCGGCGAAGGCGCTGCTGAAGTCTTCGGCGATCCGCGTGCGGACCTTCTGCGCCTGCCCGTAGTAGGCCTCGTAATAGCCGGAGGAGAGGGCGTAGGTGCCGAGCATGATCCGCCGCTTCACCTCCGGCCCGAACCCCTCCGAGCGGGTCGACTCGTACATCTGGACGAGGTCGCCGTCACCCCCGGCGCGCATCCCGTAGCGGACGCCGTCGTAGCGCGCGAGGTTGGAGGAGGCCTCGGCGGGCGCGATCACGTAGTAGGCGGAGATCCCGTGCTCGCTGCTGGGCAGCGAGACCTCGGCGATCTCGCCGCCGAGGTCCTCGATCTTCCGCAGCGTCTGCTCGAAGACGGCGCGGACGCCGCTGTCGTATTCGTCGCGGCCGAGCTCGGCGGGGACGCCGAAGCGCAGCCCCGACAGATCCTCCCGGTCGGGTAGGGAGATGCCGCCCTCGAGCCCGACCGAGGTCGAGTCGCAGGGATCCCTGCCCTGGAGGATGCTCAGCAGCAGCGCCGCGTCGGAGACGGTCCGGGTCAGCGGTCCGCACTGGTCGAGCGAGGAGGCGAAGGCGATCATCCCGTAGCGCGAGATCGCGCCGTAGGTGGGCTTCAGGCCGACGATGCCGCAGAAGGCGGCGGGCTGGCGGATCGAGCCGCCGGTGTCGGTCCCGATCGCCCAGGGGGCGAGGCCGCCGGCGACGACTGCCGCGGAGCCGCCGGAGGAGCCCCCGGGCACGCGGCCGCGATCCCATGGGTTGAGGACCGGCCCGTAGGCCGAGTTCTCGTTCGAGGAGCCCATCGCGAACTCGTCCATGTTGGTCTTGCCGAGGATCGGAGCGCCCGCCTCCAGCAGCTTGCGGACCGCGGTCGAGGTGTAGGGCGGGCGGTAGCCCTCGAGGACGCGGGAGCCGGCGGTGGTCGGCACCCCCTCGGTCGTGAAGATGTCCTTGACGGCGATCGGGGCGATGCAGTCGCGCTCGACCGCGATCGCCTTCGAATCCGCGCCGTCCTCGTTGCGCCAGAGATAGGCGTTCAGCTCGTCGCCCGCGGCTGCCTCTTTCCAGGCGGCGGTGTACTCGTTAGCGGCGAGGTCGCCGGCGACCATCGCTTCGTGCGCCTCGAGGGCGGTCATCTGCAGCAGGTCGGTCATCTATTCGGCTTGGGGAGAGGGGACGCGGAAGGCGCCGTCCTGCGGCTCGGGCGCGGAGGCAAGGGCGACACCGGGCGACAGGCTCGGCCGCGGCTCGTCGGGCCGCAGCACGTTCTCCAGTGCGATCACGTGCGAGGTCGGCTCGACCCCCTCGAGGTCGAGGTTGCCGATCCGGTCGACGTGCTCGAGGATCCCGGAGAGCTCCCCCACCATCGTCTCCACTTCCTCCTCGGAGAGGCTGAGGCGGGCGAGCCGCGCCACGTGCAGTACCTGCTCCCGCTCGATCATCGCCGCGATTCTAGGTGCGGATGGAAACTGGCTGCTCAGCCAGTTAGAGTCCCGGGCGATGCAGGGACCCCGGGCCGAGAGATTCGTCGTCTTCAACCTGCGCCTGCTCGCGGTTACCTTCGCCGTCGTCGGCCTCCTCTTCATCGCCGCCCCGAGCGGCGTCCTCGACGTCATCTCCGACGTCGGCGAATGGTTCGGCTTCGACGAGCGCGCCCCCCATACCCAGGAGTACCTGTGGCTGGCGCTCGCCTTCGCCTACATGGTCGTGATCACCGGCATCTGCCTCGTCGCCCAGGCCGACGTCGTCCGCTACCGGCCGCTGCTGCTCGTCCTCGCCGCCGGCAAGACCGCCTCCTCGCTCGGCTCGCTCGCCTTCTTCCTGATCCAGGAAGACGTCTTCATCTACCTCCTCAACTTCCTCGTCGACGGCTTCCTGGCGCTGCTGGCGCTCTGGCTCTGGGTGCTGGCGGGACGGGTCGGCCGCCCGGCCGCCCCCGGTTGACAGCCCCCGCCAGGGCTCTCAACCGCTGAGCAGCGCACCCTGAGTTCGATCTGCGCGGCGATGGCGCCGGGCATCGACGGCCTGCCGGCGGCGGAGCGCGAGGTCGACGTCTCCGGCCCGGTGGCCGGGTTCCTGCGCTCGCTCTCGCCGCTGGTCCTGTTCAGGATCCGCCTCGGCCTGCGCGCCTTCGAGTGGCTGCCCTTTCCGTGGCGCTTCAGCCGCCTCGACCCCGAGGCCGCTGACGACTTCCTGCGGCGCCTCGAGCGCTCCCGCTTCCCGCTCCACCACGACCTCCTGCTGATGGCGAAGATCTTCTCGACCCTCGGCTACGCGGTGGTGCCCGAGGTCGAGGCGCGGATCGGGACCAAGATCAGCTGCGCGCTTGCCGACGGGTCGCTACCGGAGCCGGCGGGATCGCTGGGCGAGACCGCAGCGCGAGGCGATGGCGAAGAATGCGACGTCGCGATCGTCGGCTCCGGCGCCGGCGGCGCGGTCGCGGCGGCGATGTTGGCCGAGGCCGGGCTCGACGTGCTCGTGCTCGAGGCCGGCGAGCACTACAACCGCGACAACTACCCGGCCGGGCGGCTCGAGGCGATCGCGGCGCTGTACCGCGAAGCGGGGCTGACGATCGCCCAGGGGCGGCCGCCGATCCCGGTGCCGGTGGCGAAAGTCGTCGGCGGCACCACGGTGATCAACTCCGGCACCTGCTTCCGCGCCCCCGACTCGATCCTCGAGACCTGGCGCAGCGAGTTCGGAGTGTCGTGGGCGCGGGACCTCGACGCCGACTACGCCGAGGCCGAGGACTTCCTCCACGTCACCCAGCTCGACCCGAACCGGATGGGCCGCAACGGGCAGCTGGCGATGGAGGGCGCCGAAGCCCTCGGCGCCAGCGGCGGGCCGATCCACCGCAACGCCGGCGACTGCGTCCAGTGCAGCTCCTGTCCGTTCGGCTGCGAGATCGACGCCAAGCGCGGGATGCACGTCAGCTACCTTCCCCGCGCCGTCGCCGCCGGGGCGCGGGTCCGCGCCGGCGTCGAAGCGCAGCGGGTCCTGGTCGAGGACGGGCGTGCCGCCGGGCTCGCCTGCTCGGCCCGCGATGCTTCCGGGCGCCGGCGCCCCTTCACCGTCCGCGCCCGCCGCGCCGTGATCGCCGCCGGCGGCGCCTTCGGGACGCCAGAGCTGCTGCTGCGATCCGGCCTCGGCGGGCCGCAGGTGGGCCGCAACCTCCACATCCACCCCGCCTGCTGGGTCGGCGCCCGCTACGAGGAGGAGGTCCGCGGCTGGGACGGGGTGATGCAGAGCTACTACATCGACCAGTGGGAGGACCCCTACCGCGTCCTCCTCGAGGCGACCTTCACCCCCCTCGCCTTCGGCGGCGCCTGGCTTCTCGGCAGTGGCGCCGAGCACCAGCGCTCGATGCTCGACTTCGGCCACGTCGGCTCGATCGGCGTCCACCTCTGCGATCACTCGAAGGGCCGCGTCGGCCTCGCCAACGAAGGAGCGCTGCGGGCGAGCTACGGACTTAGCGACGAGGACGCCGGCCAGGTCGTCTTCGGGATCGCACGCGCCGCCGAAGTCCACTTCGCCGCCGGCGCCACCGAGGTCTACCCGAACATCCCCCGCGCCGGCGTGCTGAAGCCGGGCGACCTGCCCCAGTTCGAGGCCACCCGCTTCAAGGCCTCCGAGCTGCGGCTGGAGGCCTTCCACCCGATGGGAACGGCGCGGATCGCTGCCGATCCGCGCCGTGGAGTCTGCGCCGCCGACGGTTCCGTCAACGGAACCCCGGGGCTTTACGTCGCCGATGCCTCGCTCTTCCCCACTTCGGTCGGCGTCAACCCGATGATGACCATCGTCGCCTTCGCCAAGCAGGTGTCGCGGGGAATCGCTACTGGGGCCGCGGACCGCCCTGACCGGAGCTCGGCGGAGGCGGCGGTGGCGTAGCCGAAGGCGGCTGGGTGGTGCCGCCGGTGCCCTGTCCGCGGCCGCTGGAGAGCTGGTCGCCGAGGTCGCCGAAGGAGGTTCCCTCTTCCTGCATCGCCCGGTAGCCGCCGTAGGTGATGCCCGCCGCCGCGAGCAGGCCGAGGAAAGCGCCGACGGTGGCGCTGATGTCGATCGAGACGCCCTCGAACTCTTCGCCGCTGCCCGGCGGGTCGATGATCCGGTAGAGGATCAAGAGGACGCAGAGGCCGCCGAGGATCGCCACCGCGGCGTTGATCGAGAAGGGCGGCTCGACGATCGCGTCGGAGAGCCTGATCACGACCACCGCGATCGTGACGACGACGGTCAGCAGCATCAGCAGGTCGATCCAGCTGAAGGCTTCCCAGGCGTTGCCGCCGACGCTGGCCGTGAAGAGGCCATTGCCGCCGGAAACCTCGGCGTTGAACCAATCGAAGAACATGAAGATGAAGAGAAGGACGGCCGAGCCGCCGGCGATCTTCTCCCCCGTACTCAGCCTGTCCGCGTTCATCGTCTTCCTCCTTGGAAGGTTGGGGTCGATGCGACCAATATCTGCATCAGACGGAACTTCGACGGCAGTAGCCGGGTTTCCTACCCAGCGGTGGTGCGGAGACGTGCAGCTTGCAGAGTGTTGGCGAGCAGCATCGCGATCGTCATCGGCCCGACCCCGCCCGGAACGGGCGTGATCGCGGAGGCCACCTCGGCCGCGGCCTCGTAGTCGACGTCGCCGGCGAGGCCGTCCTCGATCCGGTTCATGCCGACGTCGATCACGACTGCGCCCGGCTTCACCGCCTCGGCACCGAGCAGGCGCGGCACCCCGACGGCGGCGACGAGGACATCGGCGCGACGGCAGGTCTGATCGAGGTCGCGGGTGCGCGAGTGGCAAATCGTTACCGTTGCGTTCGCCCCCAGCAGTAGCCGCGCCACCGGCACGCCGACCAGCTTCGAGCGACCGACGACGACCGCCTCCGCCCCCTCCAGCTCGACCCCCTCGTGGGCCAGCAGCTCCATCACCCCGGCGGGGGTGCAGGGCACAAGGCCGGGAGTGCCATGCGCGAGAAGGCCGGCGTTGTACGGGGTCAGCCCATCAACGTCCTTCTCCGGGTTCAGGGCCTGCACAACCGCGTCGGGGTCGAGGTGGGCAGGCAGCGGAAGCTGGACGAGGATGCCATCGATGTCGTCGTCGGAGCCGAGCTCGCGGACCAGCCCCAGCAGCTCCTCTTCCTTGATCCCCGCTTCGAGGCCGTGGTGGACGGAGCGCATCCCCACTTCCTCGGTCGTCCGCCGCTTGTTGCGAACGTAGATCTCAGAGGCGGGATCGTCGCCGACCAGCACCGTGGCCAGGCCCGGCACCCGGCCGGCCTCCTGCTCGTAGGCGGCGACGTCGACCTTGACCCGCTCGCGCACCGCGGCGGCCACGGCTTTGCCGTCGATCACCCGGGCGGCCATGCCTCATCGCCTCCGGATCGGCGCGTAGTCGGCCATCAGCTTGCGCTCGGTGCCGTCGCCCGAGAAGCGGACGATGACCACGCCGCCGGGCTCGACTCCGGTAACGACGCCGTCGCCGAAGCTGGCGTGGACGACGTCGTCGCCGGTCTGCAGCTCCAGCGCCGTCCCCGGGTCGACGGGCTGCGCCTGCGCCGGAGTGACGTCGTTGGCGACCGCGGTGCTCCAGCTCGTCCCGAGGCTGCGGGCGGCGGTCGAGTGGCGCTGGGTCAGCTCGTGCGGCAGCTCGTCGACAAAGCGGGACGGCAGGTTGTGCTCGGCGCGGCCGAACAGCCGCCGCTCGCGCGCCCAGGTCATGTAGAGCCGCTGGCGGGCGCGGGTGATGCCGACATAACAGAGGCGCCGCTCCTCTTCTTCGCCCCCCTCCTCGAGCGCACGCATATGCGGAAAGGCGCCCTCCTCGCAGCCGACGATGAAGACCGTGTCGTACTCGAGCCCCTTGGCGTTATGAAGGGTCATCAAGGTGACCAGCTCCTGATCGGAGGAGAGCCCGTCCTGCTCGCTATAGAGAGAGATCTGCTGCAGGTACTCCTCCAACGGCGAGATCTCACTCTTCCCCTCGCGTTCGCGCTCGATGTCGAACTCAGCGGCGCCGCCGATCAGCGTTTCCAGGTTTTCCGCCCGGCCTTCGGCCTCGATCGTCCGCTCCGCCGCCAGCGCTTCGAGGTAGCCGCTCTCGTGCAGGACCGCCTCCAGCAGCGTCGCCACTGGCCCGCCTTCGTCGGCGCGTTCGCGCAGGACCGCCATCGTCTCGTAGAAGCGGCCCAGCGACTTGATCGCGGCGCCGCTCAGGCCCGGCACCTCCTCAGCCCGTTCGATCACCTCCCAGACCGGCAGCCCGGTGGTGTTGACGTGGGAGGCGATCCGCCCCTGGGTCGTGTTGCCGATCCCGCGCCGCGGCGAGTTGACGACGCGGGTGAACGAGACGAGGTCGGCCGGGTTGACCAGCAGGCTGAGGTAGGCGATTGCGTCCTTGACCTCGGCCCGTTCGTAGAACTTGGTGCCGCCGATCACCTGGTAGGAGACGTCGAAGCGCTGCAGCGTGTCCTCCAGCACCCGGCTCATCGCGTTGGTCCGATAGAAGACGGCGACCTGCGAACGGGAGACGCCGTCCTCCTCTTCGAGCCGGGCGATCTCGCCGGCGACCCAGCGCGCCTCCTCGTGCTCGTCGCGGAGCTCGTTCAGCTGCACCTGCTCGCCCTCGTCGCCTTCTGACCAGAGCTCCTTCCGCAGACCTTCGCGGTTTCGCTCGATGACGGCGTTGGCGGCGGAGAGGATCGTCTGCGTCGAGCGGTAGTTCTGCTCGAGCTTGACGATCTCGACGTCGTCGAAGTCCTTCTCGAAGTCGAGGATGTTGCGGACGTCGGCGTGGCGAAAGCTGTAGATCGACTGCGCGTCGTCGCCGACGACCATCAGGTTCTTGTGCTCGCCGGCGAGCAGCTGCAACAGCCGGTATTGGGCGTGGTTGGTGTCCTGGTACTCGTCGACGAGGACGTGGCGGAAGGTACGGAGCCAGCGCTCGCGCGCCTCCTCGAAGAGCTCGATCACGTTGACGGTGCGGACGAGGAGGTCGTCGAAGTCCATCGCGTTGGCTTCCCGCATCCGTTTCTCGTAGAGCGGGAAGGCTTCGGCGACGATCTCCTCGAATTCGGCGTGGGCGGATTCGTTGTAGGAATCGGAGTCGACCAGCTGGTTCTTGGCGCCGGAGATCTTCGCCTGCACCGCTCGCGGCGGGAACCGTTTCGGGTCCACCCTGAGCTCGCCGAGGCACCGTTTCAGCATCCGCAGCGAATCGGCCTGGTCGTAGATCGTGAAGCTCTTCGAGTAGCCGAGCCGCTCGGCGTCGACCCGCAGCATCCGCGCGCAAGCGGAGTGGAAGGTCGTCACCCACATCGCCCGTACCGAGCGGCCGACCAGCTGCCCGACCCGCTCGCGCATCTCCGCCGCGGCTTTGTTGGTGAAGGTGATCGCGAGGATCTCACCCGGGCGGGCGGCGCCGGTGGCGAGCAGATACGCGATCCGGTGCGTCAGCACGCGGGTCTTGCCGGAGCCGGCGCCGGCCAGGACCAGCAGCGGTCCCTCGCCATGTTCGACCGCTTCCCGCTGGGGCTCGTTCAGCCCGGCAAGCAGCCGCTCACCCGGTGCCGCGCCTGGTTCGGTCGGCGCGGCGGGAGCGGAGGCTTTTGCCTCGGGGTCGGTGTCGAAGTGCTCCTGCAGACTCACCTGGCGAGAATAGCCAGGCACCCGGCGGGGCTCGGCGGTCTTCCTATTCGCAAGCTTCGTAGAGTTCGATCGTCGCCTGGTAGCCGTCGAGGAACATGTTTTCCAGCTCGGGCCGGGACATCCGGTGTAGGGCCTTACTGATGCAGTCGACGACCTGGGGCTCGGTCCTGGTCTCCCCGCCTTCGAAGCCCTCAACCATCTGCGGGATCATCTCCTCGCGGTCGAACTCGGTGAAGCCCACAAATTCGTCGAGCTTCCAGCCGTCTTCGTCGACGAGGGCGATGAGGGCGGTCTGCCCGGCGAGTTCACCGCCGTTGAGGCCGACTTCTGCCGTGGCCTTCGCGCCGTCGACCCTGATCCGGCTCACATCGACCGGGGCGTTGTCGCTTTCTTCGGCCTCGGCATTTTGTTCGCATGACTCGACGGCCTCCGGGCCACTGCTTTGGAATGACTCTTCCAGGTAGGGCTCCGTCATCAACTCCGTGCAGCTCTGCGGATCGGTCTTCACAAAGGCGGTTTCGATTGCTTCAGCGATCTCCTCCTCGTTGCTGCCGCCGCTCCCGCAGGCGGCAAGCGCAGTTGCAAGGATCAGCAGAAGCGGTAGCAGGCGGACCCCACCCATGTTCACCCTCCCGCCGAGGAGCGGCCGGTGCGGGGCTCGATCTTTGCCACCTCGGCCGAGGGGCCGTTGCCGCCGTCGAGCTGTGCCAGCCGCGCCTCGACCTCGGCAATCCGCTCCGAGAGGGCCTTGATCGCCTCGGCGATCGGGTCGGGCAGATGGATCCAGTCGGCGTCGGGGCCTTCGACCTTGCGGCCTTCGAGCCGGACCGGGTGGCCGGGGTTGCCGACGACGGTGGCGCCGGGCGGCACGTCCTCGACGACGACGGTGTTGGCGCCGATCTTGGCGCCGTCTCCGACCGCAATCGGCCCCAACAGCTTCGCGCCACTCCCCGCGGTGACGTTGTTGCCGAGAGTCGGGTGGCGCTTGCCGCGCTGGAAGCCGGTGCCGCCGAGGGTGACGCCCTGGTAGAGCGTCACGCAGTTGCCGATCACCGCGGTCTCGCCGATGACGACGCCGGAGCCGTGGTCGATGAAGAACTCGTTGCCGATTTCCGCCGCCGGGTGGATCTCGATCCCGGTGACCGAGCGGGTCAGGTAGGCGATCATCCGCGGCAGCAGCGGCACCCCAGCCTCGTAGAGCGCGTGGGCGGCACGGTGGGCGAGCAGCGCCTGCACCCCGGCCCAGCTGGTGACGATCTCGAAGGCGGAGACGCCCTGCGCCGCGGGGTCGCGCTCGCGCGCCGCCTTCACGTCCGCGCGAATCTCCTTGACCAGCAGTTTCCAGCGATTCATGGTGAGAAGAAGGGTAGGGACATGTAGCGCTCACCCGAGTCGCAGACGATCGTCACCACCCTCTTCCCCGCCATCTCCGGCCGGCCGGCGACCTCGAGGGCGGCGCAGATGTTGGCCCCGGCGGAGATGCCCGCCAGGACGCCCTCCTCCTGCGCCACCCGCCGCGCCATGTCAAGCGCGTCCTCGTCGCCGACCGGAAGGATCTCGTCGACCACGTCGCGGTCGAGGTTCTCGGGGACGAAGCCGGCGCCGATGCCCTGGATTTTGTGAGGCCCGGGAGCGCCGCCCGAGAGCACGGGCGAACTGGCCGGCTCGACCGCGACGACCAGCGCGTCCGGCGCCCGCTCCCGCAGCATCCGGCCGACTCCGGTGATCGTGCCGCCGGTGCCGACGCCACAGACGAAAGCGCCGACGTCGCCGTCGGTATCGCTCCAGATCTCCTCGGCCGTGGCGCGGCGGTGGACCTCGGGGTTGGCCGGGTTGGAGAACTGCATCGGCAGAAACCCTTTGCGCTGCTCGCGGATCTCCTCGGCCAGCGCTACCGCCTCGTTCATGCCGCCGAGCGACGGCGTCTCCCGCACCTCGGCGCCGTAGGCGCGCAGGAGCTTGCCGCGCTCGCGGCTCATCCCCTCCGGCAGGGTCAGGATCAGCTCGTAGCCGCGAGCGGCGCAGACCATCGCCAGGGCGATCCCGGTGTTGCCGCTGGTCGGCTCGACGACGACCGACTTCCCGGGCTTGATCTGGCCCTCGGCTTCGGCGGCGTCGATCATCGCCACCCCGATCCGGTCCTTGACGGAGCCGCCCGGATTGAAGTACTCGAGCTTGGCGCAGACGTCGCCAGGCAATCCCTCCGAGAGCCGGTCGAGCAGGACCATCGGCGTGTTGCCGACGACCGCCGAGGCCTCCGCTCCGATCCGCATCAGCGGATGTGGACGATCTTGAACTTGCGGACTGCCGGGGTTGCGTCGCGGACGCCGTTGATGACGGCCCGGACCTGGAAGCGGTATTTGCCCGGGCGCAGCCTGTAGGCCTTCGGCGACTTGCAACCTTTGAAGGCGCCGGCTTTGGTCTTTTTGCCTTTCAGCCACGTCAGCGAGCACTCGAAGGTCACGCCCGCGGTCGACGAGGAGAAGCGGAACTTCACCTTCGCCTTGCTCTTCTTCGTCTTGACGACCTTCTTCGGGCCCTTGCCGATCGTGGTCTCGAGGACGGGAGACGGAGTGTCGGATTTCGGCGGGTTGGTCTTCGGTGGCGCTTCGACGCCACTGACCTTCACCACCGATGAGACCACGCCTTTGAGTTCGTTTTTCTGCAGCGTGACCCAGAGGGTCCCGTTCGGGCCCGCGGTGATCTGCCGCGCCGATTCGATCGGCAGGCCCGGCAGGAAGCTGAGCTGTCCCGCCGTGGTCACCCGCACCAGCTGGCCCGTCATGAACTGGACGATCCAGTAGGCGCCGTCATCACCCAGGTCGACGCCGAATGGATCACCAAGCAGTTCGAATGACTGAGCAGGATTAGGCGGCGAGATCAGTCCGGATTTCTCGGGGCTGGCGCCGGGGGCGGTGAAAGCGACCTGCCCGCCAGGACCGCCGGCGACGCCTTGGGAGCCACCGTCAATGGCGAAGTCTTTCTGGGTCCCGTCGGTGGTGAAGGTGACGATCCTGTTCCCCGCGCCGTTGTCAGCGATCACGATCAGCGAACCGGCGACGTCGATGTCCTTGGGGCTGATTTCCCCGTCGATGGTCACCGGTTTGACGCTGCCCGTCGGATCCGCCGGCGAGAAGTGCACGAGCTGGTTGTTGGTGGCCACCCACATCAGCCCGTCGGGGCCGGCGACTACCTGCCCCCCGGCGCCGATCCCGGCGACCGTGAAGCTCTGATCGGTCCCAGTCGGGTTCCCAGGATTGAACCTCGCCGCCTTTTCGACGTCGGTGATCCACAGGTTGCCGTCGGGGCCCGGGGCGATTCCCTCGGGACTAAGAATTCCTTCGATGTCGAATTCCTCAACCTGACCGCCGGGCGTGACTTTGGCGACGTCGTTGGTTCCGTCTTCGATCGTCAGCCAGACGTTCCCGTCAGGACCGGCGACGATCTTGTTGTTCGTGCCGACTTCCGCGTTCAGCGGGAACGTCCCGTCGAGGAATGGCGCCGCAGCGGCTGCAGAGCTCGTGGCCAAAGTTCCGGCCAGAATGCAGACGACGGCAACGAGCTTGGTTACGTGGCTCCCCATCGAGGGGGCAGTCTAACCCGGCGCCCAGACTGGAGCACTGCCCAAAGACCCGTTGAGGAGGGTCTGCGGATGCGCTGGATCGCGCAAGCGGATCCGCACCAGGCGGGGCCCCGCGCCCGGACGAGCGATGGCGAGCAGGGAGCCGCCGCCAGGCGCGAAGGCGGGCGAGGCGTAGCCGACTTGGCGCGGGAACTTCCGGCGCCCGTTGCGATCTCGGTTGGTGAGCGCGCCGAGGCGACTGCCGTCGGCCCTCATCGTGAAGACGTCGGAAGCGGTGCCGGGGCCGAGCGTGAAGGCGATCGTCCGACCGGAGGGACTGAAGTCAGGGTCGAACGGCTCCGCCCCCTGTTTCAAGCCGCGGCTGAGCACCCGGCGATGGCTACCGTCCGGCCGCATCGAGCAGACGTCTTCGATCCGCGCGTTGCCTCCCGCGGGTCCACAGGCGAAGGCGATCTGGCGTCCGTTCGGCGAGACCGTCGGCGCTTCCTCCCTGGCGGGCCCTTCGGTGATCTGCCGCAGCCCACTTCCGTCGAGGCGGATCGAGTAGAGGTCGTTCTCCCCGGTGGCACCCCCGCCACGAGCAAAGATGATCGCCTCGCCCGAGGGATAGAACGAAGGTTTGAAGTCGCTCCCCCCTTCGGGGCCCACGGTCGTCAACTGCCGCAGGTCGCCGCCGTCGAGTTCGATCGCGAAGATGACGCTCGCCGTGTCCGAGTACGGAGAGGACAGCCCACTCGGGATCTCGCGCGTAAAGACAATCGTCCGCCCGTCCGGCGACACCTGCGGATCGGCGTCGCTGGGGTCGGTGGTCAGCACCCGCAGCGAGCCAGGCACCCCGGGCTCGAAGACCCGCAGCCCGGTCGTCTTGTACGGCGAGCAGCAGGCGGTGTTCGAGGTCTCCGGCCGCACCCCGAGGTAGACGACCGGCCCGTTCCGCCCCGGCCACGCAGCAGCGGCGATTTCCGAGAACAAAGCCGCCGCTCCCAGCGCCAGCGCGAGCAGCGCCAGGACGGTGGCGATGACACGGTCACGACAAGACATGCCTCCAGGGTGCCACTCGGACGTGGCTCGGCCCGGGACAACTTTGGCCTATCGCAATAACTACCGCCGAGTATCCACCCGTAGGAGTCGCGCGAGAAAGTAGATAAGCCTGTAGTCCCACCTATTCCACCGGTCTGGTGACGGGGGATCTCGACCCTCCCAATCCATCAAGGCCTTGGTCTGATCAAGGGGAACATCTGGCGGTGGCAACTGAGGCCCTGAAGGCGAGAAAGGTTTTGTCATCTAGATCAACTCCAAAACGAGCGTAGCAAGGGAGATCAGGGAAAACCCGAGGCCTCCCAGAAACGCGCGCAGAGAGATCGAGATTGCCGTTGCGGCCGCATTGCCATCCTCCTGCGCATCACGCGTGGCCTCCTCCAGTGCCTTGATCGAGCGAAGATGGACCCGCCAAAGGTCAGGCTCGGCCAGGAAGCGGTCGGAGCGGTAATTCGCAATCTCGTCAGCGGCCACCGCGGAAAACTGCTTTGGAGTGCTGGCGCCCCAGATCGCCACCGAGACCGTAATGGTCAGACACACAAGCGCAAGGAGCAGTGCGGGTCCGGCAACCATGCGAGAGGGGCCTTCCACGGCTCCGATGATTACGGGCGCGTTGCCGCCCATCAAAGCTAAGTAACGGCGGGGTCTTGACTCTCCCCTTTGGCTCAGATGAAGTACATGCCGCTGCCGGCCTCTTCGGCCTCTCGGCGGGCTACTTCGGCGATCGTCGTCTGGCCGAAGACTTTGCGCAGGGCGGTGACGCCCTCGGCCCAGATGCCGCCGGCCTCGTCGGCCTCGTCGCCGACTTTGCCGTCGAGGACCTGGACGACGTCGAGGACGGTGATCTCCTCGGCTGGACGGGCGAGGGTGTAGCCGCCGCGCATGCCGCGGTGGCTGGTCAAGAGGCCGTTGCGGCGCAGGGTCGAGAAGAGCTGCTCGAGGAACTGCTCGGGGATGTCGCGGCGCTCGGCGAGCTCTTTGATCGGCACCGGGCGCTCGCCCGCACGCGCCAGCTCCGCCAAAGCGACTACGGCATACCTCGACTTTGAGGTAATTGAGATCACAGGGACTTTCTACCGCACCCTTCGGCTGGGTAGGATCGGCGCGCGGGAGCCCAAGGTGGGCTCACCAGTCCCCGCGCGACGCAAGCCACCTGATCGGAAGCAGTCCTGAGCGAGCCCCCACACTGCCTGGTTGTCGACGGCCACCCCCTTGTCCGGCTGGGGATCAGAGGTGCCCTCGAGGACGGTTTCGTCATCCATGAGGCGCCGACGCGGGAGGAAGCGCTCGACCTCGTCCGCGACGTCGGCGCCTTCGACGTCGCGATCGTCGACATGCGCTGGCGCGGCAACGGCCACGGCGAGGCGATCACGGGGACCGAGGCGATCCGGATGCTGCACCGCTCCAACCCCGGCCTCGGCGTCGTCGCCCACGGCGAGCTGCCCGAAAGGCACCTGGCCAGCGCCGCCATGCAGGCGGGCGCGAGCGCCTACGTCTCCCGCCTTGCCGGGACCACTGACCTGCGGCGCGCGGTCGACGCCGCGATAGCCCAGGAGCGCTTCGTCGACCCGGCGGTGCCGCCGAAAGGCAGCCGCGGCAAGCTGACCCGCCGCCAGCGGCAGATCCTGCAGCTGCTCGCCAACGGCGAGTCGACCACGGTGGCCGCTCGCCAGCTTGACCTCAGCGAAGAGACGGTGAAGACCCACACCAAGCACGTTCTCGCCCGCCTCGGTGCGAAGAACCGCACCCACGCAGTCGCGATCGCCGTACGCGAGTGCCTTATCGACTGACAGGGCGCTGCGACTGCGTCGCCCAAGCGGGGCGGCGAACGCGGACAAGCGAGCGCCGGCGCCAGGTCGCAGGGGCCTGATCTTTGCGAGCGACCGCCGGAGCGGTCCCCGCCGATGCTTTGGCCATGTCTAGATCCAGCCTCGATCTCTGGCCAGCAGAACCGCCTGGGCGCGGTCGACGGCGCCGATCTTGCCGTAGACGTTGTGGAGATGGGTGCGGATCGTCGAGACCGAGAGGTGCATTTCGCTGGCGATCTGCTTGTAGACCATGCCCTCGGAGAGGTGGCGGAGGACGTCGAGCTCGCGGGCCGACAGCGGGCACGGCTCGCTGATACGAGGGGTGTCCTGGGTCGGCAGCGGCAGCTCGTAGAGGAGGTCGCGCAGCCCTTCGGGGCTGAGGCCGCAGCGCTCGGCGGCGGAGCGGAGCCGCTCCGGCGCGATCGCCTCGCCCTGGCAGTAGTGGCCGACCATGTCGGCGGTCGCGACCATCGCCGCCAGCCCCTCGGCCTCCTCGGAGTGGTGGCGCTCGATCGCGATCGCGATCCGCGAAGGCAGGTTCCAGCGGCGGGCGAGGACGCCGCCGACGAGGGCGTGGTCGATCCCCAGTTGCTCGCGTTCCTCGCGCAGGCGCTGCTCGGGGGTGCGGGAGATCGCGTCGAAGTAGACCTTGTAGCCCGGGTGAAGCCGGGAGATCACGAGGCGGCCGATGTCGTGCAGGAGGGCGGCGACGGCGAGCTCGTCGCGTTCGATCCAGCCGACGACGCGGCCGATTTTCTCGGCGGCGCGCTGGGTGGCAAGGGCGTGGACGCGGAAGCGCTCCGGCTTCAGCTCCCAGCCCCCGTTCGAGTCGAAGAAGTCGAAGCTGGGCGCGGTGCCGGCGAGGGCCAGCACGCCGGCGGGCTTGAGGTTTTCCACGGCGGCGGGGATACCGGCAACGCCGCCGGCGACGAGGCCGCCGCGGTTGGCCTGGCGCAGAACGGCGATCGTCAGGGCGACGTCGCTCTCGACGGCTTCGATGATCTCCCCGGCGCGGGCGGTCTCGGCGGTCGCCGCGGTGATGACCCGCTCGCGAGACTCGATCAGGACGGGGAAGCTCTCGACCGCCTCGAATGCCTCGGCTAGCCGGCTACCGGGTGCCGCAGCGGTGCGGGAGCCCGTTTTTGCGGTCTCGTGCAGGGGAACCTTGCCGTTGCTCTGGGCGGCAGTAACGCTCATGGCACACCCCATCGGCAGGAACAGCCGTGGGGTTTAGCTCAGGGAACCTTTCCGACCCGAAAAATGTGGAGCAACCTGGGAGATTCAGGCGCCGACGAGGCGCGCCGCGGCGGCGCAAATCCGCTCCAGCGAGCGCTCCTTGCCCAGGACCGCGAGCGACTCGAAGATCCCGGGCGAGACCGAAGTGCCCGTGATCGCAACGCGGATCGGCTGGTAGAGCCGCCCCGGCTTCAGGTCGAAGCGCTCCAGCAGGGGTGCCAGCGCCACCTCGATCGGCTCCGGCTCCCAGATATCGACCGCCGCGAGCGCCTCGGCGATCGCCTCCAGAACCTCCCCCGTCCCGTCTTTCATCACCTTGCCCCAGGCCTTGTCGTCGGCGACCGGCGGCTCGAAGAGGAAGCGGATCAGCGGCCAGACCTCCTGCAGGGTCTGCGCTTTCTCCTGGGCGATCTCGCAGGCGGCCCGCAGCCGCTCGTCGGCCTCGCGACCGAGGTGCTGGGCGACGGCGGCGGTGTAGCGGTCGAGCGGCATCTCCCGCATGAAGCGGCCGTTCAGCCAGCGCAGCTTCTTCTCGTCGAAGATCGCCGCCGACTTGCCGACGTCCTCGACGCGGAAGCGACGGACCAGCTCCTCGGTGGACATCAGGGTCGTGTCGTCATCGGTCCCCCAGCCGAGCAAGGCCAGGTAATTGCGAACGGCGGCCGGCAGGTAGCCCCCCTCGCGCAGCTCCTGCACCGAGGCAGCGCCGTGGCGCTTGGAGAGCTTCTTGCCGTCGGGCCCGTGCAGCAGCGGCAGGTGGGCGTAGCGGGGCGGCTCGTGCCCGAGCGCAGCGAGGACGAGCAGCTGCTTCGGGGTGTTGGAGAGGTGGTCGTCGCCGCGAACCACCTCGGTGATCCCCATCTCGGCGTCGTCGACAGCGACGGCGAAGTTGTAGAGGACCGAGCCGTCGCCGCGGGCGATGACGAAGTCGTCGTAGCTGCCGTTGGGGAAGGCGACGGGGCCGCGAATCAGGTCGTGGACGACGGTCTCGCCGTCGTCGGGGACGCGGAGGCGGATCGCTGCGGAGGCGTCGTCGGTCGGGGTCCCGCGGTAGCCGCGGCCGGCGCCGTGCTCGGCCTTCCAAGCCTCGACGTCCTTGCCGGTGGCGTGGTCGCGGTAGGCATGCCCTGACTCGAGCAGTTGCCCCAGCGCCTCGGCGTGGCGCTCGGCGCGGCCGGCCTGGGAGACCGGGCCGATGTCCCAATCGAGCTCCAGCCAGCGCATCGCGTCGAGGATCTGCTCGACGTTCTCCGCGGTCGAGCGCTCACGGTCGGTGTCCTCGATCCGCAGCACCAGCTCGCCGCCCTCGTGGCGGGCGGCGAGCCAGTTGTAGAGTGCCGTCCTCGCTCCGCCGATGTGCAGCGCGCCGGTCGGCGAGGGGGCAAACCTGAGACGGGAGTTATCGCTTGGCATGTTGATCGGAGCGCATGTATCTACCGGGGGTGGGCTGCCTAACGCAATCGCGCGCGGCAAGGAACGCGGCTGCGAATCTATCCAGATCTTCCACCAGAGTCCGCGGATGTGGCGGCCGACGAAATACGGCGAGGCCGATTTCGCCGCCTTCCGCGAGGCGATGGACGCCTCGCCGGTCGAAGCGGTGATCATCCACGCCGTCTACCTGATCAACTGCGCGACCAAAGACAAGGAGCTGCGGAAGAAGTCGCTGACCTCGCTCACCCACGCACTGCGGATCGGCGACGGAATCGGCGCCGCCGGCGTCGTCCTCCACCCCGGTGCCCAAAAAGGCGAGCCCCACGGGCCCTCGATGAAACGAGCGGGGAAGGTGATCGCCGAGGCACTGAAGGAGACCGACCACTGCCGCCTCCTGATCGAGCAGACCGCAGGCCACAAAGGCCTCCTCGGCCGCAACTTCGACGAGACCGCGCAGTTGATCGAGATCGCCGGTAGCGGCCCCCGCCTCGGCCTCTGCCTCGACTCCTGCCACCTCTTCGTCCAGGGCTACGACATCACCGACGAGACCCACCTCGGCGCCGTCCTCGACGAAGCCGACGCCAAGGTGGGCCTCAACCGCCTAGGCGCCGTCCACGTAAACGACGCCGCCGTCCCCCTAGGAGCCTGCCTAGACCGCCACGCCAACATCGGCAAAGGCGAGATGGGCAAAAGAGGCCTCTCCGCCTTCCTCTCCGAGCCCCGCTTCGAGGACCTCCCAGCAACCCTCGAGACGCCGGGCCCAGAAAAGAAAGGCTCCTCGAAAGCCGAAGTAACCGCCGCGAAGCGCTTACGGCGCGAAGGGCTCAAACGCCGCCAGAAGTAGCCCATCCGACTTTCACCACACCCTGGTGGGGTCAAAGTCGGACACACCAACCAGAAGGTCGGTGACCAAGCGAGACGGTCATGAGGAGTGCCCCCAGGTAGCAGCGCTACCTGGGGCGCCGACGAAGGGCCGTATCGCGCAGCGTCACCGGCCTTCTGGCACGGCGACGAGGGCCGCGCACCCCTGCCCGGCCCTCGCTATCTCCCGCCGTAAGTTCGTTATTTGATGTGGAAGCCGGAGATCGCGCGTGCGATGACGAGCTGCTGGATCTCTGAGGTTCCCTCGAAGATCGTGTAGATCTTCGAGTCGCGGTGCATCCGCTCCACCGGAAACTCGCGGGTGTAGCCGTTGCCGCCGAGGATCTGGATCGCCCGCTCGGTCACCCAGACGGCGACCTCGCCGGCCTTGAGCTTCGACATCGAGCCCTCGGCGTTTTCGAATTTGTGGCCCTGG
>Ga0126305_10000382_pt1 | contig 19275 bp, 18 predicted proteins | sample Plot26_FD_92536 | JGI IMG/M metagenome (GOLD analysis project Ga0126305, IMG submission 92536) | Serpentine soil microbial communities from UC McLaughlin Reserve, CA, USA - Plot26 | ecosystem: Environmental > Terrestrial > Soil > Grasslands | place: USA: UC McLaughlin Reserve, Lake County... | reverse complement strand
CCCGAGGAGGTTCCAGTAGTTGAGCTGGAGCACGAAGAGAGTCTCCAGCCCGGCGAGGCCGCCGAGCGCGATGCGCTCACCGATGCTCCAGCGGTCGCGGCGGACGGCGTCGAGAGCGGCGAGGGAGAGGAGCGGGAGGAGGAGAGCGCAGCCGACGGCGAGGATCCCGCCCGCGTCCATCTGCCAGGGGACGCCGTAGAGGAGGCCGGCGCGCCCCGCGGCGCGCGCGCCGAGGATGGGGAGGAGGATCGCCGCGAGGTTGAGGGCGGCGACGGCGCGGACGAGCCGACGGACCCGGAGGTCGAGGAGCGCGGGGGGCGCCGCGGCTTTCGGCGGCTCGGCCCAGGCGGTCGTAGAGAGGGTGAGCAGAGCGAGGACGGTCAGGATCGGTCGGCGCATGTCAGGTTCCTCCGGCGGAAGACAACGCGGGAAAGGATATAGAGTTCCGCCATGTCCGCCATTCTCCCTCTCCAGGATCTCATCGTCTATCTCGATCAGTACCTCGACTCGCGCGGACGGGACTACGGTCCGAACGGGCTCCAGGTCGAAGGCAAGGCGGGGATCCGCAAGATCGTGACCGGTGTCTCGGCCTGCCAGGAGCTGTTCGTGCGCGCCCGGGAGGCGGGAGCGGACGCGGTGCTGGTCCACCACGGGATCTTCTGGGAAGGGATGCCCCGCACGCTCACCGGCTTCCAGTACCGGCGGGTGGCGGAGCTGATTCGCGGCGAGATGAGCCTGATTGCCTATCACCTCCCCCTCGACCGTCACGCCGGGGTGGGGAACAACGCCGTGGCTGGACGCGAATTCGGATTGATCGGCCTGGAGCCGTTCGGCTTCCACGATGGACTGCCGGTGGGCTTCAAGGGCCGCTTCCCCGATCCTATTCCCGCCAAGGAGCTGGTGGACCGCTGTCGAAGGATCTACGCCCAGGAGCCGCTCGCCTTCCTCGGCGGCCCGGCCGCCATCTCGACTCTGGGGATCATCAGCGGCGGCGCCCAGCGCGACGTCTATACCGCGATCGACGAGGGGCTCGACGCCTACATCACCGGCGAGGTGAGCGAGTGGGTGATGAACGTGGCCCGCGAGGCCGGCATCCACTATCTGGCCGCCGGCCACTACGCGACCGAGCGGCTAGGGATTCGCGCCCTGGGCGAGCACCTGCGGGAGAGGTTCGGCGTCGAAGTCGAATTCGTCGACGTGCCGAATCCGGTGTAGGCGCTCTCGAGTGCTCCGTCAAGCCGAGCGGCAGGCCGGTGGAGGGCGGCGGCGAGCCGGTGACGGGGTGGAACAGGCCCGTTTCCCGCGACAGAAGGCTCGCCGACCGGAACGAGTGGCCTGCTGACCCTTACGAATGGCTCGCCGACCGGAACGAGTGATCTTTTTACCCTTGCGGAAGGCTCGTTCCGGCCGGCGAGACTCCCGCAGAGGCGAACGGCTTGCTCGTTCCGGCTGGCGAGCCTCCAGCGGCAGTGAAAAGCTGCCTCGTTCCAACCGGCGAGCCTCTCGTTCCGGTTAAAAACCGGCTCGTTCCGGTTGGCGAGCCTTGCGTAAGGGTCCACGGGCCTCCCGTTCCGGTCGGCGAGCTTCCCGTGAGGTCACAACGGGCCACTCGTTCCGCCCGGTCTACAGCGCCGATGGATGAGCTTCGAGCTGAGCAATTCGGCGATGGGCGGCTGGACGACCGGCGAGGAAGGCGATCGGCCGACCGCTGGCACTAGACCCACAGGACTTGAGGACTCTCACGACTCGAAGTGAGCTTGCACACCGTCCGGTAGGGGTGCGTTGAAATCTTCAGGGACTTCGAAAAGACCTTTGTCTTGTCCCCAGCCTTGCGGAGGCCTGCTCCCCGCCTTCCAGAAGAGTCGGTAAAAATTCTCCCCTGTCCGCCTGCAGATTTCCTCGTAGCTCTCCCCCGTCTCCCTTGCGAGCCGCTCGGCGATCTCGACGACGTACGCCGGCCGGTTCGGCTTGCCGCGGTATGGGATGGGCGCCAGATACGGAGTATCCGTCTCGACGAGGCAGCGATCTGGAGGAAGGATCGGGATCACCTCTCGCACATTGTCAGCCTTGGGGAAGGTGATCATTCCGGAGAGGCCTAGGTAGAAGCCGCGGTCGATCAGCTCCCGGGCCATCACGAGGCCGCCGGCGAAGGAGTGGAAATCGGCGGCGAGGCTTTGGAAGGCGTCCTCTCGGACGACTCCCAGCATCTCCTCGTTGCTGTCACGGTTGTGGACGACGACGGGCAGGCCGAGCTCGATCGCCAGGGCCCACTGTTCGCGCAAGGCGCGGAACTGCGCCTCGCGCGGCGAGTGGTCGTAGAAGAAGTCGAGCCCGCACTCCCCCACCGCCACCGCCTTGGGATCGGCGAGCAGGGAACGGAGCCGGTCCACGTCGCCGTCCTGCCAGGACGAGGCGTCGTGAGGATGGACTCCCAGGGCGCACCAGACATCCGGATGGCGGTGGCAGAGTCCGAGGATGTCCTCCGCTTCCTCCAGCTTGATGGCGGGCACGAGGAACCCCCGCACGCCCCGCTCCCGGGCCGCGTCGAGGGCGCGCTCGCGCTCCTCCGGCGGCAGGCTCTGCAGATGGCAATGGGAGTCGATCGGGCCCGAAAGGTCGGGGGCGCTCACTTGACGCGGGTGCCGTTGGGGACTTGGGCGTCGGGATGGAGCAGCACCGGCTTGCCGTCGAGCGACGCCGCCAGGACCATGCCCTGGGACTCGACGCCCATCAGCTTGGCCGGCTGGAGGTTCGCCACCACCACGACCTGCTTGCCCACCAGGTCTTCGGGCTTGTAGGCGAGCGCGATGCCGGCGACGATGGTGCGGGGATTCTCCTCCCCCACGTCCACCGTCATCTTCAGCAGCTTGTTGGACTTCGGCACGGGCTCGGCGGCGGTGATCGTCGCCACCTTGAGCTCGGCCTGGAAGAACTGGTCGATCGAAACGAGGCTCTTCTCGGGCGCGGCGGTCTCCATCGTCTTCTCTCTCTCCTGGGCCTTGGTCTCACCGAGGTAGGCCTCTTTGTCGATCCGTGGAAACAAGGGCGCCGGCTCGGGCAGCTCGGCATCGAGCGGTGTGCCACCCCAGCCCATGGCGTCCAGGCTAGTGGGCAGCGTCGCGGTGCCAACGGCGGCGAGCACCCGCGGCGCGGTCGTGGGCATGAAGGGGAGAAGGCCCGTGGCTACGATCCGCACGGCCTCGAGCCCGTTCCATAGGACTTGAGCGAGCCGCGGGGAAGCGCCCTCGGTCTTGATGAGCTTCCAGGGCTCATGGCTGACGATGTACTGATTGGTCTCCGCCAGCAACCGCCAGAGGCTCTCGAGCGCCCGGCTGAAGGCGAGGTCCTCCATGGCCGTCCGGTAGTCCTGCCGGACCTGGCTCGCCAGCGGAGCCAGGGGGCTGTCGCTGCCCGCGTGCGGCGGCGTCTTGCCATCGAAGGCCCGCCGGGAGAGGGTCACCAGGCGGCTCACGGTGTTGCCGAGGTCGTTCGCCAGGTCGCTGTTGTAGCGGTCGACGAAGCCCTCGTCCGAGAAGTTGGCGTCCTGGCCGAAGACCATCTCACGCATCAGGAAATAGCGGACGCTGTCGCTGCCGAAGCGCTCGATCAACTCGTCCGGGCGCACGATGTTGCCAGCCGACTTCGAAACCTTCCGGCCGTCGCGCTGCCACCAGCCGTGGGCCCAGACCGTGGAGGGCAGCGGCACCCCGGCGGACATCAGGAAGGCCGGCCAGTAGACGGCGTGGTGGCGCAGGATGTCCTTGCCGATCAGGTGGAGCCGGAGGTCGCCCTGCTCCCAGAACTTCCGGTAGAGCCCCTCGTCCGGGCCGCCGAAGCCCAGGGCGCTGACGTAGTTGGTGAGGGCGTCGAGCCAGACGTAGACCGTCTGGCCCGGCAAGCCGGGGAATGGGATCCCCCACTCGACATTGGCCCGGGAGACCGAGAGGTCGCGCAGGCCGGACTCGACGAAGGAGCGGACCTCGTTGAGGCGGCTCGCCGGGCGCACGAACTCCGGATGCTTCTCGTACAGATCGAGCAACGGCTGCTGGTACTTCGAGAGGCGGAAGAAGACGTTCTCCTCCGACTGCCACTCGACGGGCGTGCCGTGGATGGGGCAGGTCTTCCCCGCCGCCAGCTCCTTCTCCGTGTAGAAGGTCTCGCAAGGCGGGCAATACCACCCCTCGTGGCGTGCCGTGTAGAAGTCGCCGGCCGCCTCGATCCGGCGGATCATCTCGAACACTCCCCGGTGGTGCCGCTCCTGGCTGGTACGGATGAAGTCGTCGTAGGAGAAGCCCATCCGGTCGCGCATCTCGTAGTACCGGGAGACCACCCGGTCGGCGAGGGCAAGGGGCTCGATCCCCTCCTTGCGCGCCGCGCGCTCGATGTTCTGGCCGTGCTCGTCCGTGCCGGTCAGGAAGTAGACGTCCCGCCCGGCGAGGCGCAGGTAGCGCGCCAGGGTATCGGCGACGGTGGTCGTGTAGATGTGCCCGATATGGGGCAGATCGTTCACGTAGTAGATCGGGGTGGTGAGATAGGAAGTGGCCATGGGGAGGGGGATTGTAGCAAAGAGGGTCAGGCCAGCTCTTCCGGCGTGAACCGGTACTGTGTCGCGCAGAAGGCGCAGTCGGCCTTGATGCTGCCGTCCTCCTCTCTCAGGTAGTCCCGGTCCTCGGCCGAGAGCAGGGCCAGGTGCTCGCGGAGGCGCTCCCGGCTGCAACGGCAGCGGTAGCGCAGCGGCCGGACCTCCTTGGTCTCGCGGTCCAGGCCGGCGAGGACCTGCTCGACCACGTGGGGAGCGCCGCCCTCCTCCAGCAGATGGCTGACGCCGCGGATACCGGCGATGTTGCTCTCCAGGCGCGCTACTGTCTCCTCGGGCGCCCCGGGGAGCACCTCGACGACCATGCCGCCGGCCGCGACGACGCCGCTCGGCTTGCCGAGCACGCCGAGCAGCACGGCGGAGCGGGTCTGCTCGCTCTGGGAGAGGTAGTAGGCCACGTCCTCGCCGATCTCGCCGCTCACCAGCTCGACCTGACTCTGGTAGCTGTTGCCCCCTTCGTACTCCCGGAGCACCCGCAGGTAGCCCTTGCCCACGGCGCGGCCCACGCCCAGCTTGCCGCCCGGCCAGTCCGGAACCTGCACCTGGCCATCTCCCACGATGCCCCGCAGGTTGCCCTCGTCGTCCGCCTCGGCGAGCACGCGCAGGAGCGGGCCATCCCCCCGGACCTCCAGCATCAAACGACTGGGAGTCTTGGTGGACAGGCGCTGCAACAGGGCGGCGCCGGCGAGGCAGCGTCCCAGCGCGGCGGCCGGCACCGGCCAGAGATCGAACCGGCCCCGCAGGTTTTCCATGACGTTCGTGATATCGGCGACCGCCCAGCGGAACGCTCCGTTGCCGGCCATGCCCAGCTCGAGCGTCCCCTGCGCGGTGACAGGTGTTTCGTTCACTGCGATCTCCAAGGGCTATGGATTTGATGAGGTAGCGGCCAGGGCGGCGCGGTAGACGTCGCGCCAGGGAACTCCGCTGGCGAGCGCCAGCCGCCGGCAGTCCTCGAACTCGGGGGCTGCCGCGAGCGGCCGGCCGTCGAGGCGGGCGCGCTTGATCCTCACGTTTCCGAACGCGGTTTCGACTTCGAGAATTTCCCGTTCCGCTTCGAAGCGGGCCGCGGCGTAGTAGCGGCAGCCGAGCGAGCCCGACTCCGTGATCAGGATACCGGCGAGCTCCTCGAGCTGCCGCCGCCGGCAGAGCAGGGTGACCAGCGTGCCGGGCCGGCTCTTCTTCATCTGCACCGGGGTGAAGTAGACGTCGAGGGCACCGGCGTCGAGCAGGCGCTCCATGAGGAAGCCGAAGCCCTCGCCGGGAAGGTTGTCGACCTCGCACTCGACGACCATGACCTCCGCCCTCCCCTCCCCAACCCGGCCGCGCAGCAGACGCAGCGCGTTGGCCTGCATCGAGAGGTCCTTCTTTCCCAGGCCATAGCCCACCCCCTCCAGCACCATGGCCGGCAGGTCGACGAATTCGTCAACCATCTCGGCCAGGATCACCGCGCCCGTCGGGGTGGTCAGCTCGCCACCGGGCCCGCCGTGAATGGGTACGCCCTTGAGCAGCTCCGCCGTCGCCGGCGCCGGGATCGACACCTCGCCGTGAGCCATCTTCGCCCGGCCGCTACCGACGTTGACGGGGCCGCAGGTGAGCCGCTCGGGTGCCAGGTACTCGATGGCCGCCGCCGCCCCGACGAGATCGACGATCGAGTCGATCGCACCCACCTCGTGGAAGTGGACCCGCTCGATCGGCATGCCGTGCGCCTTGGCCTCGGCTTCCCCGAGCCGCTGGAAGAGGCGCAACGCCCGTTCCTTGACCGGCCCGGCCAAGGCGCTCCCCAGGATCAGATCGCGGATTTCCGCCAGCCCCCGGTTCGGGCCGTGATGATGGTGATGATCATGGTGATGATGCCCATGGTCATGGGAGTGCTCATGATGATGGTGGTGATCGTCGTGGCTGTGCTCTTCCGGGTCAGGCCCTTCGATGGGCTTGCCATCCTGAAAGACCCGGAAGCGGGTGCCCACGAAGCCTCCACGGGAAGCTTTACGGCTCTCGACGGCGATGCCGGCGAGCCCGAGCCGGGCCACCACGTCCGAGAGCAGCTCGACCGGCATGCCGAGGTCCAGGCACGCTCCCAGGAACATGTCTCCCGCGATGCCGCTGCTGCAATCCAGATGGTAGGTCGTCCTCATGGAGGCGTAGGCTACCATGCGCCTTTGGCCCTCTCCTTGAGGGACACCCAGCGTCCACGGTCGCCGAGGACGATGTGGTCCGCCAGCCGCAATCCCACGATCTCCGCCGCTTCGGCCATGCGCCGGGTGAACAGGATGTCCTCGGCGCTGGGCGACGGGTCGCCGCTCGGGTGGGTATGGAAGAGGTAGACGGAGGACGCCCCCCGCTGGAGGCACTCGCGGAGGATCTCCCGGGGCTCGACCGCCATGCGGCTCATCGTGCCCCGGAAGATCTCCCGCTCCCCGAGGAGGTGGCTGCGGGCGTCGAGGAAGAGCGCGCCCATCACCTCCTGGTCGCAGGTGTGGTAGCGCAGGGCGAGGTAGCGCGCCACGTCCACGGGACGGGAGAGCGGCTCCCGGTCCAGCAGTTGCTCGCGGGCCAGCCGGCGCCCGATCTCGACGGCGGCGAGCAGCGCCGCGGCCTTGGCCGGACCGATGCCGATCCTGCGCAGCGAATGGGGCGTCGCCGTGAGCAGGCCGGCCAGGCCGCCGTTGTCGCGCAGCAGGTCCATGGCCATCTGGAGGGCGGAGACGCCCTTGCGCCCCGTGCGCAGCAGCACCGCCAGCAGCTCCGAGTCGGCGAGGGAAGACCCGCCGTGCTCGATCAGGCGCTCCCGGGGGCGTTCGCCTTCCGGCAGCTCACGAATCAGGTAGATGGACATCGGCTCCTTTCCATGGCATCGGCCAGAGCGGGCACGTCACTGCCCTTATAGACGGAAAGTCGTTGACACCGCGAGAAGCATCCTGCTACAAACGGCGCCGCCATGCCCTATCTTCCCAACAACTTCGGCCTCCTGGAGGCGGACGCGAGCGATTACGAGACGAGCCGCGTGGCCGTCCTCCCCGTCCCCTTCGAGCGCACGACCTCCTACGGCAAAGGGACCACGGGGGGCCCCGCCGCCATTCTCCGCGCCTCCCAGGCCATGGAGCTGTACGACGAGGAGCTGGACGGCGAGCCGTACGTCCAAGGGATCGCGACGTTGCCGCCATTCCTCCCCGAGGCATTCGACCTTGCCCGGGGGCTGTCCGAGCTTCAGGACGCCTGCCGGGTCCATATGGACCAGGGCAAGTTCGTGGTGACGCTCGGCGGTGAGCACAGCCTGAGCCAGGCGCCCGTCAAAGCCGCTCGCCAGGCCTTCGGCGAGATCGGCGTGGTGCAGTTCGACGCCCACACCGACCTGCGGGAGGAGTTCGAGGGCACTCCCTACAGCCATGCGAGCGTCATGAAACGGATCGTGGACGAGGGAATCCCGACGCTGGCCGTGGGCATCCGCTCGCTGTCAGCCCCAGAGGCGAGGCTCGTCCACGAGCGGGGTCTGCCCGTCATCTGGGGCCATCAGCTCGACCGGGCCGAGGAGCTGTTCCCGGCGATGCTGGCTGCCATGCCGGAGCAGATCTACCTGACCTTCGACATCGACTTCTTCGATCCCTCGCTGGTCCCGGCCACGGGAACGCCCGAGCCCGGGGGCGGGCACTGGTATCCCACCCTCCGTCTCCTCCGCCATCTGTTCCAGACCAAGACGGTCGTCTCCATGGACCTGATCGAGCTGGCCCCTGTGGGCGGCCATCCGGCGAGCGACTTCCTCGCGGCGAAGCTGATCTACAAGTGCCTGGGGTATCTTTGGGAGAAGGAAGGAAGGGAGAGCGGTCGCTGAGTTCTCCTGCATCCCTTTCCTTGGCACCTTCCGCGTGGTAGAGTTGCGGAAACCGGGAACAAGGGGAGTCCATGGACCAGGATCTTATCGCTTACCTTGATCAGCGCTTCTCCGAGATGGACCAGCGCTTCGACAAAGTCGATCAGCGCTTCTCCGAGATGGACCAGCGCCTAGACAGGGTGGAAACCGAGGTCAGACACGCCCACGTCGCCATTGAGGATCTGAGAGACAAGGTTCAGCTCACCGCCGAGGGGATTGCCTCCGGCAACGAGCAACTGAAGCAGCACCAAGCGGATATTGCTCAAAGATTTCACAACCTCGAGTCTCTCAACCGCCTCTCCTACCAAAACCTTGATCTCTCTCACCAGAATCTCGATTTTCGCGTGCGCAAGCTGGAGGCGGCCGGCTGAACCAGCCGCTCCCGCTCGCTTCTACAGGGAAACCGGTGAAGCCGTAGCGGCTGGAAACAACGCCCCGCTCTCCTTCCCCATCACCCGACCCGCCAGCCATCGTCCCGTCGCGAAGCCCAGCGACATGCCGTGGCCGTTCATGCCGGCGGCGTAGAAGGCCCCGGGAGCTCCCGGCACCTCGCCCGTGCGCGGCAGACCGTCGGCGGTAAAAGCCATGGTGCCCGCCCAGCGGTGCCGGATGGGCCGGTCCGCGAAGCGTGGGAAGGCCTCGCGGATGAAGCTCTCCAAGGCTCCCTGGACCTTGGCGGTGGGTGCCTCCTCGTAGCCCACCTCGGTGTCCCGTGCCGCCCAGCGGCAGCCTCCCAGCAGAAAGGTGCCATCCGAGAGCTGGCGGAGGTACTCGTAGCCGTCGTTGACGTACCAGACGCCCCTCAGGTCACGGACGCCGGGGACGGTGGCGAGGATCTGACCGCGGACGGGGCGGATCTCGCCCTGGAGATGCGGCAGGAGCGCCGGCGCGTAGGCGTTGAGCGCCAGGACGACCCTCTCCGCCAGGAAGTGGCCGCCGTCGGTGACGATCCGGACACGGCCACCTTCCGGCTCCAGCCTGCGGACGCGCACTCCCGTCCGCACCTGGCCTCCAGCCTCCCCGACGAGACGGGCGATGCCCCGGCACAGACGGGCGGGATCGATTCCGCCATCCCGCGGCTGGAAGATTCCGCCCCCCAGGAACGAGCTGCCGCTCGCCCGGCGCACCTCCGAGGCTTCTCGCCACTGGAGGTCGAACCCCAGGGCGGCCAGCCGCTCGCAGCTCTCCCGCAGCTCATTCTCCTGCTCGGGATGGTCCGCCAGGGCCGTGACCCAGCTCCCCTCGGGCGTGAATTCGCAGTCGATCTTTCCGGGATCTAGGAGCTCGCCTCGCAGCAGCTCACGGTTCTCGCTCGACAGCTCCCACAGCCGCCTCGCCGCCGCCTCGCCGATGCCCCGCGTCAGAGAGGAGTAGGTCTCGGCCGTGCCGGTCAGCAGGAACCCGGCGTTGCGCCCCGAGGCGTGAGACGCGATGCCGTCGGCATCCAGGACCATGGGGCGGTGGCCTGAGCGCGTGAGCCACCAGGCCGTCGAAAGGCCGACGATGCCGGCGCCGACGACGGCCGTCTCGACCTCTTCCGGAGCGTGCCCGCGGGAGAGCCAGAGCGAGGGCGCGCTAACCGATGAGGACACTGCCGCCGTTCACGTTGAGGATCTCGCCGGTGATGTGCCGGGCGAGGGGAGACGCGAGGAAGAGGACGGCCCCCGCGACGTCCTCGGGGGTCGCGATACGGCGCAGCGGGATCGAGGCGAGCACTTCCTCGCGCCGCTCGCCGGAGAGGGCTTCCGCGGTCATGTCGGTATCCACCCAGCCGGGGGCCACGGCGTTGACGCGGATCTCCGGGGAAAGCTCGCTCGACCACGATTTGGTGGCGGAGATCAGGGCCCCCTTGCTGGCCGCGTAGGCGCTGTAGAAGGCTTCTCCCCGCTGGCCGGCCGTCGAGCTGATGTTGACGATGGAGGCGTCGTCCGAGCCCACCAGGAGGGGGATGGCGCAGCGGGCGCAGAGGAAAGGGCCCACCACGTTGACGGCCAGCGTCGCCTGCAACTGCTCCGGCTGCAGGTCCGCCAGCGGATCGTGGACCCAGACGCCGGCATTGTTGATCAGGCAGTCGAGCCCGCCCCAGTGGGCCTTGACGGAGTCGAACAGCTTGCTCACCTGATCGAGATCGGTGACGTCGCAACGGACCATGAAGTGGGCAGCGCCGGAAAGCCGGCGCAGCTCTTTCAAGACCGCGCCGGCCCGTTGGTCGCTGGCCAGATACTGGATGAGCACCGTGGCGCCGGCCTTGGCGAACAGGCGGGCGCACGCGGCACCGATGCCGCGGCTCCCGCCCGTCACGACGACCCGGCGTCCGGCGAGGTCGATCAAGCGGCGGCCTCGACCACCATCGCGATCCCCTGCCCGCCGCCGATGCAGGCGGAGGCGACGCCCCGTCCGCCGCCGCGCCGTCTGAGCTCCTTGAGGAGAGTGACGAGCAGGCGGGTGCCGGAGGCGCCCAGAGGATGCCCCAGGGCGATGGCCCCGCCGTTGACGTTCAGCTTGTCAACGTCGAGGTCCAGCTCCTTCACCACGGCCAGGATCTGGCCCGCGAACGCCTCGTTGACCTCGATCAGGTCGAGGTCCGGGAGCTTCAGCCCCGCCCGGTCGAGGGCGGCCCGGATGGCCGGCGCCGGACCGATGCCCATGCGGGAAGGATCGACGCCCACGGTGGACCAGGAGAGGATGCGGCCGAGGGGCTTCCAGCCGCGCTCCTGGGCGTGCTGGGCCGTCGTGAGGATCATCATCGCCGCGCCGTCCACGATGCCGGAGGCGTTGCCGGCGGTCACGAAGCCGTCCTTGTCGAACGCCGGGGGCAGGGCCGCCAGATCCGCCATCGTGGTCTCGGGGCGCATGTGGTCGTCCCGGTCGATGGTCTTCGCCCGCTTGCCCTTCCCCACCTCCACGGGCACGACCTCCTCGCTCATCTTGCCGGCCGCCCAGGCCTCGCCCGCCCGCTTCTGGGAGAGGATGGCGAACTGGTCCTGGTCCTCGCGGCTGATGCCGTAGTCGCGGGCCAGGTTGTTGCTCGTCTGGGCCATGTAGCAGCCGCAGTAGGTGTCCAGCAGGGCGACCATGAGGAGGTCCTGGAGCTGACCCTGCCCCAGCTTGAAGCCGCGCCGGGCGCCCCAGATGACGTGCGGCGCCTGCGACATGTTCTCCATGCCGCCCACGAGACAGGTCTTGGCCTCGCCGGCCAGGATCAGGTGGGCGCCCGAGATGACCGACTGGACGCCGGAGCCGCAGAGCCGGTTGACGGTGAGCGCGGGGACCGTCTGCGGCACCCCGGCCTTGAGCGCCACGTGGCGGGCGCCGTAAATGGCGTCGGGCGAGGTCTGGAGGGCGTTGCCCACCACCGCATGATCGATCTCGGCGGGATCGATGCCCGTCCGCTCGAAGAGGGCGCGCGCCGCGTGCGCCCCGAGGTCGATCGCGGAGATATCGGCGAAAGAGCCGTTGTACTCGGCCATCGGGGTCCGTACCCCGTCGACCAGGACCAGATCACGAAGTTCCATCAGCGGATGCCTCCCTCTCTCTGTTCTATTGCAGGTCTTTGGGCGGAGCCGCCAGGGTATGGAAGCGCCTGCGCCAGCGATTCATGTCCGTCGCAGGATCGACACGGGACCCGAGCAGAACGAGCACCCGGCGTCGTTCCGGGTCGATCCACAAACTGTTTCCAGCGAAACCGGTGATACCGAATGCGGTGGGCGGGAGCGCCCGCCCGGCGCTGTTGCGGAGGGTTCGCCGCCACCAGCCCAGGGCGAACGGGCCGCCGCCGCTCAAGGCGGCGGCCACGCCCTCCGGTTTCAACAACCGCCCGGGCGCCAGCCATTCCGCGCCGAGCCGCCACAGGTCGCGGACGCCGCCGAACAGGCCGGCGTGGCCGCAGACGCCCCCCCCTGCTCCGAGCCCCGCCAGGAAACGGGCGTTGCCGTCCTGGGGCAGGCCCACCGGCGGAGCGCCGAGGTCGGGCACGGTGAAGCCCTGCTTGGCCGCCAGCTCGACCTCCTTGCCGGTGCCCATGAAGGATTCCGCCAGGTCCGGCAGGTCTCCCGGCGATGCCTCCACGCCGGCCAGCCCGAGCGGGGCCAGGACCCGCGAGCGGAGCAGCTCTTTCAAGGACTCTCCCGTCCGGCGCTCCGCCGCGGCTCCCCAAAGCATATAGCCGAGATCGCTGTAGGTGCCCGCCCGGGCGCCGAGCAGATCGCCGTCGCCATCGCCGCCGCGCACGATCAGCTCGAACGCCTCCTCGGCGGAGCGGCAGCGGCGGCAGCGATCGTAGAGGGGCGTCCAGCCCGCCAGCCCCGAGCGGTGCCGCAGGAGGTCCGAGAGGGGGCGCCGCGCCAGGTCCCGGTGCGCCTCGGGCCAGACCTCGCCGATCCTCGCGCCGAGCGCCAGCGTGCCCTCGGCGTCGAGCACCAGGGCGAGGCTGGCCACGAAGGGCTTGGTGATCGAGGCGAAGTCGAAACGGGTCGAGACCTCCGCCGGCACGCCCTCCCGCGCCTGGCCGGCCGCCACCTCCCACTCGATCTCTGTCGCCGTCCCTTTCAGGGCGACAGCGGCGGAAACGACTCTCGAGCGAACGGACTGGTCGAGAAAGTCGCGGATCTTTTCAGACATAGTTGGCGGGATCGCCCGTCTGAAAGATCACGACCCGCTCGCCCGCCGAGAAGGCGCCCGCCATCTCCAGATCCTCGACGGCGGCCAGCGCCGCGGCGCCCTCGGGTCCCACCCGCAGCCCCTCGTGCGCGGCGACCCAGGCGGCGATCCCCGCCAGCCGGGACTCGTCCACCGCCAACGCCCGGCCGCCGGACTCGCGCACGGCCTTGAGCACGATGAAGTCGCCGATGGCCCGCGGTACCCTCAGGCCCCAGACCCGGGTCCGGGGATCTTCCCAGGGCTCCGCCGCTTCCTGGCCGTTCTCCCAGGCGCGCACGATCGGCGCGCAGCCGGCGGCCTGGACGACCACGAAACGCGGGCGCTTCTGGCCGATCAGACCCAGCCGCTCCAGCTCGTCGAACGCCTTGTACATCCCCACGATGCCGGTGCCGCCGCCGAGCGGGTAGACGATCCAGTCCGGCAGCTCCCAGCCGAACTGCTCGGCGAGCTCCAGCCCCATCGTCTTCTTGCCTTCCACCCGGTAGGGCTCCCGCAGCGTCGAGACGGTCCAGTACCGCTCCTTCCCCTCCTCCAGGAGCTTCGCCGCCTCGACCAGGGTGCCGGGCCCGGAGAGCACCTCGGCGCCGTACTCTCGGCAGCGCTCGAAAATAGTGCGCGGGGTGTCCGCGGGCATGGCCACCCGCGCCGGCAGGCCCGCCGCCGCCGCGTAGGCCGTGAGCGCCAGGGCGGCGTTGCCGGCGCTCGCGAGCTGGACGCCCGGAGCCCCCAGCTCGCGCGCCCGGTTCACCGCCAGAGAGAGGCCGCGGGCCTTGAAGGAGCCCGTGGGATTGCCCGACTCGTCCTTCACCCAGAGCTCGATCCCCTCCGGAGCGAACCGGCGAAGGCGGACGAGGGGCGTCCCCCCTTCACCCAGGTCCACGCGTCCCGCGAAGTCGGAGACCGGCAGCAGCTCGCGGTAGCGCCAGAGCGTCCACGGACGTCCGGGCAGAGCCCGGAGCAGCTCGGCGCCCTTCTCGGCATCGAGGCCGTAGTCGACCAGCCAGGGAGCGCCCGCCGGGGAGAGGAACGCCGGCTCGTCGAGCGGCGCCGTCGCGCCGGTCCGGGAGCAGACCAGCCCCCGGGCCCAGCGCTCGCCGCTACTGGCCACCGCCACCCTGCGAGGGGGAATCGTTGAGTCCCTGAGCGATCCGCGTGTCCTCGGCCTTGAGCTTGTCGAATTCGTCCTTGTACTTGGCGAGCAGCTCGGCGTTGTATTCCTTGGCCGGCGTGCTGTCGGCCGCGGCCTCGGCGGCGCTCTGCTTCATCTCGGCGATCTGCTTGTCGAGCTCGGCCCGCTGGGCGTCGTCGGTCACCAGCTTCTTCTGCTCCTCCAGCATGTTGACCAGAGACTGCTGACCCTGGACCAGTTGCTTGTTCACCGTCTTGGTCATCTGGAGCATGTCGGCCTCGAGCACCCGCTCCTTGATCCACGTGTACTCGTTGGGGTTGTGGCCCAGCTCCTGGGCGGCCCGCAGGTCGGCGGTCGCGGCGTCGGCGAGGTCGCCCATGGCCTTCATGGCCTCGAACATGCCGACCTCCTTCTTCTCCGCCTTCGCCTTGTCCCCCTTGGCCTTGAGCTCCTTGAAGGACACCTCGCGGATCTTCTGCTCCCGCTGACGGACCTCGATGTACATCTTGACCTGCTGGTCGCTGAGGTGCCCGTCGGCCGGCGGCTGGTACTCGGGAGCCTTGGAGATCTGGTCCATCAAGTCGATCGTGCCCTTCTCCTGCAGGCTCTCCTTGATGGACGCCTCGTCGTCGGCGGGCTTGCCCTTGCAGCCGGTGGCGATCAGGGCCAGGCCCAGCAGGGTGGTGGCGAGAACAGTGACGAGGACAGAACGGTACCGCTCCATGAAACTTCTCCTTGAAAGTAGTTCAGCCGGGATTTTACCCTGGGTCCTTCACTCCGCGCGGCGGTCCGACCCCTCGGTGCGCTTGCGGATGACCAGCCGCACGGGCACGCCGGGCAGGTCGAGCTCCTCGCGCAGGCGGTTCTCTAGATACCGGCGGTAGTGGTTGTTGCGGGGCAGTGTCCGGTTGGCGAACAGCATGAAGGTAGGCGGGGCCGTCGAGACCTGGGTGACGTAGTAGAGCCGCCAGGGGCCGCCGCCGAGCGACGGCGGCATCACCTTCTTGACGAAGCTCTCGAACAGGCGGTTGACGTGGCCCGTGCTGAGCTTGAGGTTGTAGGCGGCGAAGGCGCGGTCGATCGGTCCCCAGAGCTTCTCCACCCCGCGGCCGGACAGCGCCGAGACGTTGACCCGCCCCGGCGAGGCCATGAGCTCGTCGAGCCGCTCGAAGGAGAGCTCCAGCTTCTGCCGCCCCTCGTCGTCCAGGAGGTCCCACTTGTTGATCGCCACCACCGAGGCCCGCCCCAGTTCCCAGATGGTGCCCGCGATCGCCAGGTCGCCGCTGGTCACCCCGGCCGCGGCGTCGACCACCAGCACCACCACCTGGGCGCGCTCGATCTGCCGGCGGGCCATCATCACCGCCAGCTCCTCGGGCGCGCCGGAGACCTGGCTGCGGCGGCGGATGCCGGCGGTGTCGATCAGCAGGTAGGACTTGTCGTCCCGGGTGATGAGGGTGTCCACCGGGTCGCGGGTGGTGCCGGCGACCGGCGACACCAGAGACCGGTTCTGGCCCGAGATCTTGTTGAGCAGCGACGACTTGCCGACGTTCGGCCGCCCCACGATCGCGACCGGCGGCGCGTCGGGGGTCGGGATGTCCGGGATCTCCGGCAAGGCGAGGGCGAGGGCCTCGCGCAGGTCCTCGATCCCTCCCCCGTGCTCGGCCGAGATCAGGAGCTGCTGATCGATCCCCAGGCTGTAGAACTCGGCGAAGCGCTCCCGCGCCACGCGAGTGTCCGCCTTGTTGACCACCAGGACGGCGGGCTTGTTGAACTTGCGGAAGTGGGACCACACCTCCTCGTCGGCGGACACCAGGCCCTGCTTGCCGTCCACGACGAAAAGCAGGAGATCGCTCTCCTCGACCGCCAGGAAAACTTGCTGGTTCAGGCCCAGGGGATCGTCCCCAGGCACCAGGCCGCCCGTGTCGACGATCTGGATGGGCCGGTCGTCCGCGATTTGCGCGATCCCCGTGATGCGGTCGCGGGTGATCCCGGGCAGATCGTGGACGATGGCCTGCCGCCGTCCCAGGAGGCGGTTGAAGAGAGTCGACTTGCCCACGTTGGGGCGGCCGACGATGGCGACGGTCGGGGTTAGCGGCATGGGTGCATCGAAACGCCTGGAATCAAACGACCTCCCAGGGCTTCGGTTTCATTCCTCTCAGATTTCGGGAACCGTGCAAGACGGTGATGATCTGGATCTTGTCGGCCTTCAATCGATAGATGATGCGGTAGTTCTGGAAAATAAGCTCTCTAACGTCGATCTCGCTCCGGGCTTCCGGGACCCTTCGGCCCATCTCTGGAAATCTCGGGAGCTTTTCCACGGCATCGATGATCCGGCCCACGAACTGAGCTCCGTAGTATTCGGAATCCCGAGCGATGTAATCACGGATTGCCTCGAGATCTGCGATGGCGGGGTCCGTCCATTCGATCCTCATGCAGAAAGGAATCGCCGCCTGACTTCCTCGTGAGGCACGACCCGGCCCTCGTCAGCCGCCTGGATACCGGCCGCGATCTTCTGACGCACGTACAGCTCGTACATCACGTCGTCCCAGGTTGCTTCCTCTGGCAACCTTTCGGCGAGATCCCGCACCTCTTCCTTGACCGTGTTCATAGGCTTACCTCCTGTCCTCTGGCCGCATTCTACCCCGTGCCTCACCGCCGCCGCGTCCTCTCCCTGCCTTTCGTCTCCTTGCCTCGGGTCTCCCTGCCCCTCGCCTCCCTTCCCTTCGGACCCTCCCCTCGCCGCGGCCGCTCCTCCCGCGCCACCGGCTCGGACATCCCCACCAGCTTGAAATCCAGCCCCCGGTGCCGCGGCGAGACTCCCACCAGGACCACCTCGGCGGGATCGGCCAGGCGGAAGATCCGCCCGGTCCGCTCCCCCACCAGCCGGCGGGCTTCCGGCTCATAGCGGTAGAAGTCGTCGCCCATCGAGCGGACCGGCACCAGGCCGTCCACGAAGTAGCCCTCGAGCTGCACGAACAGGCCGAACGCCTGGACGCCCGTGATCCGGCCCTTGAAGGTCTCGCCCACCCGGCTGGCCAGGAACCGCACCTTCTTCCACTGCAGCAGGTCGCGCTCCGACTGCTCCGCCCGCCGCTCGGTCTGGCTGGTGTGCTCGCCCATCACCGGCAGCCGCTCGACCAGCCGCGAGCGCTCCGCCTCCTTCGCGGCCCGCCCGTGGAGCAGCGCCTTGAGCCGCCGGTGGACGATGAGGTCGGGATAGCGCCGGATGGGTGACGTGAAGTGGCAGTAGAAGGGCGAGGCCAGGGCGTAGTGGCCCAGGCACTCGGGATCGTACATCGCGCGCTGGAGCGTCCGCAGGACCACCGAGGAGACGAACGGCTCCTCCGGACGGCCCTGAACCTCCTTCAGGACCTCCTGGAGCGCGCTGGGATGGAGGTTCTCGGAGTCCCCCGGGAGGGTGAGCCCGAACGTCGCCAGCACTTCCCTCAGCTCCTCCACCCGCGACGGCGTCGGCGCGCCGTGGACCCGGAAGAGGGCCCCCACCTCACGGGTCACCAGCTCGAGGGCCACCGCCTCGTTGGCCGCGATCATGAACGCCTCGACGATCCGGTGCGCGACGTTGCGCTCCCCGGGGAAGACGCCGACCATGACGCCGTCCGTGTTCAGCACCACGTCCCCCTCGGGCAGGTCGAAGTCGATCGAGCCCCGCACCGAGCGCGCGTGGTTGAGGATCTGCATCAGGTGGTGCATTTCGCGCAGCACCGGCAGCACCGCGCCGTACTCCTCGGCGTCGCCCGGCGCCGGCTCCTCCAGGATGCGGCGCACCTCGTTGTAGGTCATCCGCCGGGTGCTCCGGATCACCGTCTCGGCGAAGCGCTTGGCGAGAACCTCGCCGTCCCGGTTGATGTCCAGGAAGGCGGACGTGGTCAGCCGCGGCACCTGGGGCCGCAGCGAGCAGAGGCCGTTGGACAGCCCCTCGGGGAGCATCGGGATCGCCCGCTCGGGGTAATAGACGCTCGTCCCCCGCCGGTAGGCCTCGAGGTCCAGCGCGTCCCCCTCCTTGACGTAGTGGGAGACGTCGGCGATGTGGACGCCCAGGCGGAACACGCCCTCCGGCAGCCGCTCGATCGAGACCGCGTCGTCGAAGTCACGGGCGCTCTCGCCGTCGATCGTGATGATCGTCCGCTCCCGCAGGTCCTCCCGTCCCGCCCAGTCGCTCGGCCGCGGATCGGCGGGAAACCGGCCCGCCGCCTCCAGAACGGCATCCGGGAACTCCTCCTGAATGCCGTAATGGCGCAATACGACCAGCACGTCGACCCCGGGCACCTCGGGGTCGCCCAGCACCTCGATCACCCGGCCCCGCGGCGGCCGGCCGGGCGCGGGGCGCTCCACCGCCACGACCACGTAATGGTTGTCGGGGATGTCGTCGCCGCCGTCGACCGGCAGCTCGATCGAGACCTTGGGATCGAACGGCACCATCCATCGCGTCCGGCCGTTGGTCTCGAGCGTGCCGACCAGGGTCTCGAAGCGGGTCGAGAGGATCTGGACGACCGCCGCCTCGGGAAGGCGTCCGGCCCAGGGCTGGATCTTCCCCGACAGCTTGCGCACCAGCACGGTGTCGCCGTCCAGCGCCTTCTTGAGGTTCCTCTTGCGCACGAAGAACGCCGGCTCCTCGCGGAAGCCCGGACGGATCAGGGCATCCCCTTCCTCCAGGAGCTCGACGATCCCCGCCGTCCAGTCCGTGTTCTTGGGCGCGAACCAGCGCCCCTCGATCTCCACCGCCCGGCCCTCGGCCTGCAGCTTCGTGAGAGCGCGCTCCAGATCCTCCGGAGTGGTCTCCACCTTCCTCCGGAGCCGCTCCTTCTCCACCCCGTGCCGCCCGGTCTCTTCGAGCAGGCCGGCGACTTCCCGCCTCAGGAGCCCATCGACTCCCGGAAATGTCATTGACATGATGGCTCTTCTCTCCCTATGATCAGCCGCGCTGCGAAAGTGGCGGAATTGGTAGACGCGCAAGATTCAGGATCTTGTGGTCGCAAGGCCGTGGGGGTTCGAGTCCCCCCT
>Ga0126305_10000381_pt1 | contig 19278 bp, 15 predicted proteins | sample Plot26_FD_92536 | JGI IMG/M metagenome (GOLD analysis project Ga0126305, IMG submission 92536) | Serpentine soil microbial communities from UC McLaughlin Reserve, CA, USA - Plot26 | ecosystem: Environmental > Terrestrial > Soil > Grasslands | place: USA: UC McLaughlin Reserve, Lake County... | reverse complement strand
GGTGACTGTGGCGAGGGGGAAACACCCGTTCCCATTCCGAACACGGCAGTTAAGCCCCTCAGCGCCGATGGTACTGCGCGCGCAAGTGTGTGGGAGAGTAGGTCGTTGCCGGGAAGTATTTTCTGAAAGGCCCTTGGGTAATACCAAGGGCCTTTGTTTTAGGGTTGAGCTTGTGGAAAGGACCTATCGGAGGCGCTACCGCATGAGATTTCTGTCCGCCCGGCGGGGGCAGCTTGCCGTTCTGGCCCTCCTCGCCGGCGTCCTCTGCGGCTGCCGAGGCGAGACGGCGCCCGCCGCAGCCGCCGGTCAGCGCCGGCCGCCGCTGATCGTCATCGGCATCGACGGCGGCGAGTGGAAGGTGATCCGGCGTCTCTGGAGCGAAGGGAAGCTTCCCAACCTCAAATCGATCGCCGACCGCGGGGTGGCCGCCACCCTGCGCACGGCCTACAACTCCTCCCCCGTGATCTGGACGACCATCGCGACCGGCGTCACGCCGCCGGTCCACGGCATCACCGACTTCGTGGTGGCGACTCCCCAGGGCGACGTGCCCATCTCGTCGGCGGTGCGCAAGGTGCCGGCGCTCTGGAACATGCTGTCGCGGACGGGGCGGCGGGTCGCCGTGCTGGGCTGGTGGGGCTCCTGGCCCGCCGAGGAGGTCAACGGCGTCAACCTCACCGACCGCGCCCTGCTGGACCTCGAGGCGCGCGTTGCGCCGGCCTCGTACCTGCCGGCCTTCCTCGTCGACCTCCGCCGGGCCGACGCCGATCCCGGCCTGTTCGAGAGCGACGAGGCCCAGCGCCGGGACCGGGTGATGGCCCGCTCCGCGGCTAAGCTCGCCGGCCAGAAGTACGACCTCATCCTGCTCTACTTCCGCAGCCCGGACATCGTCAGTCACAACGAGTGGAAGTACTTCGAGCCCGAGGCCTTCGGGCCCCTCGACCCGCGGGAGCTCGCGGCGCACCGCGACCGGATCCCGCGGGTCTACGAGGCCGTGGACCGTGAGATCGGCCGCATCCTCGCCGCGGCGCCGCGGGACTCGAACGTCCTGGTGCTCTCCGACCATGGTTTCCACGCCGCCAAGCGGGAGGATCTCCGGGTGCTCCTCGACATGGACGCCGTGCTCGAGCGGCTGGGCTACCTGGTCCGCCGGGACGGCGCCGTCGACTTCTCCCGTAGCCGGCTGTACACCTACGGCACGCCGGACTTCCAGCGCTCGAAGATGCTCCGGTTCGCCCTCGCGGGCCGGGAACGCGGGGGGCGGGTCCGGCCGGAAGAGCGCGACGGTCTGCGCCGCCGGCTCGAAGCCGACCTCGCGACGGTCACCAACGACCGTGGGGAGCCGGTCTTCATCGTGCAGGACGCGCGGCGGCACCGGGGCGAGGACGGGGACTTCGTGGTCGTCGTCCGGCAGGCCCTGGTCACGCCGGTCCTGAAGGTCGGGGGAGCGCCCTTTCGCGAGGCCGTCCGGGGGCTGGGCCGGATCTCCGGGACGCACACGACCAGCACGAACGGCATCTTCCTGGCCGCGGGACCGGACATCGATCCCGCGGCGAACCTCGAGGGGATCCACGTTCACGACATCGCGCCGACGATCCTCTACGGCTTGGGGCTGCCGGTGGCGGAGGACTTCGCGGGGCTGCCGCGGACGGCGCTCTTCCGCGGCGAGTTCCAGCGCACGCACCCGGCGCGGACGATCCGCTCGTGGGGCAAGCGGGAGCAGGGGGGGGCCGCGAAGTCCTCGAAGGCCGACCAGGAGCTCCTCGACGAGCTGCGGGCGCTGGGCTACATCCGCTGATTTCCGCTCGGCACCGGCCCTGACTGGCATCCCCCTTGCGAAGCCTTTCCCCCTGAAGGGAGGGGATATGGCCGACGCGAATCGCCTTGAGACATTGTGGTGGGACACGGTCGAGATGCCGGAGTACCCGGCGCTGGACGGCGACCTGCGGGTGGACGTCGCGATCGTGGGGGCGGGCATCACCGGCCTCACGGCGGCGCGCCTGCTGGTCCGCGAGGGCAAGCGGGTGGCGGTGCTCGAGCAGCGGCGGGTCGGGAGCGGCACGACGGGCGGCACCACGGCCCACGTCACCCAGGTGCCGGACCTGCGCTACCGGGACCTGCGCTCCAAGTTCGGGGTCGACGACCTGCGGATCGTGGTCGATTCGTCCCGCGCGGCGCTGGAGCTCATCGCCTCGCTGGTAGAGGACGATTCGATCGCCTGCGACTTCGTGCGCATCCCCGCCTACCTCTACACGGAGAGCCCGGACGAGGTCTCCCGCCTGGAAGAAGAGGTCGAGGCCGCCCACGAAGCCGGCATGCCCGCCTCGCTCGTGCGCGGGTTGCCGCTGCCGTTCCCGGTGGCGGCGGCCGTGCGCTACGAGGACCAGGCGCGGTTCCATCCCCTCTCCTATCTCGCCGCGCTCGCCCGCACGGTGCACGCGAACGGCGGCAGGATCTACGAGGAGACGCGGGTCGTCAGCGTAGATTCCGGCGAGCCCTGCCGGGTCGAGACGGAGCATGGCACGGTCACCGCCGATGCGGTGCTCTTCGCCACCCATACGCCGGCCGGCTTCTCGCTGCTCCACGCCGAGCTCGAGCCCCTGCGCTCCTACGTCCTGGCAGCCCGGCTGCGCGGGGCCGCGCCTCCGGACGGCCTGTTCTTCGACACCGCCGATCCCTACAACTACACGCGCCGGCAGGGCGGCCTCCTGATCGTCGGCGGCAAGGACCACAAAACGGGAGAGGGGGACCCCGAGGAGAGCTACCGCGGGCTCGAGGAGTACGTCCGCCAGCGCTGGGACGTCGAGTCGATCGACTACCGCTGGTCGGCCCAGTTCTACGATCCGCCGGACGGGCTGCCGATGATCGGCCGCGCCCTGACCTCCGGGCACGTCTTCGTGGCGACCGGCTACTCGGGCACGGGCATGGTGTTCGGGACGCTGGGCGGCATGCTCCTGTCCGACTTCGCGCTCGGCCGCGAGAACCCTTGGGCCGAGGTCTACCGGCCGTCGCGGATCAAGCCGCTCGCCGCCGGGCCGCAGGTCGTGAAGCTCAACCTCGAGGTCGCGGCAACCTTCGTCAAGGACCGCGTGACGGTGCCCAAGGTCCAGGAGCTCGCCGAGGTGCCCCTGGGGGAGGGGCGGGTGGTGGAGATCGGAGGCGAGAAGGCGGCGGTCTACCGGGATCCGTCCGGCGCCGTGCACGCCGTCTCGCCGGTCTGCACCCATGCCGGCTGCCTGGTCCATTGGAACTCGGCCGAGACGAGCTGGGACTGCCCCTGCCACGGCAGCCGCTTCGGGATCGACGGCGGCATTCTGGAGGGCCCGGCCGTGAAGGAGCTGGCGCCGGTGGCGGTCAAGGCGGCCTCACCGGCGCGGTAGCGCCTCAATCCTTCCAGATCGTCTTCCACCAGGGCTCGTCCTGCGCCGGACCGGACGAGCCCGCCTTGAGGTTCATCCGGCCGCGGATCTTGTTGACGTCCCAGCCAGTGAGGGAGGCGAGGGTCTGGGCCTGCTGGTCGAAGCGCTTGGGCAGCTCCCGGCGGTAGGCCTGGGCCGCCTCGCAGCGGTCGCCTCCCGTCCAGGGATGGCGCAGGATGTAGCGCCCCTGGAAATTCTGCCGGTCGCCGGTCTCCTGGAAGACCAGGTCCTCGGGGAAGTGCTCCGAGTCGTAGCGGAGATGGAGGCGGGAGAGGAAGACGTCCTGCGCTCCCCCCTGCATGGTGTCTGTCCGTCCGCCGCTGCCGGCCCAGAAGACGCCGAGCTGCCGCAGCTCGTCCGCCGAGAGCGGATCGGCCGCGCACGGGTCGCACCAGGCCATGTCCCAGGCGTACTCGAGGAACACCGTCCGCATGTCCTGCTTCTTGACCTGCTGGCCGAACATCGCCTTGTAGAAGTTGCCGAAGTCGTTCTTGACGAAGAGGGGGACCTCGGCGTCCGAAGGCAGGCGGACGGTACGGTAGTTGGTGGTCTCCACCCGCCCCTTGCGGGTGAGGGCGAAGACGAACAGCTCCTGGGGGCCGTTGGCGTTGACCATGCCCAGACGGATGGGGAGCATGAACTTGGGGCTCTCGTAGGCCACCTGGATGGGGCGCAGGTAGGTGAAGCCGAGCTTCGACTGCTCCTTCAGGTTGACCTTGGCGACGAAGAACTTCATCCCCTGCCTGAGGTAGGTGCCGAGCACCCGGCCGGCCCCCTGGGGGATGCGGTAGCCGCTCTCCACCAGCCAGGTCTCGAGGCCCTGGCTCTCCCTGGCCGAGAGGATCAGGATGTCGTACTCGCCCACCGTGTACTGCGCCTCGATGGTCACCCCCAGGCTCTTGGCACGGTCCGCCCTCCCGCCCTCCGCGGCGCCGGCGGCCATGGGAGCCTGGGCCCGGGTCTCGTATGCCACCGTCATACAGGGGTTCTCGTCGAAATACTCCACCAGGCGCGGCGCCGAGTAGGCGTCCAGGTGATCGAGCAGGGCCTTCTCCGCCACGTGGATCTGCTCCCGCTGGAGGACGGTGGGAACGGGGATGACGACGGCGAACTCCTTGGGATCCCCCTTGAAGTCGTTGGCCATGGTCAGCACGGTGCGGTCGCCGTCGCGGACCAGAACGACCTGCGAGGCCTGGTTGAAAAGCTTGGTGTCGGCCTTGGCCACGTAGAAGCCGCAGAAGGCCGCGGCGGTGCCGGCGGCCAGGGTCAGGGAGGCCGTCGCGAAGAGCGCGGTGAGGAGCCGTTTCATGCGAATCTCCTTTCTTCGAGGAGAGAGGGGACGGTGATCGGGGCCGGCGCCCCGGCCCCGCGCCAGGCGTACCGCTGGCCGGGCAGCAGCAGGTCGATCAGCGGCACGGCCGGCGAGAGGAAGGCCAGGGAGAGGAGGAGCCCGTTGGGCCGGTAGAGCACGAAGTGGACGAAGCCGGCGCCGAGGGCGACCAGGAGCGCGAACAGGACGCGGCCGGCCCGCGAATCGGGCGTCGTCCTGGGGTCCGAGATCATGAAGAAGGTGAAGATCAGGAACGCGCCGCTGCCGAGCTGATGGAGCGGGATGGTCATCGGCTGGCCGAGCCAGAGGGCGCGCCCGAAGAGGATGGCCAGGTAGAAGGCGAGGAAGGCGTAGGTGACGTCGCTGCGCGCCGCCCGGTTCACCACCAAGCCGCCCAGGCAGGCGAGCAGGAAGGCGAAGAAGGCCGCGTTTCCCCACTGGCCCGGCGACACCCAGACGGCGCCCGTCGCGAGCATCATCGCCACGATGCCGAAGTTCGTGGGGTTGAAGACGTGCTTGCCGCGGACGCGGAGCACGAACTTGCTGGCGATCGTCACTCCCGCGGCGAGCACGGCCAGCCAGGCCGAGTTGGTGCGCAGCAGCAGGCAGAGCGACAGGCCCGAGATCAGGGCGCTCCGCGAATCGAACGCCGGCAGCCGCCAGATCCGGGTACAGGCGTACTGGGTGAGGAGGGCGGCCGCGAGCAGGGCGACGGCCCGGCCTGGGCGGATCTCGAGGTCGAGACGGGTCACGCCGTAGACCAGCAGGGAGGCGAGGACCAGGATCTGGTACAGGCGCGGGTCGTGGAATGGCGATCGCATGGGGCTCATGATCCTTGGACACCTCGAGCTTCGAAAGGGAAACCGGGCTCCCGGCGGGCGAGAGGATCGAGCGGCGTCCGCCCCGCGACCAGCGCCGTGACGGCCGCCGCGCCGGCGCTCTTGAGGGCGGCGGCCGCGGCGTCGAGGGTGGCGCCGGTGGTGGCGACGTCGTCGATGAGGAGGATGCGAAGCCCGCGGACTTTTTCGGGGCTGGGAACCCGGAAGGCTTTCCGGAGGTTGGCGAGGCGGTCCGTCTTGCCCAGCAGGCTCTGCGGCGGCGTGGCCCGGCGGCGCGAGAGGAGGGCCGCGCAGGGGAGTCCGAGCCGGCCGGCCAGCGGGCGCGCGATCCGTTCCGCCTGGTTATAGCCCCGCGAGAGGTGCCGGCGCCAGTGGAGGGGCACGGGGACGACCCGGTCGAAGCCGGCGAGCCGCTCTCCCAGCCCTGCCGCGAGGGCGGCGGCCAGATGGCTCCCGAGGTAGTCCAGGCGTCCGAACTTGAGCCCGCGCACCACGGAATCGAGGGGCGGCCGGTAGCTCCACAGGGCGAGCAGGCGGTCGAAGGCGGGCGGCCTCTCGCGGCAGGCGCCGCAGCGGTAGTCCTCCGGCAGGGCATGAGCGGCCAGGGGCCGGGCGCAGATCGCGCAGGCCTGCCGCGGCAGGGGCGCCAGGGTGGCCCGGCAGCGTGCGCAGAGCCCGAGCGACGTGCCGGCGGCGGGGAGCGGCTGGCCGCAGCCGAGGCACGGAGCGGGCAGCAGCGCGTGGAGGAGCCGGTCGAGCAGACGGCTGCCGGCCGGCGGCGTGACGCGGCGGGCGTCCGGAGCGTATAACGGGTCAGCCATTGGGGGGCGGCGCGGCGCGCCGGCTTGTTTCCTCCGGGTTCGGAACCAACGTGACGCTATACTCTCAGGAATTCTGGCGGTCCCAAGCAAACGGCAGCCGCCACTATCCGCCACGAAGGAGGAGACTTTGATCCGGAACCATCGCCTGCTTGGCAGGCTCCTGCTGATCTGCGGTCTGCTCCTGCTGCCCGGCGCCGCCGGCGCTCAGGAGCTCTATAACTATACCGTCGGCGTCTTCGGCGCCATCGGCGGCTCCCTCGACGCCGAGCCAGGGGACAGCCTCACCAACACCGGTTACCAGCTCAACCTGGGGCTCGTCACCGAGTCGCACACCCATCTGGTCCTGCGCACCGGGATGCTGACGCTCGACGAGGACGAGCGCTTCGGCCCGCTCCTGGACGCCGAGCTCAAATACGCCACGATCGGCGGCGAGTACCGGGCCCCCGAGGGGTATTTCGATTCGGGGATCTACATCGCCCTGGGCGGCTACCGGCTGGAGGGGACGGAATTCTCGGGCGACGACTCGCGGGAGAGCTCGTGGGGGCTGGCCGTGGGGGTGACGGGCGAGCTGCCGGTCAACCGCTGGCTGGGCATTCAGGCCGAGCTCTCGGGCCACTACGTCGACTTCGACGAGCAGCAGTTCTTCGCCATCGGCAACCTCGGCGTGGCTTTCCACTTCTAGCTTGGCGGCGAGGGGGGCCGCCTCAGGGAAACGGCCCCCGGCGCGCCTCCCCTTCGTCTTCCTCGTCGCTGGCCGCGAGATCCTCCCTGCCCGCCAGGCGGACCAGCCGCTGGGCATCGCCGGGATTTCCCTTGAAGCTGACCTGGAGGGACACGCCCTCCGTGGACCGGAATACCGAGATCTTCCGGGTCTCGAGCCCCGCTTCCTCCACCAGGTCCAGCACCCGTGAGAGCTTCTGGCCGGGCCCCAGCCGCAGCACCACGGTGTGCAGGCCGCCGTTCAGCAGCCGCTCGACGGGCCGCAGGAAGGTGAGGATCACCAGCAGGGCCAGGGAGGTGAGGACCGCTTCGGTATAGAAGCCGCCGCCCACGGCCATGCCGATCGCGGAGGCTACCCACAGGCCGGCGGCGGTGGTCAGGCCGTGCACCGCGCCCCGTGACTGGATGATGGTGCCGGCGCCGATGAAACCGACGCCGGAAACGATCTGCGCCGCGATCCGCCCGGGGTCCCAGGCGTTGCTCCCCTGGGCATAGCGGATACCGACGAGGATCGAGAGGTCGGTGAGGAGGGCCGAGCCGACGGCGATCAGCATATGGGTTCGCAGGCCCGCCCACTTGCCGGTCCACTCCCGCTCGGCGCCGACCACTCCGCCGAGGAGGGCGGCGAGGCCGATCTTGCCGGCGATCTCCCAGACGTCCGTCATGTCCCGGGCAGGTGGAGCGCGGCGGTCGAGCCCGAGGTCTGCAGGCGCGCCTCGATCTCCTTGCGCAGGGAGGGATCGTCCCAGTTGGTCATGCCGACGAACTTCCTCACCACCTGGCCGTTGACCACGAGGTAGGTCTCGGGCAGCTTGTCGGTGCCGTAGCGGTTCGCCACCTCCCACTGGGGATCGAACAGCACCCCCTCCGACCCCGAGCCGAGGAAAGAGCGGACCTTGTCCTTGGAATCGGAGACCGCCACCATCAGGACCTTGAAGCCGTGGTGCCGGGCGAAGTCGCCGGACAGGCGCTGCAGGGCGGGGATCTCCTGGATGCAGGGCGGGCACCAGGTGGCCCAGAAGTGGACCAGGGTGACGGGCGCCAGGCGCGGCCCGAGAGTGGCGGCCTTGCCGGTGTCGTCGTAGAGGAAGCCGCCGGGCTCCTGGAAGGTCTTGTCGCCGCGGGGCCAGAAGGAAGCCGTCAGGGCGCAGACGACGAGGGCGATCAGTCCCAGCCGCCCGGGCCAGCCCAGGCTGACGGCGGGCCGCGTGCCGGGAGCCGCCGCTTCCGGCGTGGCGCTCGAATCTGTGGCGCTTGAATCCAAGGAGGAATGCATGGAATCACTCCAGTGTTGAAGAAATCGGGCCGAATTTTGACCCGCAACTCCCAACTCTCCTAGAATACAGCACGGACCCAAACATTGCAGAGCCCTGAAGAAAGCCGCATTGCACGCCTCCGGCGGGCATTCCTGGTCGGTCTCATCCTGCCGGGCCAGCCGGGCTACGTCGTCGAGGAGCACCTGGACGAGCTGGCGCAGCTCGCCGATACGGCGGGCGCCCGGGTCGTCGGCCGCGCCATGCAGGCGCGCAAGGCTCCGGACCCGGCAACGTTCATCGGCAAGGGCAAGGCGGAGGAGATCGGCGCAGCCGCCCATGAGCTGGGCGCCGAGCTGCTGCTGTTCGACGACGACCTCTCGGCGAGCCAGGTCAAGAACCTGGAGGCGGCGACCAAGCTCTCGGTGATGGACCGCAGCGCCCTGATTTTGGACATCTTCGACCAGCGGGCGCGCAGCCGCGAGGCCCGCACGCAGGTGGAGCTCGCCCGGCTCCGGTACATGCTGCCGCGCCTGACCCGGCAGTGGAGCCATCTCTCCCGCCAGGGCGGCGGCGCCGGCCAGCGCGGCGGCGAGGGCGAGAAGCAGCTCGAGCAGGACCGCCGCGCCCTGCGGGTGCGCATTCGCCGGCTCGAGGCGGACCTGGAGAAGATCGAGCGCACCCGCGGCGTGCAGCGCCACGGCCGCGACGGCGCGCCCACGGTGGCGCTGACCGGCTATACCAACGCCGGCAAGTCGACGCTCTTCAACCGCCTGACGGCCGCCGGCACGCTCGCCGAGGATCGCCTGTTCGCGACGCTCGACGCCAAGCTCCGCAAGGGCTCGGTGGACGGCGCCAGGACGGCGGTCTTCGCCGACACGGTCGGCTTCATCCGCAAGCTGCCCCACCACCTGGTCTCCTCGTTCCGCAGCACCCTGGGCGAGATCACGGCGGCCGACCTCGTGCTCCACGTCATCGACCGCAGCCATCCCCGCTGGCGGGAGCAGGCGGAGGTGGCGGAGCAGGTGATGGACGAGCTGGGGGTCGATCGCGAGCGGGTGATCGAGGTCTACAACAAGAGCGACCTCGTCTCCGCGGACGAGCCCAGAAACGGCGGGCTGTGGGTCTCGGCCGAGACGGGGGAGGGCATCCCGGCGCTCAAGGCCGAGCTGGCCCGGCGGTTCGGCTTCGGCGCGCTCCAGGTGCCGGAGCAAGATCCGGCGGAACCGCCTCTTCGTCCCCCCGTTTGACACCCTCGCCCGCACCTCTATACAATCCGCGTCCCTGTGGGGCCGTAGCTCAGTTGGGAGAGCGCTTGAATGGCATTCAAGAGGTCGTCGGTTCGATCCCGATCGGCTCCACCAATCTCCCCCCTGGTTTTACTTCACCATCCCTGACGATCCCTGCGTCCGGCGGGACGATCCTTGAAACGCCCATGCTCATTTGGCTACACTCCGGGCTGGGACAAGAGAGCCAGGGTCGTGGGATTGCGCCGGGACACCCTCGGCACGTCCCCAGTGCGCTAAAATGCGTCGATTCCTTCCGGGAGAGCGCTGTGCAGCCAAGGAAAGTGCTGGTCGTCGACGACTCGAAGTTGATGCACAAGATGTATGAGGTGATGTTGCGGCAGTACGCGCTGGTCTACGCTTCCGACGGCCGCCAGGCCCTCGACCGTCTGCAGGAGCATGCGGACATCGACCTCGTGCTGCTCGACATCAACATGCCGAACATGAACGGGCTGGAGTTCCTGGCCCAGCTCCGCGCGGACGGCTCGCGGTCCGATCTCCCGGTCATCATCATCAGCACCGAGGGGCGCGAGGAGGACACGGCACGCGGGCTGGAGGCGGGGGCCACCGCCTACATCAAGAAGCCGTTCCACAGCGAGGAGATCCTGGACGTCATCGCACGCCTGGACGTGAAGGGTTCCGCCGCTTGAGCGAGAGGAGCGCCACGGACTCGCCCAAGGCGCGCCTCGATGCCGCCGGCAGCGCGGGCATCGCCGGGCAGGAGCTCATCGCCGAGCTGCGCTCGACCCTCGAGCGCGCGGGCGAGCTGATCCGGGTCGTCGAGGCGAACCTGCAGGACAAGCCGGGAAGCCGGGACGATGACGCCAGCTCCGACGAGCGCATCGGCGAGTTGGAGCGCCGCCTCGCCACGGCGGAATCGGACGTCAAGGAGCTCGCCTCCCGCCTGGTCGACTCGGAGCACCAGGGCGGGCGGCTGATGAACCTCTACGTCGCCACCTACCAGCTCCACGCCACCCTCGATCCGCCCGAGGTGCAGGCGACCATCGCCGAGATCGCCATCAACCTGCTCGGCGCCGAGCAGTTCGTACTGCTGCTGCGCCGCGACGAGGGGGAGGGCTGCGAGATCGCCCTGTTCGAGGGCATGTACGACGGCGTCGTGCCGCCCTATGACGGCGAGACCTACTTCGGCGGCGACCCCATGGTGGACGTCACCCTCCGGGACGGCGTGCTGCGCCTGGGCCCGACGGCGGAGTCGCAGGCGCTCGCGGCGGTGCCGCTGCGGGTGCAGAACGAGATCGTGGGCGCTCTGGTGCTCTTGAAGCTGCTGGATCACAAGCCGATCCTGCGGGCCGAGGACCGCGACCTGCTCGACCTGCTGTCCGCTCACGCCGCCTCCGCCCTGTTCGCGGCACGGCTGTTCGCCACCAAGGACCGCAAGCTGCGCACGCTCGAAAGCCTGGTCAAGCTGGCGCGCGGCGAGTAGCGGCGAAGCGACCCCCATGGGCATATCCGGCAGCCTCAAGGACGTCTCCGTCGCCGATGTGATGCAGTTCATCCATCTCGGCCGCCGGACGGGCACGCTGCTGCTCAACCGGGCGAACGAGAAGGCGATGATCGGCTTCCACGGCGGCCGGCTGGTCTCCGCCCAGGCGCCGCGCACGCCCAAGCTGGGCGACCTGCTGATCTCCTCCGGGATGATCGACCGCGGCATCCTCCAGGGCGCCATCCGCGCCCAGACCGAGGAGCTCGAGCGCCGGTCCCTGGGGCAGATCCTGATCTCCTCGGGCTCCATCGACGCCGAGGGCCTGCGCCAGGTCATCGCCCAGCAGATCGAGCAGGCGGTCTCCGAGGTGATGGTCTGGGAGACCGGCACCTTCGAGTTCGCCATCGACGACCTGCGGCCGATCGACGACATCGCCCTCTACCCGAGCGACGTGCTGCCGGACGCGGACATCAACACCCAGATGGTGCTGCTCGAGGCCGCGCGGATCTTCGACGAGCGCAACCGCGACAACGCCCTGCTCGCCGAGCCGCGGCACGCGCCCGCTTCCGGCGGCAGCTACGCGGCGGGGGACTCGACTAACCCGGCGCTGCTCGATACGGCCGCGACGGCCAGCGCCGCCCTGGCCGCGCCCGCGGCGTTCGAGCCGGACGAGATCGAGCTGATCGAGGGCCCCAAGCACGCGGCCGAGCTGCTGCGCCTGCATGTGGTCTCGGAGGACGTGGCGTTCGGCAAGAGCCTGGCCGAAGCCCTGATGCACGAGGTGGCGGGGGTCGAGATGGCCTCCCTGCAGCAGGCCGGCGTGGTGGAGGCCGGCGAGCCGCAGGCGATCGTCCTGGTGGACCTGCGGCGCGGCGGCGTCACCCTGGAGGAAGCGGCCGCCCTGCGGCGCTCCCGTCCGCGAGCGTCCTTCGTCGCCCTGGTCGAGCCGGGCACCTCCTTCGCCCGGGTCTACGAGTCGGGGATGCTGGCCGCCCTGCCGGCCGACGTCGAGGCCGTGGTGGCCTGCGTCGAGAACGTCATCGAGAGCCGTCGCGATCTGGTGCGCGGCACGCCGCGGCCGGACACCCGCTCCGGCGTCGCGCGGCTGCGGCGGGTCTTCGGCGACCTGCGCTCGGGCCTGATCTCGGCCACGGTCGCCCTGAACCTCATGCACATCATCTCGGAGTCGGTGGAGCGTGCGGTGCTCTTTCTGGTCAAGCGCGACCACCTGGTCGCCCTCGGCGCGTTCGGCAGCGATTCCTCCGGCCGGCCGCTCGCCGAGGTGACCCGCGGCCTCAAGGTCGCCCTCGACCTCGAGAGCGGCCTCGCCCGCAGCCTCGATACCGGCGAGGTGCAGAACATCACCTTCGACGAGGCCGAGCTGCCCGAGCCCTTCCGCTCCATGGTCGGTCCGCCCCGCAACGGCCACGTGGTGATCTTCCCCGTCCTGGGAGCCCAGCGGGTGATCTCCGTCATCTACACGGACAACGGCGAGAGCGAGAATCCGATCGAGGACATCGACATCCTGGAGCTGGCGACCGCCCAGGTGGGGATGGCGTTCGAGAACGAGCTGCTGCGGCGGCAGATCTCGCAGGGGAAGTAGAGCCCCTTCCTGCTACCCGTCCCCGAACGGCTGCGCCGTGTAGCCCGCGGGGATCTCGTAGGCGCCGGCCGGCGCCTCCTGCGTCTCGACCGAGACGAGCTCCTCCCGGGTCTTGAAGCGGCTCCCTCCCATCGTGACGTCCGCCTCCTGGACGACGGGGAAGCCCTCGATCGTCTCCAACTGGCGGGACCAGTCCGAAGCGCCCGGCTGCAGGGCCGCCAGGCTCGCGGCCAGACGGTTGTAGGCCTGGTACGAGGCGACGTCCTTGCTCGCCCAGATCGTGGTGTCGAGGTGCAGGCCCGCCGGGTTGGAGATGTCCACCTTGTACTTGCGGGCGTCCCAGCTCCCCACCTTCCGGGTCTCTTTCGTGGCGGTCACCCGGACCTTGAGCTGCATGGCCGCCGGGGAGACGATTTTCTGCAGATCGCCCGGCACGGCGAGCTCGCTGTAAGTCTTGTCGGGATGGCTGATGATGTAGAGCTTGCCGCGGTCGAGGCGGAGGACGTAGGAGGACTCCCCCTCGTCGCGCCGCAGCTTGTCGCCGGCGATCCAGATCTTGACGGCGCCGGGCTGGGGCGAATCCTTGAGCCCCTCGATGCTGCTGCGGATGGTCAGCAGGGTGTCGGCGGCGGCCGGGACGGCGAGCAGAAGGAGGAGGAGCGGGAGCAAGAGGCGTCTCGGCATGCGGCGTTCCTTTTGGCTGTGGACCCTTGGGGGTGGCGGTAGCTTAGCGGTCCTTGCGCCGCACGTACAGCACCTTCTCGACCTCCGCCACGACCTGCCCCCGCTCGTCCACCACGTCCACTGCGAAGACCGGCTCAACCTTGTCCGCGGCGTCCGCGGCGGCGCGGATGCCGTCGATCTTCTCCTGGGGGATGTGGAAGGTGGCCTTCACGAGCCCCCGGCCGGGGCGGCGGAAACGGATGGCGGCCGACTTGTCCCAGACGACGTAGCCGCTCCCCAGGGCATCGAGCAGGATCAGCATGAAGAAGGGGTCGCACATCGTGTAGAGCGAGCCCCCGAAGTGGGTGCCCACGTAGTTGCGGTTCCACCAGCGCAGGCGCATCCGCACCTCGAACGTGCGCAGATCGGCCGAGGCCTTCACGTGGACCCCCGCGCCGAGGTAGGGCGGGTACAGGTTGAGCATCCGGATGAGCCAGCGCCGCGAGGCCATGACGGGGAGATTATGTCGCGAGGTCGGCGCGGTCCACCTCGGCGAGATAGGCCTCCTCGAGATTGGGCTCGACGAGCTCGCCCGCCGGGTCCTCGCCGGGCCGGGCGATCGCCCGCACCTGGATGCCTTCGAGGACCCGTACCCGCGAGGTGACCCGGAACCGGTGGCCGAAGGCGGGGAGCCCGGCGTCGTCGACGAGGGCGCGGAAGACCCTCCCGCGGGCGTGCCGGGTCAGCTCCTCCGGCGTGCCGTCGAAGCGCAGCCGTCCGCGGTGGAGGAGGAGGAGGCGCCGGGCGGCGGCCTCGACGTCGCTCGCGATGTGGGTGGAGAAGACGACGATCCGCTCGCCGGCCTGCTCGAGGAGGATCTGGCGGAAGCGGCTCCGCGACTCGACGTCGAGGCCGGTGGTCGGCTCGTCGACGATCAGGATGGGCGGCGCCGCCAGCAGGGCGCGGGCGATGCCCACCCTCTGGCGCATGCCGCCGGAGAAGTCGCGCACCTTGCGCCGGGCGTGCTCGGCGAGGCCGACGGCGGCGAGCAGGCTCTCGACCTCGGCGCGCCGCCGCCGGGGATCGGAGAGGCCGCGCTCCAGGGCCCAGTGGTCGAGGAACTGCTCGGCGGTGAAGCCGGGATAGGCGTTGAACTCCTGGGGCAGGAAGCCGATCCGCCGCCGGTAGTGGGCCAGGCTCTCGGGAGTCACGGCGACGCCGCGGTAGCGGACCGAGCCGCGGGTGGGCTCGATCAGGCCGGTGAGGATGCGCAGGAGCGTCGTCTTGCCCGCGCCGTTCGGCCCCAGCAGTCCGACGATGCCGGGCGTCAGGGTGAAGCTGACGCCGGAGAGGGCCGCCGTCTTTCCGCCACCCCCGCCATAGACCTTGGTGAGGCTCCGCACCTCCAGCGTCGGCTCTCCGGGCTCGTTCCAGACGGGGGGGCGGCGCCGGCGCCGCGCCTCCTCCGGATCGCGCTCGCGCCAGCGGGTCCCCGCCAGCAGGAGGGGCGGCACGAGCAGCGCCGAGGCGGCGAGAGCGGCGCCGCCCGCCAGAGCCGCTACCCGCAGAGGCACGGCCCAGGGAGCGGCGCTGGGGCCGATCCCGATCGTGCCGGCCGCCAGGGCGAGGGTGAGCGCCGGCGCCGCCGCGAAGAGCCAGGGGGCCTGCCGGCGGACGGCGTGGTAGAGGGCGCCGCCGCTCGCCGCGTCCGCACCGGCCATCTCGGCGGCGGAGGGGAGGGCGAGGGCCAGGCCCGCCGCCAAGGCGAAGACGGTCAGCTCGTCGAGCTGGCCGAGGCTGACCGCCACCAGCGGCAGGGCCGCCAGCAGACCCACGGCGAGCGGCGCCAGGGCGGCCAATCCCCGGGCGAGCGAGCCCAGCCGGCAGGCGCCCACCACGAAGAGGAGCAGGGGCACCGCGAGGGCGAGCCCGAAAACCCGCAGTCGCTCCGGCGCCAGGATGGCGGGCCGGAGCGGCGGCCGTTCGAGGTCGCAGGCGGCGGGGAGCGGGAGCTGTCCGAGGCTGCGGTCGATGTCCAGGCGCCGCTTCTTGCGCGCATCCTCGCTGGACATGCGCAGGCGGATCTCGACCGGCACCACGAAGCGTCCGGACTGCCGGGCCACGCGGGGGAAGAGCACCTCGTCCGTGGGCACGAGCGCGGAGCCGGGGATCGTCACCCGGTCTGCGAGGCGGAGCGGCCGGCCCAGCAGCTCCGCGATCTGGGGGATGGCCCGGTCCGGGTCCTCCGGGGCTCCGGCGGGCACGGCGGTGAGGAACCGCTCCGCTTCTCCCGGCAGGCCGCCCGGCAAACGCAGCGACGGGGGCGGCGCGCTCTCCCGGCGCAGGCGGCCGGCGATCCGCGCCGCCTCGGCGGGGGACGTTCCCGGACGGGGCCGGAGCACGAGGTGGATGGTCGGGTCTCCCCAGCCGGTCACCGAGTACCGCCGCACCTTCAAGGTGTCCAGCCGCTGGAGCAGACGGTCGTAGCCGGCGCGCAGGGTGGTGAGATCGGCGCTGCGCAGCACGACGCGGTAGCGGCTGGCTTCCTCGTCCGTCTCGGCCCGGTCCTCGAGGTCTTCGAGGAAGCTGCCGCCGCGCCGGGAGGAATCGGTGGTCCGCGCCCCGGACGAGATCTCCACCGCTCCTGCTCCCACCGTCTCGTACTGCAGGCGGGTGGTGAGGAGCCGCCGCGCCTCCGGGCTGCTGGCTGCCGGCTTCAGCTCGGCCGCCAGCCGGCCCGAGCCGGGCGCCGAGACGCTCCAGAACCGCTCGATCTCCTCCGCCTTGGCCAGGGTCTCCTCGACCTTCCGGACCCGCAGGACCGTCTCCTCCAGCGTCGCGCCCTGCGGCAGGCGGAGCCGGAGGGTGAGGTTCCCCTGGTCCGGCGTCAGGCTGCCCGGACGGGGTGCGAGAGCACCGCCGAACAGGGCGAGGACGACGTAGCCGGCCGTCGCGGCGAGGAGGAGGGTGGTGCCGGGATCGCGGAGGGTGGCGCGAAGGCTGCCAAGGCCGTATCCCTCGGCTCTGCTCCGGGCAGGCGCTCCGGGCAGGATCGCCACGGCGCCCATTCCCGCCGCCACCGCCACCAGCAGCGCCAGAGCGGGCTCGGCGAGCAGGGGGCCCAACTCGGCGCCGGCGAGCGAGACGGCGACCGGCACGCAAGCGGCGGCGGCCATGGCGGTGAGGCCCCAGGCCCAGAAGCCCGTCCGGCGCGTCAGGCGCAGGGCGGCGAGGGGGAGGGCCGCGGCGGCGGCCACGGCGAGGGGGGTCAGGGTCGTGACGTTGAGGGGCAGGCCGGCCAGCAGGAAGCCGTTCGCGGCGGCCGCGACGGCGGCGGGAACGGCGAGGCCCAGCGCCAGGGCGCCCCGGCGGCCGGCCAGCCAGGCGCCCGCCGCCGCGCCGAGGGTCACGGCCAGCAGTCCCGCCAGGGCCAGACGGCGGACCAGCTCCCGCAGGGGATCGGCCTCGCTCCAGCCCACCGTGCCGCGCACGCCTGCCGGCAGCGCCGCCAGCCGCTCGCGCAGGGCGCGGTCCACGGCGAGGGGCGGCGCGTCGTTCGTCCGCCAGACGTAGAGGGCCAGGGCCGGCTTGCCCTGGAAGCGCACCGCCGCCTGCGCCGTCCGGCGCCGGGTCTGGAGGTTGGCGAGCGAGCCCAGCGGCACCGCTCCGCCACCGGTGGGGATCGGCAGGCTCGCCAGCTCCGACGGCGCCGTCACCACGGCCCGGCGCCGCTCGCCCTGGCGGCTCCAGCCGAGGACGGGCACCTGGAGCGACCGCCGGACCTCGGCGAGCACCGCCTCGGCCAGCCCCCATGGGTCGAGGGTGCCGCCGGCGAGCTCGGCGCGCACCTCCTCATCCTGAACGCCGAACGGCTCGACCGAGCGCACGCCGGGCACGGCGCGGATCGCCTCGGCCGCGGCGCGGGCGCCGGCGTGGTCCCGCGCGCCCGAGAGCCAGACGATCGCCAGCAGATCCCCCTCGCGCTCCGCGGCGGCCTCCACCCACAGGGACGCACCCTCCGGCAGCCGGGCCCGCCGCCGCGCCAGCTCGGAGTCGAGCCGGGCGGCCTTGCGCTCGGGATCGGTGCCGGGGGCGAACCGCACCGTCAGCTCGGCGCCGTCCGTCCGCACCTCGCCCGCCACCCCCCGCACCCGGCCCAGGGAGCGGACGGCGCTCTCGACGGGCTCCACCCATTCCCGGCTCACCTCGCCGGGATCGCGTTCCTCGCCGAGCGCCAGACCCACCGCCAGCTCCGGGAAGCTCCGCCGCGGCAGGTAGTCGAGAGGCAGCCGCGCCAGGGCGACGCCGCCCAGCACCAGTAGGCCGAGCGTCGAGATCAGACGGGCGATCGGGCGGGCTGTTGGGTGGGCTGTTGGGTGGTCAGCGCTCAAGCCGCCTCCGGGAAAACCTGTAGAGCACCGGCACCACCAGCAGCGACGCCAACGTCGACGTCGTCATGCCCCCGATCACCGCCAGGGCCAGCGCCCGCCGCAGCTCGACCCCCTCGCCGCCCAGGAGGGCCAGGGGGAGCATGCCCGCGAGCGTCGTCAGGGTGGTCATGAGGATCGGCCGGTAGCGCTCCTCGCCGGCCAGGCGGATGGCCGCGTCCATGGCCCGGCCCTCCCGAAGGTGGTCCTCGATCCGGTGGACCAGCACGATGGCGTTGTTCACCACGATGCCGGCGAGCAGGATCAAGCCCAGGAAGGACATGACGTTCAGCGTCTGGCCCGCGGCGGCCAGCAGGCCGAGGGCGCCGCCGAGGGCGACCGGCACGGTGCTCATCACCACCAGCGGCGTCGAGAGCGACTCGTAGAGGGCCGCCACGGCGAGGAACACGAGCACCAGGGAGAGGCTGAGCGCCAGCCCGAGCTGGCCGAAGGCGCGCCGCAGCTCCAGGGCCTGGCCGCCGGGCGCGACCTCCTCGTCCGCCGCCCGGGCGACGCCGCGCAGGGACTCGACGGGATCGAAGCGGGCCTGCCGCCGGCCCTCGTCGAAGACCAGCCGCACGGCGGGGAGGCCGTCCTCCCGCTCGAGGATGGGCGGGCGCGCTCCCGTGTCCAGGCGGGCCAGGGCCCTCAGGGGGACGCTGCCGCCGCCCGCCGTCACCGGAATCAGCGCCGGGTCCTCCGGCTGGGTGGCCCGCACCAGGATCTCGGGCTCGACTCCCTCGATGCGGGCACGGCCCGTCTCGTGGCCGCCCAACCCCTGGCGCACCTGCTCTTCCAGCCGGCCGCGGTCGCCGCCCATGGCGGCCAGGCGGGGCACGTCCCAGGAGAGGAGGACGGCCTGCCGGGCGCGGTCACGGGAGCCCGCGGCCCGGCGCAGCCCGGCGTCCTGGCGGAAGCGCTCCTCGACGCGCTGGGCCAGCCCGCGGGCGCGCTCCGGCGTCGCCGCGGAAGCCACCACCTCCAGGCGCCGGCCGGCGCGCTCGATCGACTCCGCGAAGGCGCTCGTCCGGGGCTCGATCCAGACCTCCACGTCCGGCAGGCGGGCGAGGGCCGGCTTGAGCTTGCCGATCGCCCGGGAAGCGCTCGCCGTGTCCGCGAAGCGCAGCTCCAGCCGGCCGCTCTCCTCGCGCCCGCCGCCCGCGATCCCTTCCGCCTCGGGGAGCTGGACGGCCAGCCGGGAGGCTGGCGAGCCGGCGAGGGCCGCCACCGTGCGCCGCTCGACGGCGGCGCCCTGGCGCCGCGCCGCCTCGGGCGTGAGGTCGGGGGCCAGCCGGTAGCGCACCACGACGTCCCGCGTTTCGCCATCCGGCACCAGCTCGCGCGGCAGGACGGCGAGGGCGATCAGCGCCAGCGCCGTGGCCGCGGCGCCGGCGAGCAGGGCGCCCGCCGGCCGGGCGAGGGTGCCGTCGAGCAGCCGCAGATAGGCTCCCCGGCCGGGGCTGCGGCCACGGCCCT
>Ga0126305_10000380_pt1 | contig 19303 bp, 16 predicted proteins | sample Plot26_FD_92536 | JGI IMG/M metagenome (GOLD analysis project Ga0126305, IMG submission 92536) | Serpentine soil microbial communities from UC McLaughlin Reserve, CA, USA - Plot26 | ecosystem: Environmental > Terrestrial > Soil > Grasslands | place: USA: UC McLaughlin Reserve, Lake County... | reverse complement strand
TTCGACCTGGCGTTCTCCGAGCCCCGCTCGATCGCGCGGGCGCGGCAGGCCGCCGCCGGCCTGCTCGGGGCCCTCCACCCCACCGACCTGGCGGCCGTCGCCACCTACAGCGCCACGCGCGGGCCGCAACTCGTGCTCGGCTTCACCTCCGACCGGCGGCAGCTCGACAGCGCCTTGAAGATGCTGGGCCTGCCCGACCTGGTCGCGCGCCCGGTAGATCCCCTGCGCCTGGTGCTCGAGGAGATCCTCGGGGCCGAGAACACCACCGGCGGCGGGACGGGCCCGATCGCCCGCGATCCGCTCGCCGACGCCACCGACGTGGCCGCCCAGATCCCCATGGAGGCGGTGACCAACGCCGTCGCGGGGGCCGACCGCGCCGCCCAGAGGAATCACATCAACAACTTCACCCGCTCGCTCTCCGACCTCGCCCGCCAGATCGCCATGGTGGAGGGGCGCAAGCATCTGGTCTTCCTCTCCGAGGGCTTCGACATCGCCCTGATCCAGGGCACGGTCGACGAGCGGCGGCGGGAAGAGATGCGCGAGAGCGTCCTCCATGGCGAGTCGTGGCGGGTCAACCCCGAGGAGATCTACGGCCTCACCGAGAGCGGCAACGACGTCGAGCGGATGCTCGAGGAGTTCCGCCGCGCCGACTGCGTGATCCAGGCGGTCGACATCGGCGGCGTGCGCGCCGGCGCCGACCAGGGCACCCCGCGCCTGGGCGGCCGCGACAGCCTCCTGACGATGGCCCGGGGCACCGGCGGCGACCTCTACGAGAGCTTCAACGACCTCGGCACAGCCATGGGGCAGATGCTCAAGCGCACCAGCGTCACCTACGTGCTGGCGATCGAGCCCGACAAGCTCCAGCCGGAGGGCGAGTACCACCGTCTGCGGGTGGAGCTCAGGAAGCCCCTCTCCGGCGCCCGGCTGGTCCACCGGCCGGGCTACTACCTCCCCAGGCCCTACGCCGAGCAGGCCCCCCTCGAGAAGCTGCTGGAAGCCGCCAACCAGGTGATGAGCGGCGAGGAGAGCGACGCCGTGGCCGTCGCCGTGCTGGCGGCGCCGTTCAAGTCCGAGGGCGAGAAGGCGTACGTGCCGGTGCTGGTGGAGGTCGGGGGCGCCACCCTGCTGGCCGGCCGGCAGCCGGCCAGCCTGCCCGTGGAGATCTACGTCTACGCCCTGGACGAGCTCGGGGCGGTGCACGACTTCCTCACCCAGACGATCGGCCTCGACCTCACCAGGGCCGGCTCGCCGCTGCGGCAGGGCGGCCTCAAGTTCTTCGGCCACCTCGATCTGCTGCCCGGCGGCTACTCGCTGAGGGTGCTGGTGCGCAACGGCGCGACCGGGGCCACCGGTCTGCGGGTCGTGCCCCTCCAGGTGCCGGCGTTCGGCCGCGGCGAGCCGACCCTGCTGCCGCCGCTGTTCCCCGAGCCGCCCGGCCGCTGGCTGCTGGTGCAGGAGGAGCCGCGGGGCGAGGGCAAGCGGCCCGCCTACCCATTCCTCCTCCGCAACGAGCCGTTCGTGCCGGCCGCGCAGCCCGTGCTCACCCCCGGCAAGGACACCCGCATGGTGATCGCCGGCTTCAACCTGGGGACGGCCCCCTGGAAGGCGGAGGTCCGGGTGCTGACGGCCGAGGGGAAGGAAGTCCCGGGCGCCAGCCTGGTGCCGGTCGAGCGGCGCGGCGGCGGTGGTGATGGAGCTGGGGGAGCCGACCGCGTCCTCGCCACCTTCCGCCTGCCCGCCGGCCTGAAGCCGGGCGAGTATGTTCTGAGGATCGCCGTTCCCGGAGTGCCGGAGGCCAGCAGCAGCCTGCGGTTCGCCGTCGGGCCGGCGGCACCGTGAGAGGCCCCGAGGTCCGTATCGTCCTCAAGCCCGGCCGGGAGAAGTCGGTCCGCGACGGCCACCCGTGGATCTTCTCGGGTGCCGTCGCCCGTCTCGAAGGCCCCGAGGACGCCCCCCTGGCCCGCGTCTTCGACGCCAAGGGGCGCCCGCTCGGGCTCGGGCTTCACAGCCCCCGCTCGCAGATCCGCGTGCGCATGCTCGGCGCCGGCGTCGAGGCGGCGGACCGCTCCTTCTTCGCCGCCCGCATCGCCGAGGCCCTGGCCCTGCGGGAGGCCGTGCTGCCGCCCGAGACGACCGGCTACCGCCTGCTCAACGCGGAGGGCGACGGCGTGCCGGGCTGGACGGTGGACCGCTTCGGCGGCGTCCTGGTGAGCCAGATCACGGCCTCGGGCCTCGAGGCGGTGCGCGGGGAAGCCTATGCCGCCCTCGCCGAGGCCCTGCCGGGCGCGGCCATCGTGCAGTCGAACGACGTCCCCGTCCGCCGGGCCGAGGGGCTGCCGCAGGAGGGCGACGAGGCGATCGCGGGCGAGCTGCCGGCCGAGGCCCGCTTCCTGGAGTCGGGGCTGGCCTTCGCCGCCGAGGTCGCCGGCGGGCAGAAGACGGGTTTCTACTGCGACCAGCGGGAGAACCGCCGCCGGGCCGAGCGCCTGGCCGGCGGCCGCACCGTGCTCGACCTCTTCGCCCACACCGGGGCCTTCGGGCTCTACGCCCTGCGCGGCGGCGCCGCGCGGCTGGTGCTCGTCGAGTCGTCGGCGCGCCTGATCGAGCGGGGGCGCGAGCACGTGGCCGCCAACGGCCTCGACGCCGGCCGCGCCGAATGGGTCAAGGCGAACGTCTTCGAGGACCTGCGGACGCGCACGGAGACCTACGGCCTGGTGATCTGCGATCCGCCGCCCCTGGTGCGCAAGCGCCAGGACCTCGACTCCGCCGCCCGCGCCTACAAGGACCTCAACCGTCTGGCCCTGGCCCGCGTCGAGCCCGGCGGCTTCCTGCTCACCTTCAGTTGCAGCGGCGCCGTGGACACCAAGCTGTTCCGCCAGATCTTCTTCGCCGCCGCCGTCGAGGCCGGCGTGCGCGTCGACCTCCTGGAGCCCCTGGCCGCCGCGCCCGACCACCCGGTCGCCATCACCCACCCGCAGGGCGAATACCTGAAGGGGTGGCTGGCGAGCGTGCGCGGGCCGGCGCTGTAGCGCTGGGAGCCTCACCGGACATCAAAATCGCCGGAAGAGATGTACTTCCCCTCGTGGCCGACTCCTACGAAGAGGAAGTTCGCCGGCTGGCGAAGCTCATCGGCAATTGAACCAGTGCAGTCATCCCATGGCCGAGGTGATCATCAAGGATGGCAGAATTCACCTTATCGCCTGGATTAAAAATCCGGATTCCTGGCATCCCGACCGCCAGCAGGCATGGCGAAAATTGCCACATGAAGCGAATCAGGAAAAAGAAGACGTCCTTGCCCCAAGGTGACGTGCTTCTCCCTCCTGGCAGGCGGCTTCAGGGGGTGTTTCTGCGAATCTTGATCGTTGGGCTCTGTACGCTCGTGGGCGCGGCTTGGCTGATCCACCAGGGGCCAATGCCTGTCATCCGTATCACGACCCCCCTTCCCGAACCGGCACCCTTCTGGTACATGGTTCTCGCATTTCCCGTGCTGGGATTTCTGTTGGCTGACCTACTTGATCTTTATCGGGAGCAAGGTATCGGTCCGCTGACTCTCGAATTAGCGTTCCAAGTTGCCCTGATCGTATCCCTTTCGAGCGCAAGGCTCGGAGCTCGGATTCCTGTCAGTGGTCACTCGCTTCTCATCTCCTACTTCATTTTCCGACGCCTGCTGCTGCGCCGGACTTCACGGAGACAGTCGGTCTTCGAACTGTGGCTGGCCGGCGGAATTTTAGGCGCCGTTGCATATCCCAAGTTGGCTTGGTGGAGTGACTCCGTTACTTTGATCACAGGTATCGCGGTTGGCAGCTTGCTCGCAGCAGTCAGCCGCTGGTTTGGCAGAGCAGGGAGGCCGACTTGAGCCAGCATGTCAATGGGCAGTCTGCTGAGCTGGACCTATTCGACGGACGCGGTCGGCAACCTCGCCAGGGGAACGACGCCCCTCGTGAGGGGCACGACGCCCCTCGTGAGGGGAACGCCCCCCTCGTGAGGGGAACGGCGCCCCTCGTGAGGGGAACGGCGCCCCTCGTGAGGGGAACGGCGCCCCTCGTGAGGGGAACGGCGCCCCTCGCCAGGGGCATGACGCCCCTCGCCAGGGGAACGCCCCCCTCGCCAGGGGCACGACGCCCCTCGCGAGGGGAACGACGCCCCTCGCGAGGGGAACCGCAAACGGCGAGCGCAGCCTTGCCGTATCGCCGGCCGGGAGTCCTGGCGGCGCGAGGAACGGCGGGCTATGCTTGCGAGGTGACCCGCCGCCGTTCACGACCGATGGCGGGCGCGGGCCCGCCTGCGCCGGGGCGCCGGCGCCCGGTACGTGGTCACCCGGAGGTTCCACAAGCCGCCCCACCTGCCGCGCTTCCTGGGCGAGGGGAAGGCGGCGGCCCCCTACGAGCTGGCGGCGCGCTTCGGGGGGATGCCCGGCCCGGGCAGTGGGCAGGCAACCGGCGGGTGGTGCTCGTGTACCGGCGGAGCGGCTGAAGCCCTCGAGGTTCTGCTCGCTTCCCCCGGTCCGTTGACAGCGCGGCAGGCCTTTGTTACCCTTCCTCTCCCTTGGCACGCCGCCAAGAGGGTAGGGACTTAGGCCCATAGCTCAGTTGGTTAGAGCGCTACGTTGACATCGTAGAGGTCAGCGGTTCAAGTCCGCTTGGGCCTACCAAGCTTCTTCAGGAGTGTGATTCGGTACCAGATCGAGAGAGCCGTACGGAGACAGCACCCGATACTTGCCCAACACTGGTGGCCGATTTCAGCCTCATGCTCAGGCGCTTAGCTCAGCTGGTTAGAGCGCTACCTTCACACGGTAGAGGTCAGCGGTTCGAGTCCGCTAGCGCCTACCATCCTCCCCTCTCGTGATCTCCGCCGGCAGGGGCCGCGGCCCGAGAGCATCCCATTCTCTTTCGAATTCGTCGTATTCTTGGTGTAGACCTGTCTAATGGAGACGATGACCGATTCTCTCAGCTTGACCCTGCCTGACGGTTCCGTTCGGACGGTGCCGGCCGGCACCACGCCGCTCGAAGTGGCGGCCTCGATCGGCCCGCGCCTGGCGAAGGATGCCGTCGGCGCCGAGCTCGACGGCCGGAAGGTCGACCTGCGCCTGCCGCTCGACCGCGGCGGCGCGTTCCGCATCTTCACCACCAAGAGCCCCGAGGCCGGCGAGTTCATCCGCCACAGCGCCGAGCACGTGCTGGCCGACGCCGTCAAGCGGCTGTGGCCGGAGGCGGAGTACGACGCCGGCCGTCAGGACCATACGGAGAAGTTCCAGTACGACTTCCGCTTCCCGCGCGCCTTCACGCCCGAGGACCTCGAGAGGATCGAGGAGACCATGCGCGAGATCCTGGCCGAGGGCAGCGGGTTCGAGCGCATCGAGGTCTCCCGCCAGGAGGCCGAGCGGATCTTCCGCGAGATGGGCGAGACTCTGAAGGTCGAACGGCTCAAGGACATCCCCGAGGGCGACACCATCACCCTCTACCGCGACGGCCGGTTCACCGACCTCTGCCGGGGGCCGCACGTTCAGAGCCTGTCGCAGGTCGGGGCGGTGAAGCTGCTCGAGGCCTCCGCCGTCTACTGGAAGGGCGACGAGGCCAACGAGCGCCTGCAGCGCATCTACGGCACGGCCTTCGGCTCCCAGAAGGAGATGGACGAGTACCTGGAGCGGCAGGAGCTGGCGCGGGCCCGCGACCACCGGCGGCTGGGCCAGGAGCTGGACCTCTTCAGCTTCAGCCCGCTGGCGCCGGCCATGCCGTTCCTCCATCCCAAGGGGGCGTCGATCTACGTCGCGCTGGTCGATTTCGTGCGCGGCCTGCAGGCCCGCTACGGCTACGGCGAGGTGATCACGCCGCAGATCCTGGACCTGGAGCTGTGGAAGACCTCGGGCCACTACGCCAACTACCGGGAGAACATGTTCTTCACCGAGGCGGACGAGCGGCAGATGTCGGTGAAGCCGATGAACTGCCCGACGCACTGCCTGATCTTCTCGACCCGTCTGCGCTCGTACCGCGACCTGCCGATCCGCTACTCGGACTTCGGCCGGCTGCACCGCTACGAGCGCAGCGGCGTGACCAACGGCCTGTTCCGGGTGCGCTCGTTCCAGCAGGACGACGCCCACATCTTCTGCACCGAGGAGCAGATCGAGGCCGAGGTGCTGGCGGCCACGGACATGATCATGGAGGTCTATCGGACGTTCGGCTTCGACGAGGTGCGGATCGAGCTGTCGACCCGGCCGGCGAAGCGGATCGGCGCGGACGAGACCTGGGACCACGCCGAGGGCGCGCTGGCGCGGGTGCTCGACGGCCGGGGGATGCCCTACCAGGTCAACCCGGGCGACGGCGCCTTCTACGGCCCGAAGATCGACTTCCACGTCAAGGACTCCCTGGGCCGGAGCTGGCAGCTCGGCACCATCCAGCTCGACTACCAGATGCCGCAGCGCTTCGGCCTGGCCTACGTGGCGCCGGACGGCGCGGAGCGGCAGCCGGTGATGATCCACCGGGCCATGCTGGGGTCGGTCGAGCGCTTCCTGGCGATCCTGATCGAGCAGACGGCGGGCGCCTTCCCGCTCTGGCTGGCGCCGGTGCAGGCCGTGGTGCTGCCGATCTCGGAGAAGTTCGCCGCCTACGCCGAGACGGTGCGCGACCGGCTGGCCGAGGCGGGGGTGAGGGTGGAGCTCGACGAGCGCAACGAGAAGCTGGGCTACCGCATCCGCGAGGCGCAGGTCCAGAAGGTACCCTACATGCTGGTGGTGGGGGCGCGCGAGCAGGAGGACGGCACCGCCTCGGTGCGGCGCCGGTCCGGCGAGGATCTCGGCGCCATGGCGGTGGACGCGTTCCTGGCGCGGGCGCGCGATCTCGCGGCGTCCCGCAGCCGGGAGCTTTGAGCACATTGAAAAGACAAGGAGACTCGATCTGAAAACCACATCACGGGTGAAAGCCCGGCGCTCTCAGGAGGTGAGCTGATATCGACAAGGCAACGCGGATCAACGAGCGTATCCGGGTTCGTGAGGTACGCTTGGTCGACGCAGACGGTTCGCAGGCCGGCATCGTGCCGGTGGAGGAGGCGTTGCGGCGGGCTCAGGAACAGACCCTCGACCTGGTGGAAGTGGCCCCGACGGCCAAGCCGCCGGTCTGCCGCATCATGGACTTCGGCAAGTTCCTCTACGAGCAGAAGAAGAAGGCTCACGAGTCCAAGAAGAAGCAGAAGATCATCCACGTCAAAGAGGTGAAGTTCCGGCCCAACATCGACGAGCACGACTACGACTTCAAGCTCAAGAACGCCGTGCGGTTCCTCGGGGAAGGGGACAAGGTGAAGGCCACCGTCCAGTTCCGGGGCCGCGAAATGGCGCGCCAGGACCTCGGCCACAAGCTGCTGAGGCGCTTCGAGGCTGACCTGGGGGAGCATGGGGTGCTAGAATCGTCGCCCGAAATGGCCGGCAACCGGATGCACGTCATCTTCGGGCCGCCGCGCCACGGCGGAGCCAAGAAGGCAAACCCCTGATCCTATAAGGGTTGGGGAGCGAGATCCGGGGAGGGGCTCATCCCTTCCCTGGGTTTTTATTTTTCGTACGAAAGGAGTCACCCCGTGCCGAAGCAGAAGACGCACAAGGGGGCTGCGAAGCGTTTCAAGGTCACGGCAGGCGGCAAGGTGACGCGTCACCAGTCGATGCACAGCCACATCCTGACCAAGAAGACCACCAAGCGGAAGCGCAACCTGCGCAAGTCCGTCGAGGTCTCGCCCGCTTTCGCCGCCACGATCAAGAGCATGCTGCACCAGTAGGGGCGGCTGCCCCATCAAATCAATACGGCTTGCCGGAGGGACGGACCTGCCCCCCGGAGCCGCGGCTCCCGGCGACTCGACCGATTGAAGAATGATTGGACGAGAGATTGCCGCGCGGGCTACTGACCGCTCCCGCCGCCCCGCGGCCGGAGCAGAAACGAGGTTCCAGAGATGGCACGTGTAAAGCGTGGAAATAAGCGCCTTTTAAAGCGCAAAAAGATTCTCGCCCGCGCCAGCGGCTTCTACGGCACCAAGTCGAAGAGCCACCGCATGGCCAAGCTGGCCGTGGACAAGGCCCTCGGCTACGCCTACCGCGACCGCCGGCAGAAGAAGCGGCAGCTCCGCAGCCTGTGGATCGTGCGCATCAACGCCGCCGCCCATCTGAGCGGCCTCTCCTACAGCCGCCTGATCGCCGGCCTCAAGGCCGCCGGCTCGCTGCTCGACCGCAAGATCCTGGCCGACATGGCGGTCGCCGATCCGCAGGGTTTCGCGGGGATCGCGGAGCTGGCGAAGAAGGCGCTAGAGGCCCAGGGCAGCGCCGCCGCAAAGACCGCGGCGGGCGCGGAGGCTTAGCGTGAGCGCCGCCACGGTCGAGGCGCAGGCCGCGGAGTTCGAGCGCGCCTGCGGGGCCGTGGCGGACCGCGCGGGCTGGGAAGCCCTCCGGGTTCAGTGGGTCGGCCGCAAGCAGGGCATCCTGCGCGCCCTGCTCGACGACATCAAGAAGGTCGAGCCGGCCGAGCGGCGGGCCTACGGCGAGGCCGTGAACCGCCTCAAGGAGCGGGTGGAGGGGCGTCTCGCCGAGCTCGACGAGACGCTCGCCGCCCGCGAGCGGGAGGCGGTGCGCCGCGCCGCCGCCGTGGACGTGACGCTCCCCGGCCGCCAGCCCGGCCTGGGGAGCCTCCATCCCGTGACGCTGGTCAACGAGGAGATGGAGCGGATCTTCTCGGAGATGGGCTACAGCGTCGCCGAGGGCCCCGAGGTCGAGGACGACTACCACAACTTCGAAGCCCTCAACTTCCCCCTGGACCACCCGGCGCGCGACACGCAGGACACGTTCTTCCTGGAAGGCGGCCTGCTGCTGCGCACCCATACCTCGCCGGTGCAGATCCGCACCATGCTGGCCAGGAAGCCGCCCATCCGCGTCATCTGCCCGGGCCGGGTGTTCAGGAACGACAACGACCTGCGGCACTCGCCCATGTTCCACCAGGTGGAGGGGCTGGCGGTCGCCGAGGGCCTCACCGTCGGCCATCTCAAGGGCACCATCCTGGCCTTCATGCGGCGGCTGTTCGCGCCCGACGTCGAGATCCGCATGCGGCCCAGCTTCTTCCCCTTCACCGAGCCCTCGGCCGAGGTGGACGTTACCTGCCAGAACTGCAAGGGGAAGGGGTGCGAGGTCTGCTCCGGCACGGGCTGGATGGAGATCCTCGGCTGCGGCATGGTGGACCCGCGGGTGCTCGCCGAGTGCGGCATCGATCCCGACGTCTACTCCGGCTACGCCTTCGGCATGGGAGTCGACCGGGTGGCGATGAACCGCTACGGCATCCCCAACATCCGCCTGCTGTTCGACAACGACGAGCGGCTGCTGCGGCAGGTGCGAGGCTGATGGAATTCTCCCTGGACTGGTTGTCCGACTACGTCGACCTGCCGCAGGACGAGGACGATCTGGCGCGGCGCCTGACGGCCGCCGGCCTGGCCGTCGAAGGGTCCCGGCAGCGGGTGCTCGACGTCGAAGTGACCACCAACCGCCCGGATTGCATGAACCACTTCGGCCTGGCGCGGGAGATCTCGGTGCTCTACGACCGCCCCCTGCGCCGTCCCGCCGCCGCGCCTGCCGAGGCGGCGGAGCGGACGGCGGACGCGGCCAAGGTGGTGATCGACGATTTCGAGGGCTGCCCCCGGTTCGCGGCGCGGGTGGTGCGGGGCGTCCAGGTCGGCCCCAGCCCCGAGTGGCTGCGCCGCCGCCTGGAGGCGATCGGCCTGCGGCCGATCAACAACGTGGTGGACGTCACCAACTTCATCCTCTGGGAGCTGGGCCAGCCCCTCCATGCCTACGACCTCCAGAAGCTCGCCGGCCGCACGGTGGTGGCCCGGCGGGCGCGGGCGGGCGAGAAGCTGGTCACCCTCGACGGCCAGGAGCGCCAGCTCGATCCCGACATGCTGGTGATCGCCGACGGCATGCGGCCGGTGGGCCTGGCCGGCCTGATGGGCGGTCTGGACAGCGAGGTCACGGACGCCACCCGCGACGTCCTGATCGAAGGCGCCCATTTCGACCGCAAGCGGGTGCGGGTCGCCGCCAAGCGGCTCGGCATGCACACCGACGCCAGCCACCGTTTCGAGCGCGGCGCCGATCCGGAGATCTGCGCCGAGGCGGTGAGCCGCGCCGCCGCCCTGATCGCCGAGCTCGCGGGCGGCACGGTGCTCGCCGGCGCCATCGACGTCCGCGACGAGAGCCGGGAGTGGCGCCGGCGGGGCCGGCTGGACCTCGCGAGGCTCGACGCCTTCGCCGGCGCCGAGATCGATCCGGCCGACTCCGAGCGCTGGCTGACCGGCCTCGGCTTCGGCGTCGACCGCTCCGAGGGCGATGGCGCATGGCAGATCACCGTCCCCTCCTGGCGCTACTTCGATTTCCAGCCGGACCCCCGGCCGCCGTACGACGTCTATCCCCAGGACATCTATGAAGAGGTGCTGCGGATCTTCGGGCTCGACCGCATCCCGGCCGCCCTGCCGGGCATCCCCGGCGCCGACGCGCCGCGGGCGGAGAGCCTGGTGCGCCGCGAGCGGGCGCGCCGTCAGCTCGCGGCGTCGGGCTACACGGAGGCGATCCACTTCGCGTTCCTCGATCCGGCGCGCGAGGCCGCCTTCCCCAGCCTGAGGCCGGCGGCGAAGCCCCTCCGTCTGGCGAACCCGCTCTCCGAGCAGTACTCGGTGCTGCGCCGTTCCCTGGTGCCGAACCTGGTGGAGACCGCCCGCTTCAACCAGCGCCGCGGCCTCGCCGCCGTGCGGATGTTCGAGACCGCCACCGTCTTCTTCGAGAACCCGGACGCGACGCTGCCGGACCAGCCCGAGCACGTGGCGCTGGTCTGCGGCGGGCGGCTCGGCACTCCCTGGGAGCGGGAGGTGGAGCTCGACCTGTTCGATCTCAAGGGCGCGGTGGAGGCCCTGGCCGACGCCTTCGGCGTGCGGTTGGAAGCGCGCCCGGCCGATTTGCCGGGCCTCCTGGCCGGCAACGCCGCGGAGTTGCTGCGGGGGGAGCGGGTCGTGGGTTACTTCGGGCGGGTCGAAGAGGAGGAGGGCTATCCCCTCTTCGTGGCGGAGCTGGCCATCGCCGAGCTGGCCGGCGGCGACGAGAGCCTGAAGGTCGATCCGCCGTCCCGCTTTCCCGGGATCTCGGCTGACTTCACGCTCACCCACGCCGTGGAAGTCCCCTGGACCGAGATCGAGCGGACCCTCCGCGACCACGCTCCAGAGGACCTCGTCTCCTGGAGGCTCAAGGACCGGTACCGCGGCCCGGGCGTGCCGGAGGGCGCGGTGAACACGACCCTCTCGTTCCACTACAACGCCGGCGAGCGCTCGCTGACGCAGGAGGAGGTCAACGCCCGCCAGCTTGCCCTCCACCGCGAGCTCGAGAGCCGTTTCGGCTGGAAGGGGTAGGACTGCCGTGGAGATCGATTGGCTGGACAGTCTGGAAACCCGGGTGCGCGAAGCCGTCGAGCGCCTGGGCGAGCTGCGGGAGGAGAACCGCGCGCTCCGCGCGACGGTCGAGGACCTCGAAACCCGTGCGGCCGTCTGGTCGACCCCGCCGGCAATCTCCGCGGAACCCGAGGAGCGGGACACGGACGAGGAGGTCGAAGCGTTGCGCGTCCGTGTGCGTGAGCTAGAAGGCCACGTAGCCGCCGCCGAGACCGAGCGGGCCGAAGCCGCCGCGGCGGCGAAGAGCTGGGAGGTCGAGCGCGAGGAGGTGCGGCGGCGGGTGGAAGTCCTGGTGTCGCGGCTGGAGGGGATGACGGGCGCATGACCGTTAACGGTCCGCTCCGATCACCTCTCCGATCCCCTTCACCCCGTCCCGCTCCATTAGCCGTAGCAGCTCCTCGTTGATCCGGCGGGGGAGCCCTGGGCCCTCGTAGATCAGGCCGGTGTAGACTTGCACCAGCGACGCTCCCGCCCGGAGCCGCCGGTAGGCCTCGGCCCCCGAGTCGATCCCGCCGACGCTGATCAGCACCGCCTTGTCGAAGAGCGCCTTGGCGACCGCCTCGAAGATCCTGAAGCTCTTCTCGCGCAGGACCCGTCCGGAAATCCCGCCGAAGTCCTTCGCTCCCGATAACAGCGAGTAATCGATCGTGGTGTTGGTCGCGATGACCCCGGCCGCGCCGGCTTCGACGGCGGTCTCGGAGAGGACGACGGCCTGGGCGGGCTCGAGGTCGGGGGCGATCTTCACCAGGACCGGTTTCGCTGTGATCCTCGCCGCCAAGCCGAGGAGTGTGCTGACGAACTCCTCGTTCTGGAGGTCCCGCAAACCCGGGGTGTTGGGGGAGGAGAGGTTGACCACCAGGTAGTCGCAGACGTCGTGGAGCCCGCGGATCAGCGTCTCGTAGTCCGCCAGGGCCCGCTCGGGAGGGGTCGCCTTGTTCTTGCCGACGTTGACGCCGAGGGGGAGGACGAAGGGGTGGAGCTTCTCGAGGCGCGCCCGCAGCGCCGCCATGCCGCCGTTGTTGAAGCCGAGGGCGTTCTGGAGGCTCTGCTCGGCGGGGTGGCGGAAGAGGCGGGGGCGCGGGTTGCCGGGCTGGGGCAGGGGGGTGACCGTGCCCACCTCGACGAAGCCGAAGCCGAGGGCGGGCATGGCGCGCACGGCGGCGGCGTCCTTGTCGAAGCCGGCGGCGAGCCCCACCGGGTTCAGGAATTCGCGGCCGAAGAGGGTCTGCCGCAGGGCGGGCGCCGCCACCAGGTTCCGCCGGGCGAGGAGACCCGCCGCGCCGGGCAGGGCCTGGAGGGCCTCGAGGGCTCCCATGCCCAATCCGTGGGCGGTCTCGGAATCGAGACGGAAGAGGAGGCTGCGGAGGGCGGGGTAGAGAGGCATGGGTTGAGGGGATTGTATTTCGGGATCATCGCACTACTACCCCCTCCCGGCCCTTGCAAATGACTGTGGTATAGTGTCCTTCGCCAAACCGCTGGCACCATGTAACTTGCTGGCCGGTGGGCACTACCGACGGATAGGGGATACCATGCCTTCAACCACCACACCGGTTGAGATTTTCGGCGAGGTGTACCACGTCCGCGGGGATGACGAGAATGGGCATCTCCAGGATCTGGCCGACCTCGTGGATAGCAAGATGCGAGAGGTTGCCCAGCACGTGAAGGGCGATACGGCCCGGATCGCAATCCTGGCGGCACTCAATCTGGCGGACGAGCTGTTCCAAATTCAAAGTCAGCAGGAAGGGGAACGGGTCGAGATCAGGGAGAAGGTGGCGGCGTTGACGGAGGAATTATCCCATGCCCTCGAAGGTTGAAATGGGGGTTGCGGCAACGCCGCTCAAAGATATTATGGAACTAGGGTTTGCATCCCCTGCGTGGTTCGTGATGGGTTTTACGATTGTAGAACCAACATTCATTCCACGGGAGTCTTTTAAACGTGCGGCCCGTGCCAGCCTCGCTCCGACGAGGACGCTAACGGCTCACGAAGCGGACACCCACCTGGCGCGTAGGTTCTAAAACGCCCGGCCCACACGGCCGCGCGGGGGATGCCCTTTACCCTCTCTCTTCGGAGACGCTCCTCCCAGATCTCCCCGGCCCCCTTCCTGTTCAGGAGCAAGGGGTAACCGGTGAATACCGAAAGCATGATCCTGGCCGCTGCGATCTTTTTCGCCGCGGTCGCCGTTCTGATCCTCGTCTTCGGGTGGCGCTCCCTCCGCCAGGAGGAGAAGCGCATCCTGGAGGCTGCGCGCCGCGATGCCGCCAAGGTGGTCGAGGACGCCCAGCGCCAGGGCGAGGCGAAGATGCGGGAGGCCGAGGTCGCGGCCCGGGAGAAGCTCCTCCAGGCGCGCAGCGAGTTCGAGAACGTCTCCCGCAAGCGCCGGTCCGAGCTCGAAGCCCAGGAGCGGCGCCTCACCCAGAAGGAAGACAACCTCGACAAGAAGAGCGACGACCTGGCCCGCCGGGACAAGGAGCTGTCCCAGCTCGACCGCTCCCTCGCCGGCCGTGAGAAGAGCGTCGAGAAGCGCGAGGGCGAGCTCGACCGCATGATGGAGCAGGAGCGGGGCAAGCTCGAGCAGATCGCCGGCCTCACCGCCCAGCAGGCCCGCGAGGAGCTGGTGCGGATGATGGAGGACGACGCCAGGATCGAGGCCGCCCACATCGTCAAGCGCATCGAGGACGAGGCCCGCGAGCAGGCGTCAAAGCAGGCCCAGCGCATCATCGGCATGGCCGTCCAGCGCTCGGCCTCCGACTACGTGTCGGAGACCACCGTCTCGGTCGTCATGCTGCCCAACGACGAGATGAAGGGGCGGATCATCGGCCGCGAGGGGCGGAACATCCGCGCCCTGGAGATGGCGACCGGGGTCGACCTCATCGTCGACGACACGCCGGAGGCGGTGATCCTCTCCGGCTTCGACCCGTTCCGCCGCGAGGTCGCCCGGGTGTCCCTCGAGCGGCTGATCGTCGACGGCCGCATCCATCCGGCCCGCATCGAGGAGATCGTCGAGAAGGTCAAGGCCGAGTTCGAGCAGAAGATCCTCCAGGAGGGCGAGGCGGCGCTGCTGGAGCTGGGCATCCCGGGCATCCACCCGGAGCTGCTGAAGCTCCTCGGCCGCCTGCGCTACCGCACCTCCTACGGCCAGAACGTGCTCCAGCACAGCAAGGAGGTGGCGTTCCTGGCCGGCACCATGGCCGCCGAGCTCAAGGCCAACGTCGCCGTCGCCCGCCGCGGCGGCCTGCTGCACGACATCGGCAAGGCCATCGACCGCGAGATGGACGGCACCCACCTGCAGATCGGCATCGACCTGCTGCGCAAGTACGGCGAGACCGAGGAGGTCGTCCACTCCATGGCCTGCCACCACGGCGACTACGACCCGCAGACGGTGGAGGCCGTGCTGGTGACGGCCGCCGACGCCCTCTCCGCCGCCCGTCCGGGCGCCCGCCGCGAGGTGCTGGAGACCTACGTCAAGCGGCTGGAGAAGCTGGAGGAGATCGCCTCCAACTTCAAGGGCGTGCAGAAGACGTTCGCCATCCAGGCCGGACGCGAGATCCGCATCATCGTCGACAGCGGCAAGATCGGCGACGAGCAGGCCCTCTGGCTGTCCAAGGACATCGCCCGCAAGATCGAGCAGGAGCTGACGTATCCCGGACAGATCAAGGTGACGGTGATCCGCGAGACTCGCTCGGTGGAGTACGCGCGGTGAAGGGGCGAGCTTGAAGCTCCTCTTCGTCGGCGACGTCATCGGCAAGCCGGGCCGCCGGGTCCTGCGCAACCTGCTCCCCCGGCTGGTGGACCACCACCGTGCCGACTACGTGGTGGTGAACGTCGAGAATTCGGCCGGCGGCTTCGGAGTCACTCCCGAGGTGCTGCGGGAGATCGCGGATCTGTCGATCGACGTCTACACCACCGGCAACCACGTCTGGGACAAGAAGGAAGGGGTGGAGATCCTCGACCGCACGCCCAACCTGCTCCGCCCCGCCAACTACCCCGAGGGGAACGTCGGCAAGGGGCTGTACGTGGGCGAGACGGCGGCGGGCATTCCCGTGGCGGTGATCAACCTCGAGGGGATGGTCTTCATGAACAACCTCGAGTCCCCCTTCCGCACGGCCGACCGGCTGCTCAAGGGGCTCGACCCGAAGGTGAAGGTGATCCTGGTGGACTTCCACGCCGAGGCCACGAGCGAGAAGCAGGCCATGGCCTTCTACCTCGACGGCCGGGTGAGCGCGGTGCTGGGCACCCATACCCACGTGCCCACCGCCGACGAGCGGATCCTCCCCAACGGCACGGCCCTGCAGACCGACGTCGGCATGACCGGCCCTTACGAGTCCGTCATCGGCATGCGGGTCGACAAGGTCCTGAAGCGCTTCCTGCTCCAGACCCCCTCCTCGTTCGAGGTCGCCAAGCGCGACGTGCGCCTCGCCGGCACCGTCCTCGACATCGACGAGACGACCGGCAAGGCGCGGGGCATCGAGCGGCTGCTGGTGCCGGACACGGAAACCTAGACCTACCGCCGGGCCTCCTTGAGCAGCAGCAGGTAACCCTCCTTGGGGTCCTGATCGCGGGTCGCCTCGGTCAGGGGAGGCAGGCCTTTCAGCTTCGCCAGATCGTCCTTCTGGGCCAGCAGCCAGACTCGTCCGGGCCGGGCGAGGAAGGCGCGGAGCCTGGCCTCGCCGTCGAGGTTCACGCAGAAGCGCCGGCTGTAGAAGAGGAAGGTCGAGTCGAGGCGGGGATAGATGCCGTAGACGTCCCCGGGGGCCATGCGGGCCACGAGCTCGCGGGAGAGCCCGCGGGCGGACTTGAAGACGTCGAACCTCGGCAACGCGTAGAGCGACACGGCGAGGTAGGTGAGGGCGATCCCCGCCGCGAGAGAGGCCGCGGCGCGGGAGACGGCGCCCGAGCGGGCGGCCCACCAGGCGAAGCCCGCTCCCAGGAGGAGGGGGAGGAAGGCCGCCGTGAGTCCCCAGACGAACGGGGCGCCGCCGAGGAGAGCCACCTCCGGCCGGCCGCGCCCCGCCAGGGGCAGCCCGACGGTGATCAGCAGGGCCAGACCGGCCACGAGGCCGAGGGGGACCACCAGCCACCGGCGCCAGACGGGCCACTCGGCGGCGATCCGGTCCAGCCCCGCCCCCACCAGGAGCGCCATGGCCGGGTACATGGTCAGGATGTAGACCGACCGCTTGGCCGGCGAGACGCTGAAGAAGACGACCGTCACCACCATCCAGCACAGGCAGAAGAGGAAGCCCAGCCGCTCCCGCCCCTGGAGCCGCTTCCAGCCGGCGGTGATCGCCGACGGCAGCAGGAACGACCAGGGGAAGAACTCGGCCGGGATGATCGTCAGGTAGTAGTACCAGGGGGCGAAGTGGTGCCAGGGATCGACGTACCGGGTGACGTTCTGCTTGAAGACGATCTGCCGCAGGTACTCCTCGCCGCCGGCCAGCCCGGCGGGCACCAGCCAGGCGAGCACCACCGCCGCCCAGAGCAGCAGGCCGGTGCCGGTCCGCAGCCGCTTGAGCTCCACCCGGTCGCGGGTGACGGCCAGGAAGGCGAGGATGGAGAGCAGGGGAGGGAGCAGGCCGACCGGCCCCTTGGCCAGGGTGGCGAGGCCGGCCGAGACGAAGAACAGCCGGTGGAACCCGGGCCGCTCCTCCGTGTAGCCGCGCACCCAGAACCAGACCCCGAGGGTCACCAGGGCGGTGAGCAGCATGTCGATCTGCCCGAACCTCCCCTGCCAGAGGATCTTGAAGCAGGTGGCGAAGGCCGCGGCGGCCAGCCAGCCGGCGCGCCGGCCGAAGAACCGCTCGCCGATGAGGTAGACGAGCAGCAGGGCGCCGATCGCCGACAGGGCCGAGGGGAGCCGGGCCGAGGTCTCGTCCACTCCGCCGGTCAGGGCGCCGAAGGCGGCGATGGTCCAGAACAGGAGCGGCGGCTTCTGGGTGTAGACCTCGCCGTTCAGGTGGGGCACGGCCCACTGGCCGAGCAGCCGCATCTCGCGGGCCACCTCGGCGTAGCGCGCCTCGTCGGGATTCCACAGGTCGCGCCAGCCAAGGCCGGGCAGGAAGAGCAGGGCTCCCAGCAGGGCGAGGATCAGGAGGTCGCGGCGGCGCGGATCGGTCAATTCAATCCGCTTCCGCGGCGGGCCCCGCGGGGGTGGCGGGCCGGTGGATCAGCCAGAGGTTGCGGGTGTAGATCAGGAATCCCGTGGCCTGCCCGAGGATGAACACCGGGTCGCGCCGGTGGATGGCGTAGGCGAGCAGCACCGAGCCTCCCGCCAGGCTCAGGTACCAGAACGCCCGCGGGACTACGCTCTGCTTGCGCCGCTCGGAGGCGATCCACTGGACGAAGAAGCGGCCGAAGAAGAGGGCTTGGCCGATGAATCCGATGGCGAGCCAGACGGGGTTGTGTTCCAATCGGTGGTCTCCTGAGACAAGCGCTGGTCGATCCAGCGCTTCTGCATCCAGCGCACGGCGAACAGGTCCGCCAGCGCCCGCCAGAGCCGGTTGCCGATGGTGTACTTGGGTTGGCCATGGAGCCGCGGCCGGTGATGGACGGGGATCTCGGTCGTCCGCGCCCCCGCCATCTTGAGCAGGGTGGGGAGGAAGCGGTGCATGCCGGTGAACATGGGGACGCGCCGCAGGTACTCCGCGCGGCAGGCCCGCAGGGTGCAGCCGACGTCGGTCACCGAGTCGTGGGTATACCGGTTGCGCACGCCGTTGGCGATCCTGGAGGAGACCTTCCGCACCCAGGTGTCCTGGCGGTTGACCCGCACTCCCGAGACGACGTCGTAAGAGTCCATGAGCGCGAGCAGCCGCGGGATGTCCGCGGGGTCGTTCTGGAGATCGGCGTCGAGGGTGACGACGATGCCGCCGCGGGCGAAGCGGAAGCCGGCGTCGAGCGCCGCCGTCTGCCCCGCGTTGCGCCGCTGGCGGACGATCCTCACGGTGGGATCCTCCCGGGCGAGCCGCTGCAGGACCTCGGGGCTGGCGTCGGTGCTGCCGTCGTCGACGTAGATCACCTCGTAAGGCCGGCCGGTGCCCCGCATCGCCCCCTGGATCTCGGCCGCCAGGACCGGCAGGTTCTCTGCCTCGTTGAAGACGGGGATGACGACGGAGATCTCGGGGACGGTCACGGCGATATCTTAATTCGTTTCGCCCCTCCTCCCTCTTCTAAGATACCGGCCCATGGAACCCCCCTCGTCCGCCGGCCGCCTCTCCCCCTGGGTCCCGGTGGTGGCGGCCTGGGCCCTGCTCGCGTTCGTCCCGCTCGCCCTCCGGCCGCTGATGCCGGTCGACGAGACCCGCTACGCCTCGGTAGCCTGGGAGATGTGGACCAGGGGCGACCTGCTCGTGCCGCACCTGAACGGACAGCCGTACAGCGACAAGCCGCCCCTGCTCTTCTGGCTGATCCAACTCGGCTGGAAGATCTTCGGGGTCGCCGAGTGGTGGCTCCGGCTGCTGCCGGGCCTGTTTTCCCTGGCCAACCTCTTCCTGACGGCGGCGCTCGCCCGGCGGCTGTGGCCGGACCGGCCCGCCGTCGCTCGCACGGCGCCCGCCGTGCTGGTCGGCCTGCTGCTGTGGAGCGTCTTCACCGGGATGCTGATGTTCGACATGCTGGTGGCCTTCTGCGTGCTGCTGGCGCTGCTGGGCCTCGAGGCGGCATGGCGCCGCGGCGGTGTCCTCCCCTGGCTCCAGGTGGGTGCGGCGCTGGGGCTGGGTATCCTGGCCAAGGGGCCCGTGGTCTTCCTGGCGCCCCTGCTCACGGCCGTTTTAGCTCCCGTTTGGGGCGGCCGCCGGGGAGGGCGCCGGCCGGGCTGGCGCTGGTGGGCGGGAATCCTCGCGGCCGAGGCCGTGGCCGCCGCCA